>Ga0310810_10002455_pt1 | contig 19923 bp, 15 predicted proteins | sample NCmetagenome_FD_207641 | JGI IMG/M metagenome (GOLD analysis project Ga0310810, IMG submission 207641) | Soil microbial communities from experimental microcosm in Duke University, North Carolina, United States - NC | ecosystem: Engineered > Artificial ecosystem > Soil microcosm > Unclassified ...
GCGCGACGCGAACACCGAGATGGCGGCCGTCGTCCGCGTCGTCCGTGTAATCCGTGGCCCAAAGACCTCTGTGCGTCTCCGTGTGCTCTGAGTCTCTGTGGTGATCGTCTTCCGTGCAACATCAATGAATCTCGGGATCGGCAATCGGCGCGGTTCCCTCCAGGAAATCGAAGTCGCATCCCCTGTTCGCCTGGGTGACGTGCCGGGCGTACAGATGACCGTAGCCGCGCGGATAGGCGACCTCGCGCGGTGTCCACGAGGCGCGGCGGCGCGACAGTTCCTCGTCGGAAACCCGCAGGGTCAGCCGGCGGTCTGGCACGTCGAGCTCGATGATGTCGCCGTCGCGCACGAAGGCCAGCGGGCCGCCGACGAACGACTCCGGCGCGACGTGCAGCACGCAGGCGCCGTACGCGGTGCCGCTCATGCGCGCGTCGGAGATCCGCACCATGTCCCGGACGCCTTCGGCGAGCAGCTTCTTCGGAATCGGCAGCATGCCCCATTCGGGCATTCCCGGCGCGCCGAGCGGCCCGGCATCCTGCAGCACCAGCACGGAGTCGGCCGTCGCCGGCAGCGACGGATCGTCGATGCGCGCCTCGAGATCGTTGTAGTTCCTGAAGACCACGGCAGGCCCCGCGTGACGAAGCAGGCGGCGCTCCGCGGCGGTGTGTTTGATGACCGCGCCGTCGGGCGCCAGGTTCCCTCGCAGGACCGCGACGCCCCCCTCCGGGCCGAGCGGCCGCTCGCGCGGAGCAATCACCTCGTCGTTGTTCACCGGCGCGCCGTCGATCTCTTCGCCGAGCGTGCGGCCCGTCACCGTCACGCAGTCGAGATGGAGAAGATCGCGCAGGCGCTGGAGCACGCCGCGCAGGCCGCCGGCGTAGTACAGGTCTTCCATCAGGTACTGGCCCGACGGACGGATGTTCGCGATGAACGGCGTCCGCCTCGACAGTGCATCGAAGCGGTCGATGTCGAGCGCCGCGCCGGCGCGCCCCGCCATCGCCACGAGATGGATGATCGCGTTGGTGGATCCGCCGATGGCCATCGCCGCGGTCACGGCGTTCTCGAACGCTGCCGTCGTCATGATGTCCCGTGGGCGCAGATCCTCCCAGACCATCTCGACGATCCGCCGCCCGGCCGCGGACGCCATCCGTGCATGCATCGAATCGGCGGCCGGAATGGACGATGCGCCCGGCAGCATCAGACCGAGCGCGTCGACGGTCGCCGCCATCGTCGACGCCGTTCCCATCGTCATGCACGTGCCGAACGACCGCGCGATGCCGTCTTCCATCTCGCGCCAGGCGCACTCGTCGAGCGCGCCGGCGCGCCGCTCGGCCCAGTACTTCCAGACGTCGGTGCCCGAGCCGAGGATCTGTCCGCGCCAGTTGCCGCGCAGCATCGGGCCGGCGGGGACGAAGATGGCCGGCAGGTTCGCGCTGGTCGCGCCCATCAGCAGCGCCGGCACGGTCTTGTCGCAGCCGCCGAGCAGCACGACGCCGTCGGCCGGGTAGGCGCGCAGCGCCTCCTCGGCGTCCATCGCGAGCAGGTTGCGATAGAGCATCGTGCTCGGCTTCATGAATGTCTCGCCGAGGGTCAGCAGCGGAATTTCCATCGGGAATCCGCCCGCCTGCCAGACGCCCCGCTTCACGTCTTCCGCGCGGAGGCGGAAGTGCGTGTGGCAGGGATTCGCGTCGCTCCACGTGTTGAGGATCGCGATGACGGGCTTGCCGGCGATGTCGTCGGCGCTGAAGCCCGCCTGCTTGGCGCGCGAGCGGTGCCCAAAGGATCGCAGATCGTCTTTGCCGAACCAGCGGTGGCTGCGAAGATCGTCGGGCTGCCTCCGCGGCCTTGCGGGAAGACTCATGCCTCGAGATCCCGCAGCGCGCGCGCGACGGGCGCCAGTTGCTCCAACTGGGCGTCGGACAGAGGAGACACGTATGGTGGAATCGGACCCGCCGCGGCGATTCCCGCCAGCTCGGTCGCGTGATGCAGCACGCGCGCCGGGCCCCACGCGTCGCGGAGGTCCTCGAGCGGCATGAAGGCGGCCCGTACCGATTCGGCCCGCGCCCAATCCTGCGCGCAGCAGGCCGCAAAGAAGTCCGCGCACATCCGCGGCGCGATGCAGCCGGAGCCCGTCGTCAATCCGCCGAGCTGAAAGTCCCGCAGATGGACGATGGCGGGCCGCTCGCCCATGCCGCTGATGACGAGGCGTCGATCGATGCGGCGCAGCAGGCCCTCGAGGTAGCGATCGTCGCGCGGATCGTCGCGTACGACCGCGTACTTGATCGCCACGGCGGTTCCGTCATTCACGAGCCGCGCGACGGCGTCGAGCCCGGCCTCTTTGTCCGCGCCGAATGCGTCCTCCGACTTGAGATACAGGATCAGCGGCATGCCGGCGGCGAACGCAATCTCGCGCAAGCCGACCTCGAGACCGCGCGCGTCGCGCGGATCGCTGCACGGCAGCAGCATCGCGGCGTGGAAGCGATAGCGTTTGAGGAGCTGCGCCTGATCGATGGCGCGGCCGTAGGACGGCCCGATGCTGGGGATGGCCCAGCGGCGCTCGGGGAAGCCCGACAGCCAGTCGATCAGCGCCGCAAATTCGTCCATCGACGTATGGTAGAGAAACGCGTTGCCGCCATAGAGGAATCGAGTGATGCCGCCCGCTTCGATATGTCGCGCCACGCATTCGGCGGCGTCGAGATTGAGAGTCCGGCGCGCGTCCGCCCTGCGCGGAAGCGGCGGGACGGCAAAGACGCCGTTCAGATCGATCACGTCAGCCGCCATATGTCTGACGCGCGAACCGGGCGTTCGGGCGTTCCGAGCGGAATGGACGGCCAGTCCGGCGTCGACGTGAGCATCTCGATCCGATCTTCGATCACCAGCGCCGTATCCTCAACCTTCGTGCCGGTGATCGTCGGATTCCACGCGAAGGCCTGGCGCCTCTGCACGACTTCCTGCGACCGCGGATGCGCGACCCATTCACGCGCCCGATAGCCGATCGCGCCCCCCTGATGGTGTTTCAGCTCTTCGCCGGGGAATCCCACGGCTGCGTAGGCGTCGGCCGCGACGCCGTAGAGGCTTGCCGCGCCCGCGCCGGGACGCGTGGCGTCGAGGAGCGCGCCGAACACCGACGCCGCGGCGCGCGTGCGCTTCTCGAGATCGGGCGGTCCGCCGGCGGAGACGATGCGCGAGAGCGACACGACGAGCCCGTCGCGCTCGGCGCAGAGCGCGACCATGACGACGTGCTTCCAGATCGTCGCCGTCGGAACCGGATGGCGATAGCGCCGCAGCCGCTCGTCCGAGCCGACCAGGCTGACAATCGGCCGCGCGCGAATCCCGGCCGCGCCGTCCATCACCGCGCGCGAGATGTCGCGCTCGTCGTCGCCGGGCGTCAGCGCGCGGCAGACGGCGCCCAGCATCCGGCCCGCGTCCGCTCCGAGCGCGCGATATCGATCGATCTCGCCGTCGGTCAGCGTCGCCCGCGCGCGCGCGAGCGCGCCTTCGACGATCGCGACGTCGGGAAGCGGCCAGTCGGCCGCCAAGCGCGCGCCATCGCCGAGGATCCCCAGCGCGGTACGCACCGCATGGGACGGATCCTGGTCGTCCGTCCATGGATATTCGACAGGCTGATAGTCGAGGCCGGCCAGCGCTTCGTTCTGCAGGCGCGGCATCTCGATCGCGTTGGCGAGCACGAACCGGCGTCCGTCGGCGGCGACGAGCAGCCGCGCGGTCCCGGTTTCGCGGCTGGCATCGATCCGGTTCGCGCGCCCGCCCGTCAGCCACGCGATGTTGTGGTGTCCGGCGAGCAGTACGCCCTCGACGCCGGCGGCCTTCGCGACGCGGACGACCCGCTCCAGCTTGTCGTCGTGTTCCTGAGGTCCGGTCACGGTCTATTGCTGCGCGAACGTCTTGTATTCGCGTTCCGCCCGCTCCGCCGTGGCGGGCCCGTCGAGGATCACGATCCGATAGCGGAACGTCGCGGACTGCCCCGGCTCGAGGGCAAAGTTGAGCGTCTCCTTGCCGTTGCTGAACACCTTCTGGCCGAGGGGATTCGCCGCGAAGAGACCGTAGTCGCGCGCGTGCCAGTAGGTCGGGAATCCAGGATTCTTCGGATGGTCCAGGATGGCGATGGCGATGGGCGTGTCTCCGATTCTGCCGCGCAGCATGCACCATCTCCCACGCGTGCCCCAGGCGTCGTTGCCCTGCTTGCCCTCGCTGGTGAGGTAGTTGCCCGTGATGCCGGTGTTGTCCAGCACCGGCACGGCCGTTTTGCGGCCCGAGATGTCCGTGAATACCTCCGGCTTGGTCGACGGCAGCTCGAGCTGCCGCGCGACGCGCATCCCGAGCATCCCGTCTTTCGCGTCGGCGAAGACGACGCGCTCGCTCCCGGCTGTCAGCGTGGTCGTGCGATCGATCGTGCGGGTGGTCGCATCGCCCGCGAAACCGTACTGCGTCCGCTCGTGGACGATTGCCTTGCCGTCGTGCAGTACCCAATCCGATTCGGTGACCAGCTCGCCGCGCGCGGCGCCGCTCGTGGCGCTGACGATCTTGCGGTGCAGGATCGTCCCCATCTTCGGGGCGTCGGCCGGCTTGATCGCATCGGAGTTGTTCCAGAAGTCGATGCCGTTGACGTTCTCGTAGTTGAGCCAGAGGCCGACGTGGTGCGGATGATCCACGCGCTCGCCCGGCCGCGGATCCATCGGCCAGCCGCGCGTGACGAGCGTGCCGCCGGCGTCGCGGATGGGATAGAGCACCGGCTTCTTGACCGCGTCGGTCCAGATATACGACGTGAACGGCTTTCCGTCGACAGTGATGTCGACGCGCCTCGCGGCCTCGTTGACCGTGACCCGCACGCCGCCGGCCGCCCTCAGCGAGAGCGTCGCCGCCGCGATTCCGAGCGCAACACAAGCCCAACGCATGACGTCGCCCACCTTCCCTTTTTCCGGCTAGAATATCCGGCGTGACGTCCAATAACCTTTCAGCGCCGCCTACTTTAGCGGTAAAGTTCTATCACATGTCCACACATTTCAAGCTCGCGCTCGTGCTCGCCGGTATGGCTGCGGTGGCGCTCGCGCCCGTTCATGCGCAGAAGCCCGCGTCCGACACCACCCTGCAGAAGAAGGCCGTGGAACCGAAGAAGATGGAGGGGGGCGGCTGGACGCCGCTCTTCGACGGCAAGACCTTGAACGGATGGCGCGGGTACAACAAGCCGGATGCGACCGGCACCCGCTGGACCGTCGAAGACGGGATGTTGACGGTCTCGCCGAGCGGCGCCGGCGACACCCACGGGCAGCGTGACCTCATCACCGATGCCACCTACCAGCAGTTCGATTTGCGGTGGGAATGGAAGATCGCGCAGGCGGGAAACAGCGGCGTCAAGTACTTCGTCCTCGAGGATCGTCCGGACGCGATCGGGCACGAGTACCAGATGATCGACGACGAGCGGCATCCCGACGCGAAGATCGGGCCGCACCGCCAGACGGCCGCGTTCTACGACGTCTTCCCGGCGGCGAATCGGCCGATGAAGCCCGCGGGCGAATGGAACACCAGCGAAGTCATCGTGCGCGGCAACCACGTCGAGCACTGGCTCAACGGCAAGCGCGTCCTGCAGTACGAGCTCAATTCGCCGGAACTGAGCGCCGCGATCGCGAAGAGCAAGTTCAAGGGCATCGAACGGTTCGGCAAGCCGCAGAACGGCCACATCCTCGTCCAGGATCATGGGGACCGCGTCTGGTTCCGGAAGATCGAGATCAAGAAGATCGACGGCGAATCGCCCACAGGAGACAAGAAGAAACAGAAGTTCTGAGGAGACGTTGAGCAGGAGCACAGGAGGTCAGGAGACATTTTCTTGAGATGATGGCTCCTGATCTCCTGTGCTCCTGCGAGAGACTCCTGTGATCTTCCGAACTCCTGAACTCCTGTCAGTGTTTCCGTGAAGATCGGTCTCATTGGCGCGGGCGGGATCAGCGACACGCACGCGCGGGCGGCGGCGGGGATCGATGGCGTCCGTCTCGTCGCCGTCTACGGGGCGAATCGCACGAAAGCCGCTGGGCTCGCGGCGGCGCACGGCGCCGCTGCGTGCGACACCCTCGACGAGCTGCTCGCGCACCCGCTCGACTTCGTGATCGTCGGGAGCCCGTCGGGGGTCCACGCGGAACACGCGATCGCGGCGGTGCGGCGCGGCGTGCACGTGCTGGTCGAGAAGCCGCTCGACACGACGAGTGCCAGGATCGACGAGCTGATCGCGGAAGCCGATGGCGCGCGCGCGACGATTGGCGTGTGCTTCCAGGATCGCCTCACGCCGGATCTCCTCGAGATGAAGCGGGCGATCGATGCCGGCCGGATCGGGACGCCCGTATCGATCTCCGGCCGCGTGGCGTGGTACCGGCCGGCCGAGTACTACGCGAACTCGCGCTGGCGAGGCACGTGGCGGCTCGACGGCGGCGGCGTCCTGATGAACCAGGCGATCCACACGATTGATGCGATGTTGTGGATGTTCGGGCCCGTCGCGCGCGTGATCGGCCGCGCGGCCACGCGCCTGCATCGAATCGAAGTCGAAGACACGGCGTCGGCGGTGCTGGAATTCGAGAACGGCGCGCTCGGGACGATTGCGGCGTCCACGGCATCGTTCCCCGGCAGTCCGCGGCGCATCGAGGTGACCGGCACGAAAGGATCGCTGGTCCACGAGCAGGAAGCGCGGCCGGCGCTAGTCGCCGACCCGACGCCGCACCGCCGGTTGATCGAGGATTTCATCGCCGCTCTCCGCAACGGCCGTCCCCCGGCCTGCGGCGGCCGCGAGGGCCGGCGCAGCGTCGCCCTCGTCGAAGCGATTTATCGATCGTCTCGCAGTGGAGGAGTGGAAACGCCATGAAAAAGATCGTCTACGCAGTCGCCCTCCTGCTTGCGGGCGGCGGTTTGCACGCCGTCGCCATGCAGCAGAAACCCGCCCCGGGCGGCTATATCGTCGAGCACGACGCCGACGTCGCGAAGCAGGAACCCGGTACGCACAACGGCGGCGGCCAGACCGTCGGCTACTCGTTTTTCAGCAAGGTCCCGAACCTGAAGCTGGTCTTCCGCAAGCGCGCGCTGAAGCCGGGATCGGGCATCGGCCTGCACGAGCAGAAGGAAGACGAGATCTATTACGTCCTCAGCGGGACCGGGACGATGACGCTGGACGGCAAAACGGTCGACATCACGCCAGGGACGGCCGTGCTCACGCGCACCGGCAGCTCGCACAGCCTCAAGCAGACGGGCAGCGAGGATCTCGTGATCCTCATCAACTACGAACAGTAGGGTTCAACGGGTTCATGGGGTTCAACGGGTTCATCGGGTTCAACGGGTTCCGGTTCGCTCTGTTGATCGCCCTGTTCGCCCAGTGGCCCGAGTTCCGCGGTCCGGGCGGGACGGCGACCTCGACGAACGCCGGGCTGCCGCTCACATGGAGTGAGCAGCAGCACGTTCGCTGGAAGACCGCGATACACGGCCGGGCGTGGTCGTCGCCGGTCGTCTGGGGACGGCAGGTGTGGGTGACGACGGCCACGGCGGACGGGAAGGAGTTGTTCGCCGTCGCGCTCGACCGCGACACGGGCAGAATCCTGCACGACCTCAAGCTGTTCGACGTGCCCCGTCCGCAGGCGGCCCACTCGTTCAACTCCTACGCGTCGCCGACGCCGGTCATCGAGGAAGGCCGTGTCTACGTCACGTTCGGATCGCCCGGCACCGCGGCGATCGAGACGTCGACGGGCAGGGTGCTCTGGCAGCGGCGCGACCTCGAGTGCAATCATTTCCGCGGCGCGGGCTCGTCGCCGATCCTGTTCCGCAACCTGCTGCTGATGCACTTCGACGGCAGCGACGTGCAGTATGTCGTCGCGCTCGACAAGCAGACGGGCAGGACCGTCTGGCGCACGAACCGCTCGATCGATTATCAGGACCTCGAGGCGGACGGAAGAATCAAGGGCGACGGCGATTTCAGGAAGGCCTTCTCGACGCCGCTGATCGTCCAGACCGGCGGCGGCCCCGTCATGGTCAGCATCGGCTCGAAGGCCGCGTATGGCTACGATCCCATGACGGGGCAGGAGCTCTGGCGAATCGTCGAGCGCGAGCAGTTTTCCGGCAGCACGCGGCCGGTCTTCGGGCTCGGCCTGGTGTTCTATCCGACGGGCTTCAACACCGGCCAGATCTTTGCCGTGCGGCCCGACGGCCGGGGCGATGTCACCTCGACGCACATCGTGTGGCGGGCCGCGCGCGGCGCGCCGAACAAACCGTCGATCCTGCTCGCGGGCGACCTGCTGTTCATGGTGAACGACGGCGGGATCGCGACCTGTCTCGACGCGCGCACGGGATCGGAGGTCTGGAGATCACGCCTGGGCGACAGCTACTCGGCGTCGCCGGTATCCGCCGACGGCCGGGTGTATTTCTTCAGCGAGGACGGCAAGACGACGGTGATCGAGGCCGGCCGCACGTTCAGGATCCTCGCCGAGAATCATCTCGACGACGGGTTCATGGCCTCTCCCGCGATCGACGGACGGGCGTTCTATCTGCGGACGCGAACGGCGCTGTATCGGATCGAAGACCGCTGATCGCCGGCCCTCATTGCTTCGGCGGCGCGTAGCGCTTCGTCTGCTTCGTGCGGGAATTCATGACGGTGAAGCTGCCGTCGGCCTGGGCGGACACCTCGAGATAGTGCGCCGCCGATTCGTCGAGGTTCGCGATCATCGACGGCGGCATGTTCGCGTCGCCGGAATCCACCGCGTAGTGCAGTTGCCAGAAATCCTCGAGCCCAGGCGAGCTGCGAACCACGCGCATCGCCTCGGCCGCGCCCCCCTTCTTCGGGCCGTTGTTCATGATCGCCACGCGGGGTCTGACCGCGTGCACGAGCGCCGGAGCGCCGGATTGCGCGAGGCCGTGATGCGTCGTGAGATAGAGGTCGACCGTCCCGAGCAGGTTGTTCGGGCAGACGAGCTCGTATTCCTTGTTCCATGTGAGATCGCCGAGATCGAGCATCCGGAAGCGCCCGAAGGCTATCAGCGATCCGACGGACCGCGCGTTCTCCGTCGGGTCCGGATCCTTCGGCGTGAAATCCGCGCACAGCGGATTCGGAGCGGCCCGCCCGGCGATCGGCCGCGCCAGATGATCGCCGGACGCCGTCACGATCGTCACGTCGAGATCGCGGATCGGCACCTTGTCCCCTGGTTTCGCGAGCATGTGTCGCCCTGACGCCCGGCCCGCGAGATATCCCTCGTAGAGCGCCTTCGCCTCTGGCGTGGTCTCCACCGTCTCTCCATGATCGATGAACGTGCCGACGGGAATCTTCGCGGCGATCGAGGCGGCGTTGCCGACGTGATCGTTGTGATAGTGGGTGACGAGCAGGTAGTCGAGCCCGGTCAGGCCGGCCCGCCGGATCGTCGACATCACGCGATTGAGGTCGCGATCCTCGTTGCCGGGATATCCCGTGTCGATCAGCATCGACTGGCCCGAAGGCGTCACGAACAGCGTTGCCTGTCCGCCTTCCACGTCGATGAAATAGATGTCGAGCGGCTTCGCCGCCTGCGCCCGAGGAGCGGACAGAGAGGCGAGGAGCAGAACCGTGGCGGCGGCGACACGTCTCATCGGTACCCCTTCTGATCCAGGAGTTGCGTCGAGGAGGCGGGTCCCAGCGTGTCCCAGTCGCGCAGCGCCCAGACGATTTTCTTGTCCGGCGTGACCTCGATCAGTTGAACGACCGTCGGCCACTCGGACTTCGGACGGCTTCCCGCCCAGTTATTGATCAGCGTGTTGCCGTTGGCGAGGCGGGTGACTTCCTGCACCGTCTGAAGCGGGATGCCCGGCAGGTCGTCCTTCTCGAGATCCCAGACGATCTCCCCCTTGCGATTGACTTCGCGAACGTACCCATGCTGGTTGCCGCTGATGAGCGTGTTGCCGTCGGGCAGCCGCACGGCGGCCCACGCCGACGGCGCGTCGACGGACCACAGCGACGTGCCGCTCCAGTCGTACTCGACGACCTTGCCGAGATCGAGGTGTGCCACGAGCAGATTGCCTTCGGGCGTCAGCCGGATGTGCCGGAACTGCCCGTGCGCGCTGTCCGGACGCCGCGTCGGCAGGACCAGCTCCTTCAGCGCTTTTCCGGACGCCTTTTCGATCAGCATCGCCTTCGCCGGGCTGCCGTTCTGCATGACGAGCACCCGGTCGTCACCGATCGGCAGCGCCGTGTGCACCTCGAAGCCCTTCGGCGCGTCGTAGTTCCAGACGATCGTCTTCTCCGGCGTAATCTCGCTCGCGCCGGACTTGCGCGAGAACACGATGTTGCCGTTCGCCAGGAGCGTGCAGTCGCCGTATTCCTGCTCGTTGGGAATGTCATAGCTCCACACGACCTTACCGCCGCGTACGATCGCCATCGTCTGCGCCGGCCGCCGCGTGTCCCACTCCCCGCAGTAGAGGAAGTCGTGCTGGGCGAGCTGCTTGCCTCTGACGTCGTGCAGCGAACGCTCGAAGCGCATGACGAAGCCGCCGCGCGCGTGCATCGCAACGTCACGCGTCATGCCGACGGTCAGCGGGATGTCCATCTGCACGCCGCCGAACGAGTGGTCGTCCGCGCCATCCATGACGTTCTGTCCGAGCCAGTAGCCGTCCCGCAGAAAATCGAGTTTGACGTGCGCGGTGGCGGGAGCGTCCTGCCCGTTGATGCCGGCGACCCACCAGACTCCGCGATCGCGCCGGGCAATCACGAGCTGGCCGCCCGGTTCGCCGCTCAGCACGTGCGTTTCGTCCCAGGCCGTCGGCACCTGCTTCAGGAAGTTCCTGGGCCGGTCCGGCAGGCCGCGATAGGAATCGACGCTGTCGGCGAAATGCTGGATCGGCGTCTCGAAGACGATGGCGAGCGCGAGCTCGTGCGCGTTGGTTGTCTGATGCGGGTACTTGGCGTCCGAGAACGTCACCGGCGTGTAGTCCATCGGCCCCGCGACGTTGCGCGTGAAAGGCAGCACCGTGTTCAGCCACGGCGCCTTGCCGGCGTAATCCGGGCGAAACTTGTACTGTTCGGCGCCCGCGACGGCCTCCATGCCGATCAGATTCGGAAATTCACGCTGCCAGCCGCGCGGAATCGTCGACCCGTGGAAATCGACCATCAACTGGTACTCCGCGGCGTCCTCGAGGAGATCGCGGTACTGCGCGATGCGGTCCTGCTTGTCGCTCTGCCAGAAATCGACCTTGACGCCCTTGACGCCCCACGCCTTGAGCTTCTCGAATTCGGCGCGGCGCTGCTCCCGCGTGAACATCCGGTCGCGCGGCGCCTCGGTGACGTCGTTGTGCGGGCCCCCCGAGTTGTACCAGAAGAGCAGGCCGACGTTCTTCGCCTTCGCGTGCGCGACGACGTCGTCGATCGTGCCGGTCTGCATGAAGTTCCAGTTCGCGTCGACCAGCGCGTATTCCCAGCCCATCTCCGCGGCGAGATCGGTGAACGCGTTCAGTTGGTCGGCGTGCTTCGGGCTGTCGCTCATGGACCACCAGCTCCACGCAGCGCGTCCAGGCTTGACCCACGCGGCCGGTCCGATCCTGGAGGGCGGCGCAACATCGATGACCAGATCGGACTCGAGAATGTCGCCCGCCCGATCCCCGACGATCACAACGCGCCACGGCATCGTCCATGGGAGCGCCGACTCGGGCTGGGCCTTCCCGACACCGCGCCCTTCGCCGGGATCGGGAAACGCAATCCGGTAGGCGCCCGCGGGCGCATTCTGTGCGAGGTGCGACCCGCAGTATGTGTTGTCGAGGGCCGACTCCGTGATCAGGGCCCACTTCCCGGCCGGCGTCTTGAACAGGGCGGGAAAATCCCATCCGTCGCGCCGCTCCGAGGCCGTACCGGACGCCACCTGACGATACAGATCTTCGTACGCAGGCGCGTACTTGCCGACCTCCTGTCTCGGCAGCATCCACGCCGTCGATCCCGCGGGCACGGTGAAACCCGTGGCCTCGTCCAGCACGCTCGTCGTCCGGCCGCTGGTTTCCGGAAACCGGTAGCGGAACGCGACGCCGTCGTTGTCCGCGCGGAGGACGACGTCCAGCCTCGCGCCGGACGCGTTCGAAAAGGTCAGCGTGCGCTCGCGCCCGGTGACGTGATGATCTTTGCGCTTGCCCGAGGGCATCGCGTAACGCTCGTCGATGTCGCGCGGCGCCGATGCGCCGACGAACGTCAGCCCCGAGTCGAACGTCTGATCGGGCCGGCGGATCCCGAGCCGCGAGTCCCCCAAAATGGCCTGGTTGTCGCGCGTCACGCGATACCGCAGCCCGCCGTCCGCCTGCCGGGAGACGGCGATGATCGTTCGCCCGTCGGGCGACGTCACGGACCAGAGGCCGGAATGCTGAATGCCGAATGCTGAATGGCGAATCGAGAGGGCGCTGAAACAGATACAGACAGGGACGATCCATTTCATGGCCGATACTCTATCAACTCCGACCGCTAGAACAACACCCTGAATCCCAACTGAATCTCGCGCGGCGGGAGGCGGGTCGCGCTGATCGTGCCGAACGCGTTGTTGCCGAGCGTCGTGTTCGGGTTCGAAAAATGCGCGCGGTTGAACAGGTTGAAGATGTCGGCGCGGAACTCCGCCGAGGCCCGGCCGATCGCCGTGCGCTTCGCGGCGGAGAAGTCCGTATTGATGACCCGCGGGCCGCGGACGTTGCCGATCCTGTAGTTGCCGAACACGAACTGTGCCGGGTCCTTGAAGCAGGTCGTGTCGAACCATTGCGCGACGGTATGCGGCGTCGGGACGGTGGCGCAGGTCTGGTCGGCCCAGTTGCCGCTGCCGGTGTTCAGTTGGGAGGCCGAGACGCGCACGTCGAGCGGATCGCCGCTGTGGAAGTTCGTAATGGCGCTGATGGACCATCCGTCGGCCGCGCGATTCCCCTTGAACGGCAACTCGTACGTCCAGCTCGCGACGAAGATGTTCGGAATGTCGATCGTCTTGCTCAGTGCCGGCATCCGGACGTTGGCCAGGCTCGGGTGGAGGCTCGCCGGCGTGATGTTGTCCGTCGTTCTCGAATGGGTATACGAGACGAGCGCTTGGAGGCCGCGCGAGAAGCGCCTTTCGACCTTCATCTGCAGCGCGTCGTACCACGACTTGCCGTCGCCGTCGCGCTGATTGATGGTCGTGATCGTCGGGGCGATCGCGAAGTACGGGCGCCGCTGGTTGACGTTGCCGGGGCCGGGATCCGGCACGTTGATGTTGTAGCTGCGGAAGAGATACTTGCCGCGCGTGCCGACGTAGCTGACGTCCGCGAACGCGTTCCACGGCAGCTCCCGCTGCACGCCGACGTTCCACATCGTCGCCATGTCGGCATGGAAGTGTCGGGGGATGTAGAACACCGCGAAGTTCGGCGGCGGCGTGAGCGTCGTGGACGTGATCGCCACCGGCGCGAAGCTGGGAAGGCCCTGGCTGACGTTCAGCGACGGCACGGTCGTAGACGCGGCCTGGATATCGATCTGCTGAAAAAATGGATAGTTGCGCTCGTTGGTGCCGCCGTTCGCGCCGAAATTGTCCGCGAAATAGCTGATGCCGTAGGCCGCGCGAATCGCGGTCCGCCCCTTGTCGGGCGTGTAGGCGATGCCGAGCCGCGGCGCGACGTAGTCATGATGCGTGTCGACGCCGGCAGTGCGATCGTCCGGCGTGGCGACATGAATCAGCCCGTCGACGGGACTGAAATTGGACTGCCGGTTGTCGGGCTGGACCGGCGGCGTCATCAGATCCCATCGCAGACCGAGCTGCACCGTCAGCTTGCTGTTGATCCGATAGTCGTCCTGCGCGAAGAGCCCGAGGAAGGTCGTCGTCACCTCCGGATATGTGTTCACGACGTCGCGCTGCACCAGATTCGGATAGCCGAGCAGGAACGTCGCGAATGAATAGCCGGTCCCCGACGCGCCCGCGTTGCTGGTATAGAGGCGATCGAAGGTGAATCGACCCTGCGGCTGCGTCTGTGGATTCGTCACGGCGCCCTTGTACAGACGCACGTCCTCCCCGAACTTCAGCGTGTGCGCCCCTTTGAGCCACGAGAGATTGTTCGTGATGTTGAACGTCCGGCCGACGCGGATCGCGTTCGTGGTGCCTGGCGAGCCCGTCGAGCTGAACCCCGACGGACGGAAGCTCGCGATGCCGGACGTCTCCGGATAGGCGTCGAGATTGCCGTTCGGAATGCCGAGGATGTTGTTCTCCTGGATATCGAAGTCTTCCGCGTATTGGTGCGTGAAGTACTTGTTGTAGCCGGCGCGCAGCTCGTAGAACTTGTTCGCGCCGATCGGCCGGGTATAGCCTACGACGGCGTTCGTGTTCGTCGAGTCGGAGTTGTTCGCGCCCATGAAGATGTTGCCGGGCGCAGGCTCGTCGTAGTGCCGCTGCGATCGCGAGAAGCGTCCGAAGACCGATCCCTGTCGGCCCAGGTTGTAATCGAGCCGGACGTCTCCGGCATTACCTGTCTGCTTGAGGACATTGTTCTCGATGTAGTTGTTCGCCAGCCCAGCCTGGTTCGGCGCCGGGTACAAGTTCGCGACCTTCTGCGTGATCGGGTTGATCTGACTGCCGGGAATGATGTTGCCGGCAAACGGCTGGCCGGTCGATGGGTCGAAGATCCGGTCGGGAATCTCGGTGAAGTTGCCCTGCCGCATCAGCAGCGTCGGAACTGAGAGCGTGACGGTCCGCCCCTGATCGAGTCGGAGGCCCTGATAGTCGCCGAAATAGAACGCCCGGTTCTTCAGAATCGGCCCGCCGAACGTACCGCCGTACTGGTCCGAGTGATAGGGCGCTTTGGTCGGCGCGAAAAAGCTTCTGGCATTCATCGACGCGTCGCGGAGGTAGTCGAATCCGGATCCGTGCAGCTCGTTCGTTCCCGAGCGGATGGAAAGATTGACCGCGGCGCCGCCGAAGATCCCGAACTCCGCGGTCGGATTGTTCGTCTGGACCTTGAACTCCTGGATGGCTTCGAGCGGGGGCGTGATGTTGATGAACGCGTTCTGCGGCTCGTTGTTCACGACGCCGTCGAGCAGGTAGTTGTTGCCGGACCAGGGCATGCCATTGACCGCATGGTGAATGGCGATCCGCGCCCCAGCGGCGGCCGCGTTCTCGGCCGAGTCGCCGCGGCTGTAGAAGGGCATGGCGCCCGGCGTCAGCGTGATCAGGTGCTCGAAGAAGCGGCCGTTGAGCGGCAACTCCTGGATCTGCTTCATCTCGATGACCTGGCCGAGCTCCGCGGTCGTGCTGCGCACGAGCGGCGCCTCGGCCGTCACCTGCACCGCCTCGCTCATGGCCCCGACCTGCAGCGAGACGTCAAGCCTCGTCGTCTGCGCGATCTGGACGACGACGCCATCGCGCAGGTACGTCTTGAATCCCTGCTGCTCGATCTTCACGGCGTACGTTCCGGGCGGCAGCAGCGGGATCGTGAAACTGCCGTCACGCCCGGTCACCGCCGTGGTCGCGATCGCCGTGTCCGCCGCGGTCACGACGACGCTGACGGCAGGGACGACGGCGCCGGTCGAATCCGTGACGGTACCGGTGATCGTCCCGCGGATGGTCTGGGCGGCGGCGAGGGTGCCGCACAAAAGAAATGTCAGTACGACCGCCGCCGCTCCCGGCATTCTCATGGCCGATCCCTTCTCTTGTGTCTTAAACTGATATGTCAGTTGAAGCGCCAGGCCGACTTCTACACCCGATCCGGCCGCGACGTCAAGGCAGGAGAGCGAATCCGTGGATAATCTGGGATCTCAGATGGACAGGGAGTTGACGAGCCTCGCCGACGCGGCGTATCACGGCATCCGCGAGGAGATTCTGCGCGGCAAGCTTCGGCCCGGAACGCCCCTGTCGCGGCGCCGCCTTGCGGAGGAGCTCGGCATGAGCATTGTCCCGATCGGCGAGGCGCTCCGGCGGCTCGAAGACGATCGGCTCGTCGAGAGCCGCGCGCGGGTCGGGACGCGGGTGCGCGTGCACACCGACGAGGACGTCCGCGAGTTGTACGAGCTGCGCGAAGCGCTCGAAACGCAGTCGGCGCGCCTGTTCGCCCAGCGCGCCACACACGGCCAGCGCCTGGAGCTGCGGCGCCTCGCCGAGCAGCTCGACGTTCTGTTCTCGCGCCTCGCCTCGAACGCGGAAGACGCCGAGTTCCGCTACGCCGTCCACACGCATCACGTGCAGTTCCACATGCGCATCGCCGAGCACGCGCGCAGCCCGCTGCTCAAGCAGATGATCGAGCGCCAGCACGTGCTGATCCTGAACTGGCTGTTCGATTTGACAGGGCGGCGGACGCCGCTGCCGCCCGGATTTCACGCGCGGCTTGCCGAGGCGCTCGCGTCGCGAGACGTGGTGCACGCCGATGCCGCCATGCGCGCGCACGTGCGCTATGGGTTGATGGAGGTATCGGGGCAGATCGGCGCGCTGGCCGCGTCGGAATGGCGCGAGCCGCGAACGAAGGCTCGGTAACGGTGCCCGGTGTTCGGTGATGGAGGGCGAGATGGGTGTGGGCGGCTCGCTGATCTTCTGCGTGCTCGCGCTCGGGGCGTCGGTCCAGGTCGACAAGGCCGAGCCCGTCCGCGTCTATGTGTTCACAGCGCAGGCCGCAGCGGGCCAGCGCTCGGACGACGAGAAGGGGCGGCTCGACAGCGTTCGCGAGCTGCGCGAGGCACTGGAGCGGAAGAAGGGGCTCACGATCGTCAGCGATCGAAGCGACGCGACAGTGGTGGTCGAAGTGCTCGGCCGCGAAGAGCGGGAAGGGCCGATGGGCGGCTTTGGCGGCAAGACGGTCACGCGCATGGGCGACACAATCATCCGCGTGCGCGTCACGTCGGGTCGGGAGGAATCGGATCTGAAAGGCATCGGCCAGGGCACCTGGGGCCGCGCGGCGAAGGACGCCGCGGATCGCATCGTCAAATGGATCGGCCGTCAGAGCCGCGGGAGCGTCAAGCCGCCGTCCACGTTGATCACCGACCCGGTCGCGTAGGGCACATCGCCCCGCAGGATCGCGGCGACGACGCGCCCGACGTCGTCCGGCGTGCCCCAGCGGCGCTCGGGGACGAGCCCTTCTCCGATGCGGCGATCGTACGCTTCCCTGAGACCTGCCGTCATGTCGGTCTCGATGATGCCGGGACGCACCTCGAACACCGGAATGCCGCTCGCCGCGAGACGCGCTGCAAACAGGCGCGCTGCCATCGACAGGCCCGCCTTGCTCACGCAGTAGTCGCCGCGATTCACCGACGCCAGTTGCGCCGACACGGACGTGATGAAGACGATCGCCGCGGCGAACGACGGATCCGCCGCGCGGCGGATGACCTGATCGCGGGCAACCGCCTGCGTCAGGAAATAGGGACCCTGGAGGTTCGTCCGGATCAGCTCTTCGAAGCTCGCTTCGGTGGCGTCCAGCAGATCGGCGCGGAGGCGCGGCGCGCGGCCGGCATTGTTCACGAGCGCGTGCATCGCGCCGTGGCGTTCGCGGAGCGCGTGCGTGAGCCGGATGCGCTGCTCGGGCACGCCCAGATCGGCGGCGTGGTACGAGATGTCGACGCCCGCGCCGCGAAGTTCGTCGAGAACCGGCTGCACGTCGCCTTCTGGACGCGTGCCGCACACCACCAGATTCCAGCCTTCGCGCGACAGCGCTCGCGCGATGCCGAGGCCGATGCCTCGCGTACCGCCGGTGACGAGCGCCGTTCGAATCGACTGTGCGGTCATGATCCAAAGAACGTGAGGTAGCGTCCGCTCTCGGCGAGCCGCTTCACGTAGAGCGCCGCCTCGCGTGCATGATAGTCGCCCCATTGGCTCGATTCGCCGCGTGGAACCGCCGCGCCGGCCGGCACGAAGTCCCACCGGTTGGGCCAGTGATACACGGAATGGAGCAGCAGGCCGTGATGGTCGGGCGCCGCGCTGAGGTAGGGCCCGCCGGCGTCGAACAGCGTCACGAGGATGCGCAGGCCGGCCTGCTCGTAGCGATCCGCGTCCGTCGCGAGGGCGCGCGCGCGAAGCAGGCGCCCCAGGCGGAGTAGTCCCTGCGCGGCGATCGCGGCGGCGGAACTGTCGACCGGCTCCCGATCGTTGAACGGATCGGCGGGTCGATCGCGCCAGCCGGCCAGCGATGCGAGGCCAGGCGCGCCCGCGTCCCAGTAGGGCACGCCGTCTTCGGCCGACGCATCGTCGATGTAGTGATCGCAGGTCGCGCGGGCGGCCTCGAGCAGCATCGCGTCGACAGCGGCGCGTCCGCCGCAAGCCTCCAGGTCGGCGTCGGGCCGCGCCGCGATGAATTCGAGCTGTTCGGCGAAGCCGAGCATCGCCCAGGCAAGACCGCGCGTCCAGGTGGAATAAGGGGAATAGCCCTGCTGCGTGCTCGGTCCGCGGTACGTGCCGCTGGCGACATTGAAGAGACTTTCGTGCGCGGTGCGTCCGCGGACATCGTAGCCGTCGCGTCCGCGTCCGAAGTAGACGTTGAACTCCGCGGTGGCGCGGGCGTGCTGCACGAGGCGAACGAGCAGGTTGACCTCGGCGTCCTGTTCGTCCATCAGCCGCTGGCCGAGGAGGTGGCCGAGCGCGAGCGCGCGCAACGATCGAATCGTATCGACGAACAGCGAGTGGGCGCCGTTGAAGGAGTGGATGTAGCCGCCGCCGGGGAGCGGCGTCCAGCGCCGAGCCTGGACCGCGCCGCTCACCTTCAGGGCGAGCTCGTAGAAACGGACCTCCCACGGGTGCGCGTCGATCCGTCCCTCGCGCGCGAGGCGCCAGAGCGTCCCGTACGTGCTGACGTTGTTGAAGCCGTGATCGTGGACGCCCATGTGCGTGAGATGCGTCGCCATCCGCTCGACCGTGCGTGCGCGCCCAAGCTCGAGAAACTCGCGATCGCCCGTCGCGTCGAACTGCAGCAGCGCCGAGCCGAACTGGAAACCCTGCGTCCACTCCGTCCAGCCGCGCGCCCGATACCGACCGTTGACGGTGAAGACCGGCGCACCGTCCTCCGGCTTCCACGTCTGCTCGAGCGCGCGGATCTTGTCGGCTGAAAGCTCGAAGACACGCCGGACGTGCGGCAGCAGGTCCGCGGGCGTCCGGCGCCGGTCGATGCGCATCGAAGAGCTAGTGTAGTCGGACCGCGAGTCCAACGGAAAAGAGATCACCACCGCACCGCCGAGATCCGTGCCGAGCTTGATAAGCTCCTTTCATGCGAGTGCCGTTCGACGAGCTGCTCGAAGTCCTCCACGATGCGCTACGCGCATCGGGCATGGAGGAGGAGCGCGCGCGGTTGTGCGCGCGGCTCTTTGCGGAAGCCTCCCGCGACGGGGTCGCGTCGCACGGCTTGAACCGTTTTCCCCGCTTCGTGCGGATGATCGCGCGAGGCGTTGTCGACGTGCGCGCGCGGCCGGAATGTGTCGGCCGCGCCGGGGCGCTCGAGCGCTGGGACGGCCGCCGCGGGCCGGGGAATCTCAATGCCCACGAATCGATGGCGCGCGCGATCGCGCTCGGCCGCGAGTACGGGGTCGGCTGCGTCGCGCTGGCGAACACGAATCATTGGATGCGCGGCGGATCGTACGGCTGGCAGGCGGCGGACGCCGGCGTCATCGGCCTGTGCTGGACGAACACGCTCGCCAATCTTCCGCCGTGGGGCGCCGCCGCGCCGCGGCTCGGCAACAACCCGCTCGTCATTGCCATGCCGCGAGGAGCCGGCCACGTCGTGCTCGACATGGCGATGTCGCAATATTCCGTCGGCGCGCTCACCGCGCACGCCGATCGCGGGCAGCCGCTGCCCGTCGCCGGCGGCTACGACGAGGAAGGGGCCTTGACGCACGATGCGCGCGCCATCCTCGAATCCCGTCGGCTCCTGCCCATCGGATTCTGGAAAGGCTCGGGGCTGGCGCTGATGCTCGATCTGCTGGCCGCCATGCTGGCCGACGGGCGCGCCACGCACGAGATCGCGCCC
>Ga0310810_10002456_pt1 | contig 19922 bp, 15 predicted proteins | sample NCmetagenome_FD_207641 | JGI IMG/M metagenome (GOLD analysis project Ga0310810, IMG submission 207641) | Soil microbial communities from experimental microcosm in Duke University, North Carolina, United States - NC | ecosystem: Engineered > Artificial ecosystem > Soil microcosm > Unclassified ...
CACGCGCGAGTGGAACGCGATCGCACTGCGGCGTCGAATCGGCTACGTTTTTCAGGAGGTGGGCCTGTTTCCGCACATGACCATCGAGGAGAACGTGTCGATCGTGCCGCGACTCGAGCGCTGGCCGCCTGAGCGGGCGCGCGCGCGCGCACACGAACTTCTGACGCTCGTCGGGCTCGATCCAGCTGGGTTTGCGTCGCGGCGGCCGCGAGAACTCTCCGGCGGCCAGCGGCAGCGTGTCGGCGTGGCCCGCGCGCTGGCGATCGATCCGCCGATCCTCCTGATGGACGAGCCGTTCGGCGCGCTGGATCCGGTCACCCGGGCAGAGGTCCGCCACGAGCTGGCGGCAGTGCAGAAACGCCTGCACACGACCATCATCGTGGTGACGCACGATATCGCTGAAGCGTTCGCTCTCGGCAACCGCGTCGGCGTGATCGACGGCGGCGAACTGCTCGCCCTCGGGACGCCGGTCGGCGTCGCGCAGTCGTCGGATCCGCGGATACGCGCGTTCGTCGCGGCACAACCCCCGCCGCCTCCCGACTGAGCCTCGATGGCGGTCTGGCGATTCTGGATCACTCATCGCTCCGAGCTCGGTCTGTTGATCGAGCAGCACGTGCTCCTCGTGTTCGTCTCGACGCTCGCGGCGATGGCCGTCGGAGTTCCGGCGGGCGTTGCCGCCGCGCGCCGGCCGCGCGCCGGTCGAGCGATTCTGTCGATTGCGAGCGCCGCGCAAACGGTGCCCAGCCTCGCCCTGCTCGGCTTTCTTCTGCCGCTTCCTTTCATCGGCGGCATTGGGCCGCGTACGGCGCTCGTCGCACTGGCCATCTACGCGCTGCTCCCGATCGTGCGCAATACCGTCACAGGAATCTCCACGGTGGATCCGGCCGTCGTCGAGGCGGGCGTCGCGATGGGGATGACCGATCGGCAGCTGCTCTGGCTGGTGCAGTTTCCGCTCGCGCTGCCCTCTATCGTCGCGGGCATTCGCGTCGCGACGGTGATTGGCGTCGGGACCGCGACGATCGCGGCGGCGATCGGGGCCGGCGGCCTGGGTGAGTACATCTTCCGCGGCCTGGCGATGGTCGATACCACGACGATTCTCGCCGGCGCAATTCCGGCGGCCGCGCTCGCGCTCGCCGCCGATGGCAGTCTCGCATGGCTGCAACAGCGGATGACGAGCGGCCGTACGACCCCGGCAACCGCCGCACGCGCGGTGGCTGCGACGCTCGTCGTCCTCGCGGTCGGCGCGGCCATCGTCTATGCCGCCCCCCGCCGTGAAACGATCGTCATCGGGTCGAAGAACTTCACCGAGCAGGTGATTCTCGGAGAGCTGCTGGCGCAGGCGATCGAAGCGGAAGGAGGGAGCGTTACGCGCAAGTTGAATCTCGGGGGTACGTTCGTGTGCGACCGCGGGGTTCGCGCTGGCGAGCTCGACGCCTACGTCGAATACACGGGCACGGCGGTCTCCGCCGTGTTCCACGAGACTGTCCCCCGCGATTCACAACGCGCCTTCGAACGCGCACGCGCGCTCTACGCGAGCGCCGGCGTCACAGCGCTCGACCCGCTCGGCTTCAACAACACGTTCGCCGTGCTGGTGCGGGCGAGCGACGCCGGCGCCCGCGGACTCCGCACGATCGAGGACCTCCGCCCGGTCGCGGCCCAGTGGACACCCGGCTTCGGCCACGAGTTCCTGCAGCGCGACGACGGATACCCGGGGCTCGTGCGGACATACGGGCTCCGGTTCGCCTCGCAGCCGCGCGCAATGGAACTCTCGCTTATCTACCGGGCGCTGGCCGACGGTCAGGTCGACGTGATCGCGGGCGACGCGACGAGCGCGATGATTGACGCGCTGCACCTCACGCCGCTCGCGGACAACCTCCATTACTTCCCACCCTACGATGCGTTCCCGGTCGTACGCACCGCGTCGTTGCTGCGCCACCCCGAGATCGGCCGGGCGCTGAAGCGGCTCGCCGGCCGTCTCTCGGACGCCGACATGCGTGCGATGAACGCGGCGGTCGACGTCCAGCATCGCGATGTCAACGTCGTGGTTCGGGAATTCCTCGCCAGAGTGTCGGCTGCCCCGCCCCTCTAGCGGACGGTCCATCTGGTGGCCCGAGAGCGTCCTCCTCATAGTGCAAGCGCCGTTGCGCTCCGAACGAGGTGCTGAGCAGTTCCGGAGGCAAAAACCTCAAAACAACGGGTGCTGGCCCGCGGCATCCCTGCCGATACGTTGATCACAGGAGGCACAGTCATTGCTGTGTCATGGAAACGTGAGAGTTCGTCTTACAAAGAAGCTGGCAAATCGAATGGATGGGGTTGACGTGTCACCGCATCGGGTCGGCGATATCCTCGACCTCCCGGTGGAGCAGGCGCGGCTGTTGGTCGCCGAAGACTGGGCGACCGATCGCGAGCGGCGGCGTGCGGTGAATCGCGTGAAAGTGGACCGGCGTCAGTCGTCGGAGGTTCGCGGCTGGGCCGGCAAAGACGACACTCTCGAATCGGCGTAACCGCCGGACTCCCCCTTTTTACGGATTACGTCCAACTCAGCAGTGCCGTACGGGCATCGTGACGGCTGTGTATTGGGATGGAAGTAAATACTTGCATCCCTGCATCCCAGCGTGACGGCTCTGCCGTTACCAAACATGTCAGCCTGCGGCCTCGAAGGTGATCAGGTATTGACTGCGACCCTTCAGCGCAGCGACCGTGGCGGCGGCGTCTGACACGCGGCCGGCGGCGCGTATACCATTCGACGTAATCGACCCGATACGCTGCGCACGAGGCGGACGGATCCGGACCTCCGAATCCACTTCCGGCCTCAGTCGCACTTCGGTCGCGCGGCCGTTCTGCCACGCGAGGTCGACACCGATCGCGCCGCGGGCGCGCAAGCCCGTGACGGAGCCGGTGGGCCATGCCGACGGCAGCGCGGGCAGGAGCGCGATCTCACCTGCGTGGCTCTGCAGCAGCATCTCGCAGATTCCGGCGGTCCCGCCGAAGTTGCCGTCGATCTGGAACGGCGGGTGGGTGTCGAACATGTTCGGCAATGTCGACCGAGAGAGCAGCGCGACCAGGTGCTCGTGCGCGAGGTCTCCTTCCTCGAGCCGCGCGAAGAAGTTGACGATCCAGGCCCGGCTCCACCCCGTCCCACCCCCGCCGGCGGACAATCTTCGATCGAGCGTGATGCGAGCCGCTTTCGCGAGCTCCGGTGTACCGCGCGGAGTGATCTGATTCGACGGATGCAGCGCAAACAGGTGCGAGATGTGACGGTGCCCCGGCTCGCGCTCGTCATAATCCTCGAGCCATTCCTGCAGCTGGCCGTAACGGCCAATCCTGAAGGGAACGAGCCGCGCGCGCGCCGCATCGACGCGCGCGCGAAAGTCCTGGTCGGTCCCGAGAATCTCACTGGCCTCGATGACCCGAGTGAACAACGCGCGGGCGATCTCGGTGTCCATGTACGGCCCCATGGTCAGTGCCGCCACGACGCCGTCGGCTGTCTGGTACTGGTTCTCGGGTGAAATGGAGGGGCCGGTGATCAGGTGCCCCTGCCCGTCGTCGATCATGTACCCGAGCAGAAACTCCGCCGCTTCCCTGAGCACCGGGTAAGCCCGCGCGCGGAGGAACTCGCGATCGCGCGTGTAGTCGTAGTGATCCCAGAAGTGCAGCGACAGCCAGGCGCCGCCAGTCGGCCACACACCCGACTTCACGCCATCAATCGGCCCGGCATGTCCCCAGCCATCCGTGTTGTGGTGGATCACGAATCCGCCGGCGCCATAGATCGCCTTTGCGACATGCCGTCCGTCCTCGCGCGCCTTGTCGACGTGATCGAAAAGCGCGGCGGTCATCTCCGACAGGTTGGCCACTTCCGCGGGCCAGTAGTTCATCTCGGTGTTGATGTTGATCGTGAACTTGCTGTCCCACGGCGGCGCGAGCGAGTCGTTCCAGATACCCTGCAGGTTCGCCGGCAAGGCGCCGGGACGGCTGCTGGAAATCAACAGGTAGCGGCCGAACTGGAAGTAGAGCGCCGCGAGCGCCGGATCCTGCCCGCCCGCCTGCACCCGCGCGAGCCGTTCATTCGTCGGCAGATCCGGCGCGCCCGCACCGAGCTGAAATACCACGCGCTTCGCGAAGCGCTGGTACTCGGCCGTGTGCTCCGACCGCATACGGTCGTACGGACGCAGCGCGGCCGCCTCCAGCGTTTTGCGCGCAGCGGCGAGCGGGTCGTTGTCGCGAAATGTCGTCCCGGCCGCGACCAGCAATGTCACGGCATCGGCGCCGTCGACCGCCAGAAAAGCGCCGTCCGCGCGTGTCTGTCCACCCTGCGCCACGACGCGCGTCACGCCAATGAATCTCACCCCGGTTTTCGGCTCGTCCTTCTGACGATCGCCGACCGGCAATGCCTGACCCTCGAGGATAATCTCGCGCCCTTCCACCCGCACCGTTGCATCGCGCTCGCGGCCCATCGTCGCCAAAAAGCTCACCGCACTCCCGCGGCTGGCCGTGAGACGGATCGCAATCACCTGATCGACGGCGCTGGCGTAGATCTCCCGGGTGAACACCGCCCCGTCAACTCGAAACCTGACGCGCGTGATCGCCTCATCGAGATCGAGCTCGCGGCGATACTCGGACGCTTCGCCCGCGAACTTGAACTGAATGAGGAGGTCACCAAGCGTTTGGTACGGGGGCATCCGTCGCGGCAGCGAAATGAGAGCCTTGTCGGCGAGCGTCTCGGCTTCCGCGAATTTTCGTGCGGCGAGCAGTCGCCGGATTTCAGGAACCGCCGTGGCAGCGGCGGGGTTGACGCGGTCCATCTTCTGTCCGGCCCAGACGCTGTCCTCGTTCAACTGCAGCCGCTCGGCATTCAGTCCGCCGAACACCATCGCACCCAGCCGGCCGTTGCCAATCGGCAGCGCGGCATTCCAGTTCGCGGCGGGAGCGGTGTACCAGAGGATGCTTCTCATCAGAACGAATCCTAATCCCTGAGAGGCAAAATCAAGCGCGATCGCGAACTGCCCGACCTGATCTGTCGTCCGGGTTACAGATCCGTCACCTCAGAGATTCGGACACCAGCGAAACCACTCGTCTGACGCCTTCGCCGATGGCACCTTCGTTGCTGCGGGTGCGACGTCCCCCCCGGCAATCGCCCTGATTCTCGTTACAGAAAGGCAGCGTACATGGCGCCGTCCCTGATGGCTTCAGCCTTCGTGCTGGCTCTCGTGGCCTGCGTGCTGTTCGCGTTCAGCCGGTACAATGGGCTCGTCCGATCGCAGAAACGCGTGCAGGAGGCCTGGGCTGGAATCGACGTGCAGCTCCGCCAGCGCGCCAGCCTCATTCCGAATCTTGTCGAAGCGATTCGCGGGTACGCCGAGCACGAGCGCGAGGTCTACGAGGAGGTCGCCCGCGCTCGCGGCGCGTTGCAGAAAGCGGGCAGCGCCGGTCAGGCGGGCGCCGCCAACACGCTGCTCACCCAGGCGCTCGGGCACGTCTTCGCGGTTGCCGAGGCCTATCCCCAGCTGCACGCGTCGGAGAACTTCATGAGCCTGCGAAGCGATCTGCGGAACACCGAAGAGAAAATCGCGTTCGCGAGGCAGTTCTATAACCGCAACGTCCTCTATTACAACACGCAGATCGACACCTATCCGGACGCGCTCATCGCGCGCAGTTTTGGCTTCGCCCCGGCGGAATTCTTCCAGGCTGACGAGAACGCGCATGCGGAGGTCGTGATCAGCTTTGCGCGTCAGAGCGCAGGGCGCGAACAGCCCGCATCACCTCCGGCGGCGTAGGGAGGATCATCGACAGAACAGTTCGGTGAGAGGTGGGACGTATGGTGAAACGCGTCTTGGTGTTTGCGGCGGTCGCCGCCATCTTCGTCGCGGCGGTCATCGCGAGCTTGGTGGTCCTCGACATCATCACGGCGCCAGAGCTCCGAGAGACGTTGCGCAAGACTCTGTCGGTGATCGGCCTTATCACGGCGGCAATTGTGCTGTCGATCGGCGCGGCACATTTCCTCACGGCCGCTCGGAAGTCATCTGTCAAGCCGCCTGCCGCATACCCTCCCGCCTGATAACCCATGGCCGGCGCACCGAGTCCGATCCTTGTCTACAACCGGATCGACGCGAATCGCCGTAACACCTGGTTGCTGCTGCCGGCGTTCGCCGTGCTGGTGGTGCCCCTTGCATATGGCCTCACGGAGCTACTCGTCCCGATTTCCTTCTACCGTGCCTATGTGGCGCTGGGCAGAGAACAAGCGCGATTAACGCTGGCGTCGATCGAGGTGGACACCGTGAAGATGGTGCTGCTGGCGCTCGGGTTCGCGGCGTGCATCGCGTTTCTCGCCTACTTCGTCAGCACGTATTTCGTTCTTCGGCTTGCGGGCGGACAGCGAGTCGATCGGCGGGAGGAGCCCGCTCTCTGGCGACTGATCGAGAACCTATGCGTCGGTGCAGGGCTTCCCGAACCAGCGGTCTACGTTGTCGAATCCAGCACGCCGAATGCTTTCTCGACGGGGCGCGATCCGCGGCATGCCTCCATCGTTGTGACCCGCGGTCTGCTTGAGGTGCTGGACGAACGCGAGTTGAGCGGTGTACTCGCGCACGAGTTGTCCCACATCGGCAATCGCGATACGAACCTGAGCAATCTACTCGCAGCGCTCGTCGCAACGATGAGACTTCCGCTGGCGGCGCTAAGAGAACTTACCAGTTTCGGGTCCGAGCCCGACGCGCTCGGATTCGTGATCATGGGCTGCGCAGTCGTCCTCGCGGTCGCGATTCTCCCGACGTTCCTCGTGTGGATGTTCGTAGCCACCGCACGGGCTGACAGCTTCGCGCTGAGGGAGGTCTTGACACTCGCCGCTCCTGGCTATGCGTTCTTCATCGGCCCGGCCGCCGCGACATGGCTCCGCAAGATCATCTTGCATCAGCGGGAGTTCCTGGCGGACGCGGATGCGGTCCTGCTGACACGCGATCCGGAGGGGCTCGCGCTCGCCCTGGCCAAGGTCGGCGCCGCCACAGCCTCGTTCACGAACGTGGCTCTGGCGCATTTGTATTTCGTGGATCCGCCCGGAAGCGCGCGGTCGTGGTTTGACGGACTGCCCTCGCATCCAACCGTGGAGGCCCGCATCGCGCTGCTGGCGCGGATGGGCGACGGCATCCCGGACGAGTTGCTGCGCCAAGCCGTTGCGGCTGGCTCTGCCCACCAGGCCCGTGTGTGGTCGCAAAAATCTGGCAAATACGATCGCGGCGCACTGCTCCGTCTTGCAGATCGTACGCTGCTGTACGACAGCGACGTAGGCTCCTCGGCCGTCGTAGCCGATCTGGACCCCAACGTCCTGGTCACCGTGATCGATCACGAGGCGTCGTTCATCAGCGTTCGCCTCGTTGACGGCACTGCTGGCTGCATCCCGGCTTCCGCCCGACTCATCCCCGCCGCATATAACGAACCCGACACCGTCGCCATCGGCGTCCATTACCGGATCCAGCCGCCCACGCGGTTCGATGGACGAATCGTTCCCGGAACACAGTTCCGCCTGTCCGATCGACTGACGCCGCTCTACGCGAAACCTGACGGATGGTCGGATGTGGCCTCAGAGCTCAAAGCCGGGAGCGTCGTGACGTTCCGCGAGGTCGTCGGCAACTTCGTGCGGGTCGAGGTCGATCAGATGGACGGCTGGATCCCTCGCGCTACCAGGGCTGTGCCAGCCTCGGCCGAGCGGAGGCGCGCGTGAGTGGTGCTGACGCCGCAACCCCGCTGCTTGTCTACAACCGCATCGAATCCAACCGGCGTACGACGCGCCGGCTGTTGACCGCATTCGTCATCGCGCTGCTGCCTGTGGCGTCGCTCGCGGCGTTCTTCATCTTTCCGCAGATCCATCTGATGTTCTTCTCGGTGAGTCCAGGTCTGGCGCGATTGGGCCAGCCGGCGCTGTTGACGCTCTACGCGGGGTTTTTTCTGCTATCGATGGTACTGGTCGTTCTGATCCTCGCGGCCATCGTCGATCGTCTCGTCTCTGATCACAGCGCCAGCTTCATTCTTCGACTGGCGCGTGCGCGGCAAGTCGCAGCCGCCGAGGAGCCGGAGCTCGTGCCGCTGGTCGAGAATTTGTGCATCGCCACCGGGTTGCCGACTCCGAATATCCATGTGATCGAATCGGCGTCGCCAAACGCGTTCGCCGTCGGCCGCACTCCGAACGATGCGTCGCTCGTGGTGACCCGTGGACTGCTTCGACTGCTGGACCATCGCGAGCTCGCGGGCGTAATCGCGCACGAACTCTCTCATATCGGAAATCACGATATCGCATTGAGCGTCACGCTCGCAGCGTTCATCCGCACGCTTGTCGTTCCGCTGAAGACGGTCAGCGTGCCATTACGCGCCGCAGCGGGACTGCCAAGACCGCTCGGCATGATTGTTATCGCAGCGGCAGCCGCCGTCCTTTTTGGATCAGGTCCGTTGCTGATGTTGCTGGAGGTGCTCGCCGGATTTGTTTACATGATCCAGTTCTATCTTCCAGGCGGGTTCGGCTGGTGGTGGGAAGTGTACGCCAAGGCCCTTCCTGTCTACGCGACGCTGGGCGCGCCGGTCGCAGCGCTAATCGTCCGCCAGGCTGTTTCGCATCGGCGCGCACTCCTGGCCGATGCCGATGCCGTACTGGTCACACGCGATCCCGAAGGCCTCGCGCGCGCGCTCGTAAAAACGGCCGCGGCGACCCGGGACGGACTTTTAATGGATGAAAGCAACGTCCACCTGTGTTTCATCGATCCGACGCCGACCTCCTGGCTTCATCTCGTGTTCCCATCTCACCCGCAACTCGATGAACGCGTTGACGTGCTCGCGCGGATGGGCGCTGGAATCTCGGCGTCCACAATTGCGGCCGCGCGCGCCGCCGCGGCGAAGTTCCTGATATCAGTGCGCAAGGAGGAGCAGGACGAATCGAGTCACAAGGTGGCACCGCAGCCCGAACCAGCCGATCCCTCCGGCTTTGAGGGTCTCACCCGGCTGTATGAGAGGGCAGACGAGACCTCCCGCCTGCTGGCGCTGCTTGGGGATCAGGACCATATCAGAGTAAAGGGTCGCGAAGGGGATTTCGTGCGCATCAGCGCGGAGGACGGAACGGAAGGCTATGTCCTCCGACCACTGCCATCCGCGCGCACATGAACGCGTTCAGCGCCTGCGCTTCGCCGGCCGCGTGCTCGACCTCGGCACCCCGATATCGTCGAGCACGCGATCGTTGTCGCGCCAGTCCGGATTGACCTTGACCCGCAAGTCGAGAAATACCTTCGTGCCGAAGAACTTCTCCAGATCCTGCCTCGCCTCGGTGCCGATGCGCTTGATCATGTCGCCGGCGCGGCCGATCACGATTGGCTTCTGCGACTCCGTCTCGACGTAGATCGTGCAGTAGAGGCGGAGCAGACGATCGCGCTCCTCCTCGTTGAACTCGTCGACGACCACCGCGGTGGAGAACGGCAGCTCCGCGCGCGTATGCTGCAGCACCTTTTCACGCACGGTCTCCGACACGAACGTCCGCTCGGGCTGATCCGTCACGTAGTCTTGCGGAAATCCGGGCTCCCCTTCCGGAAGGAGCTCCAGCAACACCTTCTCCAGCCGCTCGACGCCGTCGCCAGTGGCCGCCGAGAGCGGCACGATTGCGGCAAAGTCGTGCCATTCCTGCGCCTTCTCGATGAGCGGCAGCAGCTTCGCCTTCGCGACGAGATCGATCTTGTTCAGGACGAGCACGGCGGGCGTCTTCAGGTCCGTGAGGAGGTTCGACACGAACTCGTCGCCATGCCCGGGCTTCGTCGAGGCGTCGAACAGCAGCACGACGACATCCACGTCGCGCAGTGTCTCGATCGCCGTGTCGACCATGCGCACATTCAGGCGGTGCATCGGCCGGTGAATCCCCGGCGTATCGACAAAGACGATCTGGCCTTCCGGATAGTTCTTCACCGCCAGGATCCGGTTGCGCGTTGTCTGCGGCTTGTCCGAGACGATCGCCACCTTCTCGCCGATGACGCGGTTGAGGAGCGTGGACTTGCCAGCGTTGGGCCGGCCGATGAGCGAGACGTAGCCGGTCCTCGACATGCGACTACCGTTCGAGATTGAGCGTCCCGCGCTCGGGCTGCGGCTCAGCGGCGAGCCGCATCCGCACCTTGTGAATCCGCCGGCGCTCCGCTTCGAGCACCTCGATATGCATGCCGTCGATGTCGAACTGTTCGCCGACCGCCGGCACGCGCCCGACGCGGGTCAGGACGTAACCACCGACGGTCTCGAATCCGCCCGGTTCGATATCCACGCCAAGGCACTCGCGCAGCTCATCGATGTTGACCTTCGCGCTGAAGACGAACGTCCTGTTTCCTTCGTCGACGACCGGCGCCATTTCCACGTCGTACTCGTCGCGGATCTCTCCGACGATTTCCTCCAGCAGATCTTCGATGGTGACCAGCCCCGCGGTTCCTCCGTACTCGTCGACCACGATGGCGATCTGGACCTGCTTTCTCTGGAACTCCTTGAGCATCTCGGACACGCGCTTGGTCTCCGGCACGAACGTCGCCGGACGGATCAGCCGGGAGAGATCCGGCTGCAGCCGCGCGTCCGCGGGCTCGGATCCGGACAGACGAATGAGATCCTTCACGAACACGAAGCCGGCGATGTTGTCGAGGTTCTCGTTGTAGACCGGAATGCGCGAGTACTCCTGTTCGCGGAAGAGCGCGCGCAGCTCCGCGAACGTCGCATCAGCGCGGATCGCGACCATATCGGGCCGCGGGGTCATCACCTCGCGCACCAGCGTGTCGCCGAAATCGACGATCGACTGCAGCAGGCGCCGCTCGTCGTGCTCGATCAGCCCTTGCTCTTCTCCCTGCTCCAGATACTCGCGCGCAACCTCGCCCGCTGGCACCTCGTCGGGGGCACCCTTCGTGCTGGAGACCTCTGGACGACGGGGATCGACCGCGATGAGACGAACGAGGCCGCCGGTGAGCGGATGCAGGAGGCGCGCCGCCCAGTCGAAGGGGGGCAGCAGCACTTCGAGCATGCGTTCCGGATCGCGGCGGACGATCAGCAGCGGCAGAAAGTGTTCGCACGCGAGGATGAAGATGGCGACCAGGACCAGGAGGAATCCGACCGACCGGAAACCGGTGCGTCCCGTCAGGATGGCGATGAACATCGTGGCGAGCGAGAAGATGATGCCAAGCAGTAGGCGCGCGGGGACGAACAACTGGATCGGATCCTCGAGGTAGAAGCCGAGGCGATCGTCACGTCCGCCGCGCTCCGCCATCAGCCGCAGCGACAGCCGCATCAGCGCGCTGAACGCGGTCTCGATGGTGCCGACATAGACGGCGGCAATCGCGAGCAGGAAGAGCAGCAGCGGGATCATTTCGCGCGCTCGATCAGGCCGCTGGTCAATCCGCCCTTCGCGCGCAGACGCCGTTCCGTGCGTGCCATGCGCCCCGCATCATCGGGATCGTCGTGATCGTAGCCAAGGAGATGCAACAGCCCGTGGAGGGCAAGCACTCGTAACTCGGCCGTGTACGAATGTCGCGCCGCACGCGCTTGCCGGCGCGCGACTCCCGTCGCGATGACGATATCGCCGAGAGAGGCGTCGGAAGGAAATGACAGCACGTCGGTCGCGAGGTTCTTCCGGCGGTAGGCGGCGTTCAGCTTGCGGATCCGGGCATCGGTGACGAGCGCAATCCCGACCTCGCCGCGCGCGCGGGCAGGTGCCACCGACACGAGCCAGCGTGCCAGCCCGCCGTCTTGCACGCGTCGTCCCCGGCCGTCCGACACGGTGACGACGAGTTTACTGCCGGGATCCACCGTACGCTTCGTATGCTTTCACAATCTGCTGCACCAGCGGGTGGCGCACGACATCCTTCTCGTCGAAGTGGATGAACGAGATGCCGTCGACGTTGCCGACCACCTTCATCGCTTCGACCAGGCCGGATTGCCGCGCGGTGGGCAGATCGATCTGGGTGATGTCTCCGGTGATGACCGCCTTCGAGCCGTATCCCAGGCGCGTCAGGAACATCTTCATCTGTTCCGACGTCGTGTTCTGCGCCTCGTCCAGGATGACGAACGCGTCGTTCAGCGTGCGCCCGCGCATGAAGGCGATCGGCGCGACCTCGATCGTGCCGCGCTCGAGCAGCCGGTCGGCACGCTCGATTTCCATCATGTCGTACAGCGCATCGTACAGCGGACGCAGATACGGGTTGACCTTCTCTTGCAGATCACCGGGCAGGAATCCCAGCTTCTCGCCCGCCTCGACCGCCGGGCGGGCGAGAATGATCCGGCTGATACGCTTGGCCAGCAGATACGCGACCGCCTGCGCCATCGCCAGATAGGTCTTCCCCGTCCCCGCGGGGCCGATGCCGAACACGATGTCGTGCTGATCGATCGCGTCGAGGTAGCGCCGCTGGTTGACGCTTTTCGGCATCACCTGTTTCTTGCCCGAGGTCCGCGCGGCGCCGCGCAGAAAATAGTCGGAGAGCTCGACGTGCTCGTCCTGGGCGACCAGCTGTGCCGCGGTTTTCACGTCGCCCTTGCCGAGCTTGTAGCCCCCCCGCATCAGCGACGAGAGCTGGTCGAGGACCTTCTCCGCGAGCGCGACGTCCGCGGCGTCCCCTTCCACGCTGAGTTCCTGTCCGCGCGTGCGGATCCGCACGTTGAACAGGCCTTCGAGGTGTTTCAGGTTCTCGTCGTAAGTGCCGAAGAGCGATTCGGCCCCTTCGTCAGGGACCGCAATTTTGCGGACAACGGTGGCAGGAGGGATGGGGGTCTCCTTCAATAAGGCGTTGCGCGATCGCCTCATCGGGATCGTATCACGACGGGCTCAGGGCTCACGGCTCAGGGCTTAGGGCTCAGGCGGAGTTCACGGAGCTGTTTGTCGTTCACCGCGGAGGGGGCGCCGGCCATAAGGTCCACGGCTTGAGCGGTTTTCGGGAACGCGATGACGTCGCGAATCGACGGCTCGCCGCACAGAATGGCGGCGATGCGGTCCAGGCCGAGCGCGATGCCGCCGTGCGGAGGAGTGCCGTACTCGAGCGCGTCGACGAAGAAGCCAAACCTCAGCTTCGCCTCGTCATCGGAGATCCCCAACAGCTTGAAGATGAGCCGCTGCAGCGCCTGGTCATGGATTCGGATGCTGCCGCCGCCGATTTCGCTGCCGTTCAGCACCAGATCGTAGGCGCGCGCCCGGGCGCGTCCCTGTTCCGTTTCGAGGAGGTGACGGTCGCTCTCGAGCGGCGCCGTGAACGGATGATGCATGAACTCGTAGCGCTTTTCCTCCTCGATCCAGTCGAACATCGGGAAATCGACGACCCAGAGGAACGCGAACGTGTTCGGATCGAGCAGGTTCTCTTTCTTCGCGACGTTGAGCCGCAGCTGTCCGAGCAGGCGCGACGTCGCTTCGTGGGGACCGGCTGCCATCAGCACGAGATCGGCAGGTCCGGCGCCGGTGATATCGAGCGCCCGTCGAATCGCATCCTCGCCCGCCACTTTCAGTGCCGAGCTCTGCACGGCGGCGTCGGACCGTCGCGCCCACACCAGTCCCGTCGAGCCGAGCTGCTTCCCCTGCTCCACAATCTCGTCGAGCTCGCGCCGTGAATACCTCCCCGCGCCCGGCACGCCGAAGCCTCGGACCTCCCCACCCGCGGCCATGGCGTTGCGGAACAGCGAGAATTCCGACGTTGCGAATGCCGCTGACAGGTCGCGGATCTCCATCCCGACTCGCAGGTCGGGTTTGTCGGAGCCGTATTTCGCGATGGCTTCCGAATACGGCAGCCGCAAGAACGGCCGCGGCGCCGTTTTGCCGATCAGCGCCATCAGGCGCTCCATCAGTGGCTCGAGCGTCGCGAACACGAGGTCCTCGGTCGCGAACGCAATCTCGAGGTCCACCTGCGTGAACTCAGGCTGCCGATCGGCGCGCAGGTCCTCGTCCCGGAAGCACTTCACGATCTGGAAGTAGCGATCGAGGCCGGAGATCATCAGGATCTGTTTGAAGATCTGCGGCGACTGCGGCAGCGCGTAGAACTCGCCCGGGTGGACCCGGCTCGGCACGAGGTAATCGCGTGCGCCCTCGGGCGTTGATTTCGTGAGCATCGGCGTCTCGATTTCCAGGAACCCGTGCTCGTCGAAATACTGGCGGATGGCCATCGTCGCCCGATGCCGCATGATGATGTTGCGCTGCATCCGCGGGCGGCGCAGATCGATGTAGCGATACTTGAGCCGCGTCTCCTCGGCCACCTCGACCTCGTCGCCGATGGGAAACGGCGGCGTCTTCGCGTCGTTGAGCAGGCGAATCTCCCGCGCGCTCACTTCGATCGCGCCGGTGGCGATCTTGGTGTTGACGGTCTCCAGCGCGCGGTTTTCCACCGTGCCGATGATCGCGACGACGAACTCGGAGCGCAGCCGCTTCGCGTCGCCGACCAGCGCTTCGTTGTCGCGCGCGACGATCTGCGTGAGGCCGTGGCGATCGCGGACGTCGATAAACACGAGCGAGCCGAGATCGCGGACGCGGTGCACCCAGCCGAGGAGGACCACTTCCTTGCCGACGTCTTCGACGCGCAGCCCTCCACACGTGTGGGTGCGCGCAAGTGCTCCGAGTGGCTCGATATTCATACAGCTTCGCTAACGGGATGCGGGATCCGGGGTCCGGGACCCGCCATTTCCGAATCCAAATCGTGAAATGCGGGATGCGATGTCGCTGCCGACGGTCGCACGCGGGATCGATTCCTGCGTCCCCGTCGTCAGGTTCTTGATGGTCACTTCGCCGCGGGCGATTTCGTCGCCGCCGAGGATCGCCGCAAACGGAATCAGTTTCGACGCCGCGTATTTCATCTGCTTTCCGAGTTTATCCGGCTCGGGATACAACTCGACGCGCAGGTCCACGGCGCGCAGCTCAGCGGCAAGCTTCAGCGCCTCGCGGACCGATGCGGGGTCGAAGAGAGCGACCAGCACCTCTGCCGATCCCCGCTCGACCGACGGCGGAAACATCTTGCGCTCCGCCATCACGACGAGGATGCGCTCGAGCCCGAGCGAGAAGCCGCAGGCGGGAACGTCCTCGCCGAGAAACATGCCGATCAGGCCGTCGTAACGCCCGCCGCCGCCGAGGCTGCCGGCCAGATCAGGGACGCTCACTTCCATGATGGCGCCCGTGTAATAGGAGAGGCCGCGCGCCAGAAAGGGTGCGAACTGGATATGGCCGCTGGCGGCAGTGGCCTCGCACAGAAGCAGTATGGTCTCGACGTTCTCATATGCGGCGGCCCCCTCGGCATCGGGGAGCGAACGCCACTCGCGCGGTGCGACCGGGTCGAGGACGGCGCTCGCGGCTGCGCTCGGTATGCCGCGGGCCGCCATTTCGGCCAGCACTCCATCGCGGCCGATCTTGTCCAACTTATCCAACGCGACCAGCGCGGTCGTGTGCAGCGACGGGTCGATGCCGGAACGGTTCAGCGTTGCCGTCAGGAGCTGGCGGTGATTCAGCTGAATCGTGAAATCGTTGAACCCCAGCGTCTGCAGGACCTCGCTGACGGCGGTGAGCATTTCGGTCTCGACGAGCGGTGACCGGGACCCGATCGCGTCGACGTCGCACTGGTAGAACTCACGAAAGCGGCCGCGCGCCGGGCGGTCCGCTCGCCAGACCGGCTGGATCTGATACCGCTTGAAGAATTTCGGCAGCTTTCCGCGATATTCGCCGACAACCCGCGCGAGCGGGACCGTGAGGTCGTAACGCAACGCGAGGTCGGTTTCGCCGGAGGCCTCGTGTTCGCCGCGTCGCAGCACTTTGAAAATGAGCTTGTTGCCCTCTTCGCCGTACTTGCCGGTCAGCGTCTCGATGTTCTCGAGCGCGGGCGTCTCGATCGGCTCGAAGCCGTATCGGCGATAGACGCCCGAGACGACATCGATGACGTATTCGCGGCGGCGAACGTCTTCGGGCAGGAAGTCGCGCATGCCGCGCGCAGGACGGGTAGCTTGGCTCATTCGATCTGACGATCTTAACTCAGTGGAGCTTCGCCTTGAGCTTCGCGATCTTCCCCTCCGCTGCCTTCCTCAGCTGCGCCCTGAACTGCTCGGTGATCGCGTCGGCAGCCAGGAGCTCCAGGCACTTCTGCTCAGCGGCGAGCGCCAGATCGTTCCGCCCCTGCGCGATGTAGCCGTCGGCGAGGCTGTCCTGCGCGTTGGCGGACGTGGGGTACGCCTCGGTGTTCACCCTGAAGAGCTCGACGGCGTGGTCCTTGTCGGCGCGGTCAGCGCTCTGAAGCTTTGAATACGCCAGGAGGTTGAGGGGAAACTCCGGGAAAAGGAACGCGTGCGGATCGCGCTGGCGCGCCTGGCGAAAGAGTTGGGCCGCCCTGACCGCACCGCCCCGCTGGTTCGCCGCGGCCCAGAATTCCGAGATCGGCGTCTTCTTCGGCATGAACGAGACGCCAGGATTGGCGGGCGACGTGATCAACGTGTCCTCGAACCACGCGACGATCTGCCGCGGCAGCTCCGGATGCGGGCCGAAGATCTCCGTACCGTGCCGGCCGTACTTGAACCCGACGAACTTATTGCGCGGGTTGCCGGTAATTTCGGCGAGCCAGCGCATCATCTCGAGAAAATGCGGATCGTACTGATCGTCTGCGGCGGCGGCCGTGAAGATTGGCAGCCACGCGTGGCTCATGAGGTAGTTGAGGCCGTCGGCGTTTGCCGGATCGGCATCTGGCGGCCCCGCGAGAAGCACAAGCGATCGCACTTCCGGGTGACGGCGTGCGAGCTGCACCGCGTTGTTCACGCCACACGACCCGCCGCCGACGCCGATGCGATCCCTGGAAACGCCGGGCTGCGCCTCCAGCCACGCCAGCGCGGCGTCGAAATCCGCCGGCCACTTCTGATTCAGCTCTCGCTGCACGTCGGGCGCCGCGGCATCGAACCGCGGGCCGCCGCTGTCGCCGAAGCCGCGATTGTCCACGGTGAGCGCGTTGATCCCGGCCGCGGCCAGCTGCTGCGCAACCGGCTCCCACGATACACGCGTCGTGTTGCACATGTGCAGCAATATGACCGCGGGCACGCCTGCCTTCGCCGATCCTCCAGGCACGGCTTGCGCGGTGAAGTACGTCCCCTTCAGGTGCACGCCATCGGGTGCCGTGATATCGACATCACGCGGCGCCGGCTGCGCCGCTGCAGACGAGGCAACGAGCAGGACCAATGTGAGTGATTTCATAAACAGTGTTCCTCGGATCTCACATCCCGGATCCCGCATCCCGGATCTATTTCTTCACCGTCGGATACTGAATCCCGAGCTGCTCGAGGTACGTCTTGAACCTCGTCGGGTCGTAGTAGTACTTCTTCATCTCCGCACGGTACTTGTCCATCGTTCCCTTGTTCAGCTCGATCGCGGGTTTGTCCTCGGGACGAATCAGCGGCTCGTACTTGATCTCCTTGGTCTGGACGTTGCGGAAGTAATCCCACGCCCCTTGGACGAGCGCCGGCTTCGTCAGGAGATCGATCATCGTCATCGCCTGCACCTTTGCCCCGGCGGTCACGCCTTTGTGCGCAATCGGTGTCGCCATCGCGATCGCGTTCGCCCAGTTGTGCCCCGGCAGTCCGGGAATGTTCGCCGGATAGCGCAGCGTGATGGTCGGCACGTTCCACGAGATGTCGCCGATGTCGTCCGAACCGCCGCCGGTGTTCTGCGTCGCCGGCCCCTGCAGCGTTTCCGGTGGTTTCGTCGTCAGGCCCGCTTCGCGGGACCCCACCTCTTTCTGGACCGCCTTCGCGAGGGTCTGATCCGCGTCGCTCCACTCGGGGAAGCCAACCCGCTGGATGTTGGCGAACGCCGCTTCGGCGACGGTCTTGTTGAAGTGTTGCGGCCACGCGGATCCGAGCACGCGGGTCGGCAGCAGCTCCGTCCCCGTCATCATCGCCGCACCCTTCGCCATCGAATCGCCGATCGCCCAGAGGTCCTTGATTTTCGGATAGGTAGTCTGGCGAAAGTAGTACCAGACCGACGCCGAACGCGGCACGACGTTCGGCTGGTCGCCGCCGTCGGTGATCACGTAGTGCGAGCGCTGCTCGAGCGGAAGGTGCTCGCGCCGGAAGTTCCAGCCGATGTCCATCAGCTCCACGGCGTCGAGCGCGCTGCGCCCGCGCCAGGGTGAGCCGGCGGCGTGCGCGGTCTCACCCCGGAAGGTGTACTGCACGGACACGAGACCGGTCATCGACGGCCGGTCGCCCCAGGACACGGCCATCGTGTCGTCCACGTGGACAAACAGCGCGACGTCCACATCCTTGAAGAGTCCCGCGCGGATGAAATAGGCCTTCGTTCCGACGAGCTCTTCGGCAGTGCCGGACCAGATCCGGATCGTGCCGGGGAGCTTATCGCGCTCCATGATTTTCTTCACCGCGAGCGCCGCGGTGATGTTGAGCGGCACGCCGGAGTTGTGGCCCTCGCCATGCCCCGGCGCACCCTCGATCATCGGGTCGTGAAACGCGACGCCGGGCTTCTGCGATGCCTGCGGGATGCCGTCGATGTCGGATCCCAGGGCGAGGACCGGCTTTCCCGATCCCCACGTGCCGATAAACGCAGTCGGGATGCCGGCGACTCCTTCTTCGACCGCGAAACCGTTCTTCCGCAGGATCTCGATCAGGTAGCGGTTCGTCTCGAATTCCTGGAAGCCGAGCTCGCCGAAACTGAACACGGAGTCGACCATCTGCTGGGTGAACGTGCTCATCGAATCGATGTCCGCGACCGCGGCGGTCTTCATCTTGGCAACGCGCGGCTCATCCGGCACGACGACCGGCGCGGCCGGTGCCGTGCCCGGTGGCTGCCCCTGGCGTCCGCCGCGCCCTTGCGCGAGCGGCGTGGCCACGGAGGAAATGATTGTAAGGAGGATCACGAGTCTGGAGCGCATGCGCGAAGCATAGCAAAAGGAGGCATACTTAGACGTTCCATGGCACTTCTCGATCGCTTCGCTCGGCCGCTGCGGAGCCTGCGCCTGTCGGTCACCGACCGGTGCAATCTGCGCTGCCAGTACTGCATGCCGGAACCGGATTACGTCTGGCTGCCGCGCGAGAGCCTGCTGACCTTCGAGGAGATGTGTCTGCTCGTCGACGCGTTCACACCGCTCGGCGTCGATCGCATCCGCATTACCGGCGGTGAGCCGCTTCTGCGCCGCGATCTGCCGATTCTGATTGAATCCCTCGCGGCCCGTCACGGCATCGCCGACCTCGCGCTCACGACCAATGGCGTACTCCTGCGGAACCAGGCGCGGGCGCTCCGCGCCGCCGGCTTGCACCGCGTCACCGTCAGCCTCGACACGCTCCACCCCGACCGATTCCATCGCCTGACACGTATGGACGATCTGAGGTCGGTGCTCGCAGGGATCGATGCCGCAGCCGCTGAGGGCTTCCAGCCACTGAAGCTCGACACCGTCCTGATTCGCGGCGTCAATGACGACGAGATCGTCTCGCTGCTCGAGTATGCGAAGCGCATCGGAGCGGAGCTGCGGTTCATCGAGTACATGGACGTCGGCGGTGCGACGCACTGGACGGCAAGCGCCGTCGTCTCACGCCGCGAGATGCTCGAGCGGATCACGTCGCATTACGGCGGCGTCTTCCCCCTCGACGAACCGACGTCCGCTCCCGCGGATCGCTTCCTGCTACCGGACGGGACGGCCTTCGGGATCATTTCGTCGACCACGGAGCCGTTCTGCGCGTCGTGCGACCGCAGCCGCCTCACCGCGGATGGCGTGTGGCTCCTCTGTCTTTATGCCGCCACCGGTACCGATCTCCGTCGTCCGTTGCGCGCCGGCGCCACGCGCGAGGAACTGCACGGGCTGATTCAGGCCGTCTGGTCGATGCGCGCCGACCGAGGTGCCGAAGAGCGTCTCGGCGTGGACCGCGAGACGACGCTCATCCCAATCCGCACGCTTAAGCGGGACGCCCATCTCGAGATGCATACGCGC
>Ga0310810_10002458_pt1 | contig 19918 bp, 21 predicted proteins | sample NCmetagenome_FD_207641 | JGI IMG/M metagenome (GOLD analysis project Ga0310810, IMG submission 207641) | Soil microbial communities from experimental microcosm in Duke University, North Carolina, United States - NC | ecosystem: Engineered > Artificial ecosystem > Soil microcosm > Unclassified ...
CAGCTCGAGCCGGTCTCGAAGCGCACATCTTCATGCCCCGGGACACGCCGCGCGCAAATGTTGTTGAGTGTCGAGAACTGGGGGCTCATGTGACGCTGATTGACGGGTTGATTACCGATTGCGGCGCGGAAATCGCCCAGCGAAAAGAAGATGAGGGATGGTTCGACGTATCGACGCTCAAAGAGCCGTATCGCGTCGAAGGAAAAAAGACGCTCGGCTATGAATTGGCGGAGCAACTCAACTGGCAGTTGCCCGATGTCATTCTTTATCCGGCTGGCGGCGGCACCGGTCTCATCGGGATGTGGAAAGCATTCGACGAAATGGAAGCGCTTGGCTGGATCGGAAAAAAACGGCCGCGCATGTTCGCAGTGCAGGCTGCAGGTTGCGCGCCGATTGTCCGCGCGCTCGAGGCTGGAGAAAAGAGCGCCGCAGAATTTCCCGATGCGCACACGGTTGCTTCAGGTCTGCGTGTTCCAAAAGCGGTCGGCGATTTCCTGATGTTGAAAATTGTTCGCGACTCGAATGGCGGTGCGATTGCTGTCGATGACAAAGAAATGATCCGCGTTGCCCGTGAAGTGGGGGCCAAAGAAGGTCTCTTTATCTGTCCCGAAGGCGCTGCTTGTTTCGTGGCTTTGAAATCGCTTCGCTCCACCGGAAAAATCGCCCTCGGCGAACGCGTGGTGATTTTCAACACCGGCTCCGGAATCAAATACCTTGAAGCGTACGACCCTGCATCAGGCGGGTGACGCAGCCTACGTGCGCGTATCGGCGAAGATAGAGATGCGCTTTGCGAACGCCTTGGATGGTTCGGCATAGAAACGCCTTCCGAGCTCCAGCGCATCGCGGCGCAATCGGTCGCAGCGTTTGGTAATTAGCTTCTGGATTTTTGTCAGTTCATTGGTCAGCGCTTCATCACCGGTTTCTTTCTCCAAACGCGCGCGTAGAAACTCCAGGTCGTGCTCACTTCCCAGCAATTCACCGAGGACTTCCGCGTCGTGCGCCATCTCTTCGAGGACTGTTCGGTTTAGCGGCTGCAAGATTCGCAACTCATACCACACGTCTTTCACCCGTTTTCGCCAGGCATGAAAGTTTTCCGGCTCCGGATCATCGATCGTCTTGGCGAGTGCGCGCTGGCCGCGCCGATAAATCCTGCATACGGCGCTGCAAATCTGTTTCCAATTCAAATCGTCTAGCGGCCAGTTCATCAGCCGTGCTTTCACATTTTCTAACTGTGGAATCGCCTTGCGCTGCCAACCAGCGAATGCCGCAGAAAAACTTTCGCGTTCGAGCAACAGCAATTCCTCCGTGCGCGGAAAGAGTTGCTTGTCGGAATGTTTCCCGGCCTTGTCGCGCAGTTGAATAAACGTTTGCAATCGCACCTGCGCATCGCGCAAATCCGATACCAAACGTCCGATATTGCGTACGCAACGATTCTCTTCCGCATGGCAATTTTTGCCCACCGCACCAATCGCGAGCCGCATTGCAGCCCGTAGCTTCTTGAGATGCTTGCGAACTTCGTGGACGGTGACGCCACGTTGTCTGGCGGGATGTTGGCAACAGCGCAAAGCCGAGTCGATTTGTTCGCAAAAGACTCGTTTCAGACCTTTCGGCAGGGCCTCGCGCAGTTTCAAACGGAAGGCCATGTCTTTCTACGTGAGGGCGAGCCGCACGTTGCTGTAGCGTTTTTCGCCCGTCACTTCCCGCCCAAACCACCATGGCGGTTCGAATCTGCGGCAACTGGCGGTATCAGGAAATTCCACCTCGGCAACGACAAGACCCTCATGGCGGCCGCGATAAATATCGACCTCAATCAGGAGACCTTCCCATGGGAGTTCGTAACGTACCTTTCGTAACCTTCTTCCAGCCGTACCCGGCCAAAGCGTTGCGAACTGTTTAGCGCTTACCTTTACCTCGCGTTCCTCGCGATGGCTGCCCCGACCGACTTTGAACGTGAGGGATGTAGCTTTGCCACTTTTTCGCAAGCGAACCTGTCGACCAGCAGCCTCAGTTGCTAGATAACCTTGCTCAATAACGAAGTGTCGCGCGCGCTTCAGGTTATCCGGTAACCATTGGACTAAAAATTTCCGTTCAATTTCCCGGTTATGGAGCGTTCGATTGCGACTTCCCACAAGTTGCACATCCTAAACGCGATGAATTTACTGTCGAGACTTTCACGCTCCGTCGACTAACCAAACTTCCAAATGTGGCACAAGGTCTCACTAACACCCCGCTGAAAGCAGTGTGTAGTCGTCAAACGGGCGTCTGCTGGAGAAAGTCGTGTAACGCGCCGGCAGCGGCAAACATCGGCCATGCTGATATCGCCACGATTATCACAAACAGCAGAGCTTCGATCGCAAACTCCATGGTCCGTTCAATGGCGAGATAAGGTCGTGTCAATTGGCGAAATGTTCGGCGCGTTTCGGATGGTTCTACATACGTTCGTCTGGTAATTCTTCGCTTCACTGTAATCGCGGTCATAAGTGAGCGTTAGATACTCTGGGAGTGTCGCACGTCAGGTTACGAATTGTTAAATGGCCATGACGAGTTCGTAACGGTCCATACTCATCCGAGGAGTTAAAGAAGCTGTAGGGCGTTGGAAAGCCCGGCCGTTGCTTCGCATCCGTTACGGGTGTCGAACGCCTCGGCGTCTCGCAGAGACGCCCTACAATTTTAAACGTTCACCGACGTTTGCTTCGACCGCGCAGATTCGATCTCGGGAGTCCCGGCAGGTCCGCTCGCCGCGTGCGAGTGATAGTTGATCAGCGAAAGCATGCCATCATTGCCCTCGACCAAGGCCGTGCAGCTTTCCACCCAGTCACCACAGTTGTAATAAGCGATTCTGCCGAATTCCCGGATCGCGGCGCTATGGATGTGGCCACACAGCACGGCGTCCACGTGATACCGCTCCGCGTAATGCGCCACAGCGGCTTCGAATTTGCCGATGAAACTCACGGCGTCCTTCACTCTTCTTTTGGCGTACGCGCTGAGCGACCAGAAACCGAGACCAAAACGCCGCCGTACGAAGTTGATGAGTGGATTTAGCGAAAGGAGAAATTGGTAGCCGATGTCACCTGCAAACGCGAGCCACTTCATCCGGCCGCTGCCGGACACGACCACGTCGAGTTCGTGACCATGAATAATCAATATCCGCTCGCCCGAGCTGGTCACATGGATTGCGTTTTCCTTGATCTCGATATTTCCGTAAGTCCCACAGAAGCTCGTCACCAATTCGTCGTGATTTCCCGGTATATAAACTACACGTGCACCTTTGCGGGCTTTGCGCAGAATTTTTTGAATCACGTCGTTGTGCTGTTGTGGCCAGTAAGTCGCGCGCCGTAACGACCAGATATCGATCAGGTCACCGACGATGTAGAGAGTATCAACATCGGTCTCGCGGAGAAAATCCAAGAGCGCGGTGGCGTTGCAGCCGCGCGTGCCCAGGTGCGTATCCGATATCCACGCGGCGCGATACCGTTTTGGTCCTGAAACTTGCTGCCGCGATCCGCCAAACGAGAAACGCTGCTGCACATTGATGCTTGGGGGCGAATCGCGTCGGGGAAGAGTCAACGCCTGCATGAGTAATCAGGCGCAAACGTACGAATCAGCATACAAATCGGCAAAACAATTACCGTTACATTTGTGTGGCAAAAAGACCTCGGGAGGAATTGCCAAGAATGAGCGGGCGCCCCGGAAAGGATCGATCCAGGGCGCCCGACTTTCGGTCACTGCCTAACCTAACCGGTGGCTCCAAAATATGACTCATAGTTACACAGCGCGGTGACAACCAGATGGCGATCGCGAAAAAAACTCGTGACATCTTATTGTCGGCGCTGCGACTTCACAGCGAGTACGCGAGCATCCACTTGCGAGGATCCGTTTACACCTCAATGATCTAACTGAGTGAAAAGATTAACCGCTGCCTTTACCACTTTGCTAGCGTTTGCCGTGACCGGATGCGGTTTCTTCGGATCGGGAGAGTCTGTTAAGCACGACTCTGGGCGAACGGTGTATCGAGCTGCGGACGCTACTCCCGATCTCTCGGATGCGGTGCCCCCGCCGCCACCACAGCAGGTGCCGGGAGAAAAACGCTCGAAATTGTTCTAAGTCCTCCGCAGGAGACTCCACCTTAGCTAGGGCTGTAGCGGAGAAGTCGGACGCTGCAGCTCTGCTGTCACAGAAACGTAACATTAATTCCATTGCTGGTTTCGTGGCTGTTTTGCATCGTCGCGACTGTGGAAACTGTCGCGCAAGAGTTGTCGATTCCGGCTGAAAAAAGCGCGACCGGAAACCGGCGTCGAACCTCCGAATCAGCCATCAGAGCTTTCTTTGGCAGCAACGCGCTGGTTGCCATCATCGTGCTGACGTTGATCACCATTTTCCTGTTTCGTGAAGGCTCCGGCTTTTTCGGGCAGAATCTCGCGAACTTGCGACTGTATCGGCAGGCAGGCCTCGAATACGTGGACATCATTCGTGCGCAAGCCGAACAACAGACGGCTCTCTCGCGTCAACTCGGCGACATCCGGCTACAACAAGTGCAAGCCGGCGCGGACCAGGCGGCGCTGGAAACATTCGATCAGTTCGCAAATAAATTTAGCGACACTGGCGAGCAGTTAAACGGACTGCTCTCGGATACGACCGATCAGGCACAGGCATTGCGTGAAACAATGCTGCAGATGGGCAGTAATGCTGCTTCTTCTGTGATTGACAAGGAATCGCAGGATGAAACCGGAGTCGCCGCGGCGACGCCAGCCCGCAGCGAAGCGGAGCAGATGGCTGCGCTTCGTTTTGCGACGGACAAGTTCGCGCAAATTGCCGATTCGATGAACGCGCAGATAAGCGAACTGCTGACAGCGCCTCCCACGTTGACGAACGCCAAGGCGCGCCAGGCCTTGGCGCGATGGAAAGCCGAAGTAAAAAAATACCTAAGGCAGCTGCCTGCGGTTGTCGAAAAACTTCGCGCGTGGGACCCGGAAAAACCAGTGCCCGCATATCGCGCCATTACCTCTTTTTTGTTTGGCACGCAGTGGATCACGGCAAGTTTTTGGCAGGATTGGTACGGCATCATTCCTTTGTTTGTGGGTTCGTTGCTGGTTTCGATCGTCGCACTGGTTATTGCTGTTCCACTTGGAGTTTGTGGCGCGATTTACGTAAGCGAGGTTGGCTCACCGATTGAGAAGAGCCTGATCAAACCGTACATCGAATTTATTTCGGCGATCCCATCTGTGGTACTCGGTTTTTTCGGGATTGCTGTTCTTGGCGAAACAATCCGCGCTATCTCACGCATGCCGTTCATGAAGTGGGTTCCGTTTTTTCCAATTAGCGAACGACTCAACGTGTTCACCGCTGGTTGCTTGCTTGCCCTGATGGCTGTGCCCACAATTTTTACGCTCGCTGAAGACGCTCTTCGCAATGTGCCGCGTGGTTTCAAGGAAGCTTCCTATGCGCTGGGTGCGAACCGGCTTCAAACCATCATACGCGTGCTCGTGCCGGCGGCCTTGTCTGGAATTGTATCGGCGGTGTTGTTAGGGCTCGGCCGCGTCATCGGAGAAACGATGGTGGTGCTGCTGTGCGCTGGAAACCGGATCGCCATTCCTGATTTCACACAAGGGCTCGGCGCATTTTTCCAACCGGTGCACACCATGACGGGAATCATTGCGCAGGAGATGGGTGAGGTGGTTCGAGGTAGTATCCATTACCGCGCGCTATTCATGGTGGGCCTGGTGCTGTTTGGGATCACTCTGGCCATTAACTACGGCGCACAGAAGCTGGTCACGCGCTACCGCATGAGCATTGGCTAGACATGAACTTCGAAATCATGCAGCGCGAAGCTGTAGCCGGGGGCGCTGACCCCGGCTTTGTTCGATTCTGCCAAGCGCCTAGCCACCGCGGTCAGCGCCCGCGGCTACAGCGAGACTGATATGGTTGCAGCTTCTTCCAACAGCCGGCGCAGGTTTATCCAAACATTCATGTTTTGGACATTTCGCATGGCGACCTATTTCGTGCTGGCGTGCGCCACCTACATCTTTGCCGACATCGCAATCAAAGGAAGCAAGACGGTGTTCACCAGTCACGCGCCCTTCATCAACGTGAAATTTCTCACTGAGCCGCCGCAGACGCTTTACGTGTTTGACTATCAGGGCAAAAAGATGGAGCTAAGCGATCGCGAGTTCCGGAAATGGCAGGAAACGCACAAAGAACCCGTTGAAGCGACCAGCGTTGCCTATTCTGCTGGCGGAATTTGGCCGTGCATCGTTGGCACGGCGCTCCTCGTAATCGGGTCGATGATCGTGGCTTTGGTCATCGGAATCAGCGCCGCGATTTATCTCAGCGAATACAGCCGCGACACGCGCTTCATCCGGTTCATTCGCGTCGCCATTTTGAATCTTGCCGGCGTGCCGTCGATCGTGTTTGGCCTGTTCGGGTTTGGCCTGTTCGTAATCTTTTTTGGCTGGAACGTTTCGCTGCTCGCAGGTTGGTTCACGCTGGGTCTGATGATTTTGCCAGCGATCATTACCGCGAGCGAAGAGTCGTTGCGCGCGGTACCGAAAGGTTTGCGGGAAGGTTCGCTGGCGCTTGGCGCGACCAGTTGGCAAACCATTCGCAAAAACGTTTTGCCTTATGCCATGCCCGGCATTTTGACGTCTTCGATCCTCGGGATCGCCCGCGTCGCAGGTGAGACCGCGCCGATCATGTTCACAGCCGCTTACGCGTTGCGCGATGAAATGCCGTGGCAGGTAACGAAATGGACGGATTTCTTTTTCCAAGGCGTCATGGCGCTGCCGTACCACATTTATGTTGTTAGTTCGAAAATCCCGCAGAACGAATATACCGAACGCGTTCAGTACGGAACGGCCTTGGTATTTTTGATAGTCGTTATGCTGATTGCGTTAGCCTCCATTGTGCTGCGGGAGAGACAAAGGAGACGCTTATCATGGTAACCGTGATGGAACCGCCACAAACAGTCCGCCCACAACCCCCTTCGGAACCTCTGGAACAGGCAAACCAGACAGAGAAACTTCAAGTCATGATCGACGTGCGCGAAGTCGATTTTACTTACGGAGATAACAAGGTCCTTCACAATATCTCTCTGCAAATGCCGGCGCGTGCGGTGACAGCTTTCATTGGGCCGTCCGGCTGCGGCAAGACCACTCTGCTGCGGTGCATTAATCGCATGAACGACCTTGTTGATGGCTCCGGCATCAGCAAAGGCGCGATTCACGTTGACGGCGCCGATATCAATTCGCCCGGATTGGATGTAGTCGATTTACGACGACGTGTGGGAATGGTGTTTCAAAAATCGAATCCGTTCCCGAAATCGATTTACGAAAACATCGCCTACGGATTGCGCGTCGCCGGCATCAAAAAACGTTCGCGAATCGACGAAGCAGTCGAGAAAAGTTTGCGTTCAGCCGCGCTATGGGACGAAGTCAAAGACCGGCTGGAGACTAACGCGTACGGATTGTCCGGTGGCCAGCAACAGCGCTTATGCATTGCGCGCGCCCTCGCCGTCGAACCAGAGGTGGTGTTAATGGACGAGCCCTGCTCGGCGTTGGACCCGATCGCCACGGCGAAAATCGAGGAACTGATCCAGGCGCTCAAAACGCAGTACACCATCGTGATCGTCACACATAACATGCAACAGGCTGGCCGCGTCTCCGATTTCACCGCGTTCTTTTACCTCGGCAAACTCATCGAGTTTGGACCAACGGTAAAAATTTTCACAAACCCCGTCGAAAAACAGACCGAGGATTATATCACCGGCCGCTTCGGTTAATACCTAATCTCCGGATACATTTGCGGCGAACGCGAAGCGCCGCTACAGAACGAGCATGAAAATTTCGTGTCTCTTGCTCGCGACTTTTTTCTGCACTGCGGCGGCGCTCCTTGGAAATGATGAATTAAAGGAACGCTTGCAGCCGGCGCTTGAGGCGATCACGCCAGACGGCCTGCTCGCACACATCAAGGTTCTCGCTTCGGATGAATTCGAGGGGCGCGCGCCGGGGTCAAAAGGTGAAGAACTTTCGGTTAATTACATCACCGATCAGTTCAAAAAGATCGGACTTAAGCCGGGAAATCCCGACGGGACATATATGCAGGAAGTTCCTCTCGCCGGGATCATAAGCGAACCGCAAATGTCCTTCGTCGTCGGCGATAAAACGATGGATTTGAAATATGGGGATGATTTTGTTGCTTCATCCGCCCGGCTTCAGCCGGAGATCAAGGTTGAGAAGTCAGACCTGGTCTTTGTTGGGTACGGCGTGGTCGCGCCAGAATACGGCTGGGACGATTACAAAAATGTCGATGTAAAGGGCAAGACCATACTCATGCTGATCAACGATCCGCCGATTCCCGATCCAAAAGATCCGTCTAAGCTCGACGACAAAATGTTTAAGGGAACTGCGATGACGTACTACGGACGCTGGACCTACAAATATGAGATCGCAGCAAAAAAAGGCGCCGCGGCGGCGATCATCATCCATGAAACGGAGCCGGCCGCTTATCCGTGGCAGGTGGTGAGATCGAGCTGGAGTAAAGAAAACTTCGAACTCGATAACCCGAACAAGAACATGGATGCAGTGTCGGCGCGGTCGTGGATAACGCTCGATGTGGCCAAAAAATTATTCGCCGATTCCGGCAAGGATTTCGATGCACTTAAGAAGTCTGCAATTACCAAAAATTTCCGACCGGTAGCATTGAATGCCAAGGCCAACATCGACATCAAACAGCAGGTGCGCTCGTTCAAATCGCACAACGTTATCGGTAAACTCGAAGGCAGTGATCCGAAGCTAAACAGCGAATACGTAATCTACACCGCGCACTGGGACCATCTCGGCCGTCATCCCGAATTGCCGGGTGATCAGATTTTTAATGGTGCAATCGACAATGCGTCAGGCGTTGCGGGAATCATTGAGATCGCGGGCGCGTTCTCAAAAATAAATCCACCGCCGAAACGGTCGGTGTTGTTCATGGCAACGACAGCCGAAGAAGCGGGATTACTTGGCGCAAAATATTATGCAGAGCATCCTCTGTATCCGCTGCAAAAGACGCTGGCGGACATCAACCTCGATACCCTGAACGTCTGGGGCAAAGCGCGCGATATTGAGGATCTGAGTCTTGGTTTTTCCACGCTCGACGATCTTCTCGCTGCCGCGGCCAAACAGCAAAGTCGCAAAACAATCCCCGACAGCCGCCCTGAGAAAGGTAAAATTTATCGCGCCGATAATTTCGAATTTTCGAAAGTTGGCCTGCCGTCGCTTTACATTGGCAAGGGTCAACATCTTCTCTCTCTTCCGGAGAACGCGCCATCCAAGTCCGACCAATACGACTCGACTGATTACCACCAGGTCACCGATGAAGTTAAGCCCGATTGGGACCTCTCCGGCGCGGTGCAAGACGTTCAACTTGTATTCGAAGTTGGTTACGAAGTAGCGAATGGCGACAAGTTTCCTGAATGGAAACCAGGAAACGAGTTTAAGACGAAACGCGATGCAATGCTCAAAAAGTGATTTTTGGTTACACGAGATCCCTCGATTAAGCGGAACTAATTCATGGAAGAGCAGAGAATCCGCGAGGTTATAGATCAGCATTGGGCTGCCTCTGCCGCAGGTGACCAAGTCGCCGAACACGAAATTTATCACGATGACGTTGTTTGCGAGTACCCACAATCAGGCGAGATAATCCAAGGTCGCCGAAATCTGCAGGCGCTGCGCAGTCATCACCCCGATAAGCCATCCGGATTTGTTGTCAGGCGAATCACTGGAGAAGGCAATGTCTGGGTTACCGAGTACGTGATCAACTACGGCGCCAAACGAACCTTTACCGTGAGTGTCATGGTGTTCAGAGATGAAAAGGTATCACATGAGACGCAATATTTTGCCGACCCTTTTGAAGCTCCTGGTTGGCGTGCTCAGTGGGTTTCCCGCGCGCCGTGACTCGCCCAAACATTCCCGACCTCCTTCATTCTTACCATCAATGATGGAATTGCCATGAGTCAGCTTATGCGATTTCCGAGTGCGGTTAAGCAAGATCCAGCGATCGACGTCTGGATGCACGAACATCCCGGTGAATTGGGTGCGATCGCACAGCGTTGGTTTGAGGTGATGCGCGCCTGCGGCGACGACGTGCGAGAGCTATTGCATGACGGTCATCCGACAGCGTGTGTAGATGATGCGGCGTTCGGTTACGTCAATGTCTTCACAGCACACGTGAATGTTGGGTTCTTTCGGGGCGCTGAGATTGCCGATCCGAATGGTTTGTTGGAGGGTGCTGGCAAGTTTATGCGTCATGTTAAACTCAGGCCGGAACAGGACGTCGATGCCGCCGCTCTTAAGAAGCTGATTGAAACTGCATACACTGACATGGAGAGACGTGTGAAGGCGGAGGCGCTCTGATCAATCGTTAGTGTTAATGTGCCATCCGAACTCTCTTCCTACATCCCGCGATGTTTCCTGATCTCGACTATGCGCGTCTGAAAAGATCCTTTGAGTATTTCGTCGAGCATTATGCGTCCGCGGATCTCACCAAGCCTGAGTTACATGCCGCAGACGAAGCCTCCGACACGATTGCAAAATATCGTGCCGTTGCCGGCGCGATAGCAACCTTCGTCGATGGCACACAGGATTTTTGCCATGAGCGTGTCGCAGAGATTGATCGCGACTTACATAAGGGAGACGCTTACACGTTATCCTTTTTGCGTGAGCACTTCACAAAAAACCGCTAAAGATCTAGTGACAATGAATGCCAGGGTCGATGGGTTTTTTAAGAAGGCTAAAACGTGGCGCGCCGAATTCGAGAAATTGAGAAAGGTCTGTCTTGATTGTGGGCTAACCGAGGAATTGAAGTGGGGCAAACCTTGTTACACGTGTCAGGACCATAACATCGTTTTGATACATGGATTTAAGGACTACTGCGCTCTTTTGTTTTTCAAAGGTGCCTTGTTAAAAGATCCCAAGGGTGTCCTCATCCAACAGACGGAGAACGTACAGGCGGCGCGTCAGATTCGGTTCACGAATGTTCAAGAAATCGTTGCACTGCAACCTACCTTGAAGACCTATATCAAAGAAGCGATCGAAGCCGACAAAGCCGGTTTGGAAGTGAGTTATAAGAAGACTTCGGAATTCGCAATTCCTGAAGAATTTCAAGATAGATTGGATGGCTATCCGGCCTTGAAAAAAGCGTTTAGGGCGTTAACACCGGGCCGACAAAGAGGTTACCTCCTCTATTTTTCTGCAGCTAAACAATCGAAAACCCGAGAGGCAAGAGTTGAAAAATGTCTGGAACAAATCCTCAATGGAAAAGGATTGAATGACTGAGGGCACCAAACGTTCGATTTTCCGCTGGATTCACATCTTCTTCGGCATTCCGATAATCGGTTACGTTTACAGTCCCTTCAAAGAGCTTCCAAACTACGCTCCTGTTGTTCGTTACGTCGCCCTTCCAGTCATTGTCCTTTCAGGATTGTGGATGTGGAAAGGCAATCTCGTTCGACGGCTTTTTTCCAAAACTCGTTAGAGCAATCAATTACAACGACGACAAACACATGATTACCTCAATTCATACTTTGATTTACTCCGACGATGCTAACGCGACGCGAACGTTTTTCCGGGATGTGCTCGGCTGGAAGTATGTATCCGAAGATTGGGATAACGACTGGCTCATTTTCAAATCGGGCCCAAGCGAGATGGGCGTGCACCCGACACACAGCGAATGGCAAGGCCAAACCTACGATCACCCGCGACATCACGCGATTGCGTTGATGTGCGACGATATTGATACAACGGTCGGTGAGTTGAAGACGAAAGGGGCGCAGTTTCGGGGTCCTATCGAGCAAACCGAATACGGCCGGATCATCATGATGATCGTGCCCGGCGCGGACGACATCCAGCTGTACCAACCGACTCACAAGTTGGCGTACAATCTTTAGAACGGAGAGACGGTCGACATGGACTGCCGCTGGTAGAGCGCGACCGCCGGGCGCGCCGAAGGAGACGGACGGCTCGGCGATCCGTCCCTACCTCGAACTCGAAGCGGCATTCTTAATCTGTTCTCGCCAGCAGGCTTGGCTCTTCCGACTTAACGAAATCGTGAACCTTGCGAAGTGTGATAACGACGTGCGTGCCGATGTGGACGCGATCGTAGAGATCGATGATGTCGCGAGAGCGCATGCGAATACAACCGAAGCTGGCGGGTTTGCCGATTCGGCGTTCCTCCGGTGTCCCGTGGATATAAATGCAGCGATCGCGCGCTTTCGCGTTTCGCGTTTCCATTCCTCGTAGCCAGATAACACGTGAAACGATCGGATCGCGACCTGGAGTATCGGCGACAACGATTTCACCGGTTGGAATGCGATTTTTGATCACTGAGCCCGCAGGCAATCGGTCGCCGATCTTCGCTGAAACGAACAACGTGCCAAGTGGTGTGCGGTAGCTGGCATTCGAATCGCCAGTTCCAAACTTGGAGGTCGAGATGGAATACCGTACGATCAATTTTCCGCGATCAACCAGTGCCAGTTCCTGATCGGGCACACTGACGATCATATCCGCGCTGAGCGGGGTGGCGTGGGCTTTTGATGCACCTAAGCTAACGAGAATGAGGACGACGACGAGATGGAGAGTCGCTAACAAGCGCAGAGAAGGCCACCTCATTTGGAGTCACTCTGATTCGCATTGGGTTGCGCAATCGAATGCAAATCGTGAATAAGAGAATCGAGTTTGCGCACATCTTTGCGCCGGCCTTTTTCCGGTTTCAGCTTGCGCTTGCGCATCATGATCGTCAGGTCGCGAATGTCGTGCAGCCGCTCGCGCGATAAGTCTTCGCCTCGTTTGTGCCGGTTCACCGCCGCGACGCTTTCGGCGAGATCGAGCTCCAGGCGCGCGGCGTAAGCCCGAATTGTTCGCCGTAAATCGCGTCTCACTGCATCCAATTCGTCCGTTAACATCGTCACGGGAGAAACTTCCCGTGGTCTCTTGTGCCGTTCTTTTTTTCCTTTCACTGATTACGAATGAGGGGTGCCAAAACGCCCGTCGGGGCATGTTATCCCCGACGGGCTCCCGTTAACCTAACCACGATTGATTCATTTGATCGGCACAAATCCAACCTGAGCCACGATTTTTTGACCGCCGGGCCCGACGGTGAAATCGACGAACTCCTTGGCCACGCCACTCGGGTCGCCGTTCGTGTAGTAAAATGTGGGGCGCCAATAAGGATATGAATGGCTTTGAACTCCTTTGACCGTTGGCACTGCGCCGTCGACCGGCATCGCTTTTGTTCCGCTAGCCTTGAGATAAGCCATGCCTACATACCCGACACCGTTTGGGTTTTTGCCTACCTCGGCTGCGATCTGTTCGTTGCCGGCCATTTTTTGCGAGCCGGAAGCGTAATCACGCTTCTTCATCGCCAGCTCCTTGAATTCCGAGTAAGTGCCTGACGAAGTGTTACGAGTGTAAACGGAGATCTTACCGCCGGATCCGCCGACTGCGCTCCAGTCCGTCACGTCGCCGGTGAAGATTTGTTCCACTTGTTTTTTCGTTAGGCCTTTGATCGGGTTTGCCGCGTTCACGATCACGCCGATCCCGTCAAAAGCTACGATCGTTGGCTTCATGTGCTTACCTTTTGCCGCGGCGGCGCCTACTTCCGAAGTCTTCGCGCGACGGCTCGACATGCCGATTTCTGCTGTGCCATCGATGATCGCCGCGATCCCGGTAGTGGATCCTTCGGCAGCAATGTCAAAGGTGGTGCCGGGATGTTGTGCTTTGAACTGTTCGGCTAACTGCGGAACCAGTTTGGCCCCGAGCGTATCCGAGCCTTTAATAACGAGGCGATCCGCTTGCGTGGTGGCGATGCCCGCCATCAGCAGCCCAAGACTAAGTGCGAGATATTTTATTTTCATACGAGTAGGTCGTTTGGGTGTTGCGCGTAAGAATTGCAGTCTTAGAACTTCACGCTCATATCAGCCTGAAAGATCTGATATTGATCGAGCGGATTGATCGGAATATCCCCGATGCCTCCAGTGCCAAGAGAGCCATTGATGCGCCAGGAATACGCCCACGTCAGGTTCAAGCTGATCGCATCGGCGACCATGTACCCGGCCTTAACAGCTATCCCTTTCTCGTTAACACGGCTATCGAAGATATCGGAATCAACCAGGTTGGGGTCCAGTGCGAATTGACCAGCGTATTGATACCAGGCCCGGATCTCCCAGTCGTGCTTCGCCTTTAACTGGCCAACAGCCCCACCAAGCATCCAAGCGTAATGCTGTCCGGTGTGGTCCGGATGTCCTGCCGCTTGTGCGCGGTCGTGACCCTCAATATTGTCAGCGAACTCACCGAAGACGCGCATTGGCAAGTCCCACAGTTTCCAACCGATTTCCGCTGGTAAATCAAAAACCAGAAGGCTGTTAATGCCGATTTGATTTGTATTCGGATCGCCGACGTAATGAATGTTAAACGAGTCGCCGTTACCGGTGTAGTTATACAGCGTAGGCGCTAACTGGACATAGACGTTGTTTGGAAAGGTAAGTCTCGCGCCTGCCTGCCACGCCAACATGAAGGCGTCCGTTGAAGGAATTTTCTGGCCTGTTTGGCTACCGTTGCCCGAACCGACCACCGGACTAGGCCCTATCGGATTCTCTGGATTCTGATCGTCATACACGTACTGCGCAGTATTTACGAAGACATCGAGCTTCAGTTTGAAAGGTTCGCCAGCCTGGGCGACGACAGCCTTCCCTTCTTTGCTATATCCTTCCTTGCCGTAGGACTGAACCGCTTCGCCGCCTCCGCCGCCAAGATCAAAGGTAAATGTGTGCTTCCATTGTTGGGCGAGCCCTTCAGGATTGATGTCGTCGTCCCATAGCATCGACGTGGTGATGAGCGGCTGCGGCATTCGGCCGCCGGTAAACTTGAAGTCCGGGAATCCGGTGTAACCGAAATACGCCTGGCCGACGAAAACTCCATCGTCGCCTTTTGCAAATGGGCCACCGGACGGTTCACCTCCGAAGGTCACGTTAGTTGAGCGTGAGCTGGCACTGGTCTCCAATCGGAGTCCAAAAAACCAATCGTCAGCGAGAGTTCCCCGCAAACCAACGCGCAGGCGGTAACGTTCACGATGGCGCTCATACCAATCGTTTAGGTGATCCTGGCCGAAATCGCCCTGATTGTTGCCAGGCAGTCTGCCACCTCGATATTCGTAACGGAGACGTACGTCGCCGTAGAGTTCGAGCTCAGTAATAGGCGTCGACATCTTCCATTTTCCGGCAGATGTGGTGGCCGACTCTTTCACCAGCTCGGAGCGCACTTCCTCGGCCTCCTGATCACTTATCAGCCTTTTCTTTACGAGTAAGTCGAGGAGGGCTCCTGCATCTTGCGCCCGGGCGACGGTTCCGCCCAGCGCAAAGCAGAGAGCAGCCGCTGCCAGTGTTAATTTTTTCATAAAAGTTGTTTCTTCTTGGTTGTGCCCCAAACGGTTTCGGAGCGGGATGGTGGTTGTCTCGTCGCGAAGATGAATTGCGATTGTTACAACCGTATGACGACGACGTAACAATTGGGTGAACTCGAAAAAACTTTGCCTGCGCTGGCGCGTACACGACAAAGAGCAGACTGGACGATTAGCTTGTCGTCTTTAGAATTACGCACCATGCGAATCGCGATCGCCTTGATAGCTACTCTCATCATGAGCGCTTCAGCGAGGGCGGACGCGATCAGTATTGCCAGTCCGAATCATGCGCGAACGTATGCATATGGCGCAGTGACCTGGCGACAGCTGTACCTGGAACGGACACGCGGCGAACTCGCTGCGCGGATCACATTCAGCAATGTGCCCTTCACGGATTCCAACGATCCACGCAGAGACGAACCATTCGACTTCCGATTTCCAGGGGTCCACGTCGACCTGGCCCAACACGCGTTCGTAACACGGGGGCGCCGCGGCGAATCTATTCCTGTTGCCTGGTTCCGAGGCGATCCGTCACGTGGCTGGATTAAACTGGCACCCAATACAAAGATCTATCTGCTTAAGGCGAGCGGCCGTGTGACTGCCACATTAACTGCGACGAGTTACCCGCGTAGCGGAGAGCGTTGGATCGAGTTGGATAACAATTATTCGCTTCAGAATCTATTGGGCGCCCTTTTCCGTGACATTGGTTTAGCGCCAGACGGTTGAGATTTAGGAAAAATCGCCGAACTGCAGCGAAAGATTTGACATTCAACCGTGACGCGGATTTACGTCACACGATTATGCAAACACGTTTCCTGTGTGCTCTTGTTGGCCTGACAATCGCTGCATCGACGTTTGCGACATCATTTAACGAGAGCTCGCGTTACGTCGCGCGCGGACCGCGCACCGGGTATTACATTGTCCGTCCCGGCTCAGCATTGATTCAGCAACTCGGTCTTCAAGGCGCTCCCTGGAGAGATACGTCGGACCCATTCAATCGCGGGCGTGGAGCAGATGTACTTGCATTTCGCTTTAATAAGACCGGCGTGTTATCTACCGCCCCTGCTTATATCGTGCAGGGACAACCTAACGAGTTTTACATGAAGCGCATCGGTTCGTTCATCCGTGGGCGCACCACTTCGCACGATGTGGAAAACTTCTTTGGGCATGCGAAGCAGATTGAGAAACGCCCCGACGGCTTCATCGTTTATTATACGATCGAGATTTACAACCCATTCGAAGAAAATTCAGGCGGGAGACGCTAGCCGGGTGCACCCTCATCGGACCATCCAGACAACACGAAATACTTAGTTACTTTTTAAATTTGATTTCATCACATGGACGGCGGTTCTGGCAGAAAAATCCTGATCATCGAAGACGAAAGCGACGTGGCTGACCTGCTTGAGATGACGTTGCGCAAAGCGGGCTTTAAGACCGCGTCCGCCGCAGATGGTGCAACCGGTTTGCAGGAGGCGCGCGACAACCGCCCCGATTTCATCCTTCTTGATTTGATGCTGCCAAAAATGTCCGGACTGGAGGTATGCAGGATTTTGAAAGGCGACCCTGCGACGTCTCATATCCCGATCCTGATGTTGACGGCAAAAGCGGAAGAGGTTGATCGAATTGTCGGCTTGGAATTCGGAGCTGACGATTACGTGACGAAGCCTTTCAGCCCGCGCGAAGTGATGTTGCGAATCCGGGCAATCTTGCGCCGCGGCGAAAAACCAGAGGAAATGCTCAAGGCTGGTTCAATTTCGATCGATCCTGCGCGTCACCAAGTTCGTGTAAATGGTAAGCGAGTGCATCTTACCAGTCTCGAATTCAAGCTGCTGCGAACCTTAATCCAGCGGCGAGGCCGGGTGCAGGATCGCGATAAGTTGCTTAACGACGTCTGGGGATACGAAAGCGTGATCGACACCCGCACTGTGGACACGCACGTGCGTCGCCTGCGCGAAAAGCTTGGGAAAGCGGGCGACGCGATTGAAACGGTGCGCGGTTTCGGCTACCGCCTTCGCGAAGAATAACTCGGCGCGTGACGAGAGCGGTGCGGGGAAACCCCGCACGCCAATCGAACGCAATAACGACCGTGCCTAACGAGAACTTGCGCGAAATGGTTTGAGGTGGCGAAACGTCCTCGCTTTGCTGTGAAAAGTATTTAGAAAATAGAAATCCTGTGACCTGGCTCGTCATTATCCTGATTTGCGTCGCGTTAGGCTGCGTTGCCTTCATTGTATGGCGCAAATGGATCGCGCCGTGGCGGCAGGTTGAAAACGTCATCACCCAGATCGGCCGCGGCGAACGCCCGCGCACATTCTTAATGGAGGGTAGCGCGCCCGCTCAACGCATCGGGTTTCAGTTGGAAAAGATTGTTGGCGATTTGGAGCAGCGCCAAAAGCAAATCGCAAAACGCGAGTCCGGAATGCAGACCATTTTCTCTGCAATGCAAGATGCATTGCTGGTGGTCGATTCCAATCGGCGGGTGATCCTGACTAACCAGACGTTTCGAAAGCTATTCGATGCTTCGGAAATTTCACTGGCGACGCCGCTGTTGGAAATTGTCCGTGATCCCACGATCGACCAGCTGTTGACAGATGCGTTCCGCGGCGCCGGCCCGATTCGGTGCGAGTTGACTCTGGACGCTTCGCAAATCGAGCTGCATGCCGTCGCGACAAAAAACGAATCCGGTGAGATCACCGGTGCACTGGTTTTGTTTCACGACATCACCGAGCTCAAAAAAATAGATCAAGTGCGGCGCGATTTCGTAGCGAACGTGTCGCACGAATTGCGCACGCCGCTGTCGATCCTGCGCGGCTACATTGAGACGTTACTCGACAGTCCAACAACCCCGAGTGAGGAGCTCACTCGAATTCTGCGCGTGATGGAGCGCCATTCGGACCGGCTTGAGTTGCTCGTCGAAGATTTGCTTACGCTTGCACAACTGGAATCAGGCAACCCGAACTTGCAGATGGGAACCGTGGATCTGTCGAGTTTTCTTTCGGAAATCGTTCGCGATTGGGAAAAGAAACTCACAAGCAAACAGCTGAACATGAGTGTCGATGTTCAGCCCGACTTATCGCCCATTCGCGTTGATCGCACCCGGCTACAGGAAGCCCTCTACAATTTGCTCGATAACGCTGTGAAATATTCGCGTGAGCACGGCCAGGTTCGTCTGAATGCCCGGCAGCGTGATGGTGAGATCGAGTTGGCTGTGAGCGATGATGGGATCGGTATCACCAAGGAAGATTTGCCGCGCATTTTCGAGCGCTTCTATCGCGCAGATAAAGCGCGCAGCCCTGACAAGGTCCGCGGAACCGGCCTCGGCCTGGCAATCGTAAAACACATCGCACAGTTACACGGCGGACGCGTAGAAGCCGAAAGCGAGCTTGAGAAAGGCACAACGATCCGCGTTGTGCTGCCGTCGGCAAGCTCGGGAGGTTCGTGATCTGTTGCGCCGTTAGATCAAATTTTCGTTTAAACCATTCAAAGATTTGACGATTCAACGCGGGCGAAGCCAGTTGTCACACAAACGTAACAGTAAAGCCTTTGACCGTCGGAATCGGGCTGCGCCAACTTCAACGTATGATGAAACTTCGCAGACGCACATTTCTTGGCCTCGCAATCGCATTCGGCTTAAGCGCGACCGCTTCGGCGCAAATGATGGTCAACGGCGCGGGCGCGACGTTCCCGTATCCGATTTATTCCAAGTGGTTTGACGAATACACGAAGGTCGATCCGTCCGTCCGGTTCAATTATCAATCGATAGGCTCCGGAGGCGGGCAAAAACAAATAATGGCGCAAACCGTCGATTTCGGTGCATCCGACGGACCGATGAGTGATGACAACCTCAAGAAAGCGCCGGGAAAACTCCTGCACATACCAACAGTCGCAGGCGCTGTAGTGGTTACCTATAACCTCGAGGGCAGTCCGGCGCTTAAATTTGATGGCGAAACCATCGCCGGGATTTTCCTCGGCCAGGTCAAGAAATGGAATGATCCGAAGATCGCGGCGACAAATCCTGGAGTGAAGTTGCCGGACAAGGACATCGTCGTCGTGCATCGCTCCGATGGGAGCGGAACCACGTTCATTTTCACCGATTACCTCAGCAAAGTCAGTCCGGAATGGAAATCAAAAGCTGGCAATAATACATCGGTGAGCTGGCCTGCCGGGATTGGTGGCAAGGGGAACGAAGGTGTCTCCGGCCAGGTGAAACAAACACCGGGCGCGCTCGGATATGTGGAGCTGATTTACGCAATCCAGAACAAGATGCCCTACGCCGAGATAAAAAATTCTGCAGGGGAATTCGTTAAACCGACACTAGAGTCGGTGACTGCGGCGCTGGGTACTGCAGACATTCCCGACGACTTTCGCTTCTCGATGACCAATGCCCCCGGCAAGGATGCCTATCCGATCGCGGGCGCGACCTGGTTGTTAGTTTACGAACAGCAGAAAGACGCGACCAAGGGCAAAAAACTTGTCGAATTCTTAAAGT
>Ga0310810_10002459_pt1 | contig 19917 bp, 20 predicted proteins | sample NCmetagenome_FD_207641 | JGI IMG/M metagenome (GOLD analysis project Ga0310810, IMG submission 207641) | Soil microbial communities from experimental microcosm in Duke University, North Carolina, United States - NC | ecosystem: Engineered > Artificial ecosystem > Soil microcosm > Unclassified ...
GGAAAATGCGCGCGAAAGAAATCAAACGAAAATTCCAGACCGAGCAGCGCACTCCTAGCTGGGTCGATATGGATGATCTGAACAGGATCTATCTTGCTCGACCTGAAGGCATGCACGTCGATCATATTATTCCGCTCGTCGGCAAGACGATCGAAGGCTACAGGGTAAGTGGTCTCCATGTGCCTTGGAATCTGCAATATCTCAATGCGTTCGAGAATCTGCGCAAACTCAACAGAATGCGCCCCGAGGACGGGATCACGGCACCGCTCCCCTAGTAAAGGCCCGGCGCCGTAGCGCCGGGCTGTCGTTACCTTCTACGCCCCAAATCGAGCAAACGCCGCCGCGAGGAGCGCCGCGATTCCGGCGCCTGCGGCGGCGCTGCTAAGGGTTTGCTTTGGGTCCGGCTCCTGTCGTGCCGGGAAAATAACCCCAGCCCCAGGTTGAGACATAGCCCCAGCCCGGTTGCCCCTGCGGTGGAGCTTTCACGACCAAATCGCCCGGCGGCTCTTCAGGATCGATCGGCGGTTCTGTCGGCGGCTGCGGCACAGGGAGCGTGTTATCTGGATGCCCTGGGCTCGGCCACACGCCGACCCCGCTTGGCGGTAATCCCTGATCCGGCCGGCCCGGCGAGGGCCATATCCCGACGCCTGCCGGCGGGAGGTCATGACCGGGCATCGGTGGCGAGACGCCGCCCCAGAAGCCAAGTCCGGGGCCGCCCGGCATCGGTCCGCCGCCGACCCCGACGCCAGAATAAAACAACTCGCCGACAAGCGTGATATTGACTGCTGCTTGCGGATTGACTCCAACACCGGACAGGTAAGCCTGTCCGACGAACGTTGCGGGTATTGATGCCATTATATTACCTCTCTAAGGAGCGCCGGCCGCGGCGCTGCAATGTGCAACCCCAACCCCTGCGCCCAGCGGCCTGGACGCAGCCCACCCTCTGCGGCCGACGGGCAGCCGCATACTCGCTGTTATTTGCGGTCGATAAACAGATGGATATGCGCAACGCCGTCGCTGTCGGGCACAAGCGAGAACGTCGCTTGAAGTATCTGCCCCGGCACGACCGGTTGTCCCGTCGCGCTGTCGCTATTGACGACTATCGTGACCGGCAGGTTATTTGTAATATCGAGCTGGACGATCATGCTGACCTCGCGCGCTACGGCGGCGCGCCGAGCTTCTGGCGCACCCTATCGCAGCGTTCGGTTGTTGTTACGAATTTGCCGTCAGTGAACCCGACCAGGCATTGCGTGCCGGGCGGCCAATGACCCAGATTAACCCCGCGCGGCTCGCGCACCGTGACGACATGCGTCGGCGATACCCAAATCACCTGCCCGTCCGGCCCGGTCAGCGCGACCAATGATGCTACAAGCAAGGCCGCGATCAACGACGAGCTTCGATCTGGTGCGCCTCCAGGGCCGCAAGGCGCGCCGCCAGTTGCCCGTGCTCCACGGCCAGTTCCTTTACCGCATTGATCAGCACATAGATCAAGGCGGTGGGGTTGAGCGTCGCGACACGCGTCGTCGCGTCCTCGCCGCCGAATGGCAGTTGGACGCTCCCGCACATTTCGGGTATATGTGGCAACACCTCGTCAACAATCAGCCCTTGCAGGACAGCGCTCGGTTCGCTCCCGGCGAACGGTGTCCCTGGCCGATAGCGGAATTGTACCGGCGATAATTTTACCAGCGCGTCGAGACCTGTGGTGTACGGCGCAATATCCTGCTTCAGCCCGCGTTCGCTGAAGGTGCTCCATGACCCGCTCGTATTGAACGTCGAGCCATCCTCATTAAACATCGCCGTCTGTGTCAGCGTCGCATCCGATGTGGTGCGACGAGTCGAAATGTATAAGCGCCCCTGCGAGTTGCCCGTGCCGCTCGCCGCAAAACCCTTGATCGCCGCGAACTTCCAGCTCGACCCGCTCGCGCCAAAAATGATTGTCCCGCCACTGCCCGCCACGCTGCCCGTGTCGCCAAGGATCAAATTCGTCGCGCCGTTGGTGTCGATGTTGGCAACTGTCTGGCCGGCGACGTAGCTCGACAGGGTAGCGTTTATCGTCGTGGCGCCGCTGATCGTACCGCCCGCCGCCGGGAAGGCACCCAGCGAAGTCAGCGCCGCCGCGGCGGTCGTGGCGTTGGTGCCGCCATTGCCGATCGGCAATGTGGAGGTCACGCCGTTTGCCAGATTTATCTGCGCCCAGGCCGGGCTGTTGCTCGTGCCAGTGTTAGAGATGTACCGCGTCGCGTTGGTATCTTTTGCCAGCTTCGACAAGGCGGTGCCGGCCTGGTAATAGGGCACGTCGCCCTGGGTCCAACTCACTTGGCCGGTGCCGCCCAGCGTGGTCAGCAGCGTGCCGGTCACGCCGTTGGCGAGCGAAACTTGTGCCCAGGCTGGATTGTTTGTTGTGCCCGTATTGCTCAGGTAGCGCGTACCGCCCGCGTCTTTGGGCAATTTGCTGAGCGTGTTCGCGGCCGAGGCATACAACAAATCGCCCTGCGCCCAAGTGGTTTGCGCGGTGCCGCCGTTGACCGCACTGACCGGCACTGTTAGCGCAACGGAGCCGGTGCCGGTGATCGGCGATGGTGTTGCGGTGATGCCGGTGCCGGCGGTGATGCTGACGCTGCCGCCACCGGACAGCGTTGCCGGCTCCCATGCCGTCCCGCTCCATTGCAGCACTTGGCTACTCGTTGGCACAGTGGCCGATACCGGTTGTCCCTGTAGGCCCGTTACCGTCGCGGCAATCGACGTGCTGCCCGAGCCGGCGAGATCGCCGGATAACGTAATCGTCTGATTGCCGGTTATGTAACCTTGGTTGACTGCGGCAATGACCAGCCCTTTAGCGTTGATCGTCAATCCCTGGAAGGTGCCGACATTGCTGTTAGCCGTCGCCAGCGTTAGCATGCCGGTCGATGTGTTTAAGGTCGCGTCGCCCGAGACCGTGAACCCGCCAAACGCGCCGGCGCTGTTGAACTGCACCTGACCGGACAGACCACCTGGCGGCGAGCCTGTGCCAGTAGCCGGCGCCCAACTCGGGTTGGCCGCGCTGCCGCCGGTGGTCAGGACATCACCGCTCGTGCCCGGCGCCAACGCCGCCCAGCCGGTCGCGCCCCGGAATAGGATCGCGCCGCGCGCCGAAGAGAACACCGCGTCGAGCACGGCCGAGACGGTCTGGCCGGTTGCCGTTGCCGTGCCGCCGGTTAGATTGGCGAGCATGTTCAGCGATGCGATCGGCGCCCCGGAAGATGCCGCCGCCCATGCGGGATTAGCCGCAGCGCCGCCGGAGGTCAGGACTTGCCCGGACGTGCCCGGCGAGAGCGCCAGCCAGGCCGACGCGGCGCGATACATCAGCGAGCCTTGCGTGCTGCCGAGGATCGCGTCAAGTAATGCCGTGAGCGTAGCCGGTGCCGGCGCGGCACTGCCGGCCGTGATGTTCGCTAGCACTGTATTGCTGGCGACCGCGGCCAGGCTGACCGATCCCGAGCCGGTGATCGGTGCGCCGCCCGTGCTGATCCCGGTCCCGGCGTTGATGCTGGTCACGGTGCCGCCGCCGGCCGGCGAAGTCCATGTCAAATCGGCGCTCGTGCCTTGCGCCGTCAATACCTGCCCAATGAGGCCCGGTGCCAGGCTGACCCAGCCGCCGATCGTGCGGGTCAATATGCTGCCGCGAGCGTTGCTCAGCACAACATCGAGAAACGCAGACAATGTGTGCGGCGTCGGCGCGGCGCTGCCGCCGGAAATGTTCGACAGGAAATTGCGGTCGGGGATCACGTCGAGGCTGACCGTCCCGGTCGCCACGATCGCAGAGCCGCCGGTCGTGATGCCAGTGCCGGCGCTGACGCTGGTTACGCCCGAACCGCCCGGCGCCCATTGCGGATCGAGGCCGGCTCCCTGCGTTTTCAAGAATTGCCCGGAAACGCCGGGCGCCAGCGCCACCCAGCCGGCGGAACTGCGATAGAGCAGCGTACCAACCGCACTCGTGCCGAGCACAAAATCCAGGTAGGTCGTCAGCGTGTTCGCGATAGCGGGACCAGATGCGGTCGAGGCGTTCGACATCATCGTGCCGGGGGGCGACGTCATGCCGGCCGGCAGCGCGTCCACGTAAGCCTTGGTCGCAACATCGCCCGGCGCCGTGGGAGCCGGCATCCCGGTGATTGACCCACCCGTGATCGTAACGTTGTCGGTGTCCTCGTACACCATCGTCCCGGCGACAAAGGTCAGCCACTTATTCGCCTCGTAGCTCCATTGCAGCAACTCGCCGCCGACCATCGGGTCATTGACATCGACATCCGACAGGCCGGACAGCGTCGCATCGACCGACCCGAACAGTTGCAGCCAGACGAGGGTGCCGCCGATCTCCTGGTCGATGTCAAATGTGGCGCCCGATGTATGACTGACCTGGCACATGAAAATGCCGGTCTGAAACACGGTCACGACATCGAGCGCGACATAATCCGCGTTCGGCTCCCACTCGCCACGCCACCGAAAGGTCAGTACTGGCAACGTGTACGGCCCGAGCACCGTGCTGTCGGTGAGCGTGATCCACATCTGAGTGCCGGATACCGTGATGCTTGCAATGCCCACCGGCTGTGCCGGATTGGTTTGCAAGGCAACAATAGCCTCGGCCACATTCCAAAAGTTTGTATCGACCTCGGCCGGCTGAAGGTTGGCGCCCTTGCCGCTCCCCCACGGGCCTAATGTGCGGTAGGTGATGTCAACCATTATTGCCTATCCTATGCGGCGTCGAGCGTTGGCGGCGGTCGCACCGGCAGATCGGTGCTCCCCGGCGTCGGATACCGGAACCACGGCGAGCTGGCGCTCATGCCGGGCGGCTGTGGCGGCAACGCGCCGACCGTCGTTTTCTCGCAATGCGCCTGCACCGTGATGTGCGGATCGACGACTGCCGACCACGGGTATTCGCCGCCGAGCCAGGGATGCGGTTTCTGGTCTACGATAAAGAACGGGACGTAGATCTCGGTTGCGCTGATATTGTCAATCGTCGTCGTCGTCCCGTCCACGGTGTAATCGGGCGGTTCCGGGTTGCCCGCTTGGACCGTTTGCATAAATGCCTGGATATTCACGTTGCGATAAACGCGAATGCGAAACGCGGCCTTACTGGTGTCGCCGATATAATTGACAGTAAAACTTCCTGGCGCTCCCCACACCCACGGGTAATTGACGGTTGTTCCGCTGTCGATATATTTCCTGAAAATCGGGAAATACATCCACGGCTTTTTCGGGTCGTGACCGGGATTATTATCGGGTACGACCCAATACAGCGCATCATACTCAAAAACAAAAATGCCCGGACCCCCGATAGGCAGTCCTGGCAGTGGTACGTTCTCAAACATGCCGCATGTGTTTTTCCACTGATCGCCGGGCGGTTCAGTCGGTGGCTTGTCTTTTGTTTTAAAATGAACCGCAATAATCTCGTCGCCAGGAAACTCGGTATAGATGGCGCTCATGCCGGCTGTGTGTTTTGTTTATAGGTGATCTCGTGCTTGCAGGTTTCGTCGGTGGTGTTATCGCCAGCAAATGACATGTCCGCCTCAAAATCCGCGAGTACCTCGCTGACGGCGAAGGCGACGCCGGACATCTGCTCCCAATCGCTCGCGCACTTATTTTCGTGCTTGTTATTGAGCTTCATCTTGCTGGCGCGCGCCACATCCACCCAATTCTCCGGCTCGTCGGATTGCGTGATGCGCAAAACGTTGGTTTCGCGCTCAAACTCGGTTTCCTTATTGCTACAGCATTCGACGTTGATCCCGTCGCGCGAGGGCGTGATTTTCGCATCGCTTGTGGCGCCCCAGGTCAAATGCGCGCGCTCCTTGGTCGCGCTAGGTGTCGCAACGATCCGGGTGCGGCCAAGCGCACCCGGCGATTGATACGGTCGAACGAAGGATTCGAACGGCATACTAGAGCCTCCCGGTCGGCGTGTTGGTCAGGCTCCACTCCATTTTGCACGTCTCGTCGGTGGTGCCGTCGCCGGCAAAGGACATATCCGACTCAAATTCTGCAAGCGCTTCGCTGACGCCGAACGCAACACCGGACATCTGGTCCCAATCCGAAATGCACGAATTGGTGTGTTTGCTGTCAAACGCGAGTTTGTTGGCCCGTTGAAACTCGACTTTCTGCCCATCCGAGGGACCGCCGGCCGGTGCCGCTATCGTCACGTTCTCAAAATCGCTGTTCTTGTGGTCGGTCTGCTTGATCGTTTTCTTGCAGCACTCGACATTGATGCCGTCGCGGGTCCGCGTGATTTTCGCGTCGGATGTGACGCCCCAGGTCAGATGCGCGCGGTCCTTCGTCGCGCTAGGCGTGGCGGCGATGATAGTGCGCCGCAATGCGCCGGGCGATTGATAGGGCCGGACAAATGACTCAAACGGCATTGCGCGCTCCTGCCGGCGCCGCCAGGTCAATGCCCTTCGGCACGGCGAGCATCGAGATCGCCGGGTAGAACGATGTGTGAAATTCAGCGCCGGCGACCGGCACGAGATCAAGTGTAACGGTCGTTTTCATTTTGACTGCTGCCGAAATCGGATCGCCGTCGGTCGGCGCTTGCTTGCGCTGATACGTGTAGAGCAGGTCGAGCTGTTCGATTAGCCCGTCTGTCACGTAGCATTGATTGACGGCAGTATCGGCGGTCAGGTTTGTGAGGTTCAGCCCGTCGTCCTGGATCGCAAACTGATCCAGCGATTGATAATATAATTCGCTCTCGACCAAGGCGGCCTGCTCGCCGCTAATAACCTGATAGCCGGGATTGGTATAGCCATCATCGACGTAGGCAGGCTCGCCGACGGTGCCGTTTGATACATCACCGGTGCCGATCGGCACGCCGAGCACAAACTCGCCGAGCATCACGCCATCGCCAGCGGTGAGCTTGTAGCTTTTGACCTTGCCCGTCGCGCTGCCGCCAGCGAGGCGCCGGTCCAGCAGCGTTACATTGTTGCGCAAGGTGATGCCGATGGCGGTGCGCCACTCGACCGCGAAGGCGAGGTCAACGGCCCGGCTCTTGGCCCGCATCTTCGCCCGCGCCAGCAGCAGCAGATATTCAAGCGACGAGGCGCCGCGATCGGTTTGGAAATAACTGGCGCGCGTCAAGCTGCCGATCGGCACCTCGCCGCCGGCATCGACCCCTTGCCCGATATATTGCGAGGTCAGCGATATATCCTCGGCGTCCGCGTCCGCCGTGTCGGTCAACATCCGCTGGACGTTGGCATTGACGACAGCCGCGACCGTCTCGGTGCGGCGCCGGTCAGCGCGCCATTGCAGCACCATCCGCACTTTGTAAATGCTGATCGGAAACTCGGCCTTGTACTGACCATAGCTCGCGGTGTAGACCGCGACGGTGTTCTCCTCGTCGGTGGCGTCAGCGCTCGTCGCCGGCTTTTCCTGGCCGGTGAAAGTAACATTGTAATTCGTTTGGCGGAATGTTCCGTTTAGAACCTCGTCTTCGATATAGCAAAGCGGTTTGCCGGACCCGTCTGCGCGTGTCGTGAGGCTCCAGCCGCCGCCGATATTCGTGCCGGCTTTCGGCCAATCGCTTTTGAGTCCCGAGCCGTTGACCGTAGAGATAAGCCCGCCGCCGCCGCTGTCGTCATCGTGCAGCGGAAAGGAGGTCGTGTATGGGCTGCCGGCATTGGCGAACGCATCGACCAGCTTTTGTGTGATCTCTAATGTGCCGTCGCCGGTCTGTTGCCATTCGACCGTGCCGGACACCGTAACTGCCGTTAGCGGCGCATCGCCCACGGTGAGACTGAACGCGTCATAGAACGCTTGGCTTTCGTCAATCGTGACGATGCCATCCTCGCCTTCGAGGATGTCGCTGGCAGTCAGCTCCAGCGTGGTCCGATCGATGTGCCAAAGCGCCGAGTAGGTCTCAAGAACCGTGTCCTGCGAAACATCGGTCGCCAGCCAGATCGGGTCCCAATACGGGAGCACTTTCATGCTCTCGACAAGTGCGGACTTTTGCGCGTTGTAGTCGTCCGGCCGTGCGCGGAATTGCAGCGTCACGACCTCGCCGGACGCGAGCGATGGCACGCCGACGAGCTGACCGTTGAACAGCGGCACGAGGTCCGGCGTGCCTGAGCCGTCCGGCGTCCATGCCTGATCCCAGGACAGCCAACACCACAGTTGCCGCCCGAGCGCCAGGAGGCCGACATTCGGGTTCTTCAATTCGATGTCGAGCGTCGCAAACCCGCCCTCCTCCTGGGCGATTGCAACGCTCAAAACCTCTTCATCGAACCGGTTGTGAACGAGCGCATCGAAATCCGCGTCCGGCGTGCGCGGGCCGGTGATCGTCAACAGCGCGCCAATCTCCGCGCTAGTCGCCGGCTGTTCCAGGATGAGGCTGGTCGCCGTCGCGGGGCTATCCGGTGCTACAAAGGTGGTGCCCACCGGGAGGCCGTTGCCGGCGATGTTGTACCGCAAGCCCGGCACCAGATCCGCCAACACGCCGAGCGGAATGCTGGTGATGCTGTACCAGTCCTGATCGGCAAATCCGGTGATGTTGACCGGCACCTCGCCGGAGCCGGAGGCGGTCACGTCCTGCTGAACGACGACATCATCCACCAGCGCGTAAATATACATATCGACGTCCGGCGACGACCCGTCGTAATCAATAAGCGCGCCCGAGACGAGCATCGTCTCGTCGGTGATGGTGGTATCGTCCTCCGGCGGCGGCGCCAATGTATTGCCGATGTAGGTGCCGCTGACCTGATACGTGCCGGCCGGCAAATCGAGATCCGCGGGTAGCGTGATCGTGGCATTGTCGAGCGTCGTAGTGACGGAAATCGTGCCGAAGCTCACAGCCTTGGTGATCGTATAGGTTGCCGACGTATAAGTGCCGGTCGCCACAGCCGAAAGATTAATTGTACCGCTCTCGCCGGACAGATCGCTGTTATCATTGATAAAGAGCGTGCCTGTCGGCAACCCGGCGCCCTCGATGCCGTACAGCGCGAAATCATCCAGATCGACAGCCGGGGCAAGGTTGAAGAGCTGTTGCGCGCCGCTCTCGACCGAGCCGGTTGCCGTCAGGGTGAGGATCTGCCCGCCATGCGTGTTGCCGGTGGTCGAGATAAGTACCGGCTCCTGGATCGTGCCACCGGTCCAGGCGAAGCAAAACGGGCCGGGCATTTACTTAGTCACCCGCACATGCCATAACGGCCGGACGGCGCCGTGTTGGTCGCACTGGCGCCGCCCTTGACACCATCGGCTTTGTAGGAGCCTGGATGATGCCCACGCCTGTCTACCTCTATTGCCTCGATTTTCCTAACGGGAAAAAATATGTCGGCCTGACGCAGCGCCCGGCGAGGCGCTTTAGAGATCATCGCGGAAGTGCCGCTAAAGGGAACAATCCTGTCCAGAAGGCGATCCGCAAATATGGTATGCCGCCGCTTCGCGTTCTTTGCGCCGGAACCAAAGAATACATAGCCGATTTGGAAATAAAGGCTATCGCAGCGTTCCAAACGCGAAACGCCGATTTCGGATACAACGTTAGTCTCGGTGGTGATCTTAGCCCTTCGCTTGTGCCCGAAGTAGCGGCGAAAATCAGTTCGGCGCAAAGGAACAGCGCCCGCAATCTCGCTCATCTCGCAAAGCTGTCGGCCGCTAATAAAGGACAAAAGAGACCGCCTCTCTCGCCGGAACATCGAGCCAAGCTGGGAGCCGCATCGAGGGGTAGAAAATGCGGGCCGATGTCTCCTGAACAGCGAGCAAAAATCAGTAGCGGCCAGAAGGGGCGCAAGCTTGGGCCGATGTCTCCTGAACGCCGGGCAAAACTGAGCGCTCGGCACATGGGGAAACCCGGCACGAGAAACGGGATGGTCAACACACCCGAGACCCGCGCCAAGCTGAGTGCAGCCTTGAAGGGCAGAAAGCACACGCCCGAGCATCGCGCCAACAACAGTGCGGCAAAAAAAGGACGACCGCTCTGGTCGCCCGAACAACGTGCTCACATGAGCATTACGAGAACAGGAAGAAAGCTGCGTCCGCATTCTCCTGAGACCCGAGCGAAAATCAGTGCCGCTAAGAAAGGGCACAAGCAATCGCTTGAAACTCGCGCTAAGAAAAGCGCCACGATGAAGGGTCGTCCTTTTTCTGCCCAGCATATTGCCGCGATCAAAGCGGCTAAAGATGCGAAGCGGAAGTTGCATCATCAGAGGCAATTATCGCTCTTCCAAGACGATATTCCATGAATATACCGCCTCCCATTCGCTTCTTTCTATTTGAAACTCTTTCAACACCATCAACAAACTCGGGCAGTAAAACGTGTAGTCCCCCTCGACTCTTTCACTACCCGGCACCGCCGCCCGATCCGGCACGATAAACCCGGTCGGGTACGCCAGCTCGACGTGGCAGTCCACATAGAACTCCATCCCTGGCCACATGCTCGCGAGAGCCGGCGGCTGCTGGTCCTCGCCGGATGCCTCAAGCACATATTTGCGAAACTGCGGCGCGGAGATGTCCACCAGCGTGCCGTTGACAGTGCGCCGCACCACCGTGTCGCCCTGCGCCGCATCGATGGGTCTCAGTGTTCCTTTGAGGCCTCGCGCCGCGTAGGGCGGCACGCCCGGCACCGAAATCCCGGCACCCGTCACCTCGGCCCAGCGCAGATCAAAAACAGTGTTCCGGCCGTTCGGCAGTGCTGGCATCAGCGCCCGCCGGGTGTCCCGCCATACCAGGACGGTTTGGTGCCGGCCGAGCGCAGCGCATAACGCCGCGCCTCGTGCGCGAGCGAGGAGACGACATCGGCGCCGCCGCGCAAGGCAAAGGACTTGCCGTCGAGGTGCAGATGCACCGGCGTGCCGCCCGCACCAGCACCGGCAGCCACAAGCCCACCGGCCGCATAATGGCCGCGCGGCAGAAAGCTGCCCGCGCCGCGATTGAGCATCGACAGAAACGGCACGCCGAGCTGCGAAACGATCGAGCGGCGCATGACAAATTCACCCGGCGTCAGCATCGCGGCTACGCTGTCGCCGGTGCCGCTGCCGGGCACGATGCCGCCGGTCGCCATGCCCGGAAGCGTGGCTTTCGACGTCGCCTCGGCGATTGCCGCCGCAGCGCTGTTCAAGGCATCCGTCACAGCAGTCAGTGCCCCGGAGAAGGAGCCGGTTTGGTCGCTCGCCCCCTGCATCGAAGCCGCAACGCTATCGGCGCTTTGTTCCAAGGCATCGATCGCCGGAGCAGCGGTTCCTGACGATGCTTCACCACCGAACGGTGCCGGCGCACCGGCGAAGGCTTGCCTTATTGCTTCGGCCAGCGGTGAGACCACGCCGGGAGCCGCCGTGCCGGATGATAGTTCGCCGCCGAACGCCATCGGTGCGTTTTTAACGGCATCTGCGGCAGCGGCTACCCGGTCGTCCACCGTTTGCTTGAACTGATCGGACGTTGCGCGAAACGAACCCGGCGCTTGATCCGCTGCCTTTTCCGCCGCGTTCGCAGACTTGGTTTGCGCGGCAGCCGCTGTGTCCGCCGCGCCCGCAACCGCGTTCAGAGACGCGGCGGCGCCAAATCCCGCTGCCGTTGTCGCGCCCAAGGCCGACTTGACATCCACCCAGCGGTTGCCGCCCGGCCCCGTGATCCCCTGGCCAATCGGCATCTTCGCGCCGGTCGCCATGTCAACCTGTTCCGGGTTGACCTCATCAAACGTGCGGGTCGCGATATGGCGGTGCGCCATATGCCAGTCCATATCGTGCGGCCCGGTATCCGTTGTATCGGATGCCGGGATCGTCATCGCACTATTCGCGAAGCGGGTCGTCTTGGCCGCGGCATCTGCTGTCGCCGCACCGAGAGCGGCGGTCTGAGCGGTTGTGCGCTGCGTCAGGTCGCGCACCTCGTCGGCCGCCTTCGCCGCGCTCCTCGTGTTCGTAGCCACGTCGCCCATGTTCTGCGCGGTCTGTTGCGTGGCTGCCGCGGTCTGGTCGGCGGCCGGCCCGGCGAGGCCAAGCTGATCCATAAACTTTTTGGCCGCATCGGTGCCGCTCAGCAAATAGGCGACCAGCAGTCCGACCGATGTCACGAGCGCCCCGATCGGGCTGAAAACAAACGCTGTCGATAGAAGCGTCCAGGCCGTGCGCGCCAGCGTAAACGCGGTTGTGAGTGCCGTAAAGGCGCCGACCAGCTTCAGGGCGACCAGCGCCATCGCAATGCCCTTGCCGGTCCACTGCGTACCGAACAAGTTATTGGCAGCGACGGCGACGACATCGAGGCCCTTGGCAAACGCATCAAATGCCGTCTTCATGATGCCGAGCACGAACAGCACGACATCCTTCATTGCCACGAGGTTGCGCACAAACTCAGTTTGCGCCTTCCTCCCGGTTAAGACACGGTTAATATCAACAAAGAACCGCTGAATATCCGTCGTGAACGTACCGAGCGTTGCCCGCGCCTTGTCGAGCGCTTGGGTCAGGCCGGGAAACAACGCAATAACGGCGTCCATCTTGATCGAGTTGATGACGCCGCGGAAACGGCCCAATGCCGTTTCGTACTGCTCCATGTTGGCGAAGTCCGCCCGGGTCGGGAACCGGCCGAACTGCTTCATCGCCTCAACGAACTTCGGGATGCCGACTTGCGACGCGAGTTCCAGCGCCTTGCCAAACTTGTTAATGTCGTCTTCGCCGAATGCGAGTGCGCCGGAGCGTGCAGCGACAGCCGGCTTGATTTGCTTAATTTGCGCCCAGCGCTTGACGTAAATATCCAGCAGCCTATTGAGCCGGTCTACTCCCTGGACGCTCTTTGTATTTATTCCGAGAGCGGTGAACGCATTGTCGGCGCCGGCCGCCGCGCGATCCGCATCGGCAACCGCTCCGGCGAATTGAATAAACGCGCCGCCGACCTTTTCGCCCGCATTGCCGGTCTGCTCCAGGGCAATCTGGAAGGCACGCAATGTGTCGATCGGGAACTGCGTGCCGGCCGCGACGTTGCGCAGCTCCTGCATCTGCGACGTGACATCGCCGAGAATACCGACGCCGCGCCGCAAGCCCTCGAATGCCGCGATGCCCTTTAGGCCGCCCTTGAGCTGATCGAACGAGCGCGCGGTTTTCTCGGTCGCGGTGCTGATCCGCAGCATCGACTGTTCACCGATCTTACCAAGGCTGAGAAAGCCCTCGCGGACCTGCTCTTGGCCGACCAGCTCGATAAATTGCGAAATGCCGCCGGACCGACCACGCGCCATTATCTATTGCCCTCCAATGCCATCATGCGTCGATACAACTCCGGCAGTTCCCTGCGCATGGCCTCGTAAATCTCGTCAAAGTGCAGGCGCTGGTGGATCGTGACCGAGGACAGCCCGACAAAGACCGGCACCTTGCGCGTGGCGCGGCCGGCGCTGCGCGATGCGGCGCCGCGCTTCAGCCGTGCCCTTGTCACCTTGCCTGTCGCAGCCGCGCCGCGCCCGGCAGCGACATCCCCTAATAGCAACGGCGCCTTGCCGGGCCGCTTGACAAACTGCAGCTTGCCGAACATGCGCTCGTAGATGCGCGGCGTAAGACGCTTGCGGCTGACCCGTTGGACGACATGCGACAGCGGCAGCCACAGATATTTCCTGCGGAGCGGCTGGATCGTGCCCCCGCGCTCGAAGATGTTCAGGAACTGTTTACGCCGATAGCCGCGCAAGGATGGCCGCAACGAGTAGCCGCCGCGCGGCTTGGCCCGCGCGAAAAACCACTTGGCATTCGATGGCCCGACAACTTTTGCCAACTCCGCTTGCCCCTCGCGCTGAATCTCCTTTGCGCCTTCGCGGAACGCCTTGGTTGCCGCCCGCGCCATTTGCTGCTGAGCCTCGCTCAGCCCTTTACGCCAGGCGTTGCGGTCATACTTGACCTTAACTGCCATTGCGCGACAGCGCCTTCCGCAGCTCTTTCGGGTCGCCCTGCGCGGCAAAGGCGTGCAGCGCTAGGTCGCGCTTTTGGTCGATGTCCAACAACTTGCCGTGAATGAAAATCACCTGACTCATTCTGTATGGCGTCCAGCTCATCACTTCATCGAGCGATCCATACCCGGCACGCGACAAAGCAAGCGCCATTTCGGCTATCTCGTACCCGGCGCCTTGGTAATATCGTCGGATGCCTCCTCGCCCGCCCGATCCAGTACCGCCTCCACGAAAGGGCGCACCACCTGACGCGGCAGAGTGAGTTCCGAGATCAACGCCAGCAGTTCGAGCGCCGCGACGCCGGGCAGCGTGCGAGCCTCGGCGATGTCCTTTTCCTCCGGCGCGTGACCGTTGAGGGACGTGCCGATGGCGATGATCCGCGCGACGCACTCCGGCGCTTGCTCACCCAGCGCCGCCGCGTCGAGATGCTGGAACCCGACGGTCAAGAACTTGCCGAGTTCCGAATAGGCGTTGAGCAGCGCCGCAAGCTCGTCTCCCGTGAGGCCGCGAATGGAAACCTCCACGCCCGCAAGCGTGACGGTGCGGCGCAGGTTTTTCGCAATGTCTTTGAGGCCGGGCACGGTTTATGCCGCCTCCCGCGTCCGCGTCCTTGGCGCGCCGCGCGTTGTAGTTGTTGTCAGTGTTGGCGTAACCTCATCTGTGATGTCCCAGGTTGCCGTGCCGAACGAGCCGGTGGTGGGATCGACCAACACCTCGGCGGTGATCTCCATCGACGCCCATTCGTCCGAGATCAGATTGATACTACCGGACGGCGTGATCGAGACATTCGGCCAATAATACTGCGTTCTCGGGCCTACGTCGTTTTGCCCGACAAATAATAATGCGCCGGTTATTTCGGCCAAACTAAATATGTCGATTGTGGTCGGGGCGGGCGGTGTCCCGGTTGTGACATCACCCATCAGCGCCAGCCCCAGGTTAAACGGGTTTGACTCTTCAAGGACGATCCGCACCGTCGCGGATTTCTCGCGGATGACCTTTCTGTCTTTGGACCTTACGCCGCTCATCGCACTAAAGTGATCCAAAAGATCCAAATTTGGCGACCACTCCACCTCCGGGGCATTACCAAGATGAGTCCAGGTCGTGCCGCCGTCAGGACTAAACTTAACGTATCCCTTGGCGATAAAATAATTGTTGATGTCAGGCGCGGTTGTTGCGAAGGCCATGATTTAGCTCCATCATCGCAGCGATGTCGTTAATGTTGAGCGTGTAGGTGAAACTGAAATTCACATCCATGCGCGGCTCTTTTGTTTCCGGCGTCGGTTCATTGACCGTGCATCCGTCATAGCGGATGCCGCCTGCGGTGCCGGTGAGGTCTTGCAGGGTTGAGTCGTTCAGCACGGCAGCGATCAGCCGGCCGCGAAACAGGCTCATCAGCGGGCCGGCATCGTCGGCACTGCCGCGCACCAGCAACCATATCTGCGGCGTCAGTTGCAGCCGCTGCACGCCGGAGCGGTTGGCCGAGGCCGGCCCGTCGAGCCGCTCTTCGCTGCCGTCCTGCACAACCAATGCCGGGCGGCCCAACAGCGGCACGTCGAGGACGTTGCGCTTGGCCGAGACAATGCCCTGGACGCTGCCGCAAACTGTTGTCAGGCGTGCGAGGAGCTGCTCGCGCTTATCCACGCGCGGTCATGTTTATGCGGACAAGGCGTCCGCCGTAGTACAAAGGCGCGACCTGCATGATGTTGGCCGCGTCGCCCTCGATCAGCAGCCGATCATCTCGCGAGGGGATGCCGAAGCTTCCGATCCCGGTCGGCGAAACAATGACGACGATCGGCACCACATCTCCGGCCTCCAGATCCTGCGGACCCGTTGGACGTACTGCCGCCGGGCAATCGACGCTCTCGGTGATCGTCACGGCGCCGGTCGCGGTGTCCACGCTGGTACGCTGGAGCGTCACGGTCTGCCCGTAGCCGGCAAGGGCCGCGTCCAGGCGGGCGATCAGCGTCTGCGCGTTCACAGGCTGAAGAGTCGGTATGGCTGCAACAAATCGCGCGTGCCCGGCGGTATCGCGCCCGCCGTTGTGCCCGAGCCGTAATCCCCGGCAAATACCTGGCTGAGCACGTCGGGGATGGTCTCGCTGCGCAGTGCCGGATCGCGGCCCTCGGCATGATAGCGCGAGGTCAGCCAATCGAGCGCGGCGGCCTGGATGTCCTCGGGGATCGGCTCATAGCCGGCGGTGTAATCCACCGTAATCAGCATCCCGGTCCAGCCGTAGGGATCGCCGCCATCGAGGCGATAGAGCAGCCCGCGCTCAATGTCGGCCTCGTAGTACAGTGGATCAACCGCAACGCCGTCCTCGATGACGGTCGCGATTGGCGCGCCGGTGGCGTCCACCGCGATCGGAAACTGCCGTAGCTGCAATGGCTCGCCGGGATAGGAGCAGTTGCAGATATAGCGGAACTGGTCGCGGTAGCCTTGCTGGACGAGGACGCGATCGACGTAACGAACGATCGCCTGCGACACGCTCGCGATCTGCGCCGTCAGGCTGGCATCCTGCGTCGTATCGGCCGGGTCGATGCCGAGCGCCGCCTTGGCCTGATCCAAGGTGACAAGCGCCATGCTCGCCGCCGGTGTCACCGTGCGGCTAATGCGATATTCGGAGATCATCGCAGTTGCGCCAGGACCGGGTAGAGGTCGCAGGTCACGGTCGTGCCGTCATCTAGGCTCAGCGTCAGCACGCCGTCATCATTGACGCTCAGCGCCACCGGACTGCGGCCGGGCGGGCCGGGCGGGCCGACGATCGCCTCTCCCCTATCGCCCTTGGGGCCGGGCTGTCCTGCTTTCCCTTGGCGCGCGAGCATCTGCCAACCCTCGCCAGGGCACGGGCCAGGGTCGTCGCGCAGTGCGATAAACGAACCGCCGTTCAGTGCCACGACATCGAGCGCCTGGTATGCATCCGCCTCGCCGTACAAGCCCCGCACAGCGACGGAACGGCCATCGCTCCCCGGTGGGCCAGGGATCGTGGAATCGGCGCCCGGCGGGCCTTGCTCGCCGTCTATTCCGTCGCGCACAGACTCCATGCGCTGCGCGATCCGCATCTCCCACGCCGCCAGCGTGTCCTCGCCGTCCGAGGTCCACTGGAGCCGCTCTGCCTTCGCCGTCGCAATCCCCTCGCGCAGCTCGGCAAGCGCGGCGGAGACCTCCAGCCGAAACGCACGCACCTCGCGCGCCATCAGCGCACCCATCTCGGCGGCCAACAATTCGCTCGCCGCCGGATCACGCAACACTGTCGAGGCTCCGTATAAACGCATCGCGGAACGCAGCGAGTTGGCGCTGTGCATCGGGACTGTCCTGGTTGTCCGGTGCAGGCGTATCCGGCGGCGGCGTGTCGGGCGTTTGGGATGCCGCAGGAGTTACTGGCGGCGGCTTCATATTCGCGCCATACGACAGTGGCACAACCTGTTGTTGGGTGCGAGGCTCCTCGCCAACGCCGCCCGGAACGGCCGGCAACTCTTCGCTCGCGCGCGCCTCGTCCGGCGAGTAAATGCCGCTGATGACGCCGCGCGCCAGGCCTTCGATGCGCTCGCGGTAAGCGCTGCGCAACAAAGCGCTCGTACTCAATTCGGTGTACTCGTCGGGCGGCCCGTCCAAACGGAATAGCGCGTCAAAGGCAACCTCTATGTGGTTCAGGGTGAACCCCAAGCCGGTACTGAGCCATGCCTGGTTCAAAATCTCCGTGCTGCCATACGTCGTCTCGCCAAGGCCGAGCACTTGCAGCGGGATGCGGTGCGCGAGCGCGATATTCGCCGCGCTCATCTTGAGCAGCTCGGCAAGCTGCGCATCGACCGCAGAGGTAGACAGCGGAAACGGTTTCATCCCGCCGGTCAGGATCAGCGGCAATCCCTCATTCATCCCGCTCAGCCGTTCGCTGACCTTGTTGCGCAAGGCGTCGGTCTGCTCGACAGCGAATTTCTCCTCGGTGCCGAGAATGAATGAGCTGCGCGCTTGATTTTGGAAAAAGGTAATCTGTTGCTGCAACGCGACATTGTGCATGCCGAGGTCCAATGCCGCCGAGAGGATCGGGCTTTCGCCCTTCAGTGGATGGCGGGGCGTATGCAGCCGGACGTGCAACACATCGCGCGCCGGCACGGGAGAGGATAGGTCGAAACGGCCGTCTACTACTTCATTGCCCGACAGGCTGTAATGGATGCTGCCGTCCTCGGCAAGCGCTACCTGGCCGTCGCGCATTAGGTGGAGTTCTGCGATCTCGGCGCGGTTGTTCCTGATGGCATACGCATAAGCGTTGCCGCTTTGGTACAAAGCGCGGGTGAGATTAAGCAAAAAGTCGCTGATACTTTGATAATCGTTCGGCCGGCGCAAAATCCGGCTGAGCGCCGAATTGGTTACGCGCTCGCGACCGCCATTCGCGAGGCCGCGCCAATGATCGCCGGGCAGCATCGCCACGGTCTGCGAATAGGCGCTTTGGCACGCCTCGACCATCGCCGAGCGTTCGCCATAGGGCAGCGGGTTATAGCCGGCCTGCCAGTAATTCCAGTACCGGCCCCAGCTCGCGGCGATGACGCCGTCATTCGTCAGCCACGGGCCAGGGCGATACTTCCCCTCGGCCGCGCCCTTGCCTTTCCAGAGCATCGGTAGCCGAGCGAGAAAGCTCACGCGGGATACCGCTAGCGCGTCGTGTAGCCGGGTCCGCGATCGGCGGGCTTTACGTCGCGCTCTTGCCGCCCCTCGCGCGTCCTGCCGCCGGCAAGCGCACGCTCGCGGATCTCGTCCGCCTCCTCCTGCGAGGGCACCGGCGTTTCCGGCGGCTTGGAGAGATGCTCGGCAATCTGCTTGTCGGCCTCGTCGCGCGCGCGCTCGCCCTCGGCGCGGGGAGACGGCTGCTCCTGTGTCCGCGGCACATTGCGCGCCACCGCCTGCGTTCGCTCGCGCTCCTGGCGTTGCCGGTCCTGCTCTTGCTGCTCCGGCGTTCGTGTGGACTCTGCCAATGTTTCCTCCTGTGGTTAGAGTAGCTTACCGAGTTCGTTTGCCCATTCGATCGGGTCTTTATCGCGCTTCTGCAAATTGCATGGCGCACAGAGCCACTGGATGTTGGTCTTATCGTTTAATCCGCCGCGTGATAGCGGAAGGATATGGTCAAGATGTTTCTTCACCTTTCGTAAATCGGCGCCGCAATAAACGCATTTGTGTTTTTGCGCAACAAGTATCGCCTTCGCTTCGTCTGCTGTGTATTGTCCCGACGACTGCTTCTTGAGCGCCCTGCGTTTGTTGACGTTAGCATTGACCCTATCTTTGTTTTCTATCTGCCATTGCCGATAATACTTGTTAAGCTTGTCGCGGTTGGCTTCGCGATACGCCTTGGTCTTCGGCTTGCGCTTTTCCAAATACGTGCGAAATTTTTCCGGGTTGTTTTCTTTCCATCGTTTAGTTGCAGTCCGATGTTTCGGTGGATCTTTCCAGTAATATTCTCTCGCTTTTTGGCGAACCCTTTCCGGGTTGGCCTCACGATACGCCTTTTCGACTGCCCGGAGTTCGTCAAGGCGTGCGGCGCGGCGAGCACGCCGCTGGGCAAGATACGCGCCCCGCTTTGGCCCCGGTTCGGTGCGCCTTGTGCGCATCCGTGCGTTAATAAGATCACGGTTGGCGTCCCTATAGCGCGCAAGATTTGCGCGCACCTTTTCCGGGTTCGTTTCCCTCCATTGTCGATCTTTTCCCCGTGCCTTCTCGGGATCTGCTGCTCTTGTCGCCACTGATTCAATTCTGGCGCATTCAAGACATTTGTAGCTTGAGACAATGCGCTCCGCGATGTGTCCCTGATGACAAGGCTTCCCGGTAAAGTAGCGCAACAATCCCTGTGCAATCGCCTCGTCCCGCGATACAGCATTCGTAAGCTCATAGAAGCGTGCCAAATACGCCAATAAGTCAACATGGAGCCACGGGCGCGAGCCGCTGATCGCACGACATTCGACGCATTGCTTATTACTGGCAAGACGCTCGACAACGTGCCCACGGTAGCACGGTTCGCCGGTGAAATATCTCTGCAAGCCCTGCGCCAGCGCGTCGGCGCGTGATAT
>Ga0310810_10002460_pt1 | contig 19913 bp, 18 predicted proteins | sample NCmetagenome_FD_207641 | JGI IMG/M metagenome (GOLD analysis project Ga0310810, IMG submission 207641) | Soil microbial communities from experimental microcosm in Duke University, North Carolina, United States - NC | ecosystem: Engineered > Artificial ecosystem > Soil microcosm > Unclassified ...
CCTCATCTGGGGTGCGGCGCCCACGACGGTGATGCTGGACAAGCGGCAGCTCGTGCTGCTGCCGTCGGGCAATACGCTGGTGGCTTTTGGGTTGATGGAGCCGTAGACAACTCCCAATGACCAACTCCCGACTCCCAATGTTGAACCCCCAAAGACCAACTCCCAACTCCCAACGCGGAGTTCGGGTGTTCGTTGTGGGGGCACTGACCCTCGTCGCGGCATCGATTGCATTCGCTCAAGCACCACGGTCGTCGCCGCCGGTACCAGCGCTGCCGCAGACATTCTTCTCGTCGGAGCTCCAGATTCGCGTCGTGCCCGTGGCCACCGGACTCTCGCATCCATGGAGCCTCGCGTTTCTACCAGGCGGCAACATCCTCGTCACCGAGCGAGAAGGCCGGCTGCGAATCGTGAAAGACGGCAAGCTCGATCCGACGCCGATCGCCGGAACGCCCAAGGTCTTTGCGCGTGTGCTCGCCGGTCTGCTCGACGTGGCGCTGCATCCGCAATACAACAAGAACCACGTCATTTATCTGAGTTACTCGAAGGCGGGCGAGAACAACCTCACGACCACGGCGCTCGCGCGTGGCACTTTCGACGGCACCTCACTTAAGGACGTCAAGGACATCTTCGTCGCAAACTCGTGGAGCAAGTCGAATACGAACTTCGGCGGACGGATCGCCTTCGACCGCGCCGGCTTGCTGTATCTGACTGTTGGCGAACGCCAGGAACAGGATCGCGCGCAGAAGCCGGGCGATCACGGCGGCAAGGTCCTGCGCCTCCGCGACGATGGCAGCGTGCCGCCGGACAATCCGTTCGTCGGGAAACAGGGATACATGCCGGAGATCTACTCGCTCGGGCATCGCAGTCCGCAAGGTTTGGCGATGAACCCGGCGACCGGTGCGCTTTGGGAGAACGAGCACGGTCCTCTCGGTGGCGACGAGCTGAACATCATCCAGGCAGGGAAGAACTACGGCTGGCCGCTCGTCACATTCGGCACCGACTACGACGGGACCAAGATCAGCGATTCGACGTGGCGTGCCGATCTCGAAGCGCCGTTCGTCTACTGGGTGCCTTCCATTGCGGTATCCGGCCTGACGTTCTACACGGGCGATCGGTTTCCGCAGTGGAAGGGCAACGTGTTCGTCGGCGCGATGTTCCAGGGGCGCACGCGCGGCACGGGTCACATCCAGCGCATCGTGATCAACGAGGCGGGGCGTCCGATCAACCGCGAGCCGATTCTCACCGAACTGCGGCAGCGTATCCGCGACGTGAGGCAGGGGCCCGATGGTCTCCTTTACGTCCTCACGGACGAAGACGCTGGGATGCTGTTACGTATAGAACCAGCGAACTAGATGGTGGGTGGAGGATGGTGGTGAGTGGTTGCTTCCGGTTCAACATCATGATTCGTAGCGCGATATTTCTTCTGGCTGTTCTCACGGCCGCGCCGGCGTTTGCTCAGCTCGCGAGTGCGAATAAGGCCGGCGTCTCGATGGGGCACGTCCACTACGTGGTGAAGGACGTCGAGGCGAACAAGCGCTTCTGGGTAACGCTCGGAGGAACGTCGTTCACCGGCGGCGACGGCACCCAGACCATGGTGAAGTTTCCCGATGTGGTCGTTGTGCTCACCCAGGGCGAGTCCTCCGGCGGCACCGAGGGATCGGTGGTCAACCACGTCGCGTTCCGTGTGCAATCGTTTGCTACGGTCGAAGCGGCCGGATTGAAGGTCGCTCGCCTCGCGAATTTCCCAGGTGTGGGATCGACCTTTACGCCGGAAGGTGAGCGGATCGAGTTGTTCGAGAACAGTGCGACCAACCTGACGTTCACGCAGGACGCTGGCTACCAGGACGCGATCGCGGACCGGCATAACCATCCGCTCCCGATTCCGATCGCCTTCCATCACATCCATCTGTACCTGCCTGCCGGCAAAGTCGCCGAGGCGAAGGCGTGGTACGCGAAGATGTTCGGCGGCGTGCCGGGCAAGCGTTCGAACTACGACGCCGTCGATCTGCCGGGCGTCAACTTCAACTTCAGCGAAGCACCGAAACCGACGGTGCCGCTCAAGGGACGCATGCTGGTGCACATCGGCCTGGAGGTCGAGAATCTCGAGCAGTTCTGCCGGAGGCTGGAATCGCTCGGGGTAACCTTTGATGTGCCTTATAAGAAGGATGGGCGTTTTGATGGCGCCATCCTGACGGATCCGTGGGGAACGCAGATCTCGTTGACCGAGGGACTCAGAGTCCTCGCGTTGCCCCGGAGGTAGTCACGTGCGCAAACGGCATCTATTGTCCGGCCTGAGCGTATCGTGCGCGGCCGCCCTGGTGAGCACGATGGTCACCGCGCTCTCCGCGCAGAGCGCGCCACGCACGCCGTGGGGCGACCCCGATCTCCAAGGGACGTACACCAACACTTACGAAAGCGGCACGCCGCTCGAGAAGCCGGACGAGTTCGCGGGGCGAACCCTCGATCAGGTCAAGGGCGAGGAGCTCGCCAACATCAGACGTGCGATTCAGAAGCGGACCATCGGTGCATTCCTCGGTCCCGAACACGCGCCCGACAATTGGTGGCAGGACAACCTGTATCTCGATCGCGGCAGCCAGGCCTGGTTCGTGATCGATCCGACCGACGGCAAGATTCCGCCGCTGACGCCAGAAGCGCAGAAGAAAGCGCAGGCCCGTGCCGCGGCTCGCAAGGCGAGCACGCGCGGGCCCGCCGACTCGTATGAAGATCGCAGTCTCTACGACCGCTGCATCACACGCGGCCTGCCTGGCTCGATGATGCCGGCGATCTACGGCAACCAGTATCAGATCGTCCAGGCGCCGGGCTACGTCGCGATTCTCTACGAGATGATTCACGAGGCGCGCGTGATTCCTCTGGATGGCCGCACCTCGATCGGCAAGAGCATCACGCAGGACATGGGCGATGCCCGCGGGCGTTGGGATGGCGACACGCTCGTGGTGACGACGAAGAATTTCAAGGAACGGAGCGTCTATCGCAATGCCAATGCGGAAACGCTGACATTGACCGAGCGATTCCAGCGCATCGCGCCTGACAAGGTGCGCTGGACGGTGACGGTTGACGATCCGTCAACGTGGACGAAGCCGTGGACGTTCTCGTTGCCGCTCACCGCTGACCCTAACCCCATGCCGCACTATGAATGCCACGAAGGCAACTACGGCTTACAGAACATCCTCAGCGCCGCGCGCGCGGAAGAACGACAGAAATGATCACGACAACTCCCAACGCCCAACATCTGACGCTGGTCCAACTTCAGGCGTTCTGGTTTGGGAATTGGGAGTTGGTCATTGGGAGTTGACAAGGAATGTTTGAAACGAAAGCACTTGCCTCTTACATCGTCAAGAACCGTTGGGAAGACATCCCCGAAGACGTCCGCCACGAAGCCAGGCGATCGCTGATCAACGTGATCGGCTGCGCGATTGGCGGCAGCCCGCATCCGGCAGTCACCACCGCGATTCGCGCGCTCTCGCCATTCTCCGGTGAGCGCATCGCGGCCGTCGTCGGCCGCCCCGAGCGGCTCGATCCGCTTCACGCGTCGTTGATGAACGGCATCAGCTCGCACGTCGAGGACTACGACGACACGACGCCGAAGAACTACAGCCACACGAGCTCGCCGGTGAGCTCTGCGCTCCTGGCCTACGCGAGCGCCAATCGCGTGCGCGGGCGTGATTTCGTCGAAGCGTTCATCCTCGGCTTCGAAGCTGCGTCGCGAGTGGGCAACGTGGTGTATCCGGCGCATTACGACGTCGGCTGGCACATGACCGGCACGATTGGCGTCTTCGGCGCCGCGGCTGCGATCGGCAGGCTGATTGGTCTCAACGAGCAGCAGATGGTCTGGGCGCTGGGCCTCGCGGCCACGCAGTCCGCCGGCCTGCGCGAGATGTTCGGCTCGATGGGGAAGGCGTTTCACCCTGGCCGGTCAGCCCAGAACGGGTACGCCGCCGCGCTGCTGGCGCAGGCGGGCTTCACCTCTGGTGAGCGCGGCATCGAAGGACCGCGCGGGTTTGCGCACGTTCTCGCGGCGACGCGCGATCTGTCGAAGATCACGACGCGCCTCGGCGTTGACTTCGATCTGCGCGAGAACACCTACAAGCCGTTCCCGTGCGGCATCGTCAACCACCCGACGATCGACGGTGCGATTCAGATCCACGACGAGCATCATCCCGACCCGGCGTCGATCGTCGCGGTCAGGCTTCGGGTGGCGCCGCTCGTGCTCGACCTCTGCAACCAGCAGAACATCACGAAGGGATTGCAGGGCAAGTTCTCCGTGTATCACGGCGCGGCAGTCGGTCTCGTGCGCGGCAAGGGCGGCCTCCGCGAGTACACCGACGAAGCGGTAAACGAGCCGGCGATCAAGCGCGTGCGTGAGTTGACGACGGCGACGGGTGATCCGTCGGTGACCGAGGATCAGGTTCACGTGGAAGTGGAGCTGCGCGATGGCCGGACGCTCACGAAGTTCGTCGAGCAGTCGCTCGGCAACATCCATCGTCCGCTGACCGACAAACAACTCGAGGAGAAGTTCCGCGATCAGGCGGTGCTGGTCCTGCCGGCGCGCGAGGTCGAGTCGGTCATTCAGTTGTGCTGGAAGATCGATCAACTCGACGATGTCGGGCAGTTGGTGGCAGCAACCGTTCCTGCGGCCGCAGCCGTCGTGTAGGCCGTGCGGCGTTCGTTTTTTACGCTCGTCATTGCGGCACTCATCGCGGCATGCGGGAGTGAGCGATGGCCGAGCCCGCCGGTCGTCGAGCAGGCGAAGTACCAGGCTGACTATCGCGCCTGGCGCGAAGCCCAGCAGGGGCTCGTCAGCGACGTCCTGTCGATCGTCGGCATCTGGCCGCTCGAGCAGGGCGACACGCCATTCGGTTCCGATGCGACGCTTCCGATTGTTCTTCCCCTCAGCGGCGCGCCGAATCGCGCCGGAGTGTTTCGGCGTGATGGGTCGATGATCAGCGTCGTCCCGTCAGCCGACTCCGCGCTTCGTCTTGCGGACGGTCGGCCCGTCAGGGACGCCATGACGCTGGAGCAGGACGTCTGGATCGATTCGCTGCTGCTCTATGTGTCGGACGCGGGCGATGAGCGCCGCTGGCTCACCGCACGCGACATGAAGCATTCGGCCATCGCAAGCCCGCCATCGATTGAAACCTATCCGCTCGACGCGAAGTGGAGAATCTCCGCGCGCTTCGACGCGTTTCAGTCACCGAAACCAGTGCAGGTGTCCGACGTTCGCGGCGGGGCGATGAACTTCCTGGCGCTCGGTCAGCTGGTGTTCCGCCTGAACGAACAGGAGCATCGCCTCACGGCGTTCGGCGAACCGGGCGGTGGCGAGTTCTTCGTGATGTTCAGGGACGCGACCAACCAGACGACGACGTTTGGCGGGTATCGGATCTTGACACCGGCCATCGTGAACGGTGGTGAGTGGACCGTCCTGGACTTCAACTTCGCCTTCAACCCGCCGTGCGCGTATTCGCGCTACACGCTGTGTCCGTTGCCGCCACCCGAGAACACGCTGCCGGTCGCGATCGAAGCTGGATTGAAGCGCCTGCCGTCGGCACAGGGCTACTCGCCGTCGTGACGCATGGCTGCTGGTGACGAGCTCGTCGACTTCGTTCGCGATGCGCTCGGTCGTGGTGTGTCACGTGCCCAGATCGAGGAGGCCCTTCGCACGGGCGGCTGGACTGCGGATCAGATCCGGGGGGCGCTTGCCGCGTTCGTCGACGTCGACTTTCCAGTCCCCGTGCCGCGTGCGCGTCCGTATTTGTCCGCACGCGAAGCATTCATGTATCTCGTGCTGTTTGGCACGCTCTACACCAGCGCGTACTACCTGGGCGATCTGATCTTCGACATCATCAACCTCTCGTTTCCCGATCCCGCACAGGAGGCCGAGCGATATGCCACTTACACGCAGCAGTCGATGCGGTGGTCGATCTCGTCGCTCATCGTCGCTTTTCCGGTGTTCTTGTATCTCTCGTGGTTGACCGAGCGCGACGTCCGGCGCGATCCGGTGAAACGCGCCTCGAAAGTACGCCGATGGCTGACGTATCTGACGCTCTTCGCGTCGGCGTGCGCGCTGATCGGCGACGTCACGACGTTGGTCTATAACGCGCTCGGCGGTGAGCTGACAATCCGGTTCCTGCTGAAGATCGTCACAGTCGCGTTGATTGCGGGCACGGCGTTCATCTATTACCTCCGCGACCTGCGTCAGGACGAAGGGGAAGGCGCCAGGTAGTGTCCGGCACGCGAACGCTCGTGGTCGTCCTGGTGATCGTCGTGGTGCTCGTTGTGATCAGAGGCATCATGATCGTCGGGTCGCCGAGCGAGGAGCGCACACGACGGATGGATTCGCGGCGAATCAGCGATCTTCAGGGGATCTCCCGCTCGATTGAGGTTTATCACACGAGGCATCAACAGGTACCGGCCTCGCTCGAGGAACTGGCCAGCGAGCCAGGGTTCGCGAACGTCGCACGCGATCCAGTCACCGATCAGCCGTACGGCTATCACATGTTCGATGCGTTGAGCTATCAACTCTGTGGCACCTTCGCCCGCGAGACCTCCGACAACCGGGCGGAGGACTTCTGGGCGCACGGCGTCGGCCAGCAATGCTTCACGCTGAACATCAAGAATGACGGCAGGCCTGAAGGCCTGCTGCCACGGTAGCGGCGGCTCTTAGACCCGCCGGAGTAGAATTTCGAGACTCACTTGATACCAACCGCGGCCGATCGAGCCACTCAGGAAGCGGAGCGACGCGTCTTCGCCAAGATCGGATGGCGGCTGATGCCCATCCTGATCCTCGCTTACATCTTCAACTACCTCGATCGCAACAACGTCGGCTTTGCCGGGCTGACGATGAACCAGGCGATTGGGTTGACGGCGACGCAGCTTGGTTTTGGCGCCGGCGTGTTCTTCATTGCCTATTGCCTGCTCGAAGTCCCGAGCAACATCGCGCTCTATCGCGTGGGCGCGCGCGTCTGGCTCTCGCGCATCATGATCTCGTGGGGGCTTGCGTCGGCGGCTACGGCCTTTGCCGTGGGGCCGAGCAGTTTCTACGCGCTGCGATTGCTGCTCGGTGCGGCCGAGGCCGGCTTCTTCCCGGGTGTCGCGTTCTATCTGGGCACCTGGTTTCCCGCGCAGTATCGGACGCGGATGATCGCGTGGTTCATGGTGGCGATCCCGGTGTCGTCCGTCATCGGCGGACCGGTATCGGGCTGGCTGCTGAGCATGGACGGCGTCGCAGGCATCGCCGGATGGCAGTGGCTGTTCATCGTCGAGGGATTGCCGGTCGTGCTGATTGGCATCAGCCTGCTCTGGCTGCTCGCCGACAAGCCTGAGGATGTGTCCTGGCTGTCGGATGAGGAGCGCCGCATCGTTCGCGAGCGGCTGCTCGCCGAGCGGCGCCCGCGCGAGGTTCGTCATCTCAGCGTGGCGATACGCGACGTGCGCGTCATCCTGCTTGCGCTCGTGCAGTTCGGCTTTCTCGTGGGTTCGTACGCGATTGGGATCTTTCTGCCGTTGATGCTGCGCGAAGGCAAGCTCACGGACGTCGAGATCGGCTTCGTCAGCAGCGGCTGCTATGTCGTCGCGGTGATCGGAATGATCCTGTGGGCCCGTCATGTGGACCGTGGCGCGAGCAAGGTCGTCAACCTGTCGCTCTCGTGCGTGCTCGCGGCGTGCGGATTCCTCGGCGCGATCCTGTTCTCGGGGAACTTCTGGGTGTCGGTGGCGATGATGGCGCTCGCCATCACGGGCATCAACGGCGCGCGCGCGATCTTCTGGACGATCCCGCCGCGATTCCTCACCGGCATGGCAGCCGCCGGCGGCCTGGCCTTCATCAACTCCATCGGTACGACCGGTGGATTCGTCGGACCGTACGTGATGGGGTGGCTCACGGACGAGACCGGATCGTTCAACGCTGGTCTGCTGGCGATGAGCGGGTTCCTGATCCTGGCCGCGGTGCTCGCGTGGTCGCTGCGCCGCTATGCACCGGGGGAGTGATCGTGACGCTTGCCAGTCAGCTCGGAGAATGGGTCGCGCGCCTGCGATTCGAAGATCTGCCGCAGGACGTGGTCGAGGCGACGAAGCTCCGCATCCTCGACGTGATCGGTCTGGCGCTGGCAGGCGAAGGCACGAGGTTCGGTCGAGCGATTCGCGTGGGCACGGTGGCGATTTCACCGCACGGGCCGTGCCGGATCCTTGGTAGTGGAGACAACGTTGGCCTGACGCATGCCGCGTTTGCCAACGCGTCGTTCCCTCAGGCGCTCGAGTTCGACGACACGCACAACGAGTCGATCGTCCACATGAGCAGTCCGTCGGTGGCTGCGACCCTCGCGTTGTCCGAGACGCGAGCGGTGTCGGGCCGGGACGCGATTCTCGCGATTGCCATCTCGAACGAAATCGCCTGTCGTGTCGGCGTCGTTGTGCCGGGGCAGCTTCATCGACGTGGTTTCCATCCGACCGGGTTGTTCTCGCCATTCGGCATTGCCTACGGAGCAGGAAAGCTGCTCGGTCTCGATGCGCACACGCTCGCGTACGCCGCAGGTACGTGCGGGAGTTTCGCGGCGGGGCTGCTCGAGTGCTGGGTTGATGGAACCGACACGAAGTTTCTGCACTCGGGGTGGGCAGCGCAGAGCGGCGTGTCAGCGGCGATGTTCGCGAAGGCCGGCGTGACCGGGCCGCCGAAAGTCTTCGAAGGGCGATTCGGGTTGTTCGCGTCGCACATCCAGGATGCGACGGCAACCCGGCGGTTCGAGCGGATCGCCGATGGGCTCGGCACGCATTGGGAGAGCCGATACTCCTCGTTCAAGCCGTTCCCGGCCGCCCATGTGTTGCATCCGTATATCTCGGCGCTCCTTCGATTGCGAGACCGGGGGCTCAAGCCGTCCGATGTCGTGCGCATCGAGTGCCCGGTTGCCGAGTTCAACGTGTCGATCGTGTGCGAGCCGGTCGAAGAGAAGCGCGCGCCCGCATCACAGGCGCACTGCCGCGTGTGTCTGCAGTACACGCTGGCCGAGGCGCTCTATTGCGGGCGGCTTGGTCGCGATGCGTACGAGGACAAGAATCGACTCAACCCGGATATCCTGGCGCTGGCACGTACCGTGGACTACTACGTCGACCCTGAGTTCCCCGGGCCAGGCCGCTTCAAGGGTGCGGTCCGCGTGACGCTCAAGGACGGCCGTGTGCTCAACGAGGTTGAGGAGTTCAACCGCGGCTCAGCCGAGAATCCGATGACAGAGTCCGAACTGCGGGCAAAGTTCGACGACAACGTCAGTGACGTGCTCACATCGGAGGAGCGCGATCGTCTTGCGCACGAGATCGGACAGGCGGAAAATCTCCCAGACGTGTCGAGACTGGTCGGATTGTCCATCAGAGGTGTCGAATGACTCGCCGGCTTTCATTCGCCGTGACGGCTTGCGCGGTGTTGTTGCTCTCGCACAGGACTGCTGCCGCTCAGACACCACGAACGCCATGGGGCGATCCCGATCTGCAGGGCTCATACACGAACAGCGACGAGAGTCTGATCCCGATGGAGCGCCCGGACTCGCTCAGCGGCAAGTCGCTGTCGGAGATCAGCGCTGCCGAGCTCGAGAAGCTGAATGAACAACGCAACGAAGATCGCGTCGAGGCCGACAAGCAGCGCTGGGAGCTGCGCAGCCCGCTCCACTGGTTCGAGAACCACAACCCGAAGAACAGCCGGGCGTGGCTCGTCGTCGATCCGCCGGACGGCAAGATTCCACCCCAGACAGCCGAGGCCAGGGCTCGCGCGGCGGCGCGTGCGCAGGCGCGAAAGGGTCGCGGTGATGCCGACTCATACGAAGATCGCAGCCTCTACGATCGCTGCATCACGCGCGGTCTGCCCGGCTCGATGATGCCGGCCATCTACGGCAACTCGTATGAAATCGTGCAGGGGCCGGGTTACGTCGCCATCTGGTACGAGATGGTGAACGAGCTGCGCGTCATCCCGCTCGACGGCCGTCCGCATGTCGCGTCCACCATTCGGTCCTACATGGGCGACGCGCGCGGCCACTTCGAGGGCGAGACACTCATCATCGAGACGACGAACTTTACCGACAAGGTCCCGTATCGCGGCTCCAGCGAGCACCTCACGCTGACCGAGCGCTTCACGCGACGGGCACCCGGTATTGTCGAATGGGCAGTGACCTTTGACGATTCGCATACGTGGACGCGGCCGTGGACGTTCGCGATGAACCTCACGCAGACGACCGAGCCTCCCTTCGAGTACGCCTGTCATGAGGGCAACTACGCGATGCGGAACATGCTCGGGATCGCGAGACAGGAAGAAAAGGCGTCCGGACACTAACGCGTGTCAATTCCCAACTCCCAAACGTCCAACTCCCAAACGGAACTCGTCAGATCCCTCCGGCAGTACTTCGGCCACGCGGCATTTCGCGACGGCCAGCAGGCGCTCGTCGAGACGGTCCTGGCGGGTCAGGATCTCCTGGCGGTGATGCCGACCGGATCCGGCAAGTCGCTCGGATTCCAGTTGCCCGCGCTCCTGCTGCCCGGCACGACGCTCGTGGTCTCGCCCCTCATCTCATTGATGAAGGATCAGGTCGATGAGCTGAATCGGCGAGGCATCCGCGCATCGGCGCTGCACTCTGGCTTGTCGAGCGACGCTCGCCGCGACGCGCTTCAACAGGCGCGAACGGGCGAGTGTCAACTGCTCTACGTGGCGCCCGAGCGGTTTGCGTCCGATTATTTCCTTCGCACACTCCAGGACGTCGCTATTTCGCGTTTCGTCATCGACGAGGCGCACTGCGTGTCGGAGTGGGGGCACGACTTCAGGCCTGACTATCGGCGCCTGAAAGAAGCCGCCGGCGCGTGTCGTCGCAGTGACGGTCGCGCTGGCCGTCCGCCGATGGCGGCGTTCACGGCGACCGCCACGCCGGAGGTGCGCGAGGATATCGTCCATCTCCTCGGCCTCGATGCTCCGCAGGTCGTGGTGGCCGGATTCGATCGCCCGAACATTGCTCTCGCCGTGCGGCCCGTGTCGGGCGATATCGAGAAGCATCAGTTGTTGCCGCAACTGATCGGGAGCGGACGAGCGCTCGTGTATGCCTCCACGAGGAAAAAGGCCGAGGCGGCCGCGGAGACCCTGATGGCTGCCGGCATAGACGCCGCTGCCTATCATGCTGGCCTCGTCGATACGGAACGCTCCAGTGTCCAGGAGCGTTTCAGCGCCGGCTCCCTCCGCATCGTCTGTGCGACGAACGCCTTCGGCATGGGCATCGATCGACCCGACGTCGAGACCGTCGTGCATCTCGATATTCCCGGGTCGCTCGAGGCCTACTATCAGGAGATCGGCCGTGCCGGCCGGGATGGACGTCAGGCGACCGCCACGCTGCTCTGGAACTACGTGGACGTGCGGACGCGCGAGTTCCTGATCGATCGGGAGAGTGAGGAAGATGCGGAACGAGACGGCCAGCGGCCAGACCCGGCTGAAGTCGCTCGCCGGAAGGATCTCGATCACAAGAAGCTGCGGCGGATGGTGTCTTACGCAGACACGTCCGCCTGCCTGCGTGCAACCATCCTCCGGTATTTCGGTGATCCCGCCGCGAAAGAGCCGTGCGGATCGTGTGGCAACTGCAGCCGGCTCCAGCCGATCGGCGACGACGACCGGCTCCTCGTTCGAAAGATCCTGTCGGGAGTCGCCCGCGCGGGTGAGCGCTACGGCCGGCGCAAAATCGCCGCGATGCTCGTTGGTGAAGTCACCGATCTCCCCGAGGTGCTGGTTGGCCTGTCTACGACAGGCCTGCTGCGCGACATGCCAGTCGCGATGGTCGAGCGTTGGATCGATGTGGCCATGTCTGCAGGCTTATTGGGTGCGTCCGACGACCAGTATCGAACGCTCGCGCTGACGACGCTCGGGCGCGACGTGATGACCGGCCGCGTGCAGGACGTTCAGATCGCCGCGCCCAGGGAAAAGCCTGCGCCATCAACTCGAAAGAAATCCCGCAAGATGCGCGCGGACGCCACACCATCCCCGTCGGCGCCGCAGCAGCCGATCGTCGATGCCCTTCGCGCGTGGCGCCTCGACGAGGCGAGGCGGAATGCCATCGCGCCTTTCGTCGTCCTGCACGATCGCACGCTGATTGCCATCGCGTCCGAGCTTCCAGGCTCGCCCGGCGAGTTGAGCTCCATCCCTGGCATCGGCCCGGCCAAACTGGCCAGTTACGGCGACGCCATCTTGAACATCGTCAAAGGGTCACGATAAATGTCCTCCACGGGCGAAGCGTCGCTCCGCGCATCGTGGCTCAGGGTGGCGATTCCGCTCGCCCTCGGTGCGATTCTCCTCATCGCGCCCACGCCGGCTGGGCTGCCGGTCAACGCGTGGCGATATTTCGCGCTTTTCGTGACCGTGATTGCGGGGCTCATCACCGAACCAATTCCGCCTGCGATCATCGGCATGGGCGGCGTCATCATCGCCGCCGCGCTTGGTCTGGTTCGCGACACCCCGGCACAGTCCGCGCAATGGGCATTGAGCGGATTCGCGAACGCGACCGTGTGGCTGATTTTTGCGGGCTACATGTTCACGCTGGGTTATACGCAGACAGGGCTCGGCAGGCGGATCGCGCTGCACCTCGTGCGTCTGCTTGGCGGCCGCACGCTTGGTCTGGGCTATGCCGTGGCATTGGCCGATCTGGCGCTCGCGCCGTTCACCGCATCAGCCACCGCGCGCAGCGCCGGGACGGTCTACCCGATCGTTCGTCAGATTCCCGAACTCTACGCATCGCGTCCCGACGATGGGACGGCGAGAAGGCTGGGGGCGTACGTGTTGTACACAGCGCTCGTGGCCAGCATGATCACGAGCAGCATGTTCGTGACGGCGCTGGCGCCGAACACGCTGGCCATCAGCGTGATACGTCAGACGGCAGGCGTGAGCGTCTCCTGGTTTGACTGGTTCATCGGCTTCGCGCCTGTTGGCTTCACGCTGATCGCGCTCACGCCGCTCCTGCTCTACAAGATTTATCCGCCCGAGATTCGCAGTGCACCCGAGGTCCCACGCTGGGCGGAAGCCCAGATTCGAGAGATGGGTTCGATGTCGCGCCGCGAGCTCACACTGCTCGTGCTCGTGTGCTTCGCGCTGGCACTGTGGATTGTGGCCACTGCGTATGTCGATCCCGCGGTCACGGCGATGCTCGTCGTGCTCCTGATGGTGATCTGCGGCGTCGTGTCGTGGAACGACGTGATCGGGCATTCGCAGGCGTGGAACATCCTGGTCTGGTTCGCGACGCTCGTCACGCTCGCCGGCGGGCTGGCGGAAACGAAGTTCCTCGATTGGCTCGTGCAGTCGCTCGCGCCCACGCTCCGGAACTTCAGCCCGGGCGTCGCCGTGGTGTCGGTCGTCGGTGTGTACTTCTTCCTCCACTACTTCTTCGCCAGCATCACCGCGCACGCGGCGAGCATGCTGCCGGTCTTCATCGGCCTGGCGATCACGATTCCGGGACTGTCGACAAAGGAATGGGCGTTGCTGCTGTCGTATCCGCTCGGGCTCATGGGAGTCCTGACGACCTACACGGCTGGCCACAACCCGATCTATTACGGGAGCGGCTACATCAGCCGGCAGGCGTTCTGGGTGCTCGGGTTGATCCTTGGCGTCTTCTTCCTCACGACGTATCTGCTCATTGCCGTTCCCTGGTTGAACTACCTGGGTTTCTGAGATGTCCGTAACCGATATCAATCCGAGGTCCGCTGAGTACTCGGATTACCGACGTGCGGTTCGTGAGCTCTGCGCTGGCTTTGACAGCACCTACTGGCGATCGCTCGACGAACGGGCCGAGTATCCCGAGGCGTTCGTGAAGGCGCTGACCGATGCTGGTTGGCTCGCAGCACTGATCCCTGAGGGCTACGGAGGCGGCGGACTCGGCGTGACCGAAGCGTCGGTCATCCTCGAGGAAATCAATCGCTCTGGTGCGAACTCCGGCGCCTGCCACGCGCAGATGTACGTGATGGGTGCGCTCGTGCGACACGGCTCTGACGCGCAGAAGCGCGCCTACCTGCCAGACATCGCCGCCGGGCGGCTTCGACTGCAGTCGTTTGCTGTCACCGAACCGACAACCGGCACGGACACGACGAAGACCAAGACCGTTGCCGTGCGCAGCGGCGATCGCTACATCGTCAACGGCCAGAAGGTGTGGATCTCACGGATCCAGCATTCCGACCTGATGCTCCTCCTCGCGCGGACGACGCCGCTGCCGGAGGTGAAGAAGAAAACGGAAGGGCTGTCGCTGTTTCTCGTCGACCTCCGTGGCGCCGAGCAGCGGGGCATGAGCGTGCGTCCTATCCGCAACATGGTGAACCACGAGACCAACGAGGTGTTCTTCGAGGACTTCGAGGTGCCCGCGGAAAACCTGGTCGGACAGGAAGGGCAGGGGTTCCGCTATCTGCTCGACGGAATCAACGCCGAGCGGATTCTCATTGCCGCCGAATGCATCGGCGACGGGTTCTGGTTCATCGACAAGGCGCGACAGTACGCGAACGAGCGCATCGTGTTCGACCGGCCAATCGGGAAGAACCAGGGCATCCAGTTTCCACTAGCCAGGGCGTACGCGAACATCCGTGCCGCGGATCTGATGCGCTATGAAGCCGCTCGCCTGTTCGATGCGGGGGGCGCCGCGGGGCCGGAGGCGAACATCGCGAAGTTGCTCGCCGCCGACGCGAGCTGGGAGGCGGCCAATGCCTGCCTTCAGACACTTGGCGGTTTCGGGTTCGCCGCCGAGTACGATTGCGAGCGGAAGTTTCGTGAAACGAGGCTCTACCAGGTCGCGCCTATTTCCACGAACCTGATCCTGTCTTACATTGGCGAGCACGTGCTCGGCATGCCACGATCCTTCTGAGATGACAGCTGACTCCATCATGCGACTGACGCGCAGCATGTTATTCGTACCGGCATCGCGTCCGGCGATGATTCCGAAAGCCGCCGCGAGCGCGGCCGACTCGGTCTGTATCGATCTCGAGGACGCGGTCGCTCCTGACGAGAAGCCGGCGAGCCGGGCGAACGTGATCCGCGCACTCACGGAGATCGACTTCGGCCGCCGCGTGCGCATGGTCCGCATCAACGGCCTCGACGGACCGTTTGCGTATCGGGATCTCATCGAGATCGTCGAAGCCGCAGGCGATCGCCTCGACCTGATCATGATCCCCAAGGTCGGGTCGCCGCGCGACGTCGTGTTCGTGGACATGTTGCTCACGCAGGTTGAAGCGAGCACGAGAAGCTCGAAGCGAATCGGGATCGAAGCGCAGATCGAAACCGCCGCCGGCTATCTCTACGCGAGAGAGATCGCCGAAGCGTCGCCTCGGCTCGAGGCCATTATCTTCGGCGCAGGTGACTACGCTGCGTCGATGCGGATGCCATCGGCAGCCATCGGAGAGCGTGACGCCAACGACGAGATCTATCCTGGGCACCGCTGGCATGCCGTGATGCACACCATCGTGGCGGCTGCTCGCGCCAACGGGCTTCGCTGCATGGACGGGCCCTATGCGGGGTTCAGGGACACAGCGGGTCTCGAGCGAGCTTGTCGCATCGCCCAGGCGCTCGGCTTCGATGGCAAACAGTGCATCCATCCGGCCCAACTCGAAACTGTCAACGCCGTCTTCTCGCCGTCCGATGCCGAGGTCGCCAAAGCTGCCGCCATCGTCGAGGCCTACGACAAGGCCGTCAGCGCCGGCCAGGGTGCGGCGACGCACGACGGTCGCATGATCGACGCTGCCAACGTCCGTATGGCTCGCACGACACTCGAGCGGCAGCGCCTCATCTCGGCGACGTGACGTCCCAGTTGCCGCTCGACGGCGTTCTCGTGGTGTCGGTCGAGCAGGCGATCGCGGCGCCGTTCGCCAGCCGCCAGCTCGCGGATCTCGGTGCGCGGGTCATCAAGATCGAACGCCCTGGTGTCGGTGACTTCGCCCGCGCGTACGACCACACCGTGAAGGGGCAGGCGAGTCATTTCGTCTGGACGAACCGATCGAAAGAGTCGCTGACGCTCGACCTCAAGCGCCCCGAAGCGCTCGACGTGCTGCGGCGTCTCGTGTCGCGCGCTGACGTCTATCTCCACAACCTCGCGCCCGGTGCAATGGGCCGTCTCGGACTTGGCTCGGCCGCGCTCCGCGAGGAATGTCCGCGCCTTGTGATTTGCGAGATCTCTGGCTACGGAGCATCAGGCCCGTATCGCGACAAGAAGGCTTACGACCTGCTGGTGCAGAGCGAGGCGGGGCTTGTGTCGATCACTGGTACAGCTGACACCCCCTCGAAGGTCGGCATCTCCGTCGCCGACATTGCCGCCGGGATGTACGCGTTCTCGTCGATTCTGGCGGCGCTGCTCAGACGTGCGAAGACCGGCACGGGTGCGCTGCTCGATATCTCGATGTTCGATGCGCTCGCGGAGTGGATGGGATATCCGGCGTACTACACGGGCTATGGCGGGGCGCCGTTGCCGAGAACCGGTGCTCGACATGCAGCGATTGCTCCGTATGGCCCTTACGCCGCCGGCGACGGGCACGCGGTGTATCTGGGCCTGCAGAACGAACGCGAGTGGGCGCGCTTCTGCACCGATGTGCTCGAGCAGCCGGAACTCGCGAGCGATCCCCGATTCAGATCCAACGCACTGCGCGTAGAACACCACGACGAGCTCCAGGCGATCATCGTGCAAGCGTTCGCGGGGAAGACCGCGCAGCAGGTGGTCGATCGCCTCGAGTCTGCCCAGATCGCCAACGCGCGAATGAGAACCGTCGACGAGTTTCTCGATCACCCGCAGCTCGCGGCACGCGGCAAGTGGCGCGAGGTGGACTCGCCGGCCGGGCCGCTTCGAGCCCTCGTCCCGCCGTTCGGATTCGATGATGTGGAGCCGCGGATGGGGAAAATTCCGGCAGTTGGCGAGCACACCGACAGCATCCTTGCTGAACTCGGAATTGACTCCGACACTGTTGCAGCCTGGCGCCGCTCCGGCATCGTCTAGTCAGCCCGGCCGTACAATGGGACACGGTGCTGTTTTTCGAGTTCTTCCCGCTATTCGTGGCGATGGTCGGCGTCGTCGCCTCTATCTTTCTGTTCATGAGCGATCGACGATCGCGGCGGGATCCGAATGAGCGTGAATGGCAGCGTCCCGAACGGCTCCCTCGCACATCGTCCGAGCCCGAACGCACGGGACGACGGCGGCCGAGCATGAGGCCGTAGCGGCTACGAGCTGGACCACCCTCCATCGACCGGCAGAATCGAACCGGTGATGCTCCCGCTCTCCGGCCCGCACAGAAACACCATCAGCGCCGCCACATCGTCAGCCGAAATCAGTTTTCCCGTCGGTTGCTTCCCGGCGAGTAGCTGTCTTTCAGATGCTTCTCGCGACAAGCCTTTCGCCATCGATGCGACGACGGTCGCTTCGTGCACAGGCGTTTCCGTCGTGCCTGGACAGATCGCGTTGCACGTAATGCCGTGTGTGACCGTCTCGAGCGCCACCGCGCGGGTGAGGCCAATCAACGCCGTCTTGCTCGTGACGTAGCTCACCCGATTGGCGGCGCCGCGAAGGCCGTAGATCGACGAGACGTTGATGATGCGGCCCCAGCCTCGTTGCTTCATGCCGGGAACCGCCAGCCGGATCGTGTGGAATGCAGCCGACAGATTGACCGCGATGCCGTCGTCCCACGCCGTGACCCCGAAGGACTCGATGGGCGCAGTGTGACGTACGACTGCGTTGTTGACGACGATGTCGATCGAGCCGAAGGCGTGGAGCGCTGCAGAGACCATGCGATCGATCTCGTGCTGCCGACGCAGATCCGCGGCATCGTAAATCGTGCGGATGCCGTGATGCTCTTCGATCTCACGTTGCAGTGCGGCGATGTCCCGGCCCTGGTCGAATCCGCTCATCACGAGATTGCAGCCAGCGGCCGCAAAGCGATGAGCCGCGGCCAGGCCGAGGCCACGGACGGATCCGGTGATGAGAGCAGTTTTTCCGTCGAGAGGGCGCATGCGGTGGGTCGTTGGCTTGTTGTATGGTAAGGCACGAAAGGCCGGATCACATGACCAGACGAACTCTCGTGCTCATGGGCGGGCTCGCGTTGGCGGTGGCAATCGTGCTCTCAGGCCCGGCGCGTGCCCAGGGCCAGAAGCCTGGTGCGGATCAAGATTTCCGGACGCCGTGGGGTGATCCGGACATCCAGGGTCTCTTCACGACCGACGATGAGCTCGGTGTTCCATTCGAGAGGCCGGAGCAGTTTGGCGATCGAGCGGTCGTGACCGACGAGGAGTTCGCGACTCGCCAGACGCAGGCCGTGCGGCAGGCAGAGACCGACTCCGAGGAGTTCGTCGCGCCGCGGGCCGCGGGCCGCGGTGGCGACGGAACCGGTCCTCCGAATCACTGGCTCGAGCGCGGCAAGCCCTCGCGTCGCACGTCAATCGTGATCGCTCCGGCAAACGGTCGCATCCCGTACCTCAACGACGAGGCACGTAAACGCGCGGCGATTGCCGTGAACGCTCGCACGACCGGGAATCGTCCGTTCGACGGACCGCAGGCGATGGATCTGTACGACCGCTGTATCACGCGCGGGTTGCCCCACGTGATTTTTCCGACGATCTACAACAACACTTCGCAGATCGTGCAGGGGCCGGGCTACGTCGCGATTCGATACGAGATGATCCACGACGCGCGCGTCATCCCGCTGGATGGCCGCCCGCAGCTGACGCCTACGATTCGGCAGTACTTCGGAGATTCGCGAGGACACTGGGAGGGCGATACGCTCGTCGTCGAGATCACGAACTTTCCGACGAACATCGTCAACTATCGCGGTGCGACCGGTGCGCTGCGTGTGACGGAGCGCTTCAAGCGAGTCGATGCCACGACGGTGCATTACGAGGTGACCGTTGCAGATCCGGCGACGTTCTCCCAGCCGTGGACGGCGGCACTCAGCCTGAAGAACTCCGATCAGCCGGACGTGTTCGAGTACGCGTGTCACGAAGGCAACTATGCGATGAGGAACATCCTCAGCGGCGCACGTGCCGCCGAGAAATAGACGGGGTCAGACCCCTTCACATGTGAAAAATCGTGAAGGGGTCTGACCCCGTCCGAAAAGGAGACGGAGACGGGATGCCGGTAAAAGACGGGTGGACGGGCAGGGTGTACGAGGACTTCGAGGTCGGGGACATCTACCCCCACCCGCTGGGTCGAACGGTGCTGTCGGTGGACAACAGCTGGTTCACGTTGCTGACGCAGAACATGAACCCGATCCACTTCGACCACGCCTATGCGGCGCAGACGGAGTTCGGCAAGCCGCTGGTCGATTCGACCTTCACGCTGGCGCTGGTTACCGGGCAATCGACGATCGACTTGTCATTCAACGTCATGGCCAATCTCGGCTGGGACGAAGTGCGATTGCCGAATCCGCTCTTCGAAGGTGACACGGTCTACTCGCGCAGCGAGGTGCTGGAGAAGCGTGAGTCGAAGTCGCGTCCCAACGTCGGCATCGTCAAGGTGCGCACCACCGGGTTCAAGCAGGACGGCACAATCGTGATCGAGTTCCTTCGCACCTTCATGGTCTACAAGCGCGGACACGTGCCCGCGAACGCCCGCACCCGCATCCCGGAGCCGCGAAGGGATTGATCAGGGAGATCGATGTCGCGTCGATCCGGGAGGCTGTTGCTCGTCTGCTGGTCGAAGCGAATTACGTCATTCCACAGGACATCCTCGATGCCCTGAGGAGCGCGATCGAGTCCGAACCTTCGGCGCTCGGGCGTCAGACTCTTGAACAGCTCGTGCACAACTACGAAGTTGCGGCGGCGGAACGCGTGCCGGTCTGCCAGGACAGCGGCGTGGCCGTCGTCATGCTCGACATCGGCCAGGACGTTCACTTCGTCGGCGGCTCGCTGACGGAGGCGGTGCACGCGGGTGTTCGTGAAGGCA
>Ga0310810_10002461_pt1 | contig 19904 bp, 18 predicted proteins | sample NCmetagenome_FD_207641 | JGI IMG/M metagenome (GOLD analysis project Ga0310810, IMG submission 207641) | Soil microbial communities from experimental microcosm in Duke University, North Carolina, United States - NC | ecosystem: Engineered > Artificial ecosystem > Soil microcosm > Unclassified ...
GCACGATCGGAAGCACGATGTTGGGATTGCCGAGTCCGGGGTGAGTGGCGCGCGCGGCCATGCCAAGCAGCGCCGGCGCGAATGCAAATATCGCCAGCGCGGCCGCCTGAACGCCGATTCCAATTCGGACGGCACGCTCACTGACCGCGCCATACGCCTTCTGCATCAAACCTGGAGAGATGACGAACGCGGGTACGAAGACCAGCAACGTCCAGCCCGATAGCGGCCCGCCAGAGTGCAGAAAATCGAAGAACGTCGTCGGAACATCCGTTGCCTGGGCGATGCCGCGGAGTCCGCCGGCATTGGCGACGATGGTCGGGACGGCAATGACGAAGCCGATCAGCAGGACGGCGAGCTGCACCACATTGATCCATGCAGTGCCGAGCAGACCTCCCGCCATGAACGTCGTTGTCACGACGAAGGCACTGATCAGCGTGCCCGCCCATCGCGGCACATCCGCCACGACGCTCAGGACGGAGGCGCCCGCAATCAACTGGCCGGCAAAGATCGACAGTGTGCCCAGCCAAATCAGCCATGTCACCAGGGCGCGTACCAGAGCACCGTACCGCTGTTCGAGGAAGTCGCCCGTCGTGAGGAGATTGTTTGCCTTCGCCGCGCGCCAGACCCGCGGACCGATGAAGAACGCGAGGAAAATCGATCCAATCGCCGACGATCCATTCCACCACCACGCGCTGATGCCGTCGAAGTAGCCGCGTCCGGTCGCTCCGATAGTGGCGCCGGCGCCGATATTGGAAGCGAGCACGGTTGTGAACAACAGCGGCGCGCCGAGCGACCGGCCGGCGACGAAGAAGTCTGCGCTCCCGCGCACGAAGCGCGCGATCCACGTCCCGATTGCGACGAGCGCAACGGAATAGACGATGAGCAGCGTGAGGTGGAGGTTCAGAACTATTTGAAACGCGCGGGAATCGTCCCGAGATCGGCCGCGGCCGGAAGGCCGCCAGCGCTTTTCGCCATCACGGCGGCGCGCACGATCGCTTCGGCCATGACGTCAGCCGCCAACGCGCCGACGGTGCTGACGTCGGCGGTGCCAGTCCAGCCGCCCGTTGCCAGCGCAAAGATCGTATCGCCGTCGCCAAGCGTATGCGACGGGAATAGCGCGCGCGCCAGGCCGTCGTCGGCCATCAGCGCCAGGCGCGCTGCCTGCGCCTTCGTCAACTTCGCGTTGGTGGCGACGACACCAATCGTGGTGTTCTCTGCCGGACGCGGTGGCGTGGTCACAGCGCCGGCCCTCAAGACCTTCCGTGCATCGGCCAGCTTGCCGCTGGCATCTCGCGCGCCAGCGACCACGGCGCCGTTGCCCGGGTCGATCACATCGCCGACCGCGTTGACGGCGACGAGCGCGCCGATGACGAGGCCGTTCGGCAGAGCAATCGCGGCCGAACCGATGCCCGCTTTCATGGCGGTGCGGCCGCCGCCGATTTTGCCGATCGTCGCACCGGCGCCTGCGCCCACGTTGCCTTCTGCCACAGATGCACTGGTTGCGGCAGCCGCCGCTTTGTAGCCACAGTCAGCCGTTGGCCGCGCCTTCGATGTGCCGATGAAGGGCAGATCGAAAATGACCGCCGCCGGAACGATGGGGACAACGCCGGCATTGGTCTTGTAGCCGACGTTCTTCTCTTCGAGAAACTTCATCACGCCGGTTCCGACGTCGAGACCGAAAGCGCTGCCACCGGAAAGTACGATCGCGTTCACCCGCTCGACCAGGTTCGTCGGATCGAGCAGATCGGTTTCGCGCGTGCCTGGCGCACCGCCTCGCTGGGCGACGCCGCCGATGGCACCCTCGCCGTCCGCCAGGACGACGGTGCAGCCAGTGAGCCCGCTGGGCAGCGTGAAGTGACCGACGCGGATGCCGGGCACCTGCGTGATGCCTTTCGAGGCCGGCCGCGCGCTTTGGCCGAATGCATTCATCGTGAGCACCAGGAAGGCGAACGTGCCCGCGAGCATCCGCGGAGTGTTCATCGTCGTGGAGCGGGATCGGGCAGCGTCTTGGTGAGCCAGTTGGTGACGGCCGTCGTCACATCCGTGCTGACGTTCAGGTCCTGCAGCGTGGCGTATTCGTCGGTCTCGCCGGTAATGGCAGGCACCAACAGATGGTTGACGCCGCGCACGGTCACCACATCAACCGACTTCGACTTGCTTTCCTTGCGCGCGAGGTCCACCAGGCGCTCGACGTGCGAAACAGGTATCTGTCGGTCGAGCTCGGCGTGAATGAACAGCATCGGCTGCCGCACGTCTTCGATGACCTGAGCCGGATCGAACGAGAGCACGCTGTGCGTCCAGGGCGTGTCCGCCTGTTTTCGCAGGTCCGGAGGCACCGTTTCCCAGCCCTTGCCCGTGAGGACCGCCGCCTGAACTTTCTTCTGCAGCTCGATCTTCTGCGCGCGCTCCGCGGGCGATGCTTTCAGCCGATCGAGCGCATGCTGCTGCTGCTCGAGCGCAAGGTCCGCGCCGGTGGTGGCGGGCGCATCGATGCAGATGAGTGCGGTAATGCGCTTGTCGCGCGCCGCGGCGAGCATCGCCACCCATGCGCCTTCCGCGTGCCCGATGACGGCAATCCGTTTCGAGTCGACGTCCTTGCGGTCGCCAACCCACTTCAAGATGGCCCGAACATCCTCGGCGAGGTCCGTTATGGTGGCGGATTCCCGCCGGCCGCCGCTCTGCCCGTACCCGCGCTTGTCGTAGCGTACGGCGAGAAAGCCCGCGCGCGAGACGGCACCGGCAATGTTCGCGAGGACCGGCACGTCGAACGCGGTTCCGTCGCGATCGTCGGAACCGGCGCCGCCAATCAGAATCACCGCAGGGACCCGGCCGGCAGCATTGGCCGGATGCGTGATAGTCGCGCCAAGGTTGAACCCGGCCGCGGGAATCATCACAGCTTCATCGCCCGGATTGGATGTGACCCGCGTTCGCGACATCGAGCCCGCGATGTCGTCACGGACGAAGTCGATACCCTGACCGGGAATCGTCACCCTGACGAGACCTCCGGCGAAATCGCTGTAGAGATGAAGCTCGAGCGGCATCCCGCTGTTGTCGAACACCAGTTCGTAGTGGTGCACGTCGAACGTCGACGTGCCGAACTGCATCCCCTCGCTCTTTTCGGAGCGGAGGCGGAAAGCGACTTGCGCTCCGACGCCTGGGCCGACAAACGCCCGGAACTCACGGCCGGGAGCCTCACCCGCCAGCCGGCGCGCGAGCACGGCATGCGAGCCGAAGAAAACGTTCGGCAGGAGGACGGTGAGCGGAGCGACCATGTCGGTCCCTTCAATCGGCGTCGTTCCCTGTATCCCCTTCGAAACCGCGGTCCCATTGTCGAACGTCGTGTTCAGCGTCACTTCCGCGTCGCCAATTCGAGCATCCACCGCGAGCGATTGAGGATCGAGATTCGGTCGATAACGCAGCTCGACACGTCGGGCGATGACGTTGATGGGGGCCGCGATCTGTCCCTGGCCGGTGATGACCAGGCCCTGTGCATCGGATCGAACAGTGACGTCCTGATGGCCGATGGGCATGCCGCGGACGAAGACGGTATACCCGACGGAGGACGGCGCCGCAGCGGCGGCAGCGGGCTGCTGGGACCGGTTCGCCGCCGCGGGTTGAGCGGACACTGTACTGGCGAGAAGCGCCAGGAACAGGAGAAGCGTCCAAGTAAAATGAAAACTACGCACCCTATGAAATCGTATCAGCTGGGTGCGCTTCAACGAAGCACCGCGGATGACCTCGCCTGACGATTACGCAGCACTCCACCAAACGGCTGTTCTTGGTGCAATCGCGCCCCGCGGGCAGGTCGCCGTGGCCGGCTCGGATCGGGCCAGTTTTCTTCAAGGATTCCTGACAAACGATACCGCGCAGCTGACCGCCGGACACGGCTGCTACGCAGCCTGGTTGACCCCTCAGGGCCGGATGCAGTGCGACCTGCACGTACTCGAATCGGGCGACATGATCCTGCTGGACGTGCCGTCAACGGACCTCATCCAGACCGCCGACCGCCTGGAGCAGTTTCATTTCGCCGAGGACGTGCAGATCGCCGTGCTCGAGACGCTGCGCAGCGTGTGGGTCCACGGCCCCGCGGCAGCGCGGCTGCTCGGTCGCGAAGAGTACACGGCCTGGGGGCAGTACCAGAACGCCCGCGTCGAGTTCGCCGGTGTGCCGGTCGTGATTGCCCGCATCGATCAACTCGGCGTGCCGGGCTTCGTCATTTACGCCGACGCGCAGCAGCACGACGCGATTACGCAGGCCCTGGCGGCGGCGGGAGCGCTGCACGCGACGCCCGCTACGCTCGAAGCCGCACGCATCGAAGCCGGTTACCCGCTATTCGGCGTCGACATGACCGCGGACACCATTCCACTCGAAGCCGGCATCGAGGACCGCGCGATTTCGCTGACGAAAGGGTGCTACGTCGGGCAGGAGGTCATCATCCGCATCCTCCACCGCGGGCATGGTCGCGTGGTGCGTAAACTTGTTCGCCTGCAGGTCGAAGGCGAGACGCCATCGGCGAACACGAAGGTATTCAGCGGCGATCGCGACATTGGATTCGTCACCAGCTCCGCGAAGTCACCGCGACTCGGCGCCATTGCGCTCGCGTATCTGCACCGGGACTTCCTCGCGCCGGGGACGGCTGTGGAAGTGGATCTCGGCGACCACAGAGCCGGTGCCGTCGTGAGCTAACAGGCCGTCAACCGGCGAATCAACTCGTCATCCGCTGGTGGGAAGTTCAACGACGCGAGTTCGCGGCGCGCGACCCAGGCCATCTCCTGTCCAATCAGCGGCCGTGGGGTCCCAAGGAGGTCGCAGCGATAGAAAAAGAGCTCCACGATTCGCTCCGAATATTCATGCGACGTTTCGAGCACCAGATCGCGCACGAGGATATCGGCGTCGAGCTCCTCCTGAATCTCGCGTCGCAGCGCCGCGGCGTGCGATTCGCCATCCGCAACCTTGCCGCCCGGGAACTCCCAGAATCCGGCCAGATGGACGCCGTGCTGACGACGGGTCACGAGAAAGCAATCGTCGCGTTCTATGACCGCGGCAACGACGAGAAGGCGCGTCACCGCGCGGGATTTTGATCCAGCGCCACGCGAACGCTTTCGGCGAGCTGTGACGGCGTGAACGGCTTCTGCAGCAGCGGCACGCCGCCCCAGAACGCGCCATGCACTTCCGTCGCGTCGTCGGTGTACCCCGACATGTAGAGCACCCGCAGGTTCGGAGTTCGCTGCATCAGGTGCGCGGCGAGGTTCGGACCGCTCATGCCCGGCATCACCACGTCCGTGATGAGCATGTGGGGGCGCGTCGTCGATTGTGCGGCCCAGTCGATCGCTTCTTCGCCGTTGCGTGCCTCGAACACCGTGTAGCCGCGGCGTCGAAGTGCCTGAGCGGAAATCTCACGGATCGCATCGTTGTCTTCGACGAGCAGAAGGGTTTCCTTGCCAGCGGTGGCAGTGGGTAAGGGGTGCGGACGCTCGGCCGTTGCGACTGCGTCGGTCACCGGCAGATAAATCCGGATCGACGTGCCGCGACCGGGAGCCGTGTCCATCGCGATGGCGCCGCCGCTCTGCTCGATGATGCCGTAGACCGTCGCCAGGCCGAGGCCCGTGCCCTTCCCGGTCGCCTTCGTCGTGAAGAACGGTTCGAAGGCGTGCACTCGGGTCGCTTCATCCATGCCGATGCCAGTATCGGAAATGGCGAGCATCACGTAGCGGCCCGGCTCGACAGTCAGCCCTTCTGCGGCGAGGCGATCCTCCGTCAACACGACGTTGGCGGTCTCGATCGTGACGTGCCCGCCGGTGGGCATCGCATCACGCGCGTTGAGGACCAGGTTCACAATCACCTGCTCGATGTGGCTCGCGTCGGCCTTCACGAATCCGAGACCCGCGGCGAGTCTCGCGTCGGTGTGAATGTGATCGCCGATCAGGCGCGGCAGCATGTCCAGCAGGCCGACGACGCTGTCGTTGACGTTGAGGACCGTCGGGTGCAGCAGCTGCTTGCGGCTGAATGCGAGGAGCTGACGCGTCAGCGCAGCGCCGCGATCCGCCGCACGGCGGATTTCCGCGACTTCGCGCGTGGTTTCCGGATCGAGATCCGAGCGTTCCGCGATCATGTCCGTGTAGCCGATGATGGCGGTCAGCAGATTGTTGAAATCGTGCGCGACGCCGCCGGCGAGCCGGCCGATTGCCTCCATCTTCTGAGACTGCCGGAGCTGTTCTTCACGATCCTGCAGTTCCCGCGTCGATTGCCAGTCTCGAAGCGCGTAGCGGATCGAGCGCTCGAGATAGGCGCCGACCAGATGCTTTTCGACGTAGTCCGCGGCGCCTTCGCGAAGCGCCGCCTCGTCGAGTGCGCCGCTGCCGTAGCCGGTCATCAGGATGAATGGTTTGTCGGTGCCGAGGTGTTTCGCGGCGCTGATCACGTCAAGTCCCGTCCCGTCCGGCAGGCGGTGATCGACGAGGTAGATGTCGTGGTCGTCGGCTTTGATGCGCTCGAGGCCCGCCGCGGCGGTTGTCACCACCTCGATCTTCCGTTCGAAGTGCGCATCGATCAGCGCCATGTCGATGAGCGCCTGCGCCTGCGGATCGTCGTCGATCAGCAGAATGCTGACGTGTCGGAGATCGGCCTGGCGCGTCTGGCGAGCGGCCGCGCCGGCCGGGCCCAGCGGCTTGTCGAGTCTCTGCGCGATACGGTCCATCGGCGGCCTCAAAATTACGGTAGCACGCGTTCTTCGACCGCGAAGCTCAACAGGGCATGGTTCTTGGGCAAATTGCCCTACGAGGTTCGCTTCGGCTGCCGCCAGGGAAACGAGCTGCACACCGCCGTCAGGGGACATGCGCCGCATTTCGGGGCGCGAGCCACGCAGATGGTCGCACCCAGGTCCATCAACGCCTGATTGAAATCGAAGACGTGCTTGCGTGGGATGAGCGCTTCCGAAACCGCCCACAGGTGCTTCTTCATCGCGTGCGCCTTGGGATCGCCGCGGCGCACGAACACGCGGAAGAGGACACGCGCGACGTTGGTGTCGACAATGGCGGCACGCTCACGGAACGCGAAGCTTCTGATGGCCCCCGCCGTATAAGCGCCGATCCCTTTGAACGAGAGCAGCGTTTCCTGATCCGATGGGAGTTCGCCGCCATAGCGTGTCACCGACTCCCGCGCGATTGCGTGCAGGCGTCGGGGCCTGATGTTGTAACCAAGCGGCCGCCAGGTTTCGGAAACCTCCTCCTCGGAAGCTGAGGCGAGCGCCGCAAGCGACGGATACTTGTCCAGCCATTCGTGGTATTTGGGCACGACGCGATCGACCTGCGTCTGCTGCAGCATGACCTCCGAGACGAGGATGTGATACGGGTCGCTGGTGCGTCGCCAGGGCAGGTCACGTCCGTGGCGTCGATACCAGGTGAGAATCGCGCGCCGGAATCGCCGTCGAGCGTCGGGCCGTGGGAGTGAGGGAGCTGACATCCGCCTCTATAATGCCCCGGCGTGAAGATCTACACGAAGACCGGCGACAACGGCGAGACTTCGCTGTTCGACAACACGCGCGTTTCCAAGGCCGACGCACGCGTTGACGCATACGGCGAGGTGGACGAATTGAACGCCTGTCTTGGAGCCGCGCGGGCCGCCGGCGTTGACGAGGAAATCGGTGCACTGATCGAGTCGCTGCAGAAGGATCTTTTTGCGCTGGGCGCACGCCTGGCCGACCCTTCAGCACGGATTGCACCGCGGGTCGAAAAAGCAGTGATTGATTCGGCTGACATCGAACGGCTCGAGCAGACCATCGATCAGCTCGAGGCGACGCTGCCGCGGCTGCGCAGGTTCATTCTTCCCGGCGGAGGAGCGGCAGGCGCGGCGCTGCACTTCGCACGGACGGTGTGCCGTCGCGCCGAACGTCGCACCGTCGCGCTCGGCGGCGGAGCCGTCGATCCGATCCTCATCGTCTACATGAACCGTCTGTCGGATCTGCTGTTCGTGATGGCTCGTGTCGTGAACCATCGATCCGGCATCGCCGAGACGGAATGGTGATGTATTCGTAAATGACTTCCATCGTCGTTCATTACCAGGAGATTGCGCTCAAAGGGAAAAACCGGCCGTGGTTCCTGGGGCGCCTCGTCCGCAATCTGCGGCGCGGGCTCTCCGATCTCGACGTCGTCGAGGTGCGTCCTCTCATGGGACGGATCGAGATACGGCTTGGGCCCGGAACCAGCCGTGACGCCGCGGGTGAACGCGTGCGTCGGACATTCGGCATCGCGAACTTTTCGTTCGCTCGTCGCACCGCGCTCGATATCGGCGTAATCGCCAGAGATATTCTCGAGGACCTCGGCACTCGGACATGCCAAAGCTTTCGAGTCAGCGTCCGCCGGGCGGACAAACGGTTTCCCATGACGTCGCCGCAAGTGGAGCGCGAGATCGGACGCCGTATCCAGCAGGCGCGGGGCTGGGCCGTCGACCTCGACGACGCGGAACTCACCATTCATGTCGAGCTGCTGACGGGCGAAGCGTTCTACTTTTTCGGCAAGGAGCGTGGTGCCGGCGGCCTCCCCACGGGGACCGCCGGCCGAGTGACCTGTCTGCTGTCGGGCGGAATCGATTCACCCGTGGCCGCGCACCGGATGATGAAGCGCGGCTGTGTCGCCAGTTTCGTTCACTTCCATAGTTACCCGATTCTCTCGCGCGCTTCGATCGAGAAGGCGCGTGAACTCGTGCAGTTGCTGACGACGTTCCAGCAGCGATCCAGGTTGTATCTGGTGGCGTTCGGCGATATCCAGCAGCAGGTGGTGCTTGCCATTCCGGGTCCGATGCGGGTGATCGTCTACCGTCGATTGATGCTTCGTATCGCCGAGAAGATCGCACTGGCGCACGGGGCACAAGCGTTGGTGACCGGCGAAGCCGTCGGCCAGGTTGCGTCGCAAACGCTGGAGAACCTGCAGGTCATCGGCAGCGTCGCGACCTTGCCCGTGTTCCGTCCGTTGATCGGCATGGACAAGGAAGAGATCATGGCGGAGGCACGCACGCTCGGCAGCTTTCCGATTTCGATCGTGCCGGATCAGGATTGCTGCACGTTGTTTACGCCGCGTAATCCACTTACTCGCGGGCGTTTGCCGCACGTCGAAGCCGCGGAGCGTGCACTGCCGATCGACACGATGGTGGACAAGGCCGTCGCGGATGCGACCGTCGAAGACTTTCAATATCCCGCCTCGTCCGCGGCGCATGGCGAAGCACGCGCCGGCGGACGCGTCGCGTCGTGACGCGACATGCGTGCGACGGCACCCTGTTATAGGATCGCGGTTGGAGGTGCGAGGTGGCCGCAGCAAGTGGAGTTGCAACCGGAGAAGCGTTGAGCCGTATCGAGAGTCTGCTTGGCGGTGACGCCTCGCTGTTGACGCATCAGTGCCGGACGATACCGCGAGACACGCTGCACCTGCCCGGTCCCGACTTCGTCGACCGCATCGTCGCGCCGTCGGATCGTTCGCCTCGCGTGCTCGGCAACATGCAGTGGCTGTTCGACACGGGTCGTCTTGCGGCAACCGGCTACGTATCAATCCTGCCTGTCGATCAGGGCGTTGAGCATTCCGCTGGCGCGTCGTTTGCGCCGAATCCGGCGTATTTCGATCCGGAAAACATCGTGAAACTCGCGCTCGAAGGCGGGTGCAATGCGGTGGCGTCCACGCTTGGCGTGCTTGGCGCCGTCGGGCGCCGCTACGCGCACAAGATCCCGTTCATCGTGAAGTTGAATCACAACGAGTTCATCTCGTATCCGAACTCGTTCGACCAGATCAGGTTCGGCAGCGTCAAGCAGGCGTGGAACATGGGCGCTGCCGCTGTCGGCGCGACGATTTACTTCGGCTCGGAGGAATCGAAGCGGCAGATTCAGGAAGTCAGCGAAATGTTCGAGCACGCACATGAGCTCGGGTTGTTCACCGTGCTGTGGTGCTACCTGCGCAACGCTGCGTTCAAGACGAAGGAAGCCGACTATCACCTTGCCGCGGATCTCACGGGCCAGGCCAACCACCTCGGCGTGACGCTGCAGGCGGACATCATCAAGCAGAAGCTGCCTGAAACCAACGGCGGTTACACCGCGCTGAACTTCGGCAAGACGCACAAGTTGGTGTACTCGCAGCTGACGACGGACAACCCCATCGACATGACGCGCTACCAGCTCGCGAACTGCTACATGGGGCGGTCGCCGCTCATCAACTCAGGTGGCGCATCAGCAGGCGAGAGCGACCTGAAGGAAGCGGTCAAGACGGCGGTCATCAACAAACGCGCCGGTGGCACCGGACTCATTTCGGGACGCAAGGCGTTTCAGCGACCGATGAAGGACGGCGTCGGGCTGCTGAACGCAATCCAGGACGTCTACCTCGCGAAGGAAATCACGGTTGCGTAGAGGCGGACCGTCAGGTCCGCCTTTCCAGAAAGTCCTCGAGCGCGTCTTTCGTGCTTCGAAACGCCAGATCGTTCCACGGAATCTGGTCGGGCTCGAACAACTGCGCCTCCAGGCCTTCGTCGTCGCAGGCCAGGCAGCCGCCGATTGACGTGGCGGCATACGCGATGATGATGACCGCCACGCCTGGATAGGAATAGATGTTGATCAGACGTTCGAGGCGGACGTCGAGGCCGCATTCCTCGCGTGCTTCGCGCAGCGCCGCCGCTTCCACCGTTTCGCCGCGGTCGACGAACCCGCCTGGAAAGACCCACTTGCCATAGCCCGGTTCGATCGCGCGCTTGACGAGCACGATGTGTCCGGCTTCGTCGGTGATGATCGTGCCGACAGCCACTTTCGGATCGATGTAGTGCACGAAGCCGCAGCGCACGCACACGAGCCGCTCGGGCTCGCCCGCTTTCAGCAGCCGCGATTCGAGCACGCCGCCGCAGCGCGCGCAGAACCGGATCACCTCGTTGAACACCGTATAATCTTGCTTCATGTCGATTCTGAAAGTCGCGCGCATGGGCCATCCGGTCCTTCGGGAACGCGCGCGGCCGCTGGACAAATCCGATCTCAAGAGCGCGGCCGTTCAAAAGCTGATCGACGACATGATCGACACGATGCACGAGTACCACGGGGTCGGTCTGGCCGCCCCGCAGGTGCACGAGGGGCTGCGGATCTTCGTCGCGCTGCTCGATGACGAGCCCGGGGCGAAGAGCGACACGGCGGTCATCATCAATCCTGAAATCGTTCCGAACGGTTCCGCGGTGGAAGAGGGATGGGAAGGATGCTTGAGCATCCCGGACATCCGCGGCATGGTTCCGCGCTATCGGGACATCCGGCTCAAGGCGGTGGATCGGACCGGGCGCAGCATCGAGTTGCCGCTGCAGGAGTTTCCGGCACGGGTGGCGCAGCACGAAACCGACCACCTCGACGGGGTGCTCTTCTTCGATCGCATGAAGTCGTTCAACACGCTGACGTTCCTCGACGAGTACTCGAGGTTCTGGGCGAAGGAGGAGGACTAGGATTTGTGATTTGTGATTTGCGATTGGTAAATCTTGCCGCGTTGTCCCATTAGCGGCGTTGCACTTCTTGCTGCATAGCGACTGCGTTGCTGCGGGACTGTCCGACAAAGGCGTCCGAACCGACCGGCACGTCACGTGCGTCCTCGGGACGCTGACTCCTCACGACCTTCGGCAACGAACGAAGACCTTCGCACTGCTTGTCATCAAATTCTGTCGATCACTTCCGAAAACGGACGAAGCACGCGTGATTCGATGGCAGCTGCTTCGCTGTGGGCCATCGGTTGGCGCGAATTACCGGGCGGTCTGCCGCTCCAGATCGGATAAAGAATTCATCGCGAAGATTGGTGGTGATCGAGGAAGCTGACGAAACCGCGTTCTGGCTGGAGCTGCTCGTTGAAGCGGCTGTTGTAACGCCCGTTTCGGCGAAGAATCTATGGAAAGAAGCCGACGAGCTCACGCGCATTTTCGTCACCTCGCGCGAGACAGTACGGCGGAGACGTAAACTAAGGCGGAAGGGTGGCCAATCGACCAAACTCGAACGGGGTCAATCACAACTCGCAACTCGCAAATCACAAATATAATTTCCACGCTCGTGCTCGAGACCGCACCCCCTAAAATCACTCTTCGTAATGCGCCCTCGGTTCCCTTCGACGGCGCGATAGCGGCCGCGCGTACGTGCTATTCGCCGCGTGTGATCGCCGCGCACGAGATCACCGACAAGCAGCGCGATACCATCGGCGCCCTCACCTTCGACGCCGGCCATCACACGGTCTATCAGCACGCGAACTTCGAGTTCGGACTGGAGAACGTCTCGCGGCAGTTCGTCTGGACGTTCCTGCACTCCTACCCCTTCTACAACTCCGAGCAGTCCAGCCAGCGCTACGTCAAGTTGAAGGAACCGCGCGCCTTCGTGCCGCCGCTGACCGGCGAGGCGCTCGGCGTCTACGAAACGGCCGTCGTACGTGCCTGGGGTCGATACGCGGAGCTGTCCGCGCTCCTGAAAGACGATGCGCTGACGATTCTGAAGGAGTTGCGCTACGTCCGGCCGAGCACGTCGGCGGATCGGTTGAAGCAGATCGACAAGGACGCCGAGAAACGCGCCATCGAAACAGCGCGCTACGTCATCCCGATTGCGGCGTTCACCTCGATGGTCCACACCATCTCGGGCATCGTGCTGCACCGTCTCCACCGCATGGCCAACAGCGGCGATGCGCCGCACGAAACGCGGCAGATCGTCGGCGAGATGGTGCGGCAGGTGAAGGAATGCGATCCGTTCTTCTTCGAGAAGGTCGGACTGGATTCAATCGCCGGCGACCAGCTGCCCGAAACGAGCTTCCCGAGTTCACGCCACGATGGCGACCGGTTTGCCGCGATGTTCGACGCACGGCTGAACGGCCGCTGGTCGCGTTTGCGGGACGCCTCACCCGACGCCGAAACGATTGTCGCCGAGGCGGTCCGTTCGGTATTCGGCCTGACGCCGGACGAGATGAGCGACGACGAGGCGATCGACCGCGTGATGAACCCGGCGCAGAACCGCTACCGCCTCGACGTGCTGAACGTGTCGTATCACTCGCCGCTGATGCGCGCGCTGCATCACGCGACCTACGTCTTCGAAAAGCGTCTCAGCCACACTGCGGATTCACAGGATCAGCGCCATCGCATGGTGCCTGCGTCGCGTCCCCTCATGACGTTTGCGGATACGGCGGCGCCGGACTACATCACCCCCCGCCTGATTGCGTCGAACCCGCGGGCGCGGGCGGTCTACGACTGCGCGATGCGTGAAGCATGGGCTGCGAAGAACCGCTTGCTGGAGTTGGGCGTTCCGCTCGAGTTCGCGCTCTACGTGCTGCCCAACGCGAAGACGCTGCGGTTCATCGAATCTGGATCGCTGCTGGCGCTGCTGCACAAATGGACGCTGCGAACCTGCTTCAACGCGCAGGAGGAAATCTTCCTCGCCTCCATGGACGAAATCGAGCAGGTGCGCGCCGCCCATCCGCGCATCGGCCGTTACATCGGGCCGCCCTGTGTCGTCCGTAACGGGCTCATCTCGCCACGCTGCACCGAGGGGTCGCATTTTTGCGGCGTCCCCGTGTGGCGCGACTTTCCGGCAGTCATCAGGCGTTTGTAGTGGCGGCCCATCCAAGGCCGGGCCCGATAGTGGCCGAATGACAGTCGCGCTTGCGTGGCTCGCGCATATCTACACGGCAAGCAGCGCAGTTCTCGCATTGCTTGCGACCATCGCCGTCTTTGAATATCGCTTCCGTGACGCGTTCGTCTGGCTGGCGATGACCATCGTCATCGATGCGAGCGATGGCGTCCTCGCCCGCGCCGTGAGCGTCCGGAAGCATCTCCCCTGGTTCAACGGCGCGAAGCTCGACGACATCGTCGACTACCTGACATATGTCTTCGTTCCAGCGCTGTTGGTGTGGCGGTCGCTCCTGGTGCCGGCACCGTGGGCCGTTCCGGTCGCCGCGGCGATGTTGCTGTCGAGCGCCTACGGTTTCAACCGGGAAGACGCAAAGACGAGCGACTACTTCTTTACGGGCTTTCCCTCGTACTGGAACATCGTGGTCTTCTATCTTTATGTGATGCACGCTTCGCAGACCGTGAACGCGATCGTTTTGCTCGTCCTGGCTTTGTTCGTATTCGTGCCGATTCGCTATCTCTACCCAAGCCGCACGACGCAGTGGCGCTTGTTGACCGTCGTCCTTGGCCTGGTCTGGGGCGTCACGCTGCTCGTGATGATCTGGCAATTGCCCGTCGTGCTTCCGGTGTTGCTGTGGGGCTCGCTTCTGTTTCCCGCCTACTACGTCGTGCTGTCGCTAATCGTCGGACGAAGACGGATCACCGTCGCGCCGTGAAGCCGATCGCCGTCCACGCGTTCAATCCAGGCCCGATGACCGGGGACGGCAACACCACATGGTTGATTCCGGGTCATGTGCCGACGTTGATCGACGCGGGCACGGGGGATCCGCGGCACCTGGATGCGCTCGAGCGGGCGCTTGACGGAACGCGTCTCGCCCAAGTGCTCGTCACGCACAGCCACATCGACCACGCCTCGGGCGCGTCGGCGATTGCGGAACGGATGCCCCACGTGCGATTCCTGAAGATGCTCTGGCCGGAGCAGGACGCCGCCTGGCGCGTTCGGTGGCACCCGCTCACCGATGGCGAAATGGTGGCCGCGGGCAATTCGTTCCTGACGGCGGTGCACACGCCCGGGCACTCGCCGGACCATCTCTGCTTCTGGCATCGGGACAGCCGTCAGCTGTTCTGCGGTGATCTTGCGTGGAAGGGCTCAACCGTGGTCATTCCGCCGAGCCACGGCGGGGACGTGGCCGCATATCTCGCATCGCTCGAACGGGTCCTGCAGCTCGAGCCGAAGACGATGCTGCCGGCGCATGGTCCCGTGATCGACAGGCCTGCGGAGCTGCTGCGTGAATACGTCGCTCACCGTATGCTGCGCGAGCGGCAGGTGCTCGGAGCACTGCAGAGCGGTCTCACGAATCCCGACGACATCGTGTCCCGCATTTACACCACGATTTCCGGGCCGCTCGTTCCCGTGGCACGCGAAAGCGTGCTCGCCCATCTCGTGAAGCTCGAAAGCGAGGGCAGAGTTGTTCATGATGGTGAGCGGTGGCGCCTCCGTGATTAAATCTGTTTCATGAACGACGTCGTCGACTTCATCAACGTCAACAGGGACCGCTACGTTGACGAACTGAAGCAGTATCTCGCCATTCCGAGTATCAGCGCACTCCCTGAGCATGCAGGCGACATCAGGAACGCTGCGCAGTGGACCGCTGACGCATTGACGGCCGCGGGGATGGACAACGTGCGTCTGCTCGAGACGCCGGGTAACCCCGTCGTCTACGGCGAGTGGCTGAAGGCTCCGGGCAAACCGACGATTCTGTTCTACGGGCACTACGATGTGCAGCCGGTGGATCCGCTCAACCTGTGGACCACACCGCCGTTTGAAGCCACCGTGCGCGACGGCGAGATTTACGCGCGCGGCGCGGCGGACGACAAGGGGCAGGTCTTCATGCACATCAAGGCCGTCGAGGCGCATATCAAGAAGGCCGGCGGGCTGCCGCTGAACATGAAATTTTTCATTGAAGGTGAGGAGGAAGTCGGCAGCGTCCATCTGGACGACTTCGTGCGGTCGCACAAGTCCGAACTGTCGGCTGACGTCGTCGTGATCTCCGACTCGCCGATGTTCGATCGCGGCATTCCCTCGATTTGCTACGGCCTTCGCGGGCTCACGTATTTTCAAATCGACCTTCGCGGCACGAACTCCGACCTGCATTCCGGCTCCTTCGGCGGCGCGGTACACAATCCGGCGTTTGTCCTTGCCACACTGCTCGCCCAGATGAAGGACCGAAGCGGCCGCATCAAGATTCCCGGCTTCTACGACGATGTCCGGCCGCTCAGCGACGCGGAACGCGCCGAATGGAAAAAGCTGCCGTTCAACGAGACGCGGTACCGGAAGGAGCTTGGCGCGCCGAAACTGTTCGGTGAGACCGGCTACTCCACGCTCGAGCGTGTGTGGGCGCGACCGACGTTCGAGGTCAATGGCCTGCTTTCCGGATTCACCGGCGAGGGCGCGAAAACCGTATTGCCGGCGGTGGCGATGGCGAAAGTGAGCATGCGTCTCGTGCCGGATCAGGACCCGAAGAAGATCGGCGACTTGTTCGAGGCCTACATCAACAAGATTGCGCCGAAGACCGTGGCGTTGAAGGTCACCCGGATGCATGGCGGCAAGCCGTGGATGACGGAGTTCGACAACAAGTACGTGCGCGCGGCCGGCCGCGCGATCGAGAAGGGGTTCGGCAAGGCTCCGGTGTTCAACCGCGAGGGAGGATCGATTCCGGTGGTGTCGACGTTCCAGGAGGAGCTCGGGGTGCCGAGCGTCCTCTTTGGCGTTGGTCTACCCGACGAGAACGCTCACGCGCCGAACGAGAAGCTCGATCTGTCGAACTTCCACAACGGCATCATCGCGTCGGCATTTCTTTACAACGAGATTGCGAGTCTGAATGGCGACTCGCATTGATGTCACAGGCCTCAGAGACGCAGAGCAAGAAATAGTTTATCTACGTCTCTGAGTCTCTGCGGCTCGGAATCGGTTCAGCGTGTGGATTGGCTTTCGTTCGCTTCGAATGCCAGCAGCACGTTGCCCCCGCGGCCGTTGCCGAGGCCGGTGTAACCGGAACCGAGGAAGATCATTCCGCCGGCGACCGTCGGCCCGGGCGCACCCATTGCGCCTCCCCGCGCCGGCACGCCGTTCACCGTTGTGAAGTCGCGTACCGTGTCGAATTCCCAGATCTGCTTCCCATCGGCCGTCGAGAGCGCGCGCAGTACGCCGTCCTGACCGCCCGAGAACAGCACGCCGGGAATCGCGGTAAGCGCCGCCGTCTGCCCCGACTGCCGCTGCGGAATCGGCGCAATCGGCGTCGTCCACTTCTTCTCGCCGGTCTTCAGGTCGAGGGCCCAGATGGCGCCGCTTCGCGTTCCAAAGTAGGCCTTCTGATCGTCAGCGGCGCCGCCGAAGGTAATCTCACCGCGCGCGAGACGGTCAACGAGCGAGGCTTTCCACAGCAGTTTCCCATCACGCACGTCCTGTGCGAACACCTCGCCGCTCTTCTGGCCCGTGACGACGATCGTGCGGCCGTCGCTCAGCGTGCGCATCATGGGCGACATGCCGAAGTCGTAATCCGGGCCGATGTCGCTCGGGCAGTTTTCCGACGGGGTATTCGTCTCGCAGCCGACCAGCCAGGCGTCGTTTGGCGTGTGCTGCACGGCCCACCGCGGTTTGCCCGTGGCAAGATCGAGCGCCATGATGGCGTCGGTGTTCATCGAGTTCACTGGCCTGCTATAGGCATCGCCGGTTCCGATGTAGAAGACGCCCCGCGCTTCATCGATGGTCGGCGTATCCCAGATCCCTGCGCCTGATGGCGCGTAGAGCTGCACGCCGCGGGAGTTCTTCTTCGTCGGCTTCGGTTCTTCGCTGATGATGTGCGTCTTCCAAACCTGCTTGCCTGTATCGCCATCGAGCGCGACGATGCTGCCGCGGAACGTACAGCAGGGATAATCGGGTCCGCCGCCGGCTGCTTCCTCGCGCGACGCCAGCGGCACGTAGAGCCGCCCCTTGAAGAGGATCGGGGAGCCGGTGACGGCCGTGAGCGGATGCGGATCCGCGCTGACGATCCACAACGCTTTCCCGGTTGCGGCATCGAGCGCGTAGACGTTCCCGCGGAGGTCTCCGAAGTAGGCGGCAAACGCCGATGCGCCGTGGCCCTTCACAGGCCCCACGCTGACGGCGTTGCGTACGCCGGCGGCAGCCTGGAAGCCCCACACGATGCATCCGGTCTTCGCGTCGAGCGCATACACGTAGCCGGTATCGGCACCGAAGAACACCCGGCCGCCGGCGATCGTCGGCTGGCTGTACATCGACGCGGCGTTAGGCAGGCCGAACGCCCATTTGAGCTTTAGATTCGGCACCTGCGCCGCGGTAAGGCCGGCAGCCTTTGCGGACTGAAACCGTGTGTTCGTCGCGTCCGGACTCCAGCCGTTCCACGACGGGCCAGCGGATGGACCGGCGAACTTTGCATTGGCACTGCATGGATTCGGCATCGCCTTCGGATCGCCCGCGGCTGCGTTTCCGAGCTTGCGCCCGCCCACGAACTCCGCGAAGCCGCGCTTCACGATGTCCATCAGGTCGGCTTGTGCCCGTGCGTGCGCCGGCGTCGGGTTCGTCGTCATTGCCGCGTAGACAGTGTCCGGTGACAGCTTGCGGAGCGCGTCCATGTCGGGGGCCTGCTCCGCACCCGCCGCTCGGGCGACGCCCGGATTTCGATGGCACGTCGCGCAACGTTCTTCGAACAGGCGGATCGTCCCGGACGCCGTTTGCGCCGATGCGGCGGCTGTCAGACAAACCGTGGCGAGGGTGGCCGTTCCGAACACAAGCAATCGCATCTTCATGGTGGTGACCTTTCGGGCAGATCCGTCGAGCGCTGTTATCTTACCGCCGGCGGCCGGACAGCTTGCCGTGCGGCCGTCAGGTTCGGCGTCGGGCCTTGAGCATTACGCTGATCAGCGTAATGGCTGCGCCAATCAGCGTAATGGAGAGCCACGGATGGTAGTAGAGGGCGGCGGCGAGAAGAGCGATCCAACCCATGGTATCCGGCAGCTGACAGAATACTCGTGCTGGGCAAACGGCGCCTGGATCGATTTCATCGAGAGGAACCGCCCGTCGGATCAATTCCTCCTCGAGCGAATCGCCACATTCTGAACGGCGAAGACGTCTGGTTCCGGCGAATCGCCGCCGCGCCTGTAGATTCCAACGTATGGAGCGTGTGCGCGTAATCCGCCCGCATGTCTTCAAAGGGTGCTTCGAATACACGCCACAAAGATACGCAGACATGATTTCTCTGTGTCTCTACGTCTCTGTGCGTCGCCTCACCAAAGCCAGTGGAAGTCGTAGGAATCAATTGAGCGCGGCTACGCGGCGGCGCAACGTTTTGACGTGCTCCCAGATCTGGTCGTGTTCCTCGCGCGCTTCCTTGTCCATCTCGCTCATGCTCGAGAGTTTCAAGTAGGTCTGCAGATCGCGGAGCGCGCAGGTGACGTCGTTGAGGTGATAGGCCAGCAGGCCGCGGTCGCGAAGTTCGCTGAGCGCTGACGGGGTCAGCGCGACGAGCAGCTCGGTGACGGTGCGCGCCTGGGGGAACGAGCGCATGTGCACGTAGATGCGCTTCAGGTTGAGCAGCATCCGGACGATGATTTCCTTGCGCGTGGCGGGGGCGAGCAGCGACCTGCTGAAGGCGATTTCGCTGCCGACATGTTTCTGCAGCAGCACGCGGCAATCGTGCTCGGACAGCAGCGCGCCGCTGTGGAATGGATCGATGAGGAGACCACTCGTCGCGCGCTTGCCGACATCCGGGCAGCGCACCAGGAAGTGCCCCGGGAAATTGATTCCATCGATGTGCAGGCCGGCTCGGCGTGCAACCTCCATGTAGACGAGCGACAGCGTGATCGGGATTCCACTCCGATGGTCCAGAACCTCGTTCAGACAGCTGTTGCGTGGATCCTCGTAGCGTTCGCTGCCTGCGAACCGCTGCTCCTGAAACAGGTAGGTATTGAGCGCGCGCACGCAGGCGAGCGTGGACGTGTCGCCGGTTTCGTACGTCCGGTTGCGGATGAAATCGGCGGCGGCGGCGCCCATCCCGTCGAGTTGCGCGAGATACGGTTCCGGGTCGAGGCGGGGATATTCGATACTGGCGATCACCAGCGCCGCGTTCGCGAGCGCGATTCCTGGCGCGTTGGACGCCGCTGTCAGCGCCTCGGCGAGATCTTTACGCACGTCCTATCCAGGTCCGCGCCGCACCAGCGCATCCAGCATCGGCAGCGTCAAGGAGTGAAGCCCTTCGACGACCAGTTCGGCGCCGCGAAGCTCGTCCGCCGCA
>Ga0310810_10002462_pt1 | contig 19904 bp, 17 predicted proteins | sample NCmetagenome_FD_207641 | JGI IMG/M metagenome (GOLD analysis project Ga0310810, IMG submission 207641) | Soil microbial communities from experimental microcosm in Duke University, North Carolina, United States - NC | ecosystem: Engineered > Artificial ecosystem > Soil microcosm > Unclassified ...
TTCCTCGAAATCATCGCTCGACATAGTGAGCGCATGGAGCGGCTGGTCAGCGACCTGCTGCGGCTGGCGCGTCTCGACGCCAGGCAGGAAGCGCTCGATTTGGCGTCGTGTGACCTGCAGCAGCTGTTCAACACGGTCATCGCAGATGTCGCGCAGACCGCCGAGGCGAAGCATCAGCAGATCACCACGGCGGTTGACGGCGCGGGAAGCCGGGTCACAGCAGACCCCGCGAAACTGCACGATGTGTTACGGAATCTCGTCGAGAATGCCGTTCACTACTCCCCCGCTTACGCCGCCATCCGTCTTGAAGCTACGCATCAGAACGGCGCTGTGCGCATCTCGGTGTCCGATTCAGGGCCCGGAATTCCGCCGGACGATCTGTCACGCGTCTTCGAGCGGTTTTATCGGGTGGACAAGTCGCGCGCGCGACCGGGTGGGACAGGTCTCGGCCTGGCAATCGTGAAGCATCTCATCGAACTGCACGGCGGCCAGGCCGTTGCCGAGAACCGGCCGGAAGGGGGCGCGCGTTTCGTCATCACGCTCCCCAACCAGCCTCACACGTAGAAGCGGACCTGTAGAGGCGGACGTTTAGGTCCGCCTTCCAACGTTACTTATTACCCATCTCGAGATTCGGCGACGCCATGATCTCAATCGTGCGATCGACGTTGCTGTCCGGGTGCTGGATGTTCACGTAGGCTTTGTTCGGATTGCGCAGGTCGAAATAGAGGCCGGTGAACTCCGAGCCCACGGTGCCATTGGAAGCCCAGCGTGCAATCCCTTCTCCGGGATCGTTCAGGTCGCCATCCTTGTTGAGATCAACAGCGAACCAGATGTCGTCGTCCTCGGCGCCGGGGCGGTCCTCGACGATGTACATATTGCCCTCGTGGTCGACGGCGAGGTTATCCGCGTTCCTGAACGCGCCACCGGCAGCCGCACCGGTCGCCAGATCCCTCGTCTGCGGAGCCGCGAAGAGCTGAACGACATTGGTCGACAGGTTGATGTTGTAGGTGCGGCTGGTGCCGTCACTTCCGGTTGTGTTGATGTCGGAGTCGGTCGTGTTGAAGTACAGCAGCTGGGTACCGTCAGCGAGTGTCTGGATCTCGATGTCCTCAGGACGGTTGTAACCCGTTGCCTTGACCGCGGCATTGTCAGCCGTTACGCGGCCGTCAATCGTCCCATCAGGCAGCACGGTGGAGACGCCTGGAATCGAACCGCCGGTCGCATTGGTGATCGCCACCCAAGTCGCGGCGCCTGTAATCGCGGGGCCGTTGGTATTTTCGTTCTGCCCGCCCGCACCGACACGCAGCACGAACGACTGCCCGGCGGCAAAGAACTCATCGCCAGTGATCGCGTCCGGGTTGACCGACACGTACTTGTAGATGGAGCCGCCGTTCAGCTCGTCGACGAAATAGAGCGTGTTGTGCTCGTCAAACGCCAGACCCTCGTGCGACACGCGCGGGAGAATCGAGCGCCATACGAAGTGGCCGCCGTACTGACCAGCAGTGATCGGGTTGGTCACTTCGAAGAGCCGTCCCTTGACGCTCCCGGAGCCCCATGACTCTTCCGCCGTCAGGTAGCCACCCCACGGCGTCCAACGCGAAGCGTCGCCGGACACGAATCCCTGCGTGCCGGGCTGGACGATGGTGATGGTGCGCGTGTCGTAATGCGGATCCTGGGTATCGATACGCTGGACCCCGGCGGTGCCCGTCTCAAACGGCATGAACAGGTAGCGTCCTCGGTCGGGGCCCGTCGCGTTCGACGTAATCATGTCAAAGCTGCCGGAGTTCGAATTGATCACGAGGTTGTTCTGCGTTCGCCGATCGGCAAGCGTGCGCTGACTCCACTTCGCGTTTGAGAGCGTAATGGGCGTCGCTTCTCCGGGACCATCAACGGGCAACGCCGTCGCCGAGCTGGTGAGCGGGGTGAAATCCGTGAATTTCGTACTTGTCGCAAACGCGGTGAATCCAGTCGTCACAGCCAGCGCAAGCGCCAGCGGAATTCGGGTCGATTTCATGTGCAGCATCTCCGATCGTGGAAGGGGAAGAATCAACCGGAGCGTATGGGCCAGCGACGACGCGCCGATGGCGATGTCGTGACAAGCGCGAAAACAGATTGATCAGGAAATGTGACGGAGGCTGTGCTGCGGCCGGCGCCGAAAAAGCGACACCGGAACGCGCGACTACGTCGAAGTCAGGAACCGGCGCATAACGATTGCCGTCGAGGGACACGCGTGCGCGAACTCTGCGGACGCAAGAACGCTGGCGGGCACGTCCGCGCGATCGACAACTTCGAACCTGAACTTCGGAAAGAACCGCTCAGCCGTGGTCGTAAGCAGATACACCGCCGGGGCGAGGCGTCGCCGCGCCAGCTGAATCGCTGCGTCGGTCAAACCGCCGCCGACGCCGGCCCCACGATATTCAGCGTCGACGACGAGCGATCGTAAGAGCGCGCCGCCTTCGTACATCTCGAGCGCCGAACAGCCGACGATGCGGTCGCCTGCGCGCGCCACAAATGCATTTTCGAAATGCTGCCGCAAGTCATCGAGCGGCAGGTGTTCGCGTTCAAGGAGCGCCGCGACGACGTCGTAATCAGAGGGGCGGGCTGGCGCAATGGTGACGGTTGTCATGGCAGATTCTTTGATGCCACCGCGGCGCAGCAAGGCAGATCCTTCGCACGCGCGGCGGTCGGAACGCAGCATCCGGTCTGCTTTTCCAAGCGCTCAGCGTCCTTTCGCAGCACGTCCACGTGCCCGAGCACATGGGTCGTGGCGTGCTCAATGGTGCCGACGATGGGATCCGGGGATTTCGACAGACGGTAATACACCCAGAGACCTTCGCGGCGCGTGGTCACTAGACCGACGCGGCGCAAGTAGGCGAGATGACGGGACGCCTTCGCCTGCGGAATCTTCAGCGCGTCGTGAATATTGCAGACGCACAGCTCCCCCGCCATCAGCAATCTCAGGATGCGAAGCCGGGTGGCATCGCCAAGCGCCTTGAACAGTTCCTCGAGCTGGTGCAACTGACTCATATATTCGCCTTGACAAATATAGCGGCATTGATCCAACGTGGTCAAATATTCGCCACAGCGAATATAGAAGGGAGGCACGTATGTGTAGCTGCGGATGTGGCGGCGGTTGCTGCGGCGACTGACGCTTTACTGAAACGCCAACTCCCGGGGACGGCCGCTCCGGGAGTTGGGTTGTCATCGATTTGTTACCAGGCCGGGATACGGTGACGCCATGCAATCTGGCCGTGCGCTCAATGTGTTGTTTCTCTGCACTGGCAACTCCGCGCGCAGCATCATGGCGGAGGTGCTGTTGAATCATCTCGGCAAGGGCCGATTCCGTGCGTTCAGCGCCGGAAGTCACCCGCGTGGTTCGGTCCATCCCTTGGCGCTAGACACGATCACGCGGAATCACCTGTCTGTGGATGGCTTGCGGAGCAAAGGCTGGGACGAGTTCGCGGCTCCCGGGGCGCCTCCGCTTGATTTCGTCTTTACAGTCTGCGACCGAGCAGCGAAGGAAATATGCCCATTGTGGCCCGGTCAACCAATGACCGCACATTGGGGGATCGAGGATCCAGCCGTTGTGGAAGGAACGATCGAACGACAGCAACGGGCGTTCAATTCGGCGTTCCGTGCCCTTGACGCGCGTCTCCGTCTGTTCACGAGTCTGCCGCTCGAATCGCTCGACAGACTCGCGATCCAGCGGCAGCTGGATTCGATCGGCTCGGTCCTGTCAGACGAGTCATTCGCCGGCGCCGAGACTCTCCGTCACAAGTAGCTCTTGCGCGACCGCCTCGCCGGCGACAGTCAATGGCGGCATCAACCATCGAAACAGCAGCGTTGCGACCGCTGCGCCAGCGCTCTGCCCGACCAGGAACCCTGGCACGTCGGCCGGCCGGATGCCGGAGAACGTGTTCGTGAACGCCCGTGCGATCGTGACGGCGGGGTTCGCGAACGATGTTGACGCGGTGAACCAATAAGCGGCGACGATATATGCGGCCACCGCGAACGGAACCATGGGCGGCCGTCGACGCGCGCAGCCCCAAATCACCGACAGCAAGCCGAATGTCGCGACAAACTCGCTGAACACCTGCGAAGCACCTGAGCGCTGGTGCGTCGATACCATCAAGAGCCGCGCGCCGAACATCGCATGCGCAACCACGACGCCGAGCAGGGCGCCAATGACTTGCGCGACGACATAGCCCGGCACCGTTCGCCAGAGCACACCGCCCTGTGACGCGTGTGCAATAGTGACCGCGGGGTTGAAGTGCGCGCCTGATACAGGGCCAAAGGCGAGGATCAGCGCCGCGAGCGCGGCGCCTGTGGCGAGTGTGTTGGCGAGGAGCGCGATGGCGACGTTGCCGCCGGCCAGCCGCTCTCCCATGATGCCCGATCCCACCACCGTAGCCAGGAGCAGGGCCGTCCCCACTCCTTCAGCCACAATGCGGCGGGCCGGTGTCCCGGCCACGCCTGCTAGAAGTTGAAGCGCAGCGCGAACTGCACCTGCCGCGGCGTGCCGAGCCCGACGGTCCGGCCGACCGTGCTCGTCAGACGTCCGAACGTCCCTGCCGCCGCGTTCGTGTACGGCTGCCCTGGCTGCACGCGGTTGGCTTCCGTCAACGACGCGCCCGGCAACGCATTCGGCAGCGTGCCCACCGGGTTCGCGAAGTTCGTGATGTTGAAGATGTTGAAGATCTCCGCGCGCAGTTCGACGTTCGGCCCGCCGCCGATCCCGACACGCTTGGCAACCATCACGTCCACCTGCCGCATCCAGGGCCCATGGATCTGGTTGCGCGTCAGGTTGCCGAACGTGCCCGGCTTGGGCGTCGCGAACGCAGCCGGATTGATAAACAGCAATCCGCCGTCGGTGATGAAGGGGTCGACGCCTGGCACGAGATCCGGCCGGCGCGTGTTGCGCGATGCGCCGCCGCCCGGCGTGTTGACGACCGCCGTGCGATCGGCCGCCGGGTTGTTGAACACGTTACCGGCGCCGTCCACGTAGACAATGTCGTTGCGCTGAATCAGCACGGGCACGGGAATGCCGCTGCGCGCGTTGAGAATGCCGGCCACGCTCCACCCGCTCAGGATCGGACCGGTGCCCGGGAGGTCGTAAAGCGCACTCAAATTGAAGGTGTGGCGGACATCGAAGTTGTTGTATCCGTCGTCGTAGTCGAATTCGGACATGGCCCGCGCGTTGTTGCCAGCCGTCACCGCTTCATTCGACCCGCCGGTGTTGCCCTTGCTGTAGCCGAGGGTGTATTGCCCGTTCATGGTGAGCCCGTTGCTCGCGCGCCGCGTCAACGAGAGCTGCATCGAGTTGTAGCTGTTATGGCCACCGCTCGTCTTGTAGTCCACTTCCGCAAACGGCGACTGTTTGCTAATCGCCGATGCGCCGGCCCCGCAGACCGCGCTGGTGATGGGGTTCTGGGTACCGTTGAGGACGCGACCATCTGAGCAGGTGACGATGTCGAATTCGCGGATGTTGGTTGCGGCCGCCGTGGGGCTCGTCTGCAGGACGCCCACCGTCCGGTTCGACACGCTGCGCAGGAACTGATTCCGGCCCTGGCTGCCGACATAGGCGGCGGTGGCAATCAGGTTCTTGCCGAGATCGCGCTGCAGCGACATGGTGTACTGGTAGACGCGTTCCGGAATCGAGTAGTCGTTCGCGTAGGCGCGTGGCTGAAACGACCGGTTGTTTGGATTGTTCGTGAAGTTCGCGCGAATGAGGTTCGGATCCACCGGATAGACCGCGCCAGGCGCCCCCGCCGAGAGCGTCGTGCTGATGCGCTCGGCTTCGACCGGCTGAATCTGGTCCTCGGTCTGACCTGGGCCGACGAAGATCCCGAATCCGCCGCGAATGACCGTCCTGTCCATCGGCGTGTAGGTCGCGGCGATTCGCGGCTGCCAGTTGGTCTTCAGCGATTTGTAGAACGGTGTCGTATCCGGATCGAGCTGGCCATTGTCGATGTTGAACTTTACGATGCGGTTGTCGCGCTCATGCAGGGGCGCGTAGTAGTCGTAGCGCACGCCGTAGTTCAACGTGACCTTTGGATTCACGTGCCACTCGTCCTGCGCGAAGCCGACGTAGTACTCCTGGTTGATGTGCTTCATACCCGTCGCGCCGTTGTGGAACGGGCTCGCTTCGCTCAGATCGCCGAAGTACTGAATGGTCGTCGGCGTGTTCGCGAGGAACGCATCAAGGTTGGCAAAGCTATACGTGATACCGCCCTGCTGATCGGTCGCCATCCGGATGAGGCGAACGTCACCGCCTGCCTTCAGGAAGTGCGTGCCTTTCACCACATTCAGCGTGTCCGCGAAAGTCAGTGAGTAGGGGTCATACGGTGCGGAGCGGCCGTTGCCGGCGCTGTTCACGCGCACGAGGCCGCCCGGAAGTGCAAGGCCGGAGGTCGCACCCTGGCCGGCAATGCCCGTGTTGGCGACCGATCCGCTCAGGTTGAGGATGATGTTGCCGAATCCGGGGGGCGCCACTCCCGCCTCGGTTGACTTCGCTGCGTTGTACCCGAATTTGAACTCGTTGGTGAAGCTGTTGTTGAGAATGCCCTGCAGGTTGAACACGGCGTTGGTGGGCTTGGCGGTCGTCTTGAACACGCGACCGGTGACGCCCTGCGGTTCGTTGTTCGTACCGTTATCACGGAAGAGACGCAGGTAGCTGGTCCAGTTGTCGCTCGCCTTGAAATCCAAGCGCGCGCTGAAGGCATCTTCCTTCACTTTCTGAACAGTCTGCAGTTGCGCGATGTCGAAGTCGGCGTTTGCCGATGCGCCCGACAGGACGACGGCACCGGGCGCCAGGAAGCCAGAACGGAGCGGCGCGATGGCGGCCTCGGCACGCGCCCACGCCTGATTGCTCGGGACCGCTTCGATGAAGTTCAGGCCCGCGTCGAGGCGATAGCCCTCGTAGCTACCGAAGAAGAACGCGCGATCGCGCGCGAGGGGCCCACCAATTGAGCCGCCGAACTGGTCTTGGTTGAGCGCCGACTTCGGCAGCTTCGTGATGACGCTGTCGTCGGGGTTGCGCGTGGAGTCGAAGTGGTTGCGCGAATCGAACTGGTCACGACGCCAGTAGCCGAAGAGTGCCCCGTGAAAGTCATTGCCTCCTGACTTGGTAATGACGCTCACCTGGCCGCCGGTGCCCGTTCCGTATTCGGCCGGGTAGCTGCTGGACTCGACGCGGAACTCCTGCACGTTCTCCAGGCTCGCCTGCAGCTTGAATGGGGTGTTGTTCTCGCCGTTCACGTTGCCCGGCGAGGCATCGATGATCGCCGAGCCTTCGATGCCGTCGTACTTGATCACGTTCTGTTCGACCGCGCGGCCGCTGAATCGAATGTCCTGCCACGTGCCGGTGCCGGCATTCTGGGAGCCCGGCGCCTGCAGCAGCAGCTGAGACATCTGACGGCCGTTCACCGGCAACGCAGCGACTTCGCGCTCGCTGACGTTTGCGCCGATGCGCGCGGAACTCAGGTCAATGGCCGTCGCATGCGCTTCCACCGTCACGGTCTCGGTCACGCCGGCTGGGTGGAGTTCGAGGTCGAGGCTGAACTCCTGACCCGCCGCGAGCGTCATGTCGGTATATTCGAGCGGCTGAAAGCTGCCAAACGTCACCGAGATGGTGTAGACCGACGGTTTCAGATTGGGCACCACGTAGCGCCCTTCGGCGGTGGTCGTCACCGTGCGCACCTCGCCGGTTTTCTGATTCTTGGCGGTGACCGTTGCACCCGGCACGAATGCGCCGGTCTGATCGAGGACCGTACCTGAGAAGCGGGCATCGCCCTGGGCATACAAAGTGCCGGGCCATGTCAGCAGCATCGCCAGTCCCGCCACGAAAAGAACCTTTAAGAACGATCGTTTAGGCATACAGCTCCTGAACGCAGACAGTTGTCGCTGAGCTTTCTTACGCATGTCGAAATCGAGCGTAGGCGCCGTATGTAACGAGGTTGTGACGGGTCGGATCCTGATGGGTAAAACCTCGGGACGCGCGATAGCATGGCCGTGTGAACGGCGTCATCTCGGGTCATATCACAGCGTTTTTCCTGTTTGACGTGGCTGAAGCGATCCATCTTGCCGGCCTCCAGCACCAGCTTGGAGGCGTGAAGTCACGCCTCACCGCGAAGCCGACAACCCCTCCGTATGTCCAATATCGCCAGCCGCCGATCACCATCGACGGGCACGTCATCGACATCGCCGAAGCCGACGGCTTCACCGTCCGGTTCAAGGCGTTTGACTACGGCGTAATCTCAGTCGCGCTGACCCGGCCGGTGTCCGCGACGTGGGATGAATGGGTGGCCTTGGGACGATCGTGCTATGAGAACGCCACGCTTCCGCGGGCAGCCGAGCATCTGGCGAGGACGCTCGTGAGCCGGATTGCCACGGCGGTCACGCGATTACGGCCCGACTTCCTCGCCGAGGACTACCTCGTTTTCACAGTTACGCAGCTTGATGAGACCGCGTCGTCGGAGTCGCTGGTCGCCTCGCGCGGCGCAGCGATTGCGCAGCTGCTGCGAGGCGAAAAAAGTCCGTTGAGCGCCGAAGAGCGCGACGAAATCCTCCGCCACCGCATCTCGTATTTCGCCGACGATCTCGTTATTCCGACGTGGAACAGCGCTTTTATCCGCGACACGGAATCGGGCGCGCAGGGGGCAATCGAGATCCTCGAATTCGCCAATTCACAGCTGCTGGAATTTCGTTACTACGATGAACTGCTCGACGCGGAACTCGAACGGATCTATCCCCAGTTGCAGCGCGAGGGGTGGCTGTACAACTGGGTGGCACGGCGATATGTGCGCGCCGCGCGTCAGGTGCACTCGCTCTTCATCGACGTGACCGAGCTCACCGACCGGACCGAGAATGCGCTGAAAATCGCTGGCGACCTCTACGCGGCGCGGCTGTTCTCGCTGGTGGCCGCCCGGCTCGGGCTGAATCAATGGAAAGGCAGCGTGCAAGAAAAGCTACGCACCCTCAACGACATTTATCGCTTCGCCGTCGAGCAGACATCGATGGCGCGCGGCGAGGTTCTGGAAATCACCGTCGTCATCATCCTCGTGATCGAGCTCTTTCTGTTTCTGGCAGGCGTGCTGCACTTCTAGCCGGGCCTCGGACTAGGATTCAGGACGATGAGCGCGAACGGTCTGGTTCGTCACGACGATGGCGTCTCCCGGTGCTGGTGGGCGGGCAGCGATCCACTGTATCTCCGCTATCACGATGAGGAGTGGGGACGACCACTCGTCGACGACCGGCGACTGTTTGAGAAGATCTGCCTGGAAGGATTTCAGGCCGGATTGAGCTGGCTGACGATCCTGCGCAAGCGCGAGGCATTCCGCCGGGCGTTTGCCGATTTCGACATTTCACGCGTGGCACGGTTCGGCGCGCGGGACATCGCTCGGCTTCTCGGCGACGCTGGTATCGTGCGTCACCGCGGCAAAATTGAATCCGCGATCAACAACGCCCGGCGCGCCGAAGCATTGGTGGACGAGTTCGGTTCGCTCGCAGCTTACATCTGGCAGTGGGAACCGGATGCGAAATCACGCCCACGCCGGCTCACCAGAGCGGCGTTGATGGACCTCGCGGTGACACCTGAATCGAGAGCGCTCAGCAAGGACTTGAAGAAGCGGGGTTGGACATTCGTGGGGCCGACCACGATCTATGCGTTCATGCAGGCGGTCGGTCTGGTCAACGATCACATTGACGGCTGTGCGAGCCGCGCCGCCGTTGAAGCCGCCCGCGCCAGGCTCAGACGTCCCGGCGGTGCCGACGCAGATACGCGCGCGCGAATGGACAGATAACGACCAGCCGACGCCCTTCTGAGCGTCCAATCGCGAGCGCGGCCTCGACCAACCGATCGGCGATATGCCGGCCGCGGATCTCGGGCGGCACTTCGGTGTGCAGCAACGTCAGGGTATCGGGAGTCCGCTCGTACTCGAGGTATCCGATGTGTCCATCGACGTTCAACTCGAAGCGGCTCTGCGCCGTGTTGTCCGTCACCTCACCGATCTCAGTCGCGGACGGAATCGCGATCCGAATGCCTGTCTCCACGGTATAGGCGGATGCGTCGCTCGCGGGAAATGTTTGTTCGAGCGCCTCATCCACCTTGCTGTCATCCCATCGGCTGTTAGCCCCCATCGCCTCTCTCCGTTCAGAACGCCTCCGCGATCGTCAGCGCAAATCCGTCATCACGATCGATCCATTGGGCAGTCGGGTTGAAGCGGCACGACTCCAGCAGATCGTCAATCTGTGCTGGCACGTACTTGTAGGAGCTTTCGGTCCAGATCGTCTCGCCTGCCTGCAGGTGCTCCTCGACGTGCGCACGCGGGATTTCAATGGTCTGGGCGCTGCGCGCCACCAGATGCATTTCCACCCGACGCTGCTCGGCATTCCACACAGCACGGTGGAGGAATTCATCAAGATCGATCGACGCACCCAGATCACGGTTCATTCGAAGCAGCAGATTGCGATTGAACGCCGCGGTGATACGAAGCGGATCGTCGTAGGCGACGAGCAGCCGCTCCGTCGATTTGACGAGATCGACACCCAGCAGCACCGCATCGCCGTTCTTGACGCTGGCGCGGATGTTCTGCAGAAATGCGGAAGCCCCCGGCGGATCGAAGTTCCCGATGTTCGACCCGAGAAACGCGACGAGCGTCCGACCCGTTCTCTGCGTGAGCGCCTCGCGCAGACCGGCATCATAGGTCGCCTGGTGCATGATGACGCGCACGTCACCGACGCTTCCGATGGTCTGCGCAGCGATCGCCAAGGCGCTTGGCGACACGTCGACGAGATGGACGTCCATTGGCTTCTGCCGCCGCGACGCCGCCTCGAGGAGCGTCCGCAGCTTTTCGCCATTACCCGGACCCAGCTCGACGACATGGGTCAACGATGGCAGGCGGCGGAAGACATCGTCGCCATGCGCCGCGAGCAGACGCGTCTCTGCCCGGGTGATGGTGTACCACGGCAATCGACAGATTGCTTCAAACAGAGCGGAGCCGAGATCATCGTAGAAGTAGCGCGACGGGAGCTGGCGCGGCGTCAGCGACAGGTAGTACCTCACGTCGGCCGCGAACTGCTCGAGCGACGTATGGGCGAGAGATACGAAAGGCTTCTCCGTCCGCGAATCCATCAGCGCCTGTCCTTCGCGAGCCTGAACGTGGCATAGACGTACGGATACTGTGCACGAAACCAGTTGCGGAACGACGGCCGCAGCAGCTCGCGCGCGGTAGCGGGCGATGCACCCTTCATCACGTAGTGCTCGCCGTCGAAGAAATCAGCGGAGTATTCCGGGTACGACGGCATCGCCTGAAATCCGGGGAATGGCTCGAATGGCGTTCGCGTCCACTCCCAGCCGTTGCCAACGAGATCTTCAATGCCCCATGCGCTTCGGCCTGCAGGGTGCGTGCCGGCCGGTTCCGGATCCCAGCTGGAGAAGTCGAACACGCCATGCGAGGCGTTCGGTTCGGCCTCTCCCCACGGATGTGTGCGCTCGCTTCCATCCAGGGTCCCGAACGCGGCTCTCTGGAATTCGGCTTCGCTCGACAGGCGTGCGCCGGCCCAGCGTGCGAATGCCGATGCCTCGGCCTGACTGACGTACACGGGCCACGAGGCAGGAAGCGGAATCCAGTCGAACATTCCGCGCCACCACCACTGTCCGTCGATCTGTGACCAGAACAGCGGATGCCTCAGCTCAGCGCGCTGTACCCACGCCCAATCCTCCGGTTGCCACCACTGTGGGTCACGATAGCCACCGGCGTTGACGAACTCTTGATACCGCGCATTGGTGACGTTCTGCGTCTCGATCGAAAACGGTGACACATCGATCGCAAACGCCGGATGTTCGTTGTCCCATCCAAATGGAATCGCGCCGTGATCGACGCCGAGCGTTGCACGACCGGCTGGCACACCAACCCATTCGCTTCGCGGCATCGGGCCTTGCGTGATTGGGGCATATCCGTGCGGGCGATGTTTCTGCTCGTGGGGCAGGCGGTGCCACATGTAGAGCAGCGTTTCCTGATGCATCGACTCGTGCTCGAGGATCGTGAACACCGCCTCCGCGCGTTGGAGCAGCGGATCGCCGGGACGATCGAGGTCCTCGTGCGCCAGCGCGTGTAACACCTGCTTGTCGGCTTCCGCCGCGAACGCCTGGACGACAGAGCGGCTCGGCCACACGGCTGCGGCGTCCGGTGAGTAAGACTCCTCCGCCGGATCGATGCCGCGCGCGAACAACTGTTCGAGGCGTGCATCGATACCAGGACGTCCGAGTGCGCGCTTGATCAGCGTGTTGAAACTGAACGCAGGCAGATGGCCTTCGTAGAACACCAGCGGCTGACGGAGATGGATAGGTCTGCTGTAGTACGCGTCCTCGGTGACGAGATCAAACAGCGCTTGCGACCGCTCGCGATTGCGCCGGTACGCCGCTATGGCCGTGCTCGCGAGCGCGTCAGCGTCAGTCGTCCTCTTCGCCATGTTGCCTCCGGTTGTTAATGGGTCTGCAGTACCTGATGCACGAACGCGACCGCAATCGACCCTTCGCCAACGGCCGAGGCGACACGCTTGATGTTGCCGCCGCGCACATCGCCCGCCGCAAATAGACCCGGCCGGCTCGTTTCGAGCAAGAAGGGCGGCCGTGCCAGCGGCCAGTTCGCCGCGGCCAGATCGTCGGCCGACAAAGCAGGGCCGGTCTTGATGAACCCTTTGTCATCGAGCGCCACACAGCCGCTCAGCCATGCCGTATTCGGTACGGCGCCGGTCATCATGAACACGTGGCGGATGTTCCTGCTCTCATCGGCGCCATCATGACGGCAGATGATGCGCTCGAGGCGGCCGTTTCCTTCGAGCGCCACGATTTCGGTGTGCGTCCGCAGCTCGATTAAGGGGTTTTCCTCGATGCGTCGAATCAGGTACCGTGACATCGACTCGGCCAATCCGCTCCCGCGTACTAGCACATGCACGCGGCGGCACTTGTCCGCGAGGAACACGGCCGCCTGACCGGCGGAGTTGCCGCCCCCGACAACGGCCACCTCCTCGTCGGCGCACACCTGCCGCTCCATCTCCGTGGCCGCGTAGTAGATGCCTGCTCCTTCGAACCGCGCGAGGTTGTCGATGGCCGGTCGCCGGTATTGCGCCCCCGTCGCGATGATCACCGTCCGCGCAGGCACCTGCGCGCCATCGTCCATCGTGACCGCAAATGGATGCCCCGCGCATGTGACGGCCGTGGCGCCTTTCGCCACCGCAACTTCTGCGCCGAACTTCTGTGCCTGCGCATAGGCGCGCGCGGTCAGCTGTTCGCCCGGGATACCCATCGGAAATCCCAGGTAGTTTTCGATCCGGGAACTCGACCCCGCCTGTCCCCCGGCAACGTTCGCTTCGAGGACCAGAACGTCGAGTCCTTCGGATGCGCCATAGACCGCCGCCGCAAGCCCCGCCGGACCGGCGCCGACGATGACGATGTCGCGCAGGTGGGTGCGATCGATCGCATCATTGAAGCCGAGACAGTTCGCGATCTGCTGATTGCTCGGATTTTTCAGGGCTGTCCGGCCGCGGCAAATCAGAACCGGAACGTCCGCTTCCGAGACCTGGAAGCGATCGAGCATTTCCTGCGCATCGGCGTGACGATCGAGATCGATGTAGACATGCGGATGACCGTTGCGCGCCAGAAATTCCTTCACGCGAAGGGTTCCCGCATTGTGCATCGACCCGATCAACACCACATCTCCGTAGTGCTGATTGATCAGCTCGGTACGGCGAAGTATGAACGCCTTCATCAGGATGTCGCTCAACTCCGCATCGGTCTGGACGAGGCCGAGCAGCTGATCGCGACTAAGCTCGATGACTTCGCCAGGCTCACTGACACGCAATCTGGCCATCGCCCTGCGCCCGGTGAGCACGTTCGCTTCGCCCGAAAACTGGCCTGCGCGCAGCGTCACGATCAACGTCTCCTGGTCGTCCGAGCGACGCACAACCTGGACCTCTCCACCGAGGACAACGAAGAAGGCAAGGCTTCTGTCACCGATGTCCATCAGCACATCGCCGCGTGCGATCGGACGACGACGGCCGTGCGATTCGATGCGCGCGATCTGCGCTGGTCCCAAGGTGGGGAACAGTCTGTCCTGATCCATTCGCTCGCTGGCGCTAGTCTCCTTCCCGCGCGCGGCCTGTGGCAATGGCCGTCTCAGGATGAGGTTCGCCGTTGTAATCGTGAACTACGATCAGCCTGTCCTATGACGTCGTGGTCCGGGGTAACGTTACAAACTTTTTGCGGCACCGCTCGGCGGGGTGTCGGCGGCTTGCGTTTCCAGTCGTAGTCACCCGTGCCATCCGCGCGGCAGTGGACGCTCGTCGCAACGATCATCGGGTCGAGTCTGACCTTCATCGATGCAACGGTCGTCAACGTTGCGCTGCCGGCGCTCCAGGCGGACCTGCAGGCGACCATCACCGACCTGCAATGGGTTATCGAAGCATACGCGTTGTTTCTCGGCAGCCTGATTCTGGTCGGCGGCTCAATGGGCGATCAATTCGGCCGAAGACGCACCTTTATCGGGGGCGTCCTCGTGTTTACGCTCGCGTCGATCGCATGCGGCCTCGCTACTTCCACACGCGCGCTCATCACGGCGCGTGCGATCCAGGGCGCCGGTGCGGCGTTCCTGGTGCCGGGGAGCCTCGCGATCATCAGCGCAACGTTCGATGATGCGGAGCGCGGTCGTGCCATCGGCACCTGGTCCGGGTTCAGTGCTATTACGACCGCAATAGGCCCCGTCGTCGGCGGCTGGCTGATCGAGCATGTCAGCTGGCGCGCCATCTTCTTCCTGAACGTGCCGCTCGCGGTCATGGTGATTGCGTTGTCGCTGCGGTGCATGAGCGAAAGCCGCGACGACACACGCAGCAGCCGGGTCGATTGGACCGGCGCGGTGCTCGCGGTACTCGGCCTGGGTGGCATCGTCTACGGTTTCCTCGAGTGGCCGAGACCGGAAGCAAGCCGATCGATCGTTGCTGCGACCACCGGCGGCGGCATCGTCGCGCTCACTGCGTTCGTCATTGTCGAACATCGCGCGCCAGGTCCGATGCTGCCGCTCGGGCTGTTCCGGTCGCGCACCTTTACGCTCGCGAACGTGCTCACGCTATTGCTCTACGGGGCACTCGGAACCGTGTTGTGGCTCGTTCCGCTGAATCTGATTCAGGTGCAGCACTACACGGCGACCGCCGCCGGTGCCGCTTTTCTGCCATTGCCGATCCTGATGTTTGCACTGTCACGATGGTCTGGCGGTCTGGTTGCCCGCATTGGCAGCCGGCTTCCCTTGACCGTCGGACCGATCGTTGCGGCCGTGGGGCTTGCGCTGTACGCGAGACCGGGAATCGGCGGTTCGTACTGGGCGACGTTCTTCCCCGCGATCGCGGTGCTCGGACTGGGAATGGCGATTGTGGTCGCACCCCTGACGACGACCGCGATGACGGCCGTCGAAACGCAGCACGCGGGCGTGGCGTCGGGCGTCAATAATGCCGTTGCCCGTGTGGCGGGCCTGATTGCCATCGCGGTCTTCGGGATCGCGCTGGTGCGCGTGTTCAACGCGCGGGTGAATCCAACACTCGATCAACTTCAACTGGCGGCGCCCGCGCGAGCCGCGATCGATCGTGAACTGCCGAAACTGGCTGGAGCGGAAGTTGGCGCTTCAATCGAACCCGCACAACGCGCCGAGACGCAACGCGCCATCGACGAGGCGTTCGTGTCGGCATTCAAGCTCGTGATGACTGGGTCTTCCGTCCTGGCACTCGCGGCAGCCGCAGCCGGTGCACTTATTCGAGAGCAGCCGCGTGCGCGTGCGGCCGCTGAACGAGCGATGGCGCACCCGCCAGAAACCAAATTGCAATAAGCGCGTCGAAGATAAGGCAGCCAAATGACGAGGTCGGCATGAACGGCCAAATGGGGTTTCCCCAGAGGTGATGGACGAGGTCCCAGCCGGAGTGCATCAGCCAGGCGATACCGATGAATGAGTACGAGCGAAGCCCCCAATATGCGATCGGCATGGCGACCACGGGAAACACCACCTCCCACATTCCAAACCCACCTCCGCTGAGATAGGCACCGCTGGCGCCGGCGACAATCATCGCGTTGATGGTCCGCCGAGCCGGCTCGCTGACGAGCGACATGATGAGGACGAACACAAGTGCGCCGATGACCGGGCCAACAAAGTCCATGATGAGAAGCGGCGGCGGATGCATGACGGAAGTACCTCTGGCGATCGATCCTACTTCGCATCATCGACCGGGCGGCGGATATCAGAATCCCTGGCCGCAAACAGGACCTACGGGGTTCCGCAATTTTCTGCGTTGGCGGCTCATCGAGCGGCGACGTCACCCCATCACGCCGAACCCTCCACGCGATTGGTTGCCGCGGCGGCAACCGTCAATTGCGACACCGCGTGCGGAACAGGGCTATCGTTCGGTGACGTGGGTCGGCCACTCGACGACACTGCTGCAGCTTGGGCCCGTGAACGTGCTCACCGATCCGGTCTGGAGCGAACGTGCATCGCCTCTGCGGTGGCTCGGTCCTCGTCGGCTGATGTCGCCTGGTCTGGACTTCGACGCGCTCCCTCCGCTCGGCGCCGTTCTGCTCTCGCACAATCACTACGACCATCTCGATGCGGCCACCGTCCGGCGCATCGCCGGGCGCTTCCCCGACACGCCGTGGCTCTGTCCGTTGGGACTGCGCGACCTGCTGCAGTCGCTAGGCGTTCGGCAGGTCATCGAGCGCGACTGGTGGCAGACGTTCGATACACCGACATTCAGCGCCGCCTGCACCCCCGCGCGGCATTTCAGCGCGCGCTGGATCCGTGATCGCAACCAAACACTGTGGTGCGGCTGGGTCATGCAGGCCGATGGCGTGCGCGTGTTCTTCGCCGGAGACACGGCGCTGCATCCTGCATTCGCGGAAATCGCTACCCGTCTCGGCCCGTTCGACCTCGTGATGCTGCCGATTGGCGCGTACGAACCTCGCTGGTTCATGCAATACGTCCACATGAATCCGGAGGACGCGGTCGCCGCGTATCGAACGCTGATCGCTGGAGGACCGGCCGTGCCTCCATGTTTCGTGATGCACTGGGGAACGTTCCGCCTGACCGATGAACCGCTCGAAGAACCACCCGCGCGCTTCGCGCAGCGCTGGCATGAAGCAGGATTGCCCGTGTCCGCGAACTGGACACTGGCCCATGGTGAAACGAGGCAGTTGTCAGTTATTCGAGTCGGACGAGACCGCGGCGAGTGGCGACCTTGACGGCTTCCGTACGGCTGGTGACGCCGAGCTTTTCAAACAGGTGGCCGAGATGCGTCTTCACCGTGCGTTCGCTGATGTCGAGTGCGGTCGCGATCTCCTTGTTCGCTTTCCCGTCGGCCATCAGCCTCAGTGTGGCCATTTCACGTGGAGTGAGCTGCACGCGCGTGACGCCCTCGGCCAGCTTTGCGGCCGCGGCGGGCGCGATGTAGGTTCGGCCGGCGAGGACCGTCCGAATGCAGCCGACGAGATCGTCGGCGGAAATATCCTTGAGCACGTACGCCTTCGCGCCCGCCTTCAGCGCCCGCTCGATCTCGTCGTCGGTGTCGTAGGTGGTCAGGATAATGACGCGCGCCCGCGGATCGCGTTCGCGGATTTGCCGGACGACTTCGACGCCTTCCATGCGGGGCATGCGCAAGTCGAGCAGAATCACATCCGGATGGTGACGCTCGTACGCGTCGATCGCCTCGATGCCGTCGCCGGCCTCGGCGATCACCTCGAGATCCGGCTCTTGATTGATGATGTTGGCAACACCGGTTCGCAGCAGCGCGTGATCGTCCACTAGCAGCACGGTGGCCTTCTGGGTCATGACGAGTGCTTCAGCCGGCAACGTGCACCTGCGTCGGAAGGTTCGAGGGCTCCCAGGCGAGCACCACTTCGGTTCCACTGCGTGGCGCCGTGACAATCGTCAACGAGGCGCCGATGCGTTCCGCGCGTTCCTGCATGCTCGTCATCCCGAAGCCGCCGGACGTCTGACCGTGTGCGATCCCGCGGCCGTCGTCGGCAATCGACAGTCGGACGCCAATTGATCTGACGGTCGCCGCACTGAACGTGATCCGCTGTGCGCGCGAATGCCGCACGGCGTTGCTCAACGCCTCCTGTGCGATGCCGATGATTTCGCGCTCCACGAGGTCGCCGAGGCGCGGAAGTTCATCCACCTTCACGTCAATAGGAACTTCAGTGGTCCGCTGGGCCACGCCTGCGAGGCGCTTGAGCGCGGCGGCGACTTCCTCCCCGTCGCTCACGTTGGGCCGAAGTGTGCCGACCGACCGCCGCGCCTCGCTCAAGTGCGTACGCGCGAGATCGACAACGATATCGAGCTTGGCCGCCAGTCCCGGCGGCATGAACACGGCTTCGCGACGAACACCCTGCAGTTGCATCAGGATGGCGGCGAACCCCTGCGCCAGGTTGTCGTGGATGTCGCGGGCGAGCCGATTCCGCTCCTCGAGGATCGCCTTGCGCCGCTCTTCCACGCGGCTGCCGTCGACGACGCGACCGTGGTGGAGGGCAAGCGCCGCCTGACGCGCGATGGCTTCAAACAGCTCGATCCGCCACCAGCGGTCCTCCGGGCGGTCTTCCGCTGCGGCGTTCATCAGCGTGAGCCACCCGAGTGTGCGTCCGCCGATCACGAGCGGAGTGGCGATCGTCGAGCCGCACCCTTTCCGAGTTGCGAACGCGAGAATCCCGTCGGGCAGGCGAGTGTCATCAGGCGCGTATTCGATCGTCTGTGTCCAACCCGGTGCGTACGCGAACAGATGCGCCGCCATCGTCTGGCAGGGATAGTCGCCATCGATCCGTTCGCCCGCGGCGTTGGTTTCCCATCCAGGCACACGCGGCGTGAAGAGGCGATCCTTCACGTACGCCATCCACAGATCGCATCGCTGGCCGTCGTCCTCGATCAAAAAGACGCCGCACGCGCGACTCTCCGTTTCCTCGACGACGGTCTTCGTCAGCGCGCCGAAGAATCCGTCGACGTCGGGTTCGCGTACCAGCAGATCGAGCGCGTGCTTGACGACGTCAGCCTGCATCTTCGCGTTGCATTCCGCGCGGCCGCGCGCCGTTGCCTCACGCAGCAACCCTGCACGCAGCACCTCGGGATCATTCGAATCGATGTCGGCGGGACGGGGCGGCCACTGTTCGGAGCATGCTGAGCCGTTGTTCGTCATACCTCTTCCTGCAGCCTGCAATTATCCGGCAGATCGAGCGCCGATCCACATCGTCCAAAAGTCGTAGATCGCGATCGTTCGTTTGATACGCAGGTGACTCGCGCACACGACGCAACACGCGATCGACCTCCTGCCTGATTGGAATCGCATGCACCGAAGCGGATAGTTGCGGGGTCCTAGTGCTGGTTGGTGGTTAGTGGTTGGTGGTGCCTAGACCACCAACTACCGGCTACCAACCACCAACCTGAGAGAGAAGGAGACAAGTCATGACACGAGTGATAGCAGTCCTGGTTGCCGCGGCGAGCGTGTTCGGTGCGAGCCAGGCGTATGCACAGGAGTCCAATGCGGCGGGACCGGGTCCCGTTGTCGTCACGATCATTCCCGGCGGCGCGACGTTCTTTACCGAGGGCAAGGACACCAACGGTCCGAGCTTCGGCAATTACGACCTGGGCGGCGCCGTCAGCGTCAACTTCAATCGATTCGTCGGCGTCGAGGGCGAAGTCAGCGGCGCACTCGGCATCACGCAGGATCTCGAGTTCACCAACGGCACGTCGAACCTCAAAACCCCGAACTTCGTGAACTACAGCGGGAACCTCGTCGTCTCCGCGCCAAACAAGACGTCCGTCGTTCCCTACGTCACGGGTGGCATTGGCGGCCTGAGTCTCTTCGAGAAGGAGTCGCTCGGCATC
>Ga0310810_10002464_pt1 | contig 19902 bp, 18 predicted proteins | sample NCmetagenome_FD_207641 | JGI IMG/M metagenome (GOLD analysis project Ga0310810, IMG submission 207641) | Soil microbial communities from experimental microcosm in Duke University, North Carolina, United States - NC | ecosystem: Engineered > Artificial ecosystem > Soil microcosm > Unclassified ...
GCCCGTTCGGTTAGAGGCGAAAGCAGCTAAGGAGCTCGCCTACTACTCGGGAGTCGGTCTTGGGGTGCTTGGGCCGCGCGGTTGGGATTGCTTCGGCAATATTGGCTCTAGCGGCTATACGCTATTTGTGAGTCCCAAGCCAATCGAGATCACGAACTTTTTCCCCGCCGGTTTCACGGGACCAGCAATTGAGGTTTCGCTTAGAGACGGAGGGACAGGATCGGGAACACTTGAGATGGCCGAGGTGATGGCGCGAGTCTTCCCCGACTTTGCGGCCTTTGCTAGAAACGTCGCGGAGGACTTTGGCACGCCGATTTCGTTTGGACCGTACCCCAATGACAAACTGATTTACCGTAGCAAAAGGGAAGTCGAGTACAAAACTCCTGCCCAAACGGAAGGGTTGGGAACACGTGTCGCTCTGAAGAAGAGCACCGATCCAATCGAGGGAGTGGCGATTCTCGTCGGACAGCCGCCAAGTCTTCTTCTCCTATCGGTGCGACTTCCTCAGGACTCAAAGGGGCTTGCCTCGGCAATCATTCGTCAAATTGAGAGAGACTCACCAACGGTCATGCATTAGATCGCCGCGGCACCCAGCAATTCGGGGTCACAACAAAGACCACCTCACCATTCTGATTTCGCGCGGTGGTTCGCATCTTGACGATTCCGTGACTCGGCTTGGATTTCGAGGGCCGGATGGCGAGTACTTCGGTCTCCACGCTAATCTCGTCACTCGGACGAACCGGTCGCGGCCATTCGATTCCGTCTACACCAAGCCCGAGAACGGGCAGGCTTCCAAAAGGACTCGACTCGACATTCAACCGCATCACTATCGCGGCGGTGTGCCATCCGCTAGCGATTACTCCTCCCGATATATCAGGGTCCGTGTGCATGGGCTGCGGGTCGAAGCGGCGCGCGAAATCGAGGATGTCCTCCAAGGTCATCTTGACGGGACCAGCCCGGACCTTATCGCCAACCTGAAGATCTTCTAGGTAACGATCCGTCACAGTTTCAGAAGAGCCCGGAGGCGCTTGGTCTGTACGCGGCTGACGGGGATCTCGGTCTGCTTCTTGTCGTCCATGCGGAGCTGGAAGCTGGATTTAAACCACGGGATCACCTCCTTGATCCGGTGGATGTTCACCAGGTAGGAGCGATGCACGCGCCAGAAGGTATCGGGATCGAGATTAGATTGCAGTTCTTCAATAGTGCGGTAGTTGGACTGGCCCTCCAGATTGCTGGCGACCACCGTGATCAGACCGTCGTCGATGGTGGCGTAGACCACGTCCTGCGCATCGACGATGAAATTTCGCTGGTTGCTTCGCACCAGAAGTTTGCTGCGCTGCAGTGCCGGCTTGGGCGATGCAGGTTCGGGCGGAACACCTTTATTTCGATCGCCTACCGCTTTGCGGGCGCGCTCCACGGCTACCGTCAGTCTTTCCTTATCGACAGGCTTGAGGACGTAGTCGAGGGCCTCCCAGCGGAAAGCTTCCACCGCGTACTGGTCGTAAGCGGTCGCCATGACGAAGTAGGGGAGGGGAACATCCTGCTCACGCAGTTTGCGGATCACGCCCATACCATCCAAGCCGGGCATTTGCACGTCCATGAATACCAGATCCGGCTCCAGGTCCTGGATCAGCTTAAGCGCCTCCAGGCCGTTGGACGCGGTAGCAATAATGTCGATGTCGGGGAATCCCTTGAGCTGGTAGGCCAGCTCCTCGGAAGCGAGTTTTTCGTCGTCCACCAGGATCGCGGAGATGGTCGCAGTCGCGCGATTCTGCATGAGATGCTAGTATATCAAGACAGGTGATTTGCCTTCGTGCGTCCTCGCCGAAAGGCCGCCCAAATCTAAGCCAGCCCGATACAGGGCGGGAGGAATAGCAGTTGCCGACTCGCGATAACGTCCAGATTGCGCCCGCGGACGGAAAACTTGGCGTTTTGATTCCCGGCATTGGCGCCGTCAGCACCACCTTCATTGCAGGCGTCGAAGCCGTGAAGCGTGGCACGGCCGCGCCCATCGGATCGCTCACCCAGCTGGCCACCATCCGCTTGGGTAAGCGCACCGACGACCGTAGTCCCATGATCAAGGATTTTGTGCCGCTGGCCGGATTGAACGATCTGGTTTTCGGTGGCTGGGACATTTACGAAGACACGGCTTACGAGGCGGCGGTCAACGCCAAAGTTCTCGAACGAACGCAGCTCGACGAACTCAAGGGGCCGCTTTCCGCAATTAAGCCCATGAAGGCGGTCTTCGATTCGGAATATATCCGCCGCATTAATGGTCCCAACGTCAAGGAAGGTAAGACCAAGATGGACAAGGCGGAAATGCTCATCGAAGACATCGAGCAATTCCGCAAGACCAACAATACTTCCCGGAATGTGATGATCTGGTGCGCATCCACCGAGGTTTTCCATAAGCCCGCCGCGGTCCACAAGACGCTCAAGGACTTCGAGTGCGGCTTGATGCAGAACGATCCGGAGATCGCGCCCAGCCAGATCTACGCGTATGCGGCGCTCAAGTCCGGGATTCCGTTCGCCAATGGGGCGCCCAATCTAACGACCGATATTCTGGCGTTGCAGGAGCTGGCCCGCGAACGCAATGTTCCCATCTGCGGCAAGGACTTCAAGACCGGTCAGACGTTCATGAAGACGCTGATCGCGCCCGGCTTAAAAGCGCGCATGCTGGGAATCTCCGGCTGGTTCTCGACCAATATTCTCGGGAATCGCGACGGCGAGGTGCTGGAAGATCCGGGTTCGTTCAAGACCAAGGAAGAAACCAAACTCAGCTCCCTGGAGCAGATTCTGCAGCCGAAGCTGTATCCGGAGCTTTACAAGGATCTCTACCATGCCGTGCGGATCAACTACTATCCCCCGCGCGGCGACTCCAAAGAGGGCTGGGATAACATCGACATCTTCGGATGGCTGAACTATCCCATGCAGATCAAGATCGATTTCCTGTGCCGCGATTCCATCCTGGCCGCGCCGCTGGTTCTGGACCTGATCCTGTTCATGGACCTGGCGCAACGCTCGGGAATGCGCGGCATCCAGGAATGGCTCTCGTTTTATTTCAAGGCTCCCATGACCGCGCCCGGACTCTACCCTGAGCACGACATCTTCATTCAGTTGATGAAGCTGAAGAATACGCTCCGGTGGATGCGCGGCGAGGACTTGATCACCCACTTGGGCCTGGAGTATTACGACTAACCTCGCCTGCGGCCGGTTGGGTTGTCCATGCCTGGTCCGCCAATGAATGTTCGCCCATGAATTGCCTGGTAATCGGAGGAACAGGATTCGTCGGCCAGACGCTGGTGGCCGAGCTGCTCAAAGCCGGCCACAGCGTCGCCGTGATGCATCGCCGCGCCAAACATACCCTGGGCCGCAAGGTGCGCAACATTATGGCCGACCGCAACGACGCGCAGGCCGTGCGCGCGGCGCTGGCCGGGTCGAAATTCGAACTGGTCTTCGATAATGTCTACGATTGGGATCGCGGCACCACGGCAGGGCACGTGGAAGCTACCGTGCGCGCGGCCGGCGATAACATCCAGCGTTACGTCTTCATGTCCAGCGTGGCGGCCTATGGCGATGGCCTGAATCACCACGAAGGTGACGCCCTGGCGCCAGATGACGCCCCGGAGTTATACGTCCGCAACAAAGCCATGAGCGAGCGAGCCCTGTTCCGTCTCCACCAGCGCATCGGGCTGCCGGTGGTCACGCTGCGGCCACCCTACATTTACGGGCCAGGGAATCCTTACTACCGCGAGGCTTTCTTCTGGGATCGTTTGCAAGCCAAGCGCGCCATTATCGTGCCCGGTGACGGCCGCCGCCTGATGCAGTTCGTGTACATGAAGGATCTGGTCAAGGCGGCGCTGCGCGCGGTGGACGAGCCGGCCGCCGCCGGCCACGCCTTCAACATCGCCAACCCCCGCCCGATTTCGCAGACCGAAGCCGTGGAGGCTTTCGCCAAGGCCTGCCGCAAGCAGCCTAAGTTTGTACGCATCCCGAGGGAGTACATCCTGCGGGCGGGTGGGCATCCGATGGGTCCCAAGCTGTACTTCGGTGTCTATTTCGACGTGCCTCCGATTACCCTGGTCACCGCCAAAGCCCAGCGCATCTTGAAATTTAAACCGATCGACTTCGTGACGGGTTTAAAGGAGACGCACCGGTGGTACCTTCGCAACCACAGCTTTCCTAAACCGGATTATGGGTTTGAAGACTCCTTGCTCGCGAATGCGCCCGTGTTAGCCCCGGCGAAGACTTAACGCGCGTCTTCCCAACGGCTTTCTGGAGAAACCGCGGGCCGTAGAATCGTACGCGGCATCCCTTACAGCGGAACGGCCGGAGCAGGAGCGCCGACGCGGCGAAGTCGATGAAACCATTCGCGTGCGAGGGCCGGACTTTGGAGGCTCCGCAGCACCAGCATTGCGGAATTCGCCAGCTTCGGAGAAAGCTCCGGATGATAAACCCGGCGCAAATTGAAACTAGTACGACGATGGACGGAACGATGGCCAGATAACGTGGATCCATAAAGTAGACTCAGCAGTCCCGGCATTGCGTGCACGAAGCCTGCCACTCGGGCTGGTATGGCCAAATGACTGTAGTACTGGAGTACCTGACAACCGGTACCGAAGTTGCGGTAGTTTTAGCCGGACGAAAATGCACACCTTAGGAAGAAATTCTTGACTTACTGAGATGAGCAGCTGTATGCTTTAAACGAACGTATGAGTGAAAAGGGAGACACCAAGAGCAAGATCTTGGACGCTGCTGAAAAGTTGTTCGGAATGAATGGCTTTGAGGGGACATCCCTGCGCGATATCACCACCGAAGCGGATGTCAATTTAGCCGCCATCAACTATCATTTTCAGTCCAAAGACAGCCTGATCGACGCGATTGTCGCCCGTCGTATCAAGCCGGTCAATGAGAGGCGCTTCGAACTTCTGGAGGCTGCTGGTGCGCATCCTACGGTGGAGCAGATCTTGCGGGCCTTCATGGCTCCGGTGATGCAAGTCAAAGCGGATGTCCTGGTACCTCTGATCGGAAGGATTCTCTCCAACCCGGAGGTGTTTGTCGAACGCGTATTCCATAAACATCTGGCGCCGGTTTCGCAGCGTTTTGTGGAAGCTTTATCGAAAGCACTGCCGGATTTGCCGCCTTCGGAAATCTTGTGGCGCCTGCATTTCTCGGTGGGGGTTCTGACACACACCATGTTGTGGGGAAGAATCTATCCCAAAATCACCAACGGAATCTGTGACATCTCAGATCGCGAGGCGCTGGTGGATCGTGCGGTACGGTTCGTTGCCGCTGGTTTCCGCGCGCCGGCCTCGAAAGGGAGTGATTGAAAATGAAGCGTATTCTTCCAGTTCTTGCGTTGCTCGCGCCGTTAGGCATGGGGCAGGTGGGCATACAGCAAGGTGTCATGCAGCTGACTCTGAAGCGCGCCGTCGACATCGCGCTGACCCCGGAAGGCAGCGCCCGGGTGGCGCTGGCCGAACAGTCGGTTCGCGTGCAAGAAACGCACTTGGGAACCGCCCGCGCGGCATTTTTTCCGACTCTCGACGGCTCGCTGACCGAGCGCAGCCAAACCGTGAATCTCCGGACCTTCGGGTTCGATTTCCAGTTTCCGATCCCGGGATTCTCGATTCCCAGCATCGTGGGGCCGTTCAGCGTCTTCGATGCGCGCGCCTCCGCGCAAACCACCGTCCTGGATTTTACGACCCTGCGGAAATACAAGGCTGCTCGCACAGGTTTGCAGGCCGCCAAGGCGGATCTGGACGTGACCAAGGACCAGGTGAGGGAGCAGGTGGGCCGGGCATACCTGGCCAGCCTCCGTGAGGATGCGGCGCTTGAGACGGCAAAGGCCAATGTTGACCTTTCCCAGGCTCTGGAGCGGCTGGCGCAGTCGCAAAAGGACGCGGGCACCGGGACGGGTATCGAAGTCACGCGTGCCCAGGTCCAGCTGGCCAACGATCGCCAGCGCCTGACGGTGGCCGAGAACAATCGGCGCCGGGCCGTGCTGCAACTCCTGCGGGCCATGGGGCTGAATCTGGACATGGACGTCGAGCTGAGCGACAAACTCGCGTATCAGGCCGTGGATACGGCCGCGGTGGAGGCGCTTCTGGAAACCGCGCGCAAGGGCCGCTCCGATCTCAAAGCCCAGGAGCAGCATCAGCAGACCGCCCGGATGAATTATTCGGCGGTGGAAGCCGAGCGGCTGCCCTCTATCGGTGCGTTCGGAGACTACGGAACCATTGGGCGTGAGATAGTGGGCGCGCATCCCACCCACACGGTCGGGATTCAGCTCAAGGTGCCTTTGTTCGACGGCGGACGCCGAAGTTCCCGGAGACAGGAGAGCCTCACGCAGATTCGCGAGGAAGAAATCCGCACCCGCGACCTGGGATTACAAGTGGAGCTGGATGTGCGGCTGGCTCTGGACAGTCTGCGTTCGGCCGATAGCCAGGTACAAACGGCACGGCAGGGCCTGACGCTGGCGCAGAGCGAACTGGAGCAAGCCCAGAGGCGCTATCAGGCCGGGGTTACCAATTCGCTCGAAGTGACGGATGCGCAGACGCGCCTGGATCGGGCGCGCGCCAATCAGGTGGATGCGCTCTATAGCTACAATCTTGCCCGGCTGGAATTAGCGGCAGCAACCGGCGCCATTCAGGAGTATGTGCAGAAATGAAAAAACGACGGGTGGTCCTGATTCTTGTGTTGCTGGCGGCCGCGGGCGGCGGCGCCTGGTATTGGTTCTACGGGGGCATGAACCGCGCCACTGACCGCATCCTGGTTTCGGGCAATCTGGAGCTCACCCAGGTGGATCTGTCCTTCAAGACCGCCGGGCGCATGACGGAGCTGGCGGTGCGCGAAGGCCAGTTCGTGAAGAAGGGCGATCTGATCGCGAAACTCGATTCGGCGCAGTTAGAGCAGCAATTGCTGCGCGACCAGGCTTCGGTCGCGTCAGCGCAATCCTCCTTGCAGCAGTTGCAGACCTCGATCGAATATCAAGCCGCGACGATCGATAGCGACATCACCGCACGGCGCGCCGACCTGGCGCAAGCGCAGGCCAAACTGGATGAGTTATTAGCGGGAAGCCGGCCACAGGAGATCCAGCAGGCGCAATCGGCCGTAGCGGACGCCAAAGCCTGGCATGATCAGGCGCAGGCGGATTGGGAGCGCGCGCAAACCCTGTTCTCGCGCGAAGACATTTCTAAATCGCAGTACGACCAAGCGCGCGCCAAGCTAGACAGCACGAATGCGCAGTTCCGCCAAGCCCAAGAACACTTGGGGCTGGTCCAGGAGGGGCCGCGTAAGGAGGATATCGCGGGCGCGCGAGCGCAGGTGGCCCGGGCGCAGGCGGCGGTTCAAACGGCCGAGGCTAATCGGATCGAATTGCGACGCAAGCGGGAAGAACTCGCTGCGCGGAAGTCGGAAATCGATCGGACGCGCGCCCAGGTGGGCATGACGCAGACGCAGATTGCGGATGCCACTGTGGTCGCGCCCATTGACGGCGTGGTGCTGGTGAAGGCGGCCGAAGCAGGCGAGGTGATCGCGGCCGGCAGCACCATCGTCAGTTTGGGCGATCTCACACATCCGTGGCTGCGCGCCTATATCAACGAAACCGATCTCGGCCGCATCCAGCTGGGCGGCAAGGTCCAACTCAGCACCGACTCTTTCAAGGGCAAGACCTATGACGGCCGCATTTCGTTCATATCGTCCGAGGCCGAATTCACGCCCAAGCAAATTCAAACGAAGGAGGAACGGGTCAAGCTGGTTTATCGGATCAAGATCGACGTGGACAATTCGCATCAAGAGCTGAAGAACAACATGCCGGTGGATGGGGAAATCCTGCTGTGAGTATTGTGATCGCACAGGGGCTGACGCGGCGCTTCGGCGCGCTCACCGCTGTGGATCGCCTGGATCTGGAAGTCCCGGAAGGCGAGATTTTCGCGCTGGTGGGTCCGGACGGAGCTGGCAAGACCACCACCATGCGGCTGCTCTGCGGCCTGATGGACCCCACCGAAGGCAAGGCCATTGTCGCGGGTCACGACGTGGCGAAGGAGCTCGACGCGGTCAAGGACCAGATCGGCTATATGGCCCAGCGTTTCGGTCTCTACGGCGATCTCACCGTGAACGAGAACATGGCGTTCTACGGCGATCTGTTCGGCGTGATCGGCCGCGAGCGCGAGGCATTGAACGGGCGCCTGATGCAAATGACGCGCATGGAGCCGTTCGGCAAACGCCAAGCCGCGAAACTCTCGGGCGGCATGAAGCAAAAGCTGGCGCTGATGTGCACACTGCTGCACAAGCCACGCGTGCTGTTCCTCGATGAGCCTACCAATGGAGTCGATCCGGTTTCGCGCCGTGATTTCTGGGCGATCCTGTATCAACTGGTGGGCGAAGGCTTAACAGTTCTGGTTTCGACCGCGTATCTGGATGAGGCCGAGCGCGCCAATCGCGTCGGCATGATGCACAAGGGCCGGATGATCCGGTGCGACGCTCCAGCGGCATTGAAGGAAAGCCTGGAGGAGACCTGCTATCGAGTCCATTTTCCGCATCCGGAAGAAGCCCGGCCGCTGCTCGAGCGCCAACCGGGCGTACTGGGCGTCTATCACGCCGGTATCGAATATCACTTGTTCGTCGACGAGCGTGTCACGCCGGTCGAGAACCTGCTGAAGATCACCCCGTTCACATATCAGCGCATCGTGCCGTCGCTGGAAGACGTGTTCATCGCGCTCGCGCGCAAGGAAGAGCTGGTCCATGCCGCCTGAGAGTAACGGACCCGCAGTCCACATCGACAAGCTGGTCAAGCGCTTCGGCGATTTCGTCGCGGTCGACAATGTTTCCATTGAAGTCGCCCGCGGCGAGATTTTCGGCTTTCTGGGACCCAACGGGGCGGGGAAGTCCACCACCATCCGGATCCTGTGCGGCCTGCTGGCGCCCACTTCGGGCCGGGCCACGGTCGGCGGATTTGATGTCGCGACGCAGTCCGAGCTGGTGCGCCAGCACATCGGGTACATGTCGCAGAAGTTCTCGCTCTACGACGACCTGTCGGTCGAGGAGAACATCGAGTTTTTCGGCGGTGTGTATGGAGTTTCGCCCGAGACCTTGCCGCAGCGGCGCGACTATGTCCTGCGCATGGCCAGCCTCGAAGACAAGCGAACGGTTACGACCCGCGAGCTTCCTGGAGGCTTGAAGCAGCGGCTGGCGTTGGGCTGCGCGATTCTCCACGAGCCTCCCATCCTGTTTCTGGATGAACCTACCAGTGGCGTGGATCCGGTGGCCCGGCGAAATTTCTGGGATTTGATTTACCAGCTTTCCGAGTCCGGCCACACCATCTTCGTGACCACGCACTATATGGACGAGGCTGAGTATTGCCATCGTGTCGCGTTGATGTACGCGGGACGAGTCATCGCGCTGGGTTCGCCCACCGAGCTGAAACAGGCGTTCGGCCAGCACCACTTACTGATGCTCGAGACCTCGAACTTGCTGGGCGCCATGCGCGCGCTCCAGGGACGCAAGGGGATTGTGGATGTCGCGGTGTTCGGCAGCGGTCTGCACGTCAGGGTCGACGATGAGGCGCGTGCCATCGAGGAAATCCGGCCGGCATTGGCCGCCGCCGGAATCAAGCTGGACGGGCTGGACCCGATTCCTCCGTCCATGGAGGACGTGTTCGTCGGTTTGATTGAAGAACAGGAGCGGATGGCTGCAAAATGAACCTTCGACGCACCCGCGCCATGGCTCGCAAGGAGCTGCTGCACATCATCCGCGATCCACGCAGTCTGATGGCTGCCCTGGCCCAGCCGGTTCTTGTGCTGCTCCTGTTCGGATACGCGCTGAGCCTGGACGTCGACCGGATCCCCACCATCATTTACGATGCCGACCGGAGCGCGGAAAGCCAAAAACTGGTTCAGGAGTTTCGCGGCTCCCGTTATTTCCAGATCGTCGATGAGGTCGATTCCTACAAGCCCATCGAGCGCGCGATGGATCAGCGGCGCATTCTGGTGGGTGTGGCGATTCCCGCCGACTACTCGCGCGATCTTCTCCAGGGCAAGGAGTCGCCGGTGCAGATTCTGCTCGACGGAAGCGATTCCAACACGGCTTCGATCGCCATGGGTTACGCCGAGGGTCTGGTCCAGACCTACGCGCGGCGCGCGCGCGAAGAGGCCCAAAGCCTGCGTACCGGGAGCGTGCTCCAGCCTCCGGTGACTGCCCAGGTGCGGGTCTGGTACAACACCGATTTGGTCTCGCGGAACTTCATCGTGCCGGGCCTGATCGGCGTGATCACCATGATCATCGCGGCGCTGCTGACATCGCTCACCATTGCGCGCGAATGGGAAAACGGCACCATGGAGCAGCTCCTGTCCACGCCCGTGCGTCCGGTAGAGATGGCGCTGGGCAAGCTCTCGGCGCACTTCCTGCTGGGACTGGTCGACATGCTGGTCGCCCTGTTTGTGGGCGTGGTGATCTTTCATGTGCCTCTCAAGGGCAGTCTGGTGCTGCTGCTCTTTTCCGCGTGTGTATTTCTCTACGGCGCGCTGGCGTGGGGTCTGTATATTTCGGCCATGTTCCGAACCCAGCTGGGCGCCTACCAGATGGGTACGCTGACCTCGTTCCTGCCGGCCTTTCTGCTGTCGGGATTCATCTATCCCATCGCCAACATGCCGTGGATCATCCGCGTGATTTCCGTGATCGTTCCGGCCCGGTACTTCATTGACATGACGAAAGGGATCTTCCTCAAAGGAACCGGACTGCGTTTGCTGTGGTTCGACCTGTTGTTGTTGATTCTTTATGCGGTGGGGATTTCGTTCCTCGCAGTCCGCAAGCTAAGGCAGAAAATCGCGTAATGAGACAACGCCTCCGTGCCATGATCCGCAAGGAATTTTTGCAGGCATTTCGTGATCCGCGCATGCGCGGCATGCTGGTCCTTCCGCCGTTGATTCAGCTCCTGGTTTTCGGCTACGCGGCGAACCTGGACGTGAATACCGCGAAAATCGCCTGGATGGATCAGGATCAAAGTCCGCAGAGCCGCGAGCTGCTTTCGCACTTTCTGGGATCCGGCCGGTTCATGATTGCCGCAACGCCTTCGAGCGAGGCCGAAATGCAGGACAGTATGGATCGCGGAAGTGTCGATGGAGTAATCCGGGTACTTCCCGGCTTCGCCCGCGACATCGAGCATGGCCGTCCCACCAGCGTCCAGGTATTGCTTGACGGCAGTAACTCCAATGCGGCCTCGATCGTTTCGGGCTATGCCAGCCAAACCATCGCGCGCTTCACCAGCGAGGTGATGGCTGAGCGTCAACGGGAAAAACTGGTGCCGGCGGGTGTCGCGATGCATCCGGCCCTGCCCCAGGTCTTCACCGCCACGCGCGTGTGGTTTAATCCGGAGCTCAAGAGCCGGAACTATTTCATCCCGGGTGTGATCGTCAATATCATCATGCTGGTGACTTTGTCACTGACCACCATGGCCATCGTCCGAGAAAAAGAGCTGGGGACCATGGAGCAGCTCATGGTGACGCCGATCCGGCCGGCCGAGCTGATTCTGGGCAAGACGCTGCCGTTCGTGCTGATCGGCTTCTGGGACATGCTGCTGGTGTTGGGCGCGTCCCTGTTGATCTTCCACATGCCCTTCGCGGGCAGCTTCTGGCTGCTATGCCTGGCATCGCTGCTGTTCATCCTGACCACGTTGGGCGCGGGCCTGCTGATCTCGACCATCTCCCACACACAGCAGCAGGCCAACTTGGCGACGTTCCTCTTGTTTCAGCCGTTTCAGATGCTCAGTGGCTTCACGTTTCCGATCCGCAGCATGCCGCAGTCGGTGCAGTGGTTCACCTTCGTCAATCCGATGCGATATTTCCTCGAAATCGTCCGCGGCATATTCCTGAAAGGCTCAGGCTTTGACACGTTGTGGCCTAATTTGCTCGCGCTGGCTGTCTTCGGCGTGACGATTCTGTGGATCAGTGTCCTGCGCTTCCATAAACACCTGGAGTAGGGATACACTTGAAACACATGGATTCTCGCCGGAATTTCGTCGGTAAGGTCGCTTACGGCTTGGCTGGTACGCTGGCCGCAGGCCCTGCCCGCGTTCTCGGCGCGAACGACCGTGTCCGCCTCGGCATCATCGGCGCGGGTGATCGCGGGATGGAGCTGGTCAATCATATCCGGGCCTGCCCCAACACCGAAATCGCGGGGTTTGCCGACGTCTACTCCAAACGCCTGGAGACCGCTGCGGCAACGGCGCACGGCGCGTCGATCCACACGGACTACCGTGGTCTGCTGGACGATCCCACGGTGGACGCGGTAATCATCGCGACGCCCCAGCATCTTCATGCCCGGCAGTTCTGCGATGCGATCGCCGCGGGCAAGCACGTGTATCTCGAAAAAGCCATGGCGCTGAGCGTCGCTCAAGCCAAGCAGATGCGCTCTGCTTACGACGCCGACCGGCGCCGCCACGTCGTTCAGATCGGTCATCAGGCGTGCTCCACCGGGCATGTGACGGATGTTCGCCAATTTCTCTCTCGTCCGGATCGTCTGGGAAAGATTACGGCGATTGCCATGCAGATGCATCGCAACACGCCGGTGACTAAGCCGCAATGGGCCCGGCCGGCTCTGCTCACGCCGGACCTGACGCCGTCAAGGCTCGACTGGGCCGCGTTTCAAGGCGACGCGCCGCATCATCCGTTCGATCCGAATCGTTTCGTCCACTGGCGCTATTTTTGGGACTACTCCGGCGGCAGCGTGTTCGAGCACATGAGCCAGCAGCTGAGCTTCTGGTACGGAACGCTGAATCTGGACATTCCGCAATCGGCCACCATGAAGGGCGGCATCTATCTCTGGAAAGACGGCCGCCAGGTTCCCGATACCGTCAGCGTGACGCTGCAGCAGCCTGAGGAGATTCTGGTCAGCTGGGTGTCGGGCCTCGGCAACAACCAGCTGGGAGTGAGCGAAGACGTGCTGGGCACGCATGGGACGATCGCGCGGGCCAGCCAGGTTCGCTATGTGCCGCAGAAGGTGAATCGTCCGGACCTTCAGGAATCCGTGGGACGCACGGCGCACGTCCCACAGGCGCATTTACAGAATTTTCTCGACTGCGTCCGCCTGGGAGGCGAGCCGAACTGCCCCTTCGAGCTGGGCTACCGCGTCTCCATCGCCTGCCGCATGGCTGTAAACAGCTATCGCGAAGGTCGTACGGTACGGTGGGATCCGCAGCGCGAAGAGATCGTCTAAACCCTCTCAATGGATTTCGGATTCACCGAAGAACACCATCAGCTTCGCAAGACCATTCGCGCGTTTACCGAAACCGAAATGCTGCCCCACGTCATGGAGTGGGACGAATCGCAGCAGTTCCCCGTGGCGATCTTCCGCGAGCTGGGCGAGCTGGGCGTGCTCGGCGCGGTGTTCCCGGAAGAGTTGGGCGGTTCCGGCTACAGCTATGTGGACTACTCGATTCTGGTCGAGGAGCTGGCCCGTGTAGACCCCTCCATCGCATTGAGCATCGCGGCGCACGTGTCGCTGTGCGCGAATCACATCTTCCTGGCAGGCGATGACGCGCAGCGCCGGCAGTACATTCCCAGGCTGGCGTCGGGAGAGCTGATTGGAGCATGGGCGCTCACCGAGCCTGAATCGGGATCGGACGCCGGAGGCACGCGCACGTCCGCCGTGCGCCAGGGAGACTGCTGGGTCTTGAACGGCAGCAAGACCTTCATCACCAACGCCCACATCGCCGACGTTTTCGTGATCATGGCGATGACGGATCGCTCCCAGGCGACTCATGGCATCTCGGCTTTTTTGGTGGAGAAGGACACGCCGGGTTTCCGCAGCGGGAAAAAGGAGAACAAACTGGGCATGCGCTGCTCGCCCACCGGCGAGCTGATTTTCACGGATTGCCGCGTGCCTGCGGCCAGCCTGATCGGCAAGCAGGGCGAGGGATTCATCGACAGTCTGCGGGTGCTTGACGGCGGGCGCATTTCGATCGCGGCGCTGAGTATCGGCATTGCGCAAGGGGCCTATGAAGCCTCGCTCAAGTATTCCAAGCAGCGCAAGCAGTTCGGACGCTTCATCTCGGAATTCCAGACCATCCAGAACAAGCTGGCGGATATGGCGACGGAGATCGATGCGGCGCGGCTGTTGACGCTGCGCGCGTCCTGGCTCAAGGATTCCGGAGCACCGGTGAACAAGGAATCGTCGATGGCCAAGCTGTATGCGTCCGAGCTCGCCGTGCGCGTCGCCAATGAAGCGGTCCAGATCCACGGCGGGTATGGGTTTATCAAGGACTATCCGGTCGAGAAGTTTTATCGCGACGCGAAGCTGTGTACCATCGGCGAGGGAACCAGCGAGATTCAGCGCATGGTGATCGCCCGGCAGTTGCTGAAGAGCTGACATCGATGACGGAAGCCGCACAGAAGATCCTGGACGGCGACGTGCGCGCGCTGGCTCGCGCCGCTACGTGGATCGAAAACCGCAGCCCGGAAGCCGAGCCGCTTCTGCGCGAGCTTTTCCCGCACACCGGACGAGCTTTGGTTATCGGCATCACGGGCCCGCCCGGCGCAGGCAAGAGCACTCTGTGCGACCAATGTGCCCGGCTGATTCGCGGGGAAGGGAAAACCGTCGGCATCATCGCGGTCGATCCCAGCAGCCCCTATTCGGGTGGCGCCGTGCTGGGCGACCGTATTCGCATGCAGCAGCATCATGCCGATCCGGGCGTCTTCATCCGTTCGATGGCCACCCGCGGGTGGCTGGGCGGCCTGGCGCGCGCGACCACCGAGATGACCATGCTCCTCGATGCGGCGGGCCGCGACGTCATTCTGGTGGAGACGGTCGGCGTCGGACAAGACGAGGTCGAGATTGCAAGGCTCGCCCACGTCACGCTGGTCGTACTGACTCCGGGCGCCGGAGACGATGTCCAGACGCTCAAAGCGGGTATCATGGAGATCGCTCAAGTGTTCGTCATCAATAAATCTGATCTGCCCGGCGCGGACAAACTGCAGCGCGAAATTCAGGCGGCGATGGGTTTGGCGCATGGCCCGGACGTCGAGATCGTCAGTACGGTGGCGCTGGAAGGGACCGGCGTGGCCGACGTGCTCGCGGCCGCCCGACGCGCCGAGCCCCGTGGTCGCGACGCGGAGCGCTGTGCTCAGATCTGGGCGGCCCGCTTACGCGAGATGCTGCGCGAGCGCATGCTGGATCGTTTTTCCGCCGAGGATTTTGTCGCCGCTGGACGCGAGGTCGCCGCACACCAACGCGATCCGTACTCCATTCTCAATGACTGGATCAAGAATTAATCACTTAGGGATTGCCGTGCGCTCCATCGACCAGGCGCTCGAGTTCTATCGCGATCAGCTTGGCCTGACGGTTTCCTTCCGTGAGACCGTGGCGATCGAAAAAGTTCACGCGGCCCTGTTGCCGGTGGGGGAATCACGCATCGAGCTTCTGGAAGCCACAGATCCCGATTCGGTCATTGCGAAATTCATTGAAAAACGCGGCGAGGGACTACACCACGTGGCGCTGACGGTTCCCGACCTCAACGCCGCTGTGGATCGGCTTAAATCCGCGGGCGCGCGTCTGCTCAACGAGCCTCGCGCCGGAGCCGGCGGGCACCTCTACGTTTTTATTCACCCCGCCTCGACAGGTGGAGTACTTTTGGAACTCATACAAGAATGAAACTGGTCTTATGAAACCGAGCATCGGCATTATCGGCGGCAGCGGACTCTACTCCATGCCGGGATTTGAACGTCACGAGGAGCGCAAGGTCGACACGCCCTGGGGTGCGCCGTCGGACGCCTACATCGTGGGCGAACTGGCGGGTAGGGAAGTCGCGTTCCTGGCACGCCACGGCCGCGGACACCGCATCTCGCCCTCGGAGCTGAACTTTCGCGCCAACATCTGGGGCATGAAATCGCTGGGTGTCGAGCGCATTCTTTCGCTCAGCGCGGTCGGCTCGCTCAAGGAGGAGCACAAGCCGCTCGATTTCGTGATTCCCTACCAGTTTGTTGATCGAACGCGTGGACGGGTATCCACCTTCTTTGGTGAAGGGCTGGTCGCGCACATCAGTTTCGCGCATCCCATTTGCCCCCAGATGGCCGATGTCGCCCATGCCGCCGGTCAGGACGCAGGCGTGCGCGTCAAGCTGGGCGGCACCTACCTGTGCATGGAAGGTCCGGCGTTTTCGACGCTGGCCGAGTCGAATCTGTATCGTAGCTGGGGCATGGACGTCATCGGCATGACCAACCTTCAGGAGGCCAAGCTCGCGCGCGAGGCCGAGCTGTGCTACACCACCGTCGCCATGGTGACCGATTACGATTGCTGGCATCCCGAGCATGATGCGGTCACCGTGAACGACATCATCGCGAATCTCACGCAGAACGCCGCCAATGCCGCCAGGCTGGTGCAGGCAGCAGTCGCCGCGATGCCGGAAGCGCGCACCTGTAAATGTGGATCGGCGCTGGCGCACGCGCTCATCACCGACCGCGCTACGATTCCCGAGGCCACTCGCAAGAAGCTGGAGCTGCTTGTGGGTAAGTATGTCGGGAAGTAGCTGTGGCGAGCTGCTCGATCTCTGTCTGCGAGGGCACCCGTGGACCACAGACCTTCTGGATCGAGCCATCGCCGAGGATCAAGGCCGTGCGCTGTTCTCAGTCGTGGTGGAACGCTTAGGCGACCTGTTCGAACCGCATCTCTGCGATGTCTACAACCGGCTCTTTACAGAGGTGATCGCTCGCGTTTGCCCGGAATTGACCCCCCGTACCCGCTGCGTTGCTGGTAGGGCCGGTCCATGGCCGGCCGCGAATCGTGTTTACGTCCTCTCGCGAATTACTCTCGGCGCCGACGTCGCCGTCACCAGCGTCTTGCTCGACGCCGCCAAGCGCCGTTATCCGTCCGCGGAAATCGTGTTCGCCGGACCCCGCAAGAATTACGAGCTGTTCGAGGCGGAGCCGCGCATCGTTCATCGTGAGATCGCCTATGCCCGCGGCGCCTCGCTGCATGACCGCCTTCAGGCGTCCGCGGCGTTGTGGTTTGACGACGGTCTGGTGCTCGATCCGGATTCGCGGCTCACCCAGCTGGGTCTAATTCGCGTCTGCCCCGATGATCGCTACCGGCTCTTCGAGAGCCGCTCATCCGGGGGTGATGGAAGTGATCGGCTTCCCGATCTCGCCGCGCGCTGGGCCGAAGATCCGGAAGCGCGACCGTATATTTCTCCGCGCCCCGCAACCGAATCCCCCGCCGATATTACGGTGAGCCTGGGCGTAGGCGAAAATCCCGCCAAGCGGCTCGATGACAAGTTTGAGCACCAGCTTCTTCAGATGCTCGCGGAGACCGGCGCTTCTCTGCTGGTCGACAAAGGTGGCAGCGCCGCGGAGCGCAAACGCGTCGAGCGTGCATTGCCGTCGGGTGCCCGAACCCACGATGGAGCCTTCGCTCCCTTCGCCGCCGAAATCGCTCGATCCAAACTATTCGTCGGCTATGATTCCGCCGCCGGCCACGTCGCCTCGGCTTGCGGGGTGCCGCTCATCAGCATCGCCAAGGGCTTCGTCAGTGAGCGTATGGCGGCGCGCTGGCGGCCCATTGGAACGGTAATCGATGGCAACGCCGCTGACGTTCTCGATCAGGCGCGGCGCGCGCTCTCTACATATACATTCCGCCGTTGACGTCGAGTACGTGACCAGTGATGTAGGCGGCCTCTTCGCTCGCCAGATAGCGAACGGCGGACGCCACGTCTTCGACCTTGCCGAACCGCCGCAGGGGAATATGCGCCAGCAGGGTATTCTTCACGTCATCGGAGAGCACAGCGGTCATGTCCGTTTCGATGAACCCCGGCGCGACGGCATTCACCGTAACATTCCGGCTGGCGATCTCCTGCGCCAGCGATTTCGTCAGTCCGATCAAGCCCGCCTTGGACGCGACATAGTTCGACTGCCCCGGATTCCCCGTCTCGCCGACGATCGACGAGATGTTGATGATCCGGCCCCAGCGCTCTTTAAGCATCGCAGGCAACACCTGTTGGATCGCCAGGAATGCGCCGGTAAGGTTTGTCGCGAGCACCGCGTCCCAGTCCTCTTTCTTCAGGCGCATCGCCAGGCCGTCTTTGGTGATGCCCGCGTTGTTCACCAAGATGTCGATCTTGCCCGCCTTGGCAAATGCTTCCTTGATCGATTCAGGAGACGCCAGATCGATCGCGACGCAGGTTGCTCGCGGAATCTGCATGGCCGCTTCTTCCAGCTTCTTTTCGTCTCGCGCCGCCAGAATTACGCGCGCACCCGCGTCACTCAGGGCTTGCGCGACCGCCCGGCCGATCCCGCGACTCGCTCCCGTAACAAATGCCGTCCTGTTTGTCATGGTCGTCATGTAATCTCTCATAATAGTGGAACATGCCCTACGATGACCTGCGCGAGTTCATCCGCGCCCTGGAAAAGCACGGCGAGCTCAAGCGGATTCCCTTCGAGGTTGACCCGCATCTCGAAATCACCGAGTTCGCCGATCGCAGTGTGAAATCCGGCGGACCGGCCCTGCTGTTTGAAAAACCCAAGGGCTCCGACATCCCGGTTTTGATCAACGCCTTCGCCAGCATGCGCCGGATGGAGATCGCGCTCGAAGTCTCCGCGGTCGAGGAAATTGCCGGCCGCATCTCCGATCTGCTGGCCATGCAGAAGCCCGAAGGATTGCTCGGGAAACTCAAGATGCTTCCGAAGCTGGCCGAGCTCGGCTCGATTTTCCCCAAGACGGTTTCGAGCGGCCTTTGCAAGGATGTCATCCGGCATGAAGGCAAGTTCGATCTGAACTACCTTCCGGTGCTGCATTGCTGGCCGCAAGATGCCGGCCGCTTTATTACTTTGCCGATGGTGTTCTCGCGCAACCCCGATACGGGCAAGCGCAACTGCGGCTGCTACCGCCTCCAGGTGTTCGACGGCTCGACCACGGGAATGCACTGGCAGACGCACAAGCAGGGTGCCGAGCACTATCGCCGCCTTCGCGCCTCCGGCACAAACAAGAGGATGGATATTGCCGTTGCGATCGGCTCCGACCCGGCCACCATGTACTCGGCCATCCTGCCTCTTCCGCCTGACCTGGACGAAATGATGATCGCCGGATTCCTTCGCGGCAAGCCTGTCGAGATGGTCAAATGCGAGACCAACGATCTCGAAGTTCCCGCCAACAGCGAGATCGTCCTCGAGGGTTACGTCGAGCTGGGCGAGCTCCGCCGCGAAGGACCCTTCGGCGATCACACCGGCTTCTACTCGCTCGACGACGATTACCCGGTGTTCCACGTCACCTGCGTCACGCATCGCAAGAACCCCATCTATGCGACCACCATCGTCGGCCCGCCCCCTATGGAGGATTTCTACATGGGCAAGGCCATCGAGCGTATCTTTCTGCCTTTGATGCGGCTACAGCTTCCTGAGATCCGCGACATCTCCATGCCGGCAGAGGGAATCTTCCACAACCTGATTCTGGTGGCCATCCGCAAATCCTACCCCGGCCACGCCCGCAAAGTGATGCACGCGATCTGGGGGCTCGGTCAGGCGATGTTTTCGAAATGCATTGTGGTGGTGGATGAGGATGTGGACGTGCAGAATTCCAGCGAGGTCGCCTGGAAGGCGCTTAACAATATCGATCCGGAGCGCGATATCCAGTTTGTCCTGGGACCTGTCGATTCGCTGGACCATTCCAGCCGTCTTCCCAACTACGGCTCGAAGATGGGCGTGGACGCCACAAAGAAGTGGCCCGAGGAAGGCTTCACACGGCCGTGGCCCGACGTAATCCGCATGCCGGACGACGTGCGCGCTCGCGTCGATGCGCTGTGGAAGAAAGCCGGGTTACACTAAGAAGTACGCGGCGGCTGTAGCTCAGTTGGTAGTAGCGCCAGATTGTGGTTCTGGATGTCGTGGGTTCAAATCCCACCAGCCGCCCCAAACGCTCGCT
>Ga0310810_10002465_pt1 | contig 19890 bp, 20 predicted proteins | sample NCmetagenome_FD_207641 | JGI IMG/M metagenome (GOLD analysis project Ga0310810, IMG submission 207641) | Soil microbial communities from experimental microcosm in Duke University, North Carolina, United States - NC | ecosystem: Engineered > Artificial ecosystem > Soil microcosm > Unclassified ...
ATCCACGCCATGCTGCGCTGGGACTGGAAAGCCGCCGAGGAAGGGTTCAAGCAGGCGATTGCGTTGAATCCGAGCAGCGACGGCGCGCACCGATGGTACGGGCTGCTGCTGGCCGGAATGGGTCGATGCGAAGAAGCGGTACGCGAAGCGCGGCGTGCGCGCGAGCTGGACCCACTCTGCCTGGTCGTCGGCACGAGCGCCGCGTGGATTCAGTTCATGGCCGGCGACTATGAGTCGGCCATCGACACGTGCCGCAACGTCCTGGACATGAAACCTCAATTCCCACCGGCAACGCGCGTGCTCGGCGCCGCGCTGCTGCAGATGGACCGCGCCGCCGAAGGGATCGCGGAGATGGAAGCCGCTGCCGCGAACAAACCAGGCAACCCCGTGCTCCTGTCGTGGCTCGCGCACGCCAAAGCGATGCGCGGCGAATGTGGCGTCGCGCGTACGCTCATCCAGGCGACCGATCGCCTTCGCGCGGATCGTTTCGTCCCCTCGCTTCACGTCGCCCTCGCGCACGTCGGCCTTGGAGAAGCGGATGAGGCCTTCGCAATGCTCGATCGAGCCTGCGAGGAGCGCGACCCGATGCTGCTCATGCTCGCCGGCGACCCGCGGTTCGACCCCCTGCGCCGCGACGTGCGTTTCGCTCGTCTGCTCGTCCGCCTCGGCCTATAAACCAATCGGCCGCGTGCGCCGTATCTGAAGAGTAGGCGGAGGGCTTTATATGTCTCGACGTGTGATCGGATTTCTCATAGCGCTGGCGCTGGCGTTCCCCGCGCTGGCGCTGGCGCAAGCGGCACCCAGGCATCCGGACTTCAGCGGCACATGGAAAGTCACGAACATTGATATGCCTGACGCAGCCGGCGGCAGCGCTGGCTTTGGCGGGCGAGGTGGGTTCGGCGGTCGGGGTGGACGTGGCTTTGGCGGAGGTGGCCGTCGCGGCGGCTACAACCGTGGCGGTGGCGGCGGGGGTGATCAGGCCAACGCCAACGCCGATGCCGAGCGGCCGCGGCGCCTGGAGGTTGGTCAGACGGTGCGTATCCGTCAGACCGACGATCGCCTCATCATCACCGACGACGACGGGCAGGGCGTGGCGACGATGAACAGCTACAACCTTGACGGGAAGGAAACGACGAACAAGACAGCGCAGGCGACAACCAAGAGCAAGAGCAAGTGGGAAGGCGTCGCGCTGGTCACGGACGTGACCCGTTCGATGCAGACACCGCGCGGCAACTTCGACATGAAGAGCCGCGAGGTGCGCAGTTTGAGCGCAGACGGCAAGGTGATGACCGTGCGCACGGAGTTCGATACGCAGCGGGGCAAGCAGGCGATGACCGTCACGTACGAGCTGGTTGGCAGTTAGTAGTGGCTAGTGGTTAATCGGTTCGTCGTTGGTGGTTGGTGGTTTTACACTAACCACTAACTACGAACCGCCAACGACTATCCAGATGAGAGTGCTTGTCGTCGAAGACGAACAGAAGGTTGCCAACGCCCTGCGTGAGGGCCTCGAAGGCGAGCGCTATGAGGTAGTCGTTGAACGGACCGGCGAGGATGCGTTCTTTCGCATCACGACGGAGGCGTTCGACTTGATCCTTCTGGATCTCGGCCTTCCGGGCCGCGACGGCCTGCAGATTCTCACCACGCTGCGCAGCAAGAGTATCAAGACACCCGTGCTCGTCCTCACGGCGCGCGACACGCTGCAGGACCGGGTCGCCGGTCTCGACAGCGGCGCCGACGACTATCTTGTCAAGCCGTTCGCCTTCGCCGAGCTGCTCGCACGTATTCGCGCGCTGATGCGCCGTGGTACGGCGGAGGCGCCCCGCCTCGCGGTCGGCGACCTGGCGATGGATCTGATCACGCGGAAGGTAACGCGCGGCGGGCAGCCGGTCGATCTGACGGTGCGCGAGTTCGAGCTCCTGGAATACCTGATGCGCTACGAAGGCCAGGTGGTGTCGCGCGAGACGCTGGCGCGCGATGTGTGGAAGGAAACCGCCCGGACCACGCCGCTCGACAACGTCATCGACGTGCACATCGCGCGGCTGCGGCGGAAGGTCGATCTCGATCGGCCGGTCAAACTGATTCACACCGTGCGCGGCGTCGGTTTCATGCTGCGCGAGGGCGAGCCGTGAGGAGGTGGTGGCGATCGCACAGCGTGCGCGTGCAGCTCACGCTGTGGTACGTCGCCGCCATGACGCTGGTCCTCGCCGTCTATGCCGGCGCCATCCTCGCCTACGTCAGCCGCAGCGCTTCCCAGCTCCTCGATCAGCAGCTCCGCGCGGACTTCCAGTGGGCGACGGTCATGGTGGAGCAGACGCCCGAGGGTGGCATTACATGGAACGGCGAAGAGGCGATTGAAGAGCACCCGTGGCTGCAGATATGGAGCGCCGACGGCAAGCTCCTGTTTCGCAACGATGTCGCGCTGGGACAGCCTGATGTCGGAATGAATCTGGCGAACCTGGCCGACGATGCGATCGTGCGCGTACCGACGGATGGTGTGGCGATGCGCGTGTTGAGCAGGCGCGGCGAGATCGAGGGAGGGCCGGTCGTCATTCAGGTCGGACGCTCCGAGGCAACGATGCGCGAACAGATACGGACGGTCGCGCTCATTCTGCTGCTTGGCCTGCCGCTCGCCGTCGCCACCGCGGGATTTGGCGGCTATCTCCTCGCACGGCGTGCGCTCGCACCGATCGAAAGGATGACGGAGCGCGCGGAGACAATCACCGCGGAGCGATTGAGCGACCGGCTGCCGGTCAGCAATGCCGACAACGAGATGGGCCGCCTGGCGACCGTATTCAACGCGACGCTCGCCCGGCTGCAGGAATCGTTCGAGCAGATGCGGCGTTTTACGGCGGACGTGTCGCACGAATTGCGGACACCGCTCACCGCGATTCGCAGCGTCGGCGAAGTGGGGCTGCGCGGCAAGCGTGACGAACACGACTACCGCACGATCATCGGCAGCATGCTGGAGGAGGCGGACCGCCTGGCGGTGCTTGTCGATCGTCTGCTGACGCTGTCGCGGACGGAGACCGGAGAGTCGAGGCTGTCGATCGAGCCGATCGCGCTGCAGGAGCTCGCCGAGAGCGTCATCGCGGATCTGGCGGTGCTTGCGGAAGAGAAGTCGCAGCAGCTCGTCGTCGAGGCGCACGGTGCGCCGTGCGCCTCGGGCGATCGCATGATGCTGCGGCAGGCGCTCATCAATCTGGTCGACAACGCCATCAAGTTCTCGCCGCCTGATACCGCCATCGTTATCCGCATCGCGGATGCGCAAGGCAAGGCGACAATTGATGTGATCGACCGGGGCGCCGGCATTCCGGACGCCGCGCGCGATCACATCTTCGACCGCTTTTACCGTGCCAGCGGCAGCGCGGATGTGATCGGCACGGGGCTGGGACTATCCATCTCGAAGTCTGCCGTGGAAAAGTCCGGCGGGTTGCTCACGCTCGAAAAGACGGACGGCAACGGCAGCACGTTCCGGATCACGCTGCCGCGGTCTTAACCACGAAGGTCCGGAAGGCACGCGTTCTTCCTACCTTCGTGGTTGAGAGACCGGAACGCCAGCGCCAACGCCGCCAGCAGCATCGCCGTGAGAAATACCGCGACACCGGGCCAGGCGTACGCGGTCCAGAAAAATCCGCCGACCGTCCCGGCGGTGCTCGCGCCCATGTAATAGAAGAAGAGGTACAGCGCCGATGCCTGCGCCTTCCCCTCATATGCGTGCAGCCCGACCCAACTGCTCGCGACCGAATGCGAAGCGAAGAAGCCGATCGTGACGAGTGCGATGCCGACAATGACGAGCGGCAGCGGCCGCAGCATCGTCGCCCCGACGCCGAGCAGCATTGTCGTCAGCCCGACGCGCAGCAGCACGGGACGCTCAAAGCGATGTGAGAGGAATCCCATCAGCGACGAGCTGAAAAATCCGAACACATACAGACCGAACACCGATCCGACCGCCGTTTGACTGAGCCCGTACGGCGGCGCGAGCAGCCGGAACGAGCTGTAGTTGTAGACGGTCACGAGCGTCCCGAGCACCAGACCAGCCTCCATGACGAGCGCCAGTATCACCGGATCGCGGAGATGCGACTTGTAGATGCCCATCAGCGTCGGCATTGAGAACGATCGCGGTTGAAAACGTGCCGACGCGGGGAGACTGACCGAGAAAATCGCGGCGGCGAGGACTCCGAGAACGCCGATGGCGGCAAGCGTGGGCCGCCACGAGAACAGATCGGTCATGAGGCCCGTCAGCAATCGTCCCGTCATCCCGCCAAGCGCACCGCTGCCGACATACAGGCCCATCGACACACCGACATCGTCCGGATGGATCTCTTCGCCGAGGTAGGCCATCGCGATTGCCGGAAGTCCGGCGATGGCGATGCCTTCAATGGCGCGAATGAGGAGGAACGTCGGCCAGTTGCCGACGACCGATGACAACAGCGTCAGCAGCGCGGCAGCGAGGAGCGACACCGCCATCAGCGGCTTGCGCGACCAGGCTTCGGCGACAGCGCCAATGACGAGCATGGAGACGGCGAGACAGCCGGTTGTCACCGACAGTGCAAGACTGCTGGTCGCCGCATCGACGTGGAACTCGCGGGTGAACACGGGGAGCAGTGGCTGGACGGCGTACATCAACAGGAAGACGGAGAACCCGGCGGAGAAGACCGCGAGGTTGATTTTCCAGAAGGCGCGGCTGCCGCGCGCGACGCCTGTCACGTCAGCGGCGCGCCAGGGCGAGACGGATGCCGAGCGCCATCAACACCGCGCCGGTCGCTGCTTCCATACGTCGCTTGACACGATCCGTCAACAGCACGGCGGCCATCCGATCGATGAAACGCGCATAGAGGGTGAGCCAGAGCAATCCCATCGCCACGTGTGTCGCGGCGAGCACCACGGACTGCGTCAGTACGTTGCGGTCCGGCACGATGAACTGCGGCAGAAACGTCACGTAGAACACCGCGACTTTCGGGTTGGTCAGGTTGGTAAGCAACCCTTGTGCGAACGCGTTGACCGCTTTCGCGCTCGTCGCGGCTGTCGCAACCTCCACGCGTGACTGCGCGCGCACCGCCGCGTGAAGCGCGCGCCCGCCGAGATATACGAGATACGCGCCGCCAGCATACTTGAGAACGGCGAATGCCAAGTAAGAGTGCGCAAAGATCACGGCCACACCGAGCGCCGAAGCGGCGCCCCAGATGAGGCATCCGAGCCCGATGCCGAGCGAGGCGAGAAACGCCGGCCGGGTGCCTCCGCCGAATGCGTGGCGCATGACGAGCGCCATATCCGCGCCCGGTGTGATTGTCAGCAGACCAGCCACTGCGACAAACGCGAGAAGCTGCGGTGCCGGCGGCACCAGCGAACTCATCAAGTGACAAGTGTATCCGCGCCGGGCACTTCCCTTGCACCGCGCGGCACATATGCGTCGGCTGACGATCGCACTTGAGCTCGCGGCAATTGTTCTCTGTATTGGATGCAGTCGTCAGGACGCGCGTCTTGAAGAGCACAAGAAGAATTTCGAATCGCTGGGCGCTACGACCAAGGTAATCGGTGAGGCGTGGCTGTCAGGCGACGTGTCCGGTACCTACACGCGCACAGCATTAGAGCAGACGTTCTATCTCGTCGAGCAGGAGCGGACCAAACTGGCGTCCAGGCCCGAGATGCTGCAGGACCCGCGCGGCGCCGCGCTGTCGCAGGAGGCCGAGCAACTCTCGCGTGTGATCGCCTCAATGATCGGCGATGTCGGGTCCGCGGACGGTGATGCCGCACGCCAGCGTCTCGCCTCGCTCCCCATCGTGCCGCAGGAACGCCCGTGAGCGCGATTGTCGATCTGGTTCTCGGCGTCGTTACCAGCATCGGCGGCTTCGTCGAAGTTGGTTCGATCTCCACCTCGGCGCAGGCCGGATCGGAGTTCGGTTTTCAGTTGTTGTGGGCCGTCGCCGCCGCGACGGTCATGCTGGCCATGCTCGCGGAGATGTCGGGCCGCCTCGCCGCCGTCGGCAAACAGAGCGTGGCGGGAGCGGTGCGCGAGCGGTTTGGCATTCACTTCCAGGCGGTGCCGCTCGTCGCCGAGCTCATCATCGACGTGCTGCTGTTGACCGCAGAGATCGGTGGAGTGGCGATCGCTGTGAAGCTCCTGACAGGCATCGCCTTCCAGTGGTGGCTGCTGCCGATTGGGGTGGTCGTTTGGCTGGTCCTTTGGGTTTCGGGATTCGCGGTCGTCGAGTACGGCATCGGCCTGCTGGGGTTGGTGACGCTCGCCTTCATCGTCGCCGCATGGAAGCTCGGTCCCGACGTCTCGGACCTCGCCAAAGGACTGGTGCCAACGATGGCGGACCACGACATGACGCGCTACGCGTTTCTGGCGGTCAGCATTCTGGGTGCGACGGTCAGCCCCTATCTCGTCAACTTCTATTCGTCGGGAACGATTGAAGAGAAGATGAAGGAACAAGAGCTGTGGGTGAATCGAGTCACGTCGTATGCCGGAATCTCGTTCGGCGGCGTCGTCGCCATGGGCGTGCTCGTCACCAGCGCAATGGTGCTCGAGCCGCGCAGCATTCTTGTCAATTCGTACGAGCAGGCCACGTTGATGTTCGTGCCGACGTTCGGTCGGTGGGCGGTCGCGCTTTTCGCCTTTTCCCTCGGCATCGGATGCCTGGGTGCCGCACTCGAAATCACGTTGAACGCCGGTTACCTGCTCGCACAGGTCTTCGGCTGGGAGTGGGGCGCGAACAAGCCGCGCCGCGACGAAGCCCGCTTCACCACGGCATTCACGTTCATCCTCGTGCTGGCACTCGCCATCGGCCTGATCGGGTTCGATCCGCTGAAGCTCACGATGATATGTGTCGCGCTGACGGTCGTGATCATGCCCCTCATCGTGCTGCCGTTCCTCGTGCTCATGAACGACTCGCGCTACGTCAAGGGGCACACTAGCGGGCCGATCGGCAACGGCTTTCTCGCCGCGCTGACGATTCTCGCAGGGCTCCTGGCGCTGGTCGTCGTCCCGCTCGAGATTCTCGGAGGGTAACGGATGCCGTCACGGGTCGATCTCATTCGCGACGTGCTCGACAAGGGAGTGGTCGACCGACATGGGCGTGAGATGGGGCGCGTGGATAGCATTGTCATCGCGCTGCGGCCGAACCGGCCGCCGCAGGTAACGGCCATCGAGATAGGGCCCGCGGTGCTTGCTTACCGCGTGCGGCCGGTTCTCGGCCGGCTGATGTCGGCCGTGGAGCACGCACTTGGTATCGACCAGGGGCGGCCATTGCGCATCCCCTTCGGCGACATTCTCGGCATCCACAGTCACATCAAGGTGGATCGCGCCTTCGGCGAAACCGTGGCCGCGACCGTTGAGCAACGGCTGCGGGCCTGGGTGAGCGCCCTTCCAGGATCGTCATGACGGCAACTGGTGAAGACTCCTCGAATGCACTGAAGCCTCACGAGCTGCGCATCGACCGGCTGCTCGGCCGTCAGGTACTTGCCGCGAACGGCCGTCCGGCGGGGCGCCTCGAGGAGTTCCGCGCCGAAGTCCGCGACGGACACTGCGTTATCACGGAGTACGTCATCGGCTCCGCCGGATTGATCGAGCGGATGGGCGTGGTTGCGCGGGGCCTCTTCGGTCTGCCCCGAAGAGGTTATGTGGCCCGGTGGAATCAGATCGATTTCAGCAACTTCGAGGCGCCGCGTCTGACGTGTCCAGTTGAGGAACTGGAAAAGCTCGGCGAGTAGATGTAAGCTCCGCCCCTCTTCCGAGGAGGGATCATGGAGCTCTCCGTCAGCGTTACCGTCAATGGGCGGCGCTACGACCGTCAAATCGAACCTCGTCTTCTGCTCGTTCACTTCATTCGCGACACGGTCGGCCTGACCGGCACGAAGATCGGCTGTGACACGAGCCAGTGCGGCGCGTGCACCGTGCTGCTTGATGGCGTCGCCGTGAAGTCCTGCACGTGCCTGGCGGCGCAGGCGGACGGCGCCTCCGTGACGACGATAGAAGGCCTCGCGCCCGAAGGGAAGCTCGATCCCGTTCAGGAAGCGTTCTGGGAAAAGCATGGCCTGCAGTGCGGCTTCTGCACCCCCGGAATGATCTTCGCGACGAAGGCGCTGCTGCAGACCAACAACAATCCGTCGACGGAGCAGATCCGGCACGCGCTTGAAGGCAACATGTGCCGCTGCACGGGTTACCAGAACATCGTCCGGTCCGTTCAGGCGGCGGCTGCCGCGGGAGCACGATGATGGCGACGACGGTTGCGGCTCCGGCACGCGTGTTCGGCTCGGGCATCAAGCGCCGCGAGGATCCGAGGCTGCTGACAGGCACGGCGCGCTACACCGCGGACATGACGCTGCCCGGGCAACTTTATGCGTCGATTCTGCGCAGCCCGCACGGGCACGCGCGCATCAAAAAGATTGATACGGCGGCTGCGAAGGCCGCATCCGGCGTCGTCGCCGTGTTCACCGGGGCGGATACAGAAGGCGTCCTGCAGTCGATTCCGTGCGCGTGGCTGGTGCCGAATTCCGATCTCAAGACGGCGCCGTACCCGCCGCTGGCGAAAACGACTGTTCGCTATGTTGGCGATTCGGTCGCTGTAGTGGTCGCCGACTCGCCCGAGCACGCTGCCGATGCGGTCGATCTCATCGAGGTCGACTACGAGCCGTTGAAGGCCGTCGTCGATCCCGAGAAGGCAGTCAAATCAGGTGCGCCGCAGCTGCACCAGGAAGCGGCGAACAACATTGCGTTCCACTGGGTGGTGGCTGGCGGCGACGTCGATGCGGCGTTCAAGAATGCCGACGTCGTCGTTCGCGATCGCATCATCCAACAGCGCCTCATTCCGACGGCCATGGAGCCGCGCGGTGCGCTGGCGCATTACGTCCCCGCAACCGGTGAGCTGACGCTGTGGAACACCACGCAGAATCCGCACATCGTCCGCTTCATCATGTCGCTGGTCTGCGGCATTCCGGAAGATCGCCTCCGCGTGATCGCACCGGAAGTTGGCGGCGGCTTCGGCAGCAAGATTCCGCAAATCCAGGGCGACTTCATCACGGTGTTCTGCTCGATGAAGCTCGGTCGGCCCGTGAAGTGGATCGAGACGCGATCTGAGAACTATCAATCGACAACGCACGGAAGGGACCACGTGCAGGATGTCGAGATGGCGGCGACGAAGGACGGCAAGATCCTCGGGCTGCGCTGCACCGTGTGGGCGGGGATGGGCGCGTATCTTTCAACCGCCGCGCCCGGCATCCCGACCATTCTGCACGGGCTGATGTTGTCCGGGCCGTACCAGATCGGCGCGGTGAAGGAAGACGTTTACGGCGTCTACACCAACACCACGCCGGTGGAGGCGTATCGCGGTGCCGGACGGCCCGAGGCGACGTTCATGCTCGAACGCGTGATCGATCGACTTGCCGACGAACTGAAGATGGACCCGGTCGAGATTCGCAAACGCAATCTGATACCCGCGTTCGACAACGGCCACGACGTTGTCACCGGCCTGAAGTACGACAGCGGCAACTATCAAGGTGCGCTCGACAAGGCGTTGACGCACGTTGACTACGCCGCCTTGCGCAAGGAACAGGCGGAGGCGCGGAAGAAGGGGCGCTACATCGGCATCGGCGTCGGCATGTACGTCGAGATCTGTGGCCTCGGCCCGTCACAGGTCGCCGGCGCCGTCGGCTTCCAGGGCGGCCTCTGGGAAAGCGCTATCGTCCGCTTCCATCCGAGCGGCAAGGCGCACGTCTTCATCGGCTCGTCGCCGCATGGTCAGGGTGAAGAGACGACGTTCGCGCAGATCGTCGCGGACGAACTCGGCGTCAGCGTGAACGACGTGAAGATCGTCCACGGCGATACCGAGAACACGCCGATGGGATGGGGCACGTACGGCAGCCGCACGACGGCCGTCAGCGGCGCGGCGCTGGCGGTGGCAACGCGGAAAATCAAGGAGAAAGCGAAGCTGCTCACGAGCCACCTGCTCGAAGCGGCGGTGGAAGACATCGAGTACGCGAACGGCAAGTTCTTCGTCCGCGGCTTCCCGGACAAGGCGAAGACTATTCAGGACATCGCGCTCATGGCCAACGTCGCGTGGAACATGCCGCAGGGGATGGAGCCCGGGCTCGAGGCGACGACCTTCTACGATCCGCCGAACTTCGTTTACCCGTTCGGCGCGCACGTCGCCGTAGTGGAAGTTGATGGGGAAACCGGCGTCGTGCAACTGAAACGCTACGCGGCGGTCGATGATTGCGGCCATCAGATCAATCCCATGATTGTCGAAGGCCAGGTGCACGGTGGTGTCGTCCAGGGCATCGGTCAGGCGCTCTGGGAGCACGCCGTGTATGCCGACAACGGCCAGCTGCTGACCGGCTCGCTATCGGACTATGCGATTCCGCGTGCGGACGTGCTGCCCGACATCGAGGTGCTGTCGACGGTGACGCCGTCGCCGCATCATCCGCTCGGCGTCAAGGGCATCGGCGAAGCCGGCACAATCGTCTCCACGTGCACGGTCTACAACGCCGTGATCGATGCGCTCGAGCCGTTTGGTGTGCAGTCGATTCAGATGCCGCTGACCCCCGAACGCGTGTTCAACGCGATTGGCCACAGCAGCGCGAACCCTGCGGGTTCGCGGAAGGGTTAAGCATGTATTCCGCAAATTTTGACTATCACCGCGCGAAAACGCTCTCCGATGCGCAGCGCCTGCTCGCGGCCAACCCGGGCGCGAAGCTCCTCGCCGGCGGCCACAGCTTGATTCCGCTGATGAAGCTGCGGCTCGCCTCGCCATCCGCCGTGGTGGACATCGGCCGGATTCCGGAACTGCGCGGCATCTCGCGCAGCGGCGACAGCGTCCGCATCGGATCGCTGACGACACACGCCGAGATCGCCGCATCCTCTGACGTGCAGAAAGCGGCGCCGGCTCTGGCCGAAGCCGCGGCGCTCATCGGCGATCCGGCGGTGCGGAGTCGCGGCACCATCGGCGGCAACATTGCGCACGCCGATCCCGCATCCGACCTGCCGACCGTGCTCGTCGCGCTCGATGCGCGCATCGTTGCAATCGGTCCGTCCGGCGAGCGCACGATTGCGGCCGACGGCTTCTTCACCGGCATCATGAGCACGGCGCTCGCGGACAACGAAGTGGTAACGGCGATTCTGGTCCCGGCAGCCGCACGTGGTCAGGGATCCGCGTACGTGAAGTTTCCGCACCCCGCGTCGCGCTACGCGGTGATTGGCGTCGCCGCGTCGGTGACGATGACGAAGAACGAGTGCTCGGCGGCGCGTGTGGCGCTCGGCGGATTGCTGCCGCATGCCAGCCGTGCAGGTGCGGTGGAGAAGGCGCTGACGGGCAAGTCGCTCGACACCGCTGCCATTGCGAATGCAGCGGCGCAGGTCGCTTCCGACATCGGCAAGGACGTGACCGGCGACATTTTCGCATCCGCGGGATATCGGGCGGCAGTCGCTCCCATCTACGTGAAGCGCGCGATTGCGGCAGCGGCGGCGCGCGCCGGGCTTGCGTGAGCCGGGCGCCGCTCTCCATCCCGTCTTCGGTCGACGCGCTGCAGGAGGCCCTCGCCGGCGAGAACTACATCGCCGAACGAGGGCTTGCTGTTCCTATTTACCTTGCGCTGCGGCTCCGGCGTCCGCTGTTTCTCGAGGGCGAAGCAGGCGTCGGCAAGACCGAAGTCGCCAAGGTCCTCGCATCGGCGCTGAAGACGACGCTCATCCGGCTGCAGTGCTACGAGGGTCTGGACGTCAGCCAGGCCGTCTACGAGTGGAACTATCCGCGGCAGCTGCTCGAGATCCGCATGATCGAGACCGCCGGGGAGCTCGATCGCGCGGCCGCCACACACGAGCTGTTCACTGAGACATTTCTCATCAAGCGGCCGCTCCTGCGCGCCATCGAGGAGACACGCGACCGGGCGCCGGTGCTGCTCATCGACGAGCTCGATCGCGCGGACGAGGAGTTCGAAGGATATCTGCTCGAATTCCTGTCGGACTTCCAGGTGACCATTCCGGAGCTCGGCACCATTCGCGCGCACGAGCCTCCCATTGTCATCATCACGTCGAACCGCACGCGTGAAGTGCACGACGCGCTCAAACGCCGATGTGTCTACAGCTGGATTCCGTATCCCGACTTCGACAAGGAGCTCCGCATCGTACGATCGAAGGTGCCCGGCGCGTCGGTTCGGCTGGCGCGACAGGTGACCGCGTTCGTGCAGGAGCTGCGCACGGCGGATCTCTACAAGGCAGCAGGCATCTCGGAGACGCTCGATTGGGCGACGGCACTCGTTGCGCTGGACCGCGATGTGCTCGACGCTGACGTCATCGACGAGACGCTCGGCATCCTGCTGAAGAATCAGGAAGACATCGACTCGGTCCGCGGCGATCGCGTCAGCACGATTCTCGCTCGGACCTTGGCGTGAATCTCGTCCCCAATCTCTTGCTGTTCGGACGTGTTCTGCGCGCGGCCGGCGTGCACGTGCATCGCGAGCGCATGGTGGATGCCATCCAGGCAACCGAGTGGATCGGCGTCCGCAGCCGGACCGATTTGCGCGCAACGCTCTGTGCGCTGCTGGTGCATCGACAGGAGGACCTGCCGCTCTTCAACGAAGCCTTCGACGTGTTCTTTCGCGCGCACGGCGCCTCCGGGCTCAATCTGCCCCTCTTTTCGCTGGGCGAGCGCGCGCGCATCGTCACGCGGCGTAACGCCGGCCCACCGCAGCGGCTCGACGTCGAAGGCCCCGAGTCCGATTCGGCGGCGGCCGCGGCATTTGCCCTCGGCGCCTACAGCACGGTTGAAGTCTCGCGCACGAAAGACTTCGCGGATTTCACGGCGGCGGAGCTCGAGGCCGCGCGCAGGCTGCTGATGCGCTGGCGCTGGCAGCCTGGTATTCGCCGCACACGTCGATGGCAGCGCTCGATCCGCGGCGACATCGACATGCCGCGGCTGCTGCGAAGAAACGTCTTGCGCGGCGGCGAGTTGATCGAGCTGCCGCGGCGCGTGCGGCGCCAGGCTCCACGTCCGATCGTCCTGCTGGCGGATGTGAGCGGCTCCATGCACCGCTATAGCCGGATGCTGCTGTCATTCGCCAGCGGGTTGACGCGAAGCGCGCGGCACGTGGAAAGTTTTGTGTTCGCCACGCGGCTGACGCGCGTCACGCGCTACGTCGCCGCCAGCGGAGGCCATCGCATCGTCTCGCGCATGGTGCGCGAGCTGCACGACTGGGGGGGCGGCACGCGTATCGGCGACGCGCTGCGGGCGTTCAACACCACATGGGCGCGACGCGTGATGCGCCATGGGCCGGTTGCGCTGATCGTGTCGGATGGCTGGGATCGCGGTGATCCGCAGCACCTCGGACGGGAGCTTGCGCGGTTGCGACGCCGCTGTTCGCGGTTGATTTGGTTGAATCCGCTGCTCGGATCAGCGAGCTACGAACCGTTGACGCGCGGTATGCAGGCCGCGCTCGAGCACATCGACGACTTCATGCCCGCGCATAATCTTCAGAGCATCGAGGATCTCGCACGACTGCTTCGCCATGGAAATCACCGCCACGTATAAGTTCGCCGCGACGCAGCAGCAGGTGTGGACCCTGTTGATGGACCCGGAGGCGATCAAGTCATGTCTCCCCGGATGCAAGGAGCTGCGTCCGACCGGCGAGAACCGCTATCAAGCGGAGATGTCGATTGGCGTGGCCGCCGTCACGGGCACTTTTACGTCGATCGTCACGCTATCGGATCTGCAGCCGCCCAATTCGTATCGGCTGAGCGTGGACGCGACGGGCAAACCCGGCTTCGCCAAAGGATCGGCGACCATTGTGCTGAGGGCTACGACCGCGGGAACCGAAGTCGACGTCACGGCGACGTCGGAAGTAGGCGGTCTGATTGCGCGGGTCGGTCAACGCCTCATCGATGGCGTCGCGCGGATGACGATGGACCGGTTTTTCGGCTGCCTGGCGTCGCGCGCCACGACGCCATAGCGGCGCAGCTCATCTAATGCCATCCCTTTTCGATGGTGCTTAATTTCCCATCGCCACCTGATAGCTGACCCGCGCACGCCACTCGTCAAATCTAAAGAGAGGAGGCCGGTATGCGGGGCACCATCGTCGCGATCGTTACGACCTGCCTAAGCCTTATTGCGCCGGCGGCGACGCGCGCCGCATCGTCTTCGTCGGCGCCGCTGGCACACACGTTCTCGGCATTGCTCCACAGCCGCGGAATCGAAGCGTTTGCGGCTCCCGATCCCGACGAGCCAGGCCGCTTCGTAGCCGCGCTGTCCGTTCCGCACGGTGATCTCCTGGTTGTGAGCGCACGCCAGCCGTCGACCGACGCAGTGGCGCAGCGCATCGCGGCGGCCCAGTTCCGCGATGTGTATCTGGACCTGCAGGCCACGCCGACGCCTGAAGGCAAGTTGTTCGTGCAGGACTCGAATGCGGACGGTCTGTCGAGCGCGCCTCAGAACGACGCGATCGACATCGTCTACGAGGACGGAACAAAGACGATGGTGTTCAACGGTGATGCGAAAGCGCAGCACCTTTCGCGGGACGACTACGACGCGCGGTTCGATGCGGCCGACCGGCGCTACGCCCACGCGCTCACCGTGCTCATCACGGCTCTTCAGTCGCAGGAGTAATGCCGCGGACGCGCGCTGGTGGGAAGGAGATTGCCATGAGAAGAGGGGTAGGACTTCAAGCAGGGCGCGCGTTTCTGGTGCTGCTCGGCCTCTGGCTCGCCGTATCGCCGTGGATCGTCGGCTACGCGCGTCATGCGCACGCGGTGAATGACACGGTTGTCGGCATTCTGATCGCGGCGGCTGCCGTTGTGTCGGTGTTGACCGGCGCCGCAACGCCCGTTTCGTTGTGGAGTGCGCTTGTCCTCGGCGTCTGGATCTTCGTGACGCCGATGGCGTTCGGACAAGCCGGACAGTCGTTCTCAGCGAACAACGATCTGATTGCCGGTTTCCTGATCGTAGTCGCCGCCGCGATCGCGCTGACCAGCCGCGCGCGCCTGCGGCTGTTCGCGGCAGGTGCCGAGCCGCACGCCGCGTCGGGTCAGACGAGCTTGTGGTAGACGGCGACTGCACCTGTCGCACCCGTCGCACCGATCAGGTTTAAACTTACTCCTCGACACTTCCTAGCCTCATGCCGAGGAGCTGACATGGCTGTTACGTTCACCGTGAACGGGAAATCCACGACCGTCGATGTCCCCGGGGACATGCCGCTGCTCTGGGTCGTCCGTGATGTCCTCAATATGAAGGGGACGAAATTCGGCTGCGGCGCCGGCCTCTGCGGCGCGTGCACCGTGCACCTTGATGGCCGCGCGGTTCGTTCCTGTCAGACGCCTGCCTCCACCGTCGCCGGCAAGCAGGTAACGACGATCGAAGGGCTGTCGTCAGACGGCACACATCCGCTGCAGGTCGCGTGGCAGGAGATCGACGTGCCGCAGTGTGGCTACTGCCAGGCAGGTCAAATCATGTCGGCCGCCGCGCTGCTCGCGCGCACCCCGAAGCCGACCGACGCAGACATCGACACTGCCATGAACGGCAATCTGTGCCGCTGCGCGACCTATCTGCGCATCCGCGAAGCGATTCACAAAGCGGCGGCCGCGGCGCCAGCGCGTCCACGTGGAACCGACACCGCCCGCGCGCAGGCCGCGCGAGAGCAGTAAGGAGGCGTCATGGATACGATGGTCATGAATCGCCGCTCCTTCCTCCGCGTCACCGCGCTCGCCGGCGGAGGGCTCCTGGCGGCTGTTTATCTCGAGCCGGTCGCTGACGTGTTGGCGCAGGGTGCACCCGCTGGCGCGAACTTTGTCCCGACCGCCTTCATCAAGATCGGTCCCGACGGCGTGGTCACGATCATGTCGAAGAACCCGGAGATCGGCCAGGGCATCAAGACGTCGCTGCCGATGCTGATCGCCGACGAACTCGACGTCGACTGGAAGAGCGTTCGCATCGAGCAGGCGGATCTCGACGAGACGAAGTACGGCCGCCAGAACGCAGGCGGCAGCACGGCGACGCCGACCAACTGGGAGCCGCTGCGTCAGGTCGGCGCCGCAGTCCGTACGATGCTCGTTGCTGCGGCTGCGCAGACGTGGGGAGTTCCTGAAGCGCAGTGCTCGACATCTGCGGGGCGCGTCGTCCATGCATCGAGCAATCGCTCGCTTGCCTACAGTGAGCTGGCGTCGAAAGCGGCAATGCTGCCGACGCCCGATCTGAAGTCGGTGAAGATGAAGAACGCGGCCGACTACAAGATCATCGGCAAGCCGACGGGCGGTATCGACAACCCGAGGATCGTCACCGGCAAACCGCTTTACGCGATCGACTTCACGTTGCCCGGCATGCTGTGGGCGGTCTACGAGAAATGCCCCGTGTATGGCGGCAGGGTTGTCAGCGCCAATCTCGACGCGATCAAGTCGATGCCTGGTGTCCGCCACGCGTTTGTCATCGACGGCACGAGCGACATCCTCGGACTGATGCCGGGTGTTGCGATTGTTGCCGACAGCTGGTGGCAGGCGCGTCAGGCGCGGCAGAAGCTGCAGGTCACGTGGAACGAAGGTCCGACCGCGCAGCAGAGCAGCGTCACGTTCGCGGCGAAGGCAGAGGAGCTTTCAAAGCAGGCTCCGGTCTTTACGCTGCGGTCAGACGGCGACGCCGAAGGAACGCTCGGCAACGGCACGGTGAAGGTCGTCGAAGGCGCCTACGCGTTTCCGTTCATCGCGCACGCGCCGCTCGAGCCGCAGAATTGCACGGCACAGTTCAGGGACGGGAAGTTCGAAATCTGGGCGCCGACCCAGACTCCCGCGCAGGGGCGCGCGCTCGTCGCCAACACGCTCGGCGTGAAAGAAGGCGACATCACCATCCATCTGCTGCGCACGGGCGGGGGCTTTGGCCGGCGTCTCACGAACGACTACATGGTGGAAGCGGCGGCGATCGCCAAGCAGATCGGTGGTCAGCCGGTGAAGCTGCTGTGGACCCGCGAAGACGATTTCCATCATGACCACTATCGTCCGGGCGGCTGGCACTATCTGAAGGCCGGTCTCGATGCCTCCGGGAAGGTCGTTGCGTGGCGCGATCACTACGTCACTTATGGCGAGGGCGACAAGTTCGCGCCGCAATGCCAGGTGCCGGCGGTCGAATTCCCGGCCCGGTTCGTTCCCAACTTCGCCATGCGCGCGTCGCTGATGCCGCTCGGTGTGCCCACGTGGGCGCTGCGCGCGCCGCGCAGCAATGCCTACTCGTGGGTGTTCCAGTCCTTCATCGACGAGCTCGCCCATGCCGCGGGGAAAGACCCGGTGCAGTTCCGCGTCGATCTCCTCAACTCGCCGCAGCTGCCGCCGCCGGCACAAGGCGCCGACGATTTCGACCACAAACGTGCGCTCGGCGTGCTGCAGGAAGTGGCGAAGCGCGCCAGCTGGGATCGCCGCAATTCGCTGCCGAAGGGACGCGCACTCGGCGTTGCCTTCCAATACGCGCACCGCGGCTACTTCGCCGAGGTCGCCGACGTATCGGTCGATGCGCAGAACCGCGTGAAGATCAACAAGGTGTGGGTGGTCGCCGACATCGGCAGCCAAATCGTCAACCCGAGCATGGCCATCAACCAGTCCCAGGGCGCAGTCATCGATGGTCTCAGCCAGTTGATGAACTACGAGATCACCTTCGACGGCGGCAAGGCGGTTCAGAACAACTTCGACACGTATCAGCCGGTGCGCATTCGCCAGGCGCCGCCGGAGATCGACGTGCACTTCCTGTTGACGAGCAATCCGCCGACCGGATTGGGCGAGCCGGCACTGCCGCCGGTGCTGCCGGCGGTGAGCAACGCGATCTTTGCCGCGACCGGCAAGCGTGTCCGCCAGTTGCCGCTCTCCAAGAGCGGCCTGCGCCTCGCTTAGCGCTCAGGGAAAAGCTCCAAGCTCCAAGATCCAAGATCCAACAACGTTGGAATTTGGAACTTGGAGCTTGGAACTTGGAGCTTCGGTACGTAATTGTCAGAAATGACGCACTTCACACAAAAGCGTCTATTGATCTGACCCCTCCCTTTCCGTAACGTTTCACGCGTTCCACCGACATTACTGCACCTTACACCGGCTATGACACCTGCTCGACTGGAGCGGGCTGAGGTGACGCATGAATCAAGCTGATACCGCGTGGATGCTGTGTTCGACGGCCCTGGTCCTGTTGATGACGCCGATGCTCGCGTTCTTCTACGGCGGCCTGGTTCGATCGAAGAACGCGCTGAACACGATGATGATGAGTTTCATCGCGCTCGGCTTCACCGGAATCCTGTGGGCACTGGTCTCCTATTCGCTGGCATTCACCGCCGGCAACAAGTGGATTGGCGATCTGTCGAACGTGTTTCTCAGAGGCGTCGGGCTGGAGCCGCTCGGGACGATCCCGCACATGCTGCATATGTCGTATCAGGCGACGTTTGCCATCATCACGGCGGCGCTGATCTCCGGTTCAATCGTCGAGCGCATGCGCTTCTCGGCGTACATCGTCTTCATCTCGCTGTGGGGCATCGTCGTCTACGCGCCGATCGCGCATTGGGTGTGGGGCGGAGGATGGCTCGCGCAGATGGGTGCGCTCGACTTCGCGGGCGGCACCGTCGTGCACGTCAACGCGGCGATGGCGGCAGTCGCCTGTGCGATCGCCGTCGGCAACCGCCGCGAGTACCCCTCGTCTTCGCTGCTGCCGCACAACGTGCCGTTCACGCTGCTCGGTGCCGGCGTGCTGTGGTTCGGCTGGTTTGGATTCAACTCGGGCAGCGCGCTCGCGTCGAACAACATCGCGGCGCTCGCGTTCACGGCAACCTTCCTGGCGCCGGCCGCGACGCTCTTCGTCTGGACGTTTCTTGACTACATTCGTTCGGGCAAGCCGACGGCTGTCGGCGCCGCGACGGCCATCGTGGTGGGCCTGGTGGCGATCACGCCCGCATCGGGTTACGTGGGGCCGATGGACGCCATCTGGCTCGGTGGTTTTGCTGCGATTCCCAGCTATCTGATGCTGCAGTGGCGCGCCAAGACGAATTTCGACGACTCGCTTGACGTCTTCGCGGCGCACGGCGTCGGCGGCACGGTGGGCGCGCTGCTGACCGGCATCTTTGCGCAGAAGGCCTTGAATGGCGTGCAGGACGGACTGCTTTACGGCAATCCGGGACAGCTCGGCATCCAGGCCGTGGCGGTGGCCGGCGCGGCGGTCTACAGCTTCGTCGTCAGCTTCATTCTCGCGAAGCTCATTAGCATCGTCATTCCGCTGCGTGCGACGGCGGACGACGAGGCCGAAGGCCTTGACATCAGCCAGCATGGCGAGGAGGCCTACCTGCATGCGGAGTCGTCGTCGAAAGGTATGATCGCCTAACGACACCGTCATTCAACACGCTTCGCGTCCTCACTCTCGAGAGCCGGCGCAGCCTGGAGATGGCTGCGCTGGTCTCCAACTACGGCGGCGAGTCGATCGCGGCTCCCGCGCTCCGTGAGGTTCCCATCGCAAGCAACAGCGAAGCGCTCGCGTTCGTCGATGCGCTCGTCCGCAACGAATTCGATCTGGTCGTCCTGCTCACCGGCGTCGGCACACGTGCATTGCTTGCCGTTGTCGATCAGCTGCGCGATCGGCCGGAATTTGTCGAGGCGTTGAAACGAATCCGTATTGCGGCACGCGGGCCGAAACCTCTTGCGGTGCTCCGCGAGCTTGGTGTGTCGCCATGGGTCGTCGCGCCGGAACCCAACACCTGGCGTGAGCTGCTGGCGTCGCTCGACACGAAGTCGACCGAATTTTCGCTGCGGGGCTCCCGCGTTGCGGTGCAGGAATATGGAACCGCCAACGTGCATCTGATTGATGGGCTTCGCGACCGCGGTGCCGACGTGCTGAGCGTGCCCGTCTACCGTTGGGCGCTGCCCGACAATCCGGAGCCGCTTCGCCAGGCGGCTCGCGG
>Ga0310810_10002466_pt1 | contig 19885 bp, 16 predicted proteins | sample NCmetagenome_FD_207641 | JGI IMG/M metagenome (GOLD analysis project Ga0310810, IMG submission 207641) | Soil microbial communities from experimental microcosm in Duke University, North Carolina, United States - NC | ecosystem: Engineered > Artificial ecosystem > Soil microcosm > Unclassified ...
ACGCTCCAGCCCAACGCGCCCTCGCGCGCCTGCCGCCGCACCGCCGCACCGCCCTCGCGCGCCTGCCCGCCGCTCCGCCGCTCCGCCGGCCTCTCGCCCCTCGTCGCGCCCGCCCCTACTTCGGCTGCGGCACGATGCGGATGTAGGGCTTCGGGGACTTCCAGCCGCCGGGATACGTCTTGCGCGCCTCGTCGTCGGACACGGAGCCGGCGATGATGACGTCCTCGCCCTGCTTCCAGTTCACCGGTGTCGACACCTTGTGCGTCGCGGTGAGTTGAAGCGAGTCGATCACGCGCAGCACTTCGTCGAAGTTGCGACCGGTGGTCATGGGATAGACGAGGATGAGCTTCACCTTCTTGTCGGGCCCGATGACGAACACGTTGCGCACGGTCTGATTGTCCGCGGCGGTCCGGCCCTCGCACGAGCCGCTGAGATCGGCCGGGAGCATGCCGTAGAGCTTCGAGATCTCGAGCGTCGGGTCGCCGATCATCGGAAAATTCGGCGCGTGGCCCTGCGTCTCGCGAATGTCCTCGGCCCACTTGGCGTGGCTCGTCACCGGATCGACGCTCAGCCCGATGATCTTCGCGCGCCGCTTGTCGAATTCGGGCTTCAGTTTCGCCATGTAGCCCAGTTCGGTCGTGCAGACCGGCGTGAAGTCCTTGGGGTGGGAGAACAGCACCGCCCACGAGTCGCCGATCCACTCGTGGAATCGGATCGCCCCCTCCGTCGTCTCCGCCGTGAAATCCGGCGCCACGCTGCCGATCTGAAGTGCCGCGTAACCCATCTGCGTCGTCACGATGAACCTCCCAAGATTGCGTTCCGATCCGTCAGCGAATGAATGACTTCATGATGCCATGAACGGGGGCGGATGACCTCCTGATGCCGGTGCCCGCCACTGCGGTCCAAGCGGAAACCAGCTCCGCACGGCCCGGACCGTGCCGCCGCCGGCGCCAGGCGGCGCTTCGCTCCTGTCGTACAATGCCCCGCCATGAAATCACGGGCGTACTCGCAAACTCAGGCCTTGCCGCCCACTACGCACCCGTGGCTCCTGCCGGACGCGGCCCGCCTCTTACTTCTGGCCCTTGCCCTGCTCGCTCCCGCGCGCCCCGCGGCCGCGGAGGCCGGGGCCCGCCCGTCGATCGTCTACCCCGCTACGCGTCGCGACAGCGTGGTCGAGGATCACTGGGGCACGAAGGTCGCCGATCCCTATCGCTGGCTCGAACAGCTCGACCGTCCGGGAACGGTCGCGTGGGTCGACGCCCAGCGTCGGCTGACGACCGACGTCCTCGCCAGACTCTCGGACCGGGCGGCCATCGAGCGACGACTGAACGCGCTGTGGAACTACTCGCGTACCGAGGTGCCATGGCGAGAGGCGGGCCGGATCTGGTTCGTCGAGAACAGCGGCCTGCAACACCAGCCCTCGCTCTACGTGCAGACCGACCCTGGCGATTCCGCGAAGTTGGTGCTCGACCCGAACGTCCTGTCGCTCGACGGCTCGATCGCGATCGGGGACTTCGCCGTGTCGCCCGATGGGCGCTGGCTCGCGTACTCGATGTCGCGCGGCGGCGCCGACGCGGGCGAGACGCACGTGCGCGACCTGTCGACCGGCCGCGACCGCGACGACGTGGTCGCCGGCTCGTGGGGCACGGCGTGCTGGACGTTCGATGGCGGCGGCTTCTTCTACATGCGCCCGCCGGCGCCACGACCTGGTGATTCCCCGGGTGCGGCCCGCGTCGAGAAGCAGCTCTTCTATCACGTGCTGGGCACGCCACAGGCGAAGGACCGCCTGCTGAGCGAATGGAAGGACAACGATCGCTGGCTCTACGTGATGATGAGCGACGACGGCCGCCGCGCGATCGTCGTCGTCGAAGGCGGCAGCGGCTCGCGCATGTACGTCATGGATCTCGGCGAACCGCGCGCGCCGAACCTGGCCGCGCCGCTCGTGCCGCTGCTCGCCGGTCGCGACGCCATGTACACGCCGATCGGCACCGTCGGCGATACGCTCTACGTCGTGACCGAGCTGGACGCACCGCGCGGGCGCGTCATCGCGCTGGATCTGCGAGACGGCGCGCGGGCCGAGCCGCGCACCGTGGTGGCCGAGTCGGGCAACGTGATCCAGAGCGCGACCGTGGCCGGCGCTCGTCTGGCGGTTCACTACCTCGTCGACGTTCGCAGCGTCCTCAGCCTGTTCACGCTCGAGGGCGCGCCCGCCGGTGAGGCGCGGCTGCCCGGCATCGGCGGCGTCGGCTGGCCGCTCAACGGGCGCAACGCCGCGCCCGAACTCTGGTATTCGTTCGCTTCGTTCCTCGCGCCGGCAACGGTGTATCGACTGGATCTCGAAACGGGCGCGACGGTGGCGTTCCACGCGCCGCGCGTGCCGTTCGATCCTCGCCGCTACCAGACCGAGCAGATCTTCTATCGGTCGAAGGACGGCACGCGCGTTCCGATGTTCGTGACCGCCAGGCGCGACCTGCCGATGGATGGGACGAACCCGGTGTTCCTCACCGCGTACGGCGGGTACGGCGCGATCTTCGGGCCGCGTTATCAACCGGATGTTCCGCTGTGGCTCGAACGCGGCGGCGTCTACGTGACGGCGAACCTGCGCGGCGGCGGCGAATACGGAGAGGAGTGGCATCGCGGCGGAAGCCTCGACCACAAGCAGAACAGCTTCGACGATTTCCTGGGTGCCGCGCAGTACCTGATCGACCACCGCTACACGTCCGCGGGGAAGATCGCGATCTACGGCCATTCGAACGGCGGGCTGCTGATCGGCGCCGCGATCACGCAGCGACCGGACCTGTTCGGCGCGGCCGTCGCGAACGCCGGCCACTACGACATGCTGCGCTTCCACAAGTTCACGGTGGGCGCCGGATGGATCTCCGAATACGGATCGCCGGACAGCGCGGCGGACTTCCGCACGCTGCGCGCGTACTCGCCGCTGCACAACGTCCGCGCGGGCACGTGCTACCCGGCGACCCTGCTGCTCGCCGCGGACCACGACGATCGCGTCGTGCCGAGCCACGCGTACAAGTTCGCGGCCGCGCTGCAGGCCGCGCAGGCGTGCGATCACCCGATCCTGCTGCGCGTCGCCAAGGACGCCAGCCACAGCTACGAGTCGGGGCCCGAAGCGATCGCCGAACGCCGCGACATGTGGGCATTCATCATGGCTGAACTCGGAGTGGACCCCGGGATCGTGATTCGTTGACGCTCGCCGCGGTGCATCAGAAGCTCATCCGCACGAACAGATCCGCCGCGCGCACGTTGGGTCCGCCGACATTGTCGTGCGCTTCCGTGCATTCGATCGCCACGCTCGCGGCCGGCACGATCGCGAACGCCACGTTCGCGACACCCAGTTGGCGATCGGCTTCCGGCGTGAGCACGGTGCGCGTCGTGTAGGCGTGCTCGTAGCGCGTCGTCAGGAGCCAGCGCCGCCCGGCGTCGAGCGGCGCCAGCGCCTCGACGAGATAGTACTGGTGGCGCAGGTGGATGCCGGCCGCGGGACGATCGTCGAAGCGATCGAACACGTACGCGGGCACGAGCGTGAGACGATCCGAGCCGAACGAGGCGCCGGCCTCGGCCTGCAGATGTTGCATCCAGGTCAGCGACGGCAGGCTTGAGTCCTGGCGGTCGGCCAGCATGCGCGCGCCGAGCGTCGCGCCCGGCAGCGCGTACGTGACCCACAGGTGCGTGTCCTCGAGCCGGCGCAGCGCGCGCGGCACGTCGGCGTCGTCGCGCAGGGCGCGCTGGCTGGAGATGAGGCCCGCGCCTCCCGCCCACGCCGACGCGCGGCCCTCCAGCTCGAAGCCCCTCGCGTCCAGGCTGACCGGCGCGAGATACGTGCTCAGCGTCGTGCGGTGGCGATTCGACAGGAACGGCAGATCGGCCTCGAACGCGCCCGCGATGACGTCCAAGTCGCCGCGTCGCTCCGGCCGATCGACGCGCACGTACGCGAGGTCGCTCTCCACCCGCCTGTCCGGCTCGCCGACGCCGGCCTCGAAGCGAAACGCCAGCAGCGGCGACGGGCGCAACAGCGTGTGCAGCTCCGCCACGTGGTCGCCCAGCAGCTGCGCGCGGGGCACGGCCGGCGCCGCGCCGGCGCGCTGGCGTTCGATCGCGTTCGGGCCGGCCGTGGCGATCACCGAGAACGGCACGGCCACCGGCGACTCGCCGTCCGTCGCGGCGTCGCCGTCGAGCCGGTCACCGTTGCGCTCGAACGCCGCACCCGCCGCCGTGAGCTGCGACGAAGCGACGTGGCAGTGCGAACAGGCCAATCGCGTCTCGCGCGCGTAGAGGGGCAACGAACGCGCCGCCGGCGCGAGCGAGATCGCGTGACACGCCCACAGCAGCAAGGCGGCCACGAGCGACGTGCGAACGCGATGGGACAGCATCGACGAATCCTCGGGGACGGTCTGCACGCGGCGCGACCGGAGTGCGGTCGCCGCGACACCACGATGATACGCCAGCGCCGGACCGTGGCCGCAAGGCGCGGCGCCGGGCCCGGCCCGACGCCGCGCCCCGTGCTCAGCGCCTGCGGCCGGAGGCCTCCCACCTCTCGAGCACGCTCCTGACGGCCGGGCTCGCCGGGGAGTCATCGGTGCTCGCCGGCAGCGCGGCGCCGGCCTCGAGCAGCGCCTCGACCGTCGCGCCGTAGTCGCCGGTCGCGCGCTGCCAGCCGTTCAGCGACCCGTGCATGGCCCAGCCCATCGGCGGCTGCGAATACACGCCGTCGCGGATCTCGAGCGACGGCGCGTGCTTCAGGATCTCCCGCGCCATGGCGACGTTGCCGTGGAACGCCGCCCAATGCAGCGCCGTGCCGTCGAGCGGGCCGCGCGCGTCGACCGGCCAGCCGGCCGCGAGCATGAGCCGCACCGCGTCCGTGTTGTTGGCCTGGGCCGCGGCCGAGAGCTTGAGGCGCTCCTCGTCCGACAGCGTGGACACCAGGTTCGGCCGAGCGGTGAGGAGCGCGGCAAACGCGGCCTGGTCGCCGAGCTCGCAGGCCAGCGCGAGCTTCAGTTCGTCGCTGCTGCGCTCCATCAGCAGCCGATACACGTCGTCGCGATGGAATTCGCGCGCGACGACGTGCGCCGTCCGGTTCGTGCCCAGCTTCCAGAAGTAGATCGTGCCGCCGCTGTGCGGATTGCGCTTCGGAAACCAGCGGTCCGAGACGCTCGTGCGAATGACCTCCGGGTCGTCGTCGAGGTGCCGGCGCACGCGCGCGACGTCGCCGAGCGCGGACACCAGGAGCACGTCGCTGCGGCCGCCGCGCTCGACCAGCAGACGCGCGACGTCCTGGTGATCGCGCACCGCGTACTGGGCCGGCGTCGACTCGTGATCGACGTCGAGCGCGTCGATCTCGGCGCCGTGCCCGAGGAGCAGCGTCGCCACCGCGACGTTCGCGGCCACGTGCAACGGGGTCTGGCCGTCGCCGCCGCGCGCGTGGACGCGCGACGGATCTTCCGCGAGCAGGCGCTCGAGCGCTTCCACCATGCCGAGCGCCGCGGCCGCGTTCGCGTCGACGACGGCGCCGCGCTCGACGAGGTACGGCGCGAGCCCGCGATCGTTGTCGAGCACGCCGAATCCGCCGGCCCACCAGTGACTACGCTGGTTGATGTTCGCGCCGGCCGCGAGCAACGCGTCGACGACGTCGCGATTCGCGTGCTGCACGGCCGCGATCAGCGCCGTCGTCCCGAATCGGTCGTGGGCCAACGGTTCGTCGAGCCGCGCGTGCAGCGCGCGCTCGCGCGCGAGCAGGCGCACGACTTCGGCGGTCTCGTTAGCCTGGACCGCGGCCGACAGGCGCTCGAACGCGTCGGCCGGCGCGGCCAGGCTTTCAACGTGGGCCTTGAGCTTGGGCCACGTGTCGAACCCGTAGTCCCGGGCGATCGCGTGCTGTGCGTCCGCGAGCCTGGGGTTTCCGGCGGCGGCGGGCGACACGAACGCCGCGAGGCGTTCGCGCGCGGCCGGGTCGCCGGCCTCGACGTCGCGCAGCAACTGCTTGGCCTGCTTCTTCAGGTGATCGAGGCTGGGGTGCGGCGGCAAAGCGCGGGTCATACGTCCTCCCTCGTGGTCGCCCGAGGTCCGCTGCTACGGGCTGGAGAGAGGTCGCTGGAATATCGGGTGAGACTCAGGTGGGATCATCCCTTCCCGCGGACGGGCGGCAACCTGCATTGCGAGCGGAAGTGTAGCAGGCGCCCGCGGCGCGAGAAAGGTCGCGGCGACGGCGCGGCCGGCGGCGTTCGGCACGCGCGCACGATCGGGGCGAGCGCGGGAATCGCCCCGATCGGCCGCCCGCGCTACGTCGAGCCCTTTGCGTTGTCGTCGACGGTGCCGTGATAGACGAGCTTGCCCTTGGCGTCGAACAGGAACGCTTCGGGCCGAGCGCCGCGATCGAGATGTCCAGCCCTCCAGCTTGATCGTCCGGAACCCGCGCTGGAATCGGGCGGCGCGGCCTGATCGGCCGCGCGGCGTCGCGACTCGGGCGGAAGCGAGCGGAGAGGCGTCGGCCTCTCCGCCCACCGCGCGCCCGTCAGTGAATCTTCGCGCAGGCCAGCAGCGTGCCGTAGCCGGGGCCGAGGCGCACCGACACCGAACCGACTTCGTCGACGTCGTCGTCGATCTTGCCGCCCACCGTGCCTTCGCCGTCCGACCCGCCGGTGAAGTTGCCGAGCAGGTCCGCGGGCTCCGTGCAGTTGTTGCTCTCGTAGTAGAACGACGCGTACTGCGTCCCGGCCGTGAGGCCAGTCGCGACGACGCGCAGGTTCGAGCCGCCGTGCGGCAATTGCGTGATCTCGACGAAGCCGCTCACGCCCGAGCCATCGGCGGCCACGAGGTCGGCGCGGACATGGTGTTCCTCACCGGAGCCGGCGGCGACGCCGAGCGAAAGTGCGAGTGCGACGGCGGCCAGGGTGATGGTGACGACACGCTTCATGGCGAACCTCCGTTGCGAGTGTGCGTGCGCGGCCCTGTCGGCGAGCGTCCCGGTCGTCGCCCGCGTCTTCGCCAGAATAGAGGTTCGGCGCGGCTCGCGAACGCGGCTCGCGACGAATTCGCCTGGACGAAACGTTCGCCGGAAACCTCTGCCGGATTCGCGGCGAAATCGTTTCGCGTGACTGAACTCACACGCGGGAAACGCGAACTCGGGGGCGCTCGCGCTCGAGACGACGACGAGGACCGTGCGCGAGACCGCGTCCCGCGACGTCAGTGCGGCGCGGTCGCGAAGGCGATCGTGGTGATCGGGTGGATCTCCCACAGCGTCGAGGCGTGCATGGGGTGGTTCGGCTTCGAGATGCCGCGCGGCGCCCCGCCGACATGCCAGTCGTCGTAGAACAGCTGGCCTTCGATCGTCATGTACGCCGGGTGCACCATGCGATTGCCGCTCGCGCTGAAGTCCTTCGCCGGATCGTGCAGCAGCTTCGTGCGCAGCATCTGTCGATATTGCTGGAAGCGCACGCGCAGCGTCGCGTCCTTCACGAAGCGCGCCTGGTCCATGGGCATCTCGACGATCACGCAACGCGCCGCGGACGTCGGGCTGTCGCTCACCTGGATGTGGTAGTCGCCGTCGTTGTCCATGGCGACAAGGTGCACCCACGCCTTGACGCGAATGTCGTCGCCTTCGTGCAGCGTGCCGATGGCGCCCGGAATCCGCTGGTCGCGAAAGCGCGCGTCCTGCGCGGTGACGCCCGGGGCGTCCTGCATGGCCATGAGGTTCGCGATGTCGACGGAGTGCGGGTGCCCGATCTCGTTGTCCGCCGGCAGCGTGGTCTTGATCGGCCAGCGCGCGGCCAGCGTTCCGGGCTTCAGCGTGCGCGCCACGGCGGGCGCGGTGACGCCCACGACGAACGCCGCGGCGAGCGCGAGAGGCGCGGCCCACCGCGGCGCGCGCGGGCGGCGGCGCAAGGATGCGTCAGGCGAAGCAACGAGGGCTTGGACGGCCATGACCGGGGCGAAGCGTAGTCCCGCGCGCCGCCGCTGGCCAGCCGGAAACGCGAGACGCCACGACCGCCACTTCCGTGCGGCGGGGGCCGGCCAACTCGGGTAGAGTGCGCGGCCGCGACACCCGTCCGCCCTTGGCCCACGGAGGAACGCGTCATGTTCAAGAAGATCCTGCTGACCGTGCTGCTGTTGATCGTGGTCGGTTGCGGCTCCGTACTCGGCATCGCCGCCGGCAAGCCCGACAAGTTCCACTTCGAACGTCAGGCCACCATCGCGGCGCCGCCGGCGACCGTGTTCGCGAACATCGACGATCTGCACAGCTGGCCGAAGTGGTCGCCGTGGGAGAAGCTCGATCCGGCCATGACGAAGACGTTCGAGGGGCCCGAGACCGGCGTGAACTCGTCCTACGCGTGGAGCGGCAACAATAAGGTCGGCACGGGACGCATGACGATCACCCAGAGCGAACCCGACACGCACGTCGGGATCAAGCTCGAGTTCATCAAGCCGTGGACGGCGACGAATCAGGTCGACTTCCGACTGACGCCGGCCGGCGCGGGAACGCAGGTCGTGTGGTCGATGGACGGGACCAACAGCTACATGGCCAAGGTCATCGGCGTCTTCATGAACATGGAGTCGATGATCGGCAAAGACTTCGATACCGGGCTCGCGCAGCTGAAGACCGTGGCCGAGAGCGCTCCGGCGCCCGCCGCGGCGGATTCCACGGCCGGCCACTCGTAGACGACGTTCGTTCAGTAGGCCCGCGCGGCGGTTCGGGGCAACCCGGACCGCCGTCGCGTCTTGCGGCGCGCCGGCAGTCCTTACGCGCTCTTGATGCGGTTGTGCCGTCCAATGGTCGTGCCGCCTCGCGCGGACACCATGGACCTCCTCCTCTTCCTCCTCACGCTGTTGCTCGTCGCCGCCACGCGCGCGCTCGTCGCGCTGTGCGATCGCGTGCGCTAGGAGGCGTGCCGTGCTCGACGTGGTCAGCGCCGTGATCGCGATCCTCCTGCTGCTCTACCTGCTCGTGGCATTGCTCAAGCCGGAGAAGTTCTGAGCATGATTTCCGCCTGGATCCCGCTCGCGGCCTATCTCGGGATTCTGATCTTGGTCGGCCTCCCCCTCGGACGCTTCATGGCGGACGTGCTCGAGGGCCGTCGCCACGCGCTGACCGGCGTTCTCGGGCCGCTCGAGCGCGTGTGCCTGTCGCTGGCCGGCGCGCGCACGGACACCGAGATGTCGTGGCGCGGCTACGCGCTCGCCGTGCTCGCGTTCAACACCGTCGGCCTGATCGTCGTCTACGTCCTCGAGCGCGCGCAGCACGCGCTGCCGCTCAATCCTCAGCACCTGGGCCCGGTCCCTCCGCTGCTCGCGTGGAACACCGCGGTGAGCTTCGCGACGAACACGAACTGGCAGAGCTACTCGGGCGAGGCAGTGATGAGCCCGCTCACGCAGATGCTGGCGTTGACCGTCCAGAACTTCGTGTCGGCGGCCACGGGCATCGCCACGCTCGCCGCGTTCATTCGTGGTTTCGCGCGCAAGAGCAGCGAAACGCTCGGCAACTTCTGGGTCGATGTGACGCGGAGCACGGTGCACATCCTGCTGCCGCTCGCCCTGCTCCTGGCCGTGGTCCTCGTCTCCCAGGGCGTCGTCCAGTCGTTTTCCGCCCCGCACGTGGCCCCCCTGCTCGAGGCGCCGGCGACGACTCAGGTCATTCCGGTCGGGCCGGTTGCGTCGCAGGTCGCGATCAAGCAACTGGGCACGAACGGCGGCGGCTACTTCAACGCGAACTCCGCGCATCCGTTCGAGAACCCGACCCCGTTCTCGAACCTGCTCGAAGTGCTGGCCATCCTGCTGATCCCGGCCGCGCTGTGCCACACGTTCGGGCGCATGGTCGGCGACGCGCGCCAGGGCTGGGCCGTGCTGCTCGCCATACTGCTGCTGTTCGTGCCGCTGGTCGCGCTGGAGGTCGGGGCCGAGCAGGCCGGCAATCCGCGCCTCGCGGCGCTCGGCGTCGACGCGCGCGCCTCGCTGTCGCAGTCGGGCGGCAACATGGAAGGCAAGGAGACGCGCTTCGGCATCACGCAGTCCGCGCTGTGGGCGGCCGCGACGACCGCGGCCTCGAACGGTTCGGTGAACGCCATGCACGACTCGTTCACCCCGCTCGGCGGGCTCGGCGCGATGTGGCTGATGCAGCTCGGCGAAGTCGTGTTCGGCGGCGTGGGCTCCGGACTCTACGGGCTCCTGATCTTCGCCATCGTCGCCGTGTTCATCGCCGGGCTGATGGTCGGGCGCACGCCCGAATACCTGGGCAAGAAGATCGAGAGCTTCGAAATGAAGATGGCGTCGCTCGTGATCCTGATCCCGCCGCTCGTCGTCCTGCTCGGCACCGCGCTCGCCGTGGCCACGACGTCGGGCCGGGCCAGCATCGCGAATCCGGGCATGCACGGCTTCAGTGAAATCCTGTACGCATTCTCGTCGGCCGGCAACAACAACGGCAGCGCGTTCGCGGGCCTCTCGGCCGACACGCCGTTCTACGACATCGCGCTCGGCGTCGCCATGTTCGTCGCCCGCTACTGGCTGATCGTCCCGGTGCTCGCGATCGCCGGTTCGGTCGCGCGCAAGCGCACCGTGCCCGTCGGACCGGGGACGCTGCCCACTCACACGCCGCTGTTCGTGCTGTTGCTCGCCGGTGTGGTGGTCGTGGTCGGCGCGCTGACGTTCATTCCGGCGCTCGCGCTCGGCCCCATCGTCGAGCACCTGCAGATGATCGGGGCCGTCCGATGACGCGCCCTCGCGCCCGCTCGCTGTTCGATCCGGCCATCACGCGCCAGGCCGCGCTCGACGCGGTGCTCAAGCTGTCGCCGCTGCACCTCGTGCGCAATCCGGTGATGTTCGTCGTGCTGATCTGCAGCGTGTTCACGAGCGTGCTCGGCGGGCTCGCGCTCGCCGGTCGTGCCGACGCGCCCGCCGGCTTCGTGATCGCGGTCGCGGTGTGGCTGTGGGCGACGCTGCTGTTCGCGAACTTCGCGGAGGCCCTGGCCGAAGGCCGCGGCAAGGCACAGGCGGAGAGCCTGCGCCGCTCGCGCACCGATCTCGTCGCGCGCAAGCTGCTGGACCCGTCCGACCGCCTGTCCATCACCACGGTGCCCGCGCCGCTGCTGCGCAAGGGCGAGGTCGTGCTGGTCACCGCGGGCGACGTGATCCCGGTCGACGGCCAGGTCATCGAGGGCGTGGCCTCGGTCGACGAGAGCGCGATCACCGGAGAGAGCGCGCCGGTCATTCGCGAGAGCGGCGGCGACCGGGACGCGGTCACCGGCGGCACGCGCGTACTGTCCGACTGGCTCGTGATCCGCGTCAGCGCGGATCCGGGGGACACATTTCTCGATCGCATGATCGCGCTCGTCGAGGGCGCCAAGCGCCAGAAGACCCCGAACGAGATCGCGCTGCAGATCCTGCTCGCGGCGCTCACCATCGTGTTCCTGCTCGCGACCGCGACGCTGCTGCCGTTCTCGCGTTTCGCCGTCGCGGCGACGGGCGCCGGCTCGCCCGTCAGCCTCACCGTGCTCGTCGCGCTGCTGGTGTGCCTCATCCCCACCACGATCGGTGGGCTGCTGTCGGCGATCGGCATCGCCGGCATGGACCGCCTGACGCAATCCAACGTGATCGCCATGTCCGGCCGCGCCGTCGAGGCGGCGGGCGACGTCGACGTGCTGCTGCTCGACAAGACCGGCACGATCACGCTCGGCAATCGCCAGGCCACCGAGTTCATTCCCGCGGACGGCGTGAGCCCCGAGGCACTCGCCGACGCCGCGCAACTCGCGTCGCTGTCCGACGAGACGCCCGAGGGACGCAGCATCGTCGTGCTGGCCAAGGAGCGCTTCGGCCTGCGCCAGCGCGACGTCGCGGCGCTCGGCGCGCACTTCGTGCCGTTCACCGCGCAGACGCGCATGAGCGGCGTGGACCTCGAAGGCCGCGCCATCCGCAAGGGCGCCGCCGACGCCATCGTGACGTGGGTCCAGGAGAGCGGCGGCACGATCGCGCCGGCGCTCATGACCGCCGTCGAGCGCGTGGCGCGCGAAGGCGCGACGCCGCTCGTGGTCGCGGAGCGCGGGCGCGCGCTCGGCCTGGTGCGGCTCAAGGACGTGGTCAAGGGCGGCATTCGCGAGCGCTTCGCGCAGCTGCGCGCCATGGGCATCAAGACCGTGATGATCACGGGCGACAATCCGCTGACCGCGGCCGCGATCGCCGCCGAGGCGGGCGTCGACGACTTCCTCGCCGAGGCCACGCCCGAGGCCAAGCTCAAACTGATCCGAGAGCAGCAGAGCGGCGGACGGCTCGTGGCCATGACCGGCGACGGCACGAACGACGCGCCGGCGCTGGCCCAGGCCGACGTCGCGGTCGCGATGAACTCGGGCACGCAGGCCGCGAAGGAAGCCGGCAACATGGTGGATCTCGACTCGAACCCGACGAAGCTCATCGAGATCGTCGAGACCGGCAAGCAGCTGCTGATGACGCGCGGCGCGCTGACCACGTTCAGCATCACGAACGACGTCGCCAAGTACTTCGCGATCCTGCCGGCGGCGTTCGCGAGCACGTTTCCGGTGCTGGCGCGTCTCAACGTCATGCGTCTGGCGACGCCGGAGAGCGCGATCCTGTCGGCGGTGATTTTCAACGCGCTGATCATCGTCGCGCTCATTCCGCTCGCGCTGCGCGGCGTGCGCTATCGCCCGCTCGGCGCGGCCGTCGTGCTGCGCCGCCATCTGCTCGTGTACGGCGTGGGCGGGCTGATCGTGCCGTTCGCCGGCATCAAGCTCATCGACCTCGCGCTCGTCGCGATGCGCCTCACCTAGGGAGATCTCGTGCGCTCCACGTTCGTCGTCGCGCTGCGCCTGACCCTCGTCCTGACCGCGCTGACCGGCGTCGCGTACCCGGCGCTCGTCACAGGCCTCGCCCGCGTCGCGTTCGCGCGCCAGGCCGAGGGCGGACTTCTCGTGCGCGGCGGCCGCGTCGTCGGCGCCGCGCTCATTGGGCAGCCGTTCCACGACCCCGCGCACTTCTGGAGCCGGCCGTCCGCGACGTCGCCGTTCGCGTACGACGCGACGCACTCGAGCGGATCGAACCTCGGCCCCACGAACCCGGCGCTCGCGGAGTCGGTACGGGCGCGGATCGCCGCGCTGCGCGCCGCCGACCCCGCGAACGCGGCGCCCGTGCCGGTGGACCTCGTGACCGCGTCGGCCAGCGGCCTCGATCCCGATATCAGCGAGGCGGCAGCCGCGTACCAGGCGCCGCGCGTCGCGCGCGCCAGCGGGCTCGGCGAGGCGCGGGTGCGGCGCCTCGTGGCCCTGCACACGTCCGGGCGCTTCCTCGGCGTCTTCGGCGAACCGGCGGTGCACGTCCTTCCGCTGAACCTCGCCGTCGACGCGGCGCGCGTCGCGTCCCGCCGCTGATCAGGGCCACTTGATCCCGCGGGCCGGCGCGCTCAGTGTTGCGGACTGAGGTGCCGCGCCCGTCTGCGTTCGGCGCGGCCTCCCCAACGCCATGATCCACGACCGACCCGATCCCGAAGCGCTGCTGGCCCGCATCCGCGAAGACGAGTCGCGGGCACAGCGCGCGCGTCTCAAGATCTTCTTCGGCGCGTCGGCCGGAGTCGGCAAGACGTTCGCCATGCTGGTCGAGGCACACGAGCGACGGCGCAGCGGCGCCGACGTCGTGGTCGGGCTCGTCGAGACGCACGGGCGGTCCGAGACCGCGGCGTTGCTCGACGGCCTCGAAGTCGTGAAGCGCCGGGCGGTCGAACATCGCGGCACCGTCGTCTACGAATTCGACCTCGACGCCGCGCTGGCGCGCCGTCCCGCGCTGATCCTCCTCGACGAGCTGGCGCACACGAATGCCCCCGGGTCGCGCCACACGAAGCGCTGGCAGGACGTCGAAGAACTGCTCGAAGCCGGCATCGACGTCTACACGACGCTGAACGTCCAGCACGTCGAGAGCCTGATCGACGTCGTCGCGCAGATCACCGGCGCCCTGCAGCGCGAAACCGTGCCCGATTCCGTGCTGGACCGCGCGGACGAGATCGAACTCGTCGACCTGCCGCCCGACGATCTTCTGGAGCGCCTGCGCGAGGGCAAGGTCTATCTGTCCGAGCAGGCGCTGCGCGCCGCGGACCACTTCTTCCGCAAGGGCAATCTCATCGCGCTGCGCGAACTCGCGCTGCGCACGACCGCGCAACGCGTCGACGCGCAGATGGACTCGTATCGCCGCATCGAGGGCATCGTGCAACCCTGGCACGCGGGCGGGCGTTTCGTCGTCGGCATCGGCGATCCGTCCGCGGCGCCGCGCCTCATCCGTGCGGCGCGGCGCATGGCCGTGGCGTTCAAGGCGCAGTGGGTCGTCGTGCACGTCGAGCGCCCCGGCGAAGCCGCGGGCCGCACGAATCGCGATCAGCTCATCGACGTTCTCGGATTCGCCGAGGAGCTCGGCGCGGAGACCGCGATCCTGTCGGGACTCGACGTCGCGGACGAGCTGCTCGCGTACTCGCGCACGCGCAACGCGTCGCGCCTCGTGCTCGGCAAGCCGACGTGGCGCCCGGCATGGCGGCTGTGGCAGCGCTCGCTCGTCGACGCCGTCGTCCGCTCGAGGGCCGAGATCGACGTGTTCGTGGTGCGCGGCGAGGCCGACGAGCGCGAGCCGCGGCCCGCGCCCGCCGCGCCCGTCACCGAGCGCGCGCCGCGGGCCGCCTACGTGCGCAGCCTGCTGGTCGTCGCGACCGCGACCGGCGTGGCCGCGCTCATGCGCTCGCGGTTTGGTTTCGAGGCCTCGAATCTCATCATGGTGTACCTGCTCGGCGTCATGTGGGTCGCCGTCACGCTCGGGCGCGGCCCGGCCGTCCTCGCCTCGGTCCTCAGCGTCGCCACGTTCGACTTCTTCTTCGTGCCTCCCTACCTCACGTTCGCGGTCACGGATACGCAGTATGTCGTCACGTTCGTCGTCATGCTCCTGGCCGCCATCCTCATCAGTACGCTGGCCGCGCGGCTGCGCGAGCAGGCCGTGGTCGCGCGCCGCGACGAGCGCCGTTCCGTCGCGCTGTCCAAACTGAGCGGCGAGCTGGCCGGTCTCCAGGAGCGGGCCGGCATCCTGGAAGCCGCGGTGCGTCACGTCGGCGACGTGTTCGACTGCCGCGCCGTGATGCTGCTCCCCGACGAATCCGGACGAGTCGCGTACGCGTCCGGCGCGCGCGAACTGCTGGGCGACGACGACCACGAGCGTGGCGTTGCGCAGTGGGTGTTCGACAGCGCGCGCCCCGCGGGCCTCGGTACGGCGACGTTGCCGAGCAGCCGCTGCCTGTTCCTGCCGCTGCGCGCGTCGCAACGCGAGCTCGGCGTGCTCGGCATCGCCCCCGCCGACGTGCGCCGCGTGCTGGCGCCCGACGCTTATCGCCTGCTCGAGGCGTTCACCAGCCAGACCGCGCTCGCGCTCGAGCGCGGCGAACTGGCGCGTGAGGCCGAACGCGCACGCGTGCGCGCCGAGACCGAGCAGATGCGCAGCGCGCTCCTCAGCTCGGTGTCGCACGACCTGCGCACCCCGCTCGCCGCGATCACGGGCGCGGCCACGAGCCTGCTGGACGAGAGTGGCACGCTGCCCGCGCCCACGCGGCGCGAAATGATGGAGACGATCGCCGATGAAGCCGGGCGCCTGAACCGACTGGTCTCGAACCTGCTGCAGATGACGCGCCTCGAAGCCGGCGTGATGAGCCTGCAGCGTGGATGGCACTCGCTGGAGGAAGTCATTGGCGCGGCGCTGCAGCGCGTCGCTCCGCTGCTCGCGGGCCGCCCGGTCGCGACCCACGTGCCGTCCGACCTGCCGCTCGTGCTGCTCGACGACGTGCTCATCGAGCAAGTGGTGTTCAACCTGCTCGAGAACGCGACGAAGTACGCGCCGCCCTCCGGCCGAATCGACGTGAGCGCGCGCCGCGCCGGCGACACGCTCGAGGTCGAGGTCGCGGATCGCGGGCCCGGGCTGCCGGCCGGCGAGGAGGAGCAGGTGTTCGTGAAGTTCCATCGCGCCGGCAGCGGGCGCGCCGAGGGCGTCGGACTCGGGCTCGCCATCTGCAAGGGCATCGTCGAGGCGCACGGCGGACGCATCCGCGCCGCGAACCGCACGGGCGGCGGCGCCGCGTTCACGTTCATGCTGCCGCTCGAGGGCACGCCGCCCATCGTCGAGCCCGAGGCCGGCGCGTGAGAGACAGCGCGCGTGTGAGCGCGCCGCGGGAGCAGCCGTGACTGAGATGCCGAGCACGCCCGCGCCGCTCGTGCTCGTTATCGAGGACGAGCCGCAGATGCAGCGCCTGCTCGGCGCCACGCTCGAGGCCCACGGCTACCGTGCGGTCGGCGCCACAACCGGCGTGGAGGGATTGCGCCAGGCCGCGACGCGCGCGCCCGAACTCGTGCTGCTCGACCTCGGGCTCCCCGACGTCGAAGGTCTCGAGGTGGCGCGCCGTCTGCGCGCGTGGAGTCAGGTGCCGATCATCGTGCTGACCGCGCGCGGCCGTGAAGACGACAAGGTGGCCGCGCTCGACGCGGGCGCCGACGACTACGTGACGAAGCCGTTCGGCGTCGGCGAACTGTTGGCGCGCGTGCGCGTCGCACTGCGCCATGCCGCGCGAGTCGCCGGCGATCCCGGCGAGCCGGTCGTCGAGATCGGCGCGCTGCGCGTGGACCTGGGCCGCCGCCGCGTGACGCTGGCCGGCGCCGACGTGCGCCTGACCGCGACCGAGTACCGATTGCTCGGGCTGCTCGCGCGCCACGCCGGGCGTGTGCTGACGCACGCGTTCCTGCTGAAGGAGGTGTGGGGGCCGGGCTATCAGGGCCGCGACCACTACCTGCGCGTGTACATGGCCCAGCTGCGCCGCAAACTCGAGCAGGACCCGGCGCGCCCGCGCTACCTTCTCACCGACCTCGGCGTCGGGTATCGGATGGCGGAGGAGTGAGGGTGCGTGGACTCAGCTCGCGGCGCCCGGGCCGTGCAATGCCTGCTTCGCCCGCGGCGACAGCCGCTCCGTGATCGGCAGCACCGAGATCGCGCCGATGGCCGCGATCACCGCCACCGCGAACTCGTTGTTCTGCGGCTGCAGCGGCACCGCGGTCAGATTGATCCCGAGGATGTAGGCCGCGGCCACGATCGCGCCCATCAGGATTCCGGCCAGCAGGTGGCGAATCGTCGAGTCGGTCGACTTCTGCTTGCGCAGCAGCGCGAGGACGAGCGCGCCCGCGGTCCCGCCGAGGAGCGCGGCCAGGAAGAACGCCCACGGGAAGTCCAGCTCGATCGGCCACACGGCTTGCGCCAATGGGTCGCTCGAGGCCACGACGTCATCGTGTCCCAGCTTGGCGGAGCGATAGTGCACGGTGGCGAATCGGCCGGGTGTCGTCAGCACGGATGCGGAGTCGAGCGCTCCCATCGAAGGGACGAGCGACACCTGGCGCAGGCGATTGCCGGCGTCGGCACTCACGGTCAGCGTCAACGGCGCGCTGCCCACGCCGAGGCCGTCCAGATGCTTCGGACCGTTCAGCACGACCTTCGGCCGAATCACCGGCACCGAAGTCACGATCGGCTCCTTGCGGAACGTCGCGCGAATCGTGATCCGGACGGAGTCGGTCGGCGCCCGACTCTCGAGCGTGACGCGCGGATACGGGTAGCCGGCGTTCGGCACCGCGAGATCCGGCGGGTTCACGTTCGCGTTGTCGGCAAAGACCTCGAGCCTCGTGCCCGGAGCGAGCGCGACCTGAGTGCCGGGCTGACTGACGTCGTCGACACCGACGCGCAGCGTGCCCTCGTACGCGTCGCCACTCGGGTTCATTCGCAGGCCCAGTTGGTCCGCCTCGACCACGACGATCAGGTTGAGCTGCTGGCCGGCGCCGCCCGTGCCCGTGAACAGGATGGGGATTTCCTTGCGCAACACGGTCCCGCGAATCTCGGTCCGCGGCCGATAGACGCGCTCGGCGAAGTACGCGGAGGCGAGCATGGCCTTGGGCGCTACGAGTTGGGCGCCGGCGATGGCCGCGATGTTCTTCTTCTGTCCCGAGATCGCGCCACTCTGCGCCCGCGCGGCGTTCGCGATCGCGAAGCTCCCCAGCACCGCGAGCAGGACGCGTGCGCAGCGCCTCCAGCCGATTCTTGACGCGGCGGCCGTCTTCATGACCGAACCCCTCTCTTCGGCTGCCCAGGGAAGCGCGGGCCGAGCCTCAATTGTTGAACGAGTACGTCAACCCCACGCGCCCACCCGAAACGTTCGCGTACGTGGGCGGCAGGCGGCCGTCGAGATACGTGAGCAGAAGGCCGGTGCGCGATCCGACCGGCGCCTCGAGCCAGACATGCGTGTACGAGTGGAATCGCTTCGCGGCGGCGACCACGGCGTCGGGCGGATCGAACAGGTAGTCGCTCTCGAACGTGACCTTCACGACCAGGTCAGTGAACACCTTCGTGCTCCACGCGCCCTGCAGTCGCGCGCGCGTGTAACGCGCCTTGCCCTGGTCGACACCGGCCGGCGCCAGGGAATCCGGCGCGTCGCGCACGTACTCGAGCGCGGCGAACGCGCGCACGGCCTGTGGATGGAACGTGTCGTCCTGGCGCCGCGTGCTCCACGGAATCATGTCGAGCAGCTGATCGAGCCCCGGAACCTCGCCGCGCAGCCCGCCTCCGAACACGTGCTGGTGCACGTCGGTGTCCTGTGTGGTCTCGAATCGGTAGTGCACGTCGTAACCGAAGTAGCGCCGGTTCGCGTTCGCGAGGCGCGTGAGACTGTTGAGCTCGTCCTCGTCCGCCTTCGTCCAGCCCGGCGTGCCGCCGGCCGCCGAGGAATCGCCGGGCTCCGCTCCGGCCGGGTCGCGCTCCATGAGGTCGCGAAAGCGGACTTGCGTGCGAGCCGGCAGTCCGTCGCTGGGCCCCGAACGGTAGTAATGGCCCTGAAGCGCGACCTCTCCAGCCATGTGGTCGACGTCGGTCACGCGATGGTCGAACGCCTGCGATCCTTCGACGCTCGCGCTCCACGAGAACGCGTGGCCCTGCGGGTTCTTCGATTCGCGTTTCCAGTCGAGGGCCGACTGGAAGTCGAGGGCGAGCTGCTGCGGATCTCCGATCGCCGGGCGCACGCCGTAGCGATACGAGAAGTCCGGGCGCGGCGCGCCCGTCGGCTCGACGGCATTTGCCCGCGACGCGAGCGCGACAATCCACAACCCGGTCGCGACGGCCTGAGCGACGCGCCTCACGACTGATGCCCGAACAGCCACTCGGCCAGGTCGCCGAGCGTGCTCTTGTCCTTCTCGAGTTGGGCGAGGGGCGACGCGACATCGCTGCCGACCACGTGGCACAGGTTCTGGAGGTCGAGCGCGATGCGTTCCTTCTGCACGTCGGGGGCGCCCGGCACGGCGGGATCGTCGATGCCCATGGAGCCGAGCGTGACCTGATCCCAATTCGTCATGGTCGTGCCCGGCGGAAGCCATCCGTCGTTCAGGAAGTAGCGGTACACGAGACTGCGGCACTGTCTCTTCGTCAGCGCGGCCACGTCGATCCCCCCGCGTCATCCTCGTCGGATCGGGCGAGCGCCGGCCGCGCTTCGAAGGGCGGCGGATCCGCGAGGCGCGTGGCCTGTAGCGGCGCGCGTCGCGACGGCGGGTCACCCAGGAACGGGCGGTAGGCTAGACGAACAGCAGGACGTGCGCTATGGGCAATTTCTGCCCGGAATGTGGCGATTTCGCGGATTCAGTGACGAACCGGCGGAGATGGGCACGCGAGGCGGCCGGGAGGCACGCGGCGAAGGATCGCCGCGTTCGGTCCGGTGGTCGCGGTCTACGGCAGCTCGATTTCCCCGATCTTGAGGAAGCCATTCTGCGCGCGGGCCGCGGCATCGTCCGTGGCCGCGGGGCTGGCGTCGCCGTAGCGCCGCGACCAGGGGCGGACC
>Ga0310810_10002468_pt1 | contig 19880 bp, 15 predicted proteins | sample NCmetagenome_FD_207641 | JGI IMG/M metagenome (GOLD analysis project Ga0310810, IMG submission 207641) | Soil microbial communities from experimental microcosm in Duke University, North Carolina, United States - NC | ecosystem: Engineered > Artificial ecosystem > Soil microcosm > Unclassified ...
GCCAACGACGACGCTCGAGCCGACGATCACGCCAGAGGTGACGACGCCCGAACCGACGACGACGCCCGAGCCGACGACGACGCCGGAGCCGACGACACCGGACGCGACGACCGCCCACGACAACAACGGCCACGGCAATAACGCCGACGGCCAGGACGACGGCAACCCGGGCCAAGGCTCGGGCGGCCCGAACGCGGGCAAGGACGGCGGCGACGAGGACGAAGCGGCGCGCGGCAACCAGGGCGACTCAACGCCAGGCTCCGATCAGAACGGCAAGCCGGGCAACACCGGCAATACCACCACGCCCGAGCCGACCGCGACGCCGGAACCGACGACGACGCCGGAGCCGACCACCACGCCCGAGCCCACGACCACGCACGAAGCGGCGACGACGCCCGAGCCGATCGCGACGCCCGAACCGACGACAACGCCCGAGCCGACGACGACGCCCGAGGCGACGACCGGCCATGGCCAGAGCGGCGAGGACCAGGGGCGCAGTGGTGACGACCACGGACAGGGCAGTGACCACGGCCAGGGCGCGCACGCCGGCGATGTCGCCCCCGGCACCGAGCACTCGGACAACCTCAATTGGGGCGACCTGCTCAACGAGGAGCAAGGCAAGAACTGGACGCAGACGCTCGAGCTCACCTCGGATGCGAAGGCGCAGATCGCCTCGGGCTCGTGGACGATGTTCGTCGACGGCCAGCAGGTCGACCCGGCGCACCTGCCCTCGGGCAACCTGCACGATGCGACCGTTGAGATCCATCACGGCGACGACGTCATCGCGCATGTGGACGGCGTCGACAAGATCGAGTGGACCGACAAGTCCGGCCTGTAGCGCCGGACCCGGAAAAAGGGCGCTAAGTCCCCAGGTCGGGCACGAGCGAGGCGCGGACCGCGCCCGCGGTCTCGGCATCGCGGAAGTGCAGCGCCCCGCCGCTCAGGTGTGCGAGACCCGCCTGCTCGAGCTCGCGGCAGCCTTCCAGCACCGCGGGACCGGGTACCGACAGCGCCGCGGCGAGCGCCGCGATGTCGCCGTGCGCGGCGCCCGCGCCTGCGCGCGCGACCGCCCGCGCAAAAGGCGACACGCGATCGAGCATCGCCTGCACGTCCGAGCGCATGCCCTCGAGCGTCACCGGCTCCGCTCTCGGTACCACCATGCGCAGCACGCGCGCGAAAGGCGCGCTGGTCGGATGCGCGCCCAGCAAGCGCACGACCGTCTGCGGCTCGCCGCTGCGCCGCATGGCGCCGCCAACGATGGCGAGCGGCCGTGTGCGCAGGCTCTCGAGCGTCGCCCCGGCCACCGTGGCACGCAGCGTCGGCAGCGCGTCGATGCCGTAGGCCAGCAGCACCGCCGGCCCGCCGCCGGCAAGCTCGGCGAGCGCCTCGTCGATGCGCCGCGCCTCCAGCTGGCGGCCGCGGCGGCGGAATTCCTGCGCGAGCTGGCCCACCAGGCGGTCGCCGAGCGCCCCGCGCGACGACGGCGAAGGAACCCACAACCGGTAAACCGGCAGGCGCAGCGCGGCGAGATTTTCGCCCACCGCGTGAATCAGGCGCGCGCCGTCCTCGGGCGGCCAGGACTCGATCGCGACCCACTGGCACTGGTCGCGGCTCACCGCCTGGCGGATGGCATCGAGGAACGGCAGCCCGCCCCAGGCGCGCGCCGATTCCTGCGATGGAGCGGGCGGCGGCGCCAGCACGCGCGCCGCGACCGGGAGATCGGCGCGCGCGCCGGCCGGATCCGCGCCGAGGCCGGCAAGCGCGGCCGAGGTCTCACAAAGCAGCGGCGCTCCCGGCTCGGCGACGTTGGCGAGCAGCAGCGCGACCCGGAAGGCGCGAAAGGCGAGCGAAGAGCGCTCGCCGTCGCCGACGATCTCGGGCAAGGTCCCGATGCCGGCGGCCCAGGGCAGGGCTTCACCGCTTTGAGCGCCGACCTGGAGCGCGCGCACGAACGCCACCGCGCGCGCCGCGTCGTCGCCATGCGCGACCGGCTGCCCAAACCAGACAGCGACCGCGCCGCCCGGCAGGCGCTCGCAGGAAGCGTCGAAGCCGAAGGCGAGGCGCTCGACGCGCGCGCCCAACTCCCTCAGCGCACGATCGGTGCGCGCCGCCTGACGAAGCGAGCTCACGGCCGCCGCTCTGGGCTCGAGCACCACGGCGGTCACGAGGCGGCGCGCATAGCGCAGCTCGTCCTCGGGCTTCCCATCGCCGCCTTGCGCGGGCTCAGGAGACCCGGTCTCGCTCCCCGCATGCGGCAGCGCGCCGCGCACCACTGCCATCGTGCGGTTGCTCACCCCCATCTTGCGGAAAAGCGCGTACACGTGCTGCTTCACGGTGCCCGCGGTGAGCCCGAGCTGCGCGGCGATCTCCTTGTTGCTGCGCCCAAGCGAAAGCAGCCGCAGGATCTCCTGCTGGCGCGCGGAAAGCGGGCGCCCGAGGCTCATCGCTCGCGCAGCCCTTGCCTGAACGCCACCACCACCGGCCGCGCCAGGTACTGCAGCACCGTCTTGTGGTCGGTGATGATGTCGCAGACCACGGTCATCCCGGGCAGCACCGGCAGGTGCGCCGGCTCCGCGCCGACGTGATCGCGCGAGAGGCGCACGATACCCTTGAAATAAGGCGTGCCCTTGTCGTCGACGAAGCTCGTGGCCGACACGCCGTGGAGCCGTCCGCTCACCGTGCCGTAGCGCAGGAAGTCATAGGTCAGCACCTTGACCCGCACCGGCTGCCCGACCTTGACGTGGCCGATGTCGGTGGTCGAGATGCGCACTTCGGCCTGCAGCACGTCCTCGACCGGCACTACGCTCAGCACCACGGCGCCTGGCGGAATCACGCCGCCGAGGGTTCGGAACTTCAGATCCTGGACGATGCCGCGCACCGGCGCCTGGATGCGCACGCGCTCGAGGCGCTTGCGCAGCTTCACCAGCAGCTCGCCGACCTGCGCCTGCTCGGCGCTCGCCGAGCCGAGCTCCTCGTGCGCGGCCTGGCGGCGGTCCGAGAGCAGGGTGTCAAGGCGCGCGTGTGCTTCGCTCACGGCGGCGCGCGCGGCGCTGCGCTGTGCGCGCAGCTTGTCGAGGTCCCCCTCCTGCACCACGAGCGCCCGCTGCGACTCGAGCGTCTGCACCTTGCTCACGAGCTTGTCGCGCTCGAGGTCGGTGCGGATGCCCGCGACCTCGCGCAGGATGCGCACCTCGTCCAGGCCCGTGTCGATCTGCCGGCGCACCCGCGCAAGGTCCGCCTCGTGCTGCGCCGCCTGCGCGCGCAGCACCTTCTCCTGGTTCGCGACCGCCGCGCGACTCGAGTCGAGAACCGCCTGCTGCTCGCGCACGAGGTCGGCGTACTGCGACGGCACTTTGTCGAGGCCGGCGAGCTCGGCGCGTCCCTCGGTCTGCGCGGCGAGCCTCGCCACTCGCGCGGTCAGCCCCCAGTAGCGCGCTTCGGCGACCTTGAGCTCGGCCTCCGTCTCCACCTGGTCGAGCGAGAGCAGGAGCTGCCCGGCCGCGACGCGCTCGCCTTCCGACACGGCGATCTTCGCCACCGTGCCGCCGTCCTGGTGCTGCACGACCTGCACCGCGCCGCTCGGCACGATCTGGCCGGGCGCGGTCGCCACTTCGTCCAGCTCGGCGAGCGCGGCCCAGACGAGGAAGGCAGCGAGCGCCGAGCACAGCAGGGCGATCGTGAGCCGGATATGGCGCGGCGCGATCGCTTCGTCGAGCAGCACCGATTGCGACAGGTGCCGATGCGAGCGGCTGCCAAGGACGATGCGATCGTCGGAGCCGGCCTGCGCGTTGCGATCCTTGCGCGTATCGGTCATGACCCGATTCCCAGGCGCTTGAGCGCCTCGGCGGGAGCGCCGGAGTAACGCAGATAGCCGCCCTGGAGCAGGACGACCTGGTCGGCCATGCGGATATGGCTCGGCCGGTGCGTCACCAGGAACACCGTGGCCCGGCCCTTGAGCTTTCTGAGCGCCTCGACGAACCAGCGGTCGCCGTCCAGGTCGAGCGTGTTCGCGGGCTCGTCGAAAAGGAGGATCGGGGCGTCGGTGAGATAGGCGCGCGCAAGCGAGATCTTCTGGCGCAAACTCGCGGGCAGCCGCTCGTTAAGGCTGTCCCCCGTTCGCGTCTGCACGCCCTCGGGCAGGAGTGCGATGTCGTTCAGCGCGCCCGCGAGCGCGAGCGCGTGGTTGATCTCCTCCTGCGTCGCCGCCGGTCGCACCAGGCGCAGGTTCTGCACGATGGTGCCGCGGAAGAGGTTGCACTCCTGCGGCACGTAGCCGATCGCGCGGCGCAGCTCCACCGGATCCATCTGGCGCAGGTCGGTGCCATCGAGTCGCACGCTGCCCGCCTGCGCCTGATAGAGGCCCGCGAGCAGCTTGAGCGTGGTCGACTTGCCACCGCCGTTCGGGCCGGTCACGGCGACGAGCGTGCCGGGCTCGACCGCAAAGGAGACGCCCACGAGCGCCGCGTCGGTCTCGAGCGAATAGCGGAACGAGACGCGCTCGAGCTCGACCCGCCCGCTCAGGCGGCGCACGGCAACCCCGGAGGCGCGGGCCGAGCGCTCGCCGCGCAGCGCCATCAGCCGGTCCATCTGCGACACGGCATTGCGCACGCGGTCGATGCGAGTCAGGTTGACGAAGGCGGTCTGCACCGGCCCGACGATGCGCCAGGCGAGCATCATGGAGGCGATCACGACGCCGATGCCGTAGTCGCCCGCGGCCGCCGAGGTGATGCTCACCGCGATCACGGCAAGGGAGCCGGTCATCGTGATGAGGTAGCCGCCCGCGGCGAGCAGCGCCGACGTGCGCCCGACGCGGTAGCCGGCCATGGTGGCGGCCGAGGACATTTCGCGGAAGCGCTCGAGCCAGGTGTATTCGCCGCCGAACTCGCGCAGCGCGCGCAGCTTGCCCGTGGTCTCGACCAGGAACTCGTGGCGGCGCGTGGTGCGGGTCGACATTTCGGCAACGCGCTGATCGACATTGGCGGCAAAGAAGAAGTACAGCCCGGCATAGACGAGCGCCGTCACTGCCACCACCAGCAGCGCCGCGGGGTTGAGCACGCCCAGCGCCACGACGAAAGCGAGCAGCGCCGGCAACTCGAGCAAGGTGGAAGCGAGCGGCCCGGTGAAGAGGTCGCGCACCGACTCGAAGCTGTTCAGGCGCGCCATCTGCGCGCCGATCGGCGCGCTCTCGCTCATCGACGGCGGCAGCGCCAGGATCTGCCGGAACACGACCGTGCCGAAGACGAAGTCGATCCGTCCCGCGATGAACGACAGAATGCGCGCGCGATGGGCGATGAAGATGCCGCCCACCAGCACCGCGGCCGCGGCGCCCGCGGTGAAGTAGGCCAGGTTGGCGAGCGAGCCCGAGGGCATGACGTAGCCGTAGACGGCCATCACGAAGAGCGGCACCGGCAGGAGCACCAGGCCGTAGATCACGGCCGAGAGCATGGCGTGGCCGACCAGGGGGCGCATGCGCATGAGCACGCGCAGCGCCCAGCTCGTCTGCGTTTGCACCGCCTCGTCGGCGCGTCGGAAAAAGTACGCGCGCCCGCGCCGGCCGAGCCCTCCCGTTTCGATGACGCGCTCCTCGGCCGAGTCGTAAACGCGCAGAGAATCGCCGTTGCGCTCGAGCACGACGTACGCGAGGCCGTCCTCGGGCAGGAAGAGGCACGGAAGGAGGCGCCGGTCGATCTCGCCCAGCGCCATCTCCGCGTGGCCGGACTCGAACCCGAGCTGCGCCATGCAGTTCTGCAGGCCCGAGACGTCGAGCTCGTCCTCGAAATACGGCAGCGCCTCGGCCACGTCGCGCGGCTCCCCGCGCCAGCCAAGCGCACGCAGGAGCTCGGGCAGGCAGAGCGCGAGGTCGCAGCGGCGCGTGAAGGCGTTCGCCACCGCCTTGCGCAAGCGCAGCCAGAGGGCCTCGGCCGATTCCGCGGCGGGCGCCGGGTCCGGCGCCGCGGGCGCCTCGGCAAGCGGCGGCAGCTCGGGCGCGAGCGTGGGCGCGGGCGCAGCGGCCGGCGCCGCCGCGCCAGCGCCCGCCTCTTCGGGCGCGAGGCGGCCGCCTTCCAGCACGAGAACCCGCTGCGCGAGCTTCGCGAGCGAGGGCCGGTGCGTCACGATGACGAAAGTCGTGCGCCCCATCTCGGCCTGCAGGTAGCGGCGCAGCGCGGCATCACCCTCGCTGTCCATCGAGATGTTGGCCGCATCGAAGAGCACGATGCGCGCGCCGCTCGCGAGGGCGCGCACCATGGCAATCCGCTGGCGGTGCCCGACCGGGGTGGTGTCCGCGGCCGCGTCTCCGACCGGCGAATCCCAGCCGCGCGGCAGGCGGGCGACGAACTTGTCCAGGCCGAGCGCGCGCGCGATCTCGAGCGCACGCTCGGCGCGCGCCGGCTCGAAGCCCGAGATGTTCTCGAGGATCGTGCCCTGGAAAACCTGCGCATCCTCGGGCACGTACGCGATCGCGGCGCGCAGCGCCGGCGCCTCCAGGGAGGACATCGACACGCCCTCGAGGCGAACCTCGCCCGAGGTGGGATTGACGAGCCCTGCGATCAGGCGCAGCAGCGTCGAGCGCCCGCTGCCGTTCGCGCCCTTGATGACGAGGCATTCGCCCGACGCGATGGTGAGGGAAACGTTCTCCAGGATGGCTGCGCCCGTTTCCGCGAGGCGAAAGCCGACCTCGCGCAGCTCGACGCGGCCGGGCGCAGCCGGGCTCTCGTAGCGTCTTTCGGCGGTCTGCAGCGGCTTGCCCCGCAGGAGCGGCGCCATTTCCTCCTGCAGCGCCCGCACGCGCTGATGCGCGATCCAGAGGCTGCCCGCGCGCTGCAGGGGCCCGAGCGAGCGCAGCACGAGCAGGATGCACGCCGCGAGCTCGCCGTTGGTCATGCGCCCCTGCACTACCAGGAGACCGCCGATCGAGACGACGAGGATCGTCATGAGCGGCGAGAAGAGGCCACCGATGCCCGAGGCGACGTCGAGCGCCGCGGCAAGCCGGCGCGTGAGGTTGGCGCAGGTTTCCTGCAGGCGCTCGTAGCGGCGCAGCATGAACGCTTCCATCGCGAGCGCCTTCAGCGTGTGCATGCCGCCGAGCGTCTCGACCAGGAAGTTGCTGCGGCGCCGGTCGGCGCTGCTGCGCTCGCGGAAAAGCGCGCCGTGGTGCGCGCCGAAAAGCCAGCTGACATAGGCGAACGCCGCCACGCCCACGACCGGCACGAGCACGAGCCAGCCGCCGATCGCGGCGACCAGTGCCAGATAGACCAGCGTGAAGGGCAGGTCGAGCACCTGCAGCACGGTCTGGCCGCTCGCATGGTCCTTGAGCGCGACGATCGCCTTGAAGCGATCGACGTAGCCGCCGGCGTCGCTTTTCTCCGGCGGCGTGGCGAGCAGGCGCGAGAACGCCTCGAGCATGGCGCGGTGCTCGAAGCGCGCCGCGGCCCAGACGAGCACATAGGCGCGCATGAGCCGCAGGGTCGCCTCGCCCACGACCGCCGCCGTCGTCCCGAGCATGAGCAGGACCAGGGTGTCGAGCGACCGGTGCGGCAGGATGCGATCGAACACCTGCAGCATGAGCAGCGGGAGCGCGAGCGCGAACAGGTTGATCGCCGTGCTCGCCGCCACCATCCAGGGGAAATCCGGGTCGCCCGGACGCCCCGCGCCCGACAGGCGCACCGAGGGCGGCAAGCCCGAGGCGGCTGCGCTCACGGTGCGCACGGGTCCCTCCCTTCGCTGCGGCTGCCGCCGCCGAGCGCCTTGTACAGATCGATCGCGGCTTGCATGCGATCGTGCAGCGCCTCCTCTGAGAGCTCCTCGGCGGCAAAAAGGCGCTGCTCGGCGTCGAGCAGCGCGAGCCGGTCGGCGGCGCCGGCCTCGTAGATGCGCCGGTTGAGCTCGAAGTTCGCGCGCGCCGCGGACACCTGCGCAAGGCGGGCGGCATGCTGATCGGCGGTAAGGCGACGGGCGGCGAGAGCATCCTCGACTTCACGCACCGCGGTCAGCAGCGCGCCCGCGTACTGCTCGAGCATCTCCAGGTGCTTGGCGCGCGCGTTTTCCAGCTGGTATTTCTTGCGGCCGCCGTCGAATACGGTCTGCGCGAAGGTCGCGCTCAGGAGGTAGAAGAACGCGTTCGGCCCGGTCAACAGCGCGAGCTGCTGCGCGCCGATTCCCGTCTCGGTGATGAGCGAAAACGACGGCAGAAGGTTGGCGCGCAGCGCGCGCACGTCGAAGTCCGCCGCGCGCAGTTGCGCTTCGGCGCGGCGCACGTCCGGCCGCCGGCAGAGGAGCTCGGAGGGCAAGCCCGTGCTCACGGGCGGCGCTTCGATGCGGGCGAGCACCGCGGGCGCGAGCTTCAGGTCCGCGGGGCCCATCCCCGCCAGAAGCGCGACGCGGTTGAAGGCGCGCTCGCGCCGCTGCTCGAACTGCGCCGCGGCGGCCTCGGCCACGTGAAGATTGACGCGCAGCTGGGCCACCTCCACCGAGGTCGCGTCGCCCTTGGCCATGCGCTGCTCGAGCGCCGCGAGCGAGCGCCGGCGGCTGTGCGCGCCCTGCTCGGCGACCGCGGCGCGCGCTGCGAAGGAGAGATATTCGAAATACGCGCCGGCGAGATCCGAGGTGAGCGTGAGGGCGACGGTCTGGCGGTGAAACTCGCTCGCGTCGGCGAGCGCGAGGGCGCTGTCGGCGGCATAGCCGAGCTTGCCCCAGAGGTCCGCCTCGTAGCTCGCGCGAAAGCCGACCCGGATGCGGTTCGCGGGCTTGTACTCCCCGCCTTCGACCACCGAGCCCGGTCCACCGGCGGGCGCATAGCCTTCGCGCCGGACGATGGCATCGACGTTCGGCCAGCGGCCGGCGGCGGCAAGGCCGGCCTGCGACTGGGCCTGTGCGACGCGCGCGATCGCGATGCGGTGGTCGCGGTTATTGGCGAGCGCCGTTTCCTCGAGCCGGTTCAGCTCCTCGCTGCCGAACTCGCGCCACCATTCAGCGGGCGGCCGCGGCAGCTCGGCGCCGGCAGGCGCGTTGCGAAAGGCCGCGGGCGTCTCGCGCTTGGGCTCTGGAGGCAGATCCCCCGTGGCACAACCCGCAAGCAACGCCAAAGCAAGCCAAAACAACGCCCGCTCAGGACAACGAGATATGCCCCCCATGGACTGCAGATCCCCCCGGACCCAAAACACCCTAGAACAAATGTTATAGATCTTTGCCGGGCGGGATTGTAAAACCTTGATCCTAAGTAGTTCTACGACCGCTTCGGCAGCGCGGCGCGCCCCCGGGGGCGCGCCGTGCCTCCGTCGGCCGCTCAGGCCGCGAGCCGCCCGTATTTCACGAGCCGCGCGCGCACGCCGGTTTGCGTGCGCTGGTGCGCGCCCGCGAGCTCGGCAAGCCCGCGTCCCGCGTCGAAGCCGGCAAGGAGCTTGCGGTCCTCGTCCTCCGACCAGGGCTCGCCCGTCTTCGCCGGCAGCTGCTGCTTGCGGCGCTCGAAACGCTCCGCTTTCTCGAGCGCCTCGGCCGCCGCATACAACGCGCGCACCGTGGGCGCGCGCTGATAGACGCTGTCGGCCGCGAACACCTCGCCCGTTTCCGGGTCGACGCCGTTCGCGAGCGAGCGAATCACGCTCAATGCTTCGGTCTGGTTCATTTCGTTCACCTCCTCTCTAGCGCCGCTCAAAAAATGCGGCGGTACAGGGATGAACGCTAGGCGAGGTCCCGCGCCGACACGAGCTGGTAAATAATCTCCGAGGAAAAGCCGCGCGACTGCAGGAAGCGCATGCGGCGCGCTCGCTCCTCGCGTGTGGCCGCGGGGGCGCGGAACTTGCGCTTGAGAATCTCCGCGGCGCGCTGCAGATCGTCGGCCGGCGAGATGCGCTCGACGATCGACGGATCGACGCCCTTCGACTTCAGGTCGTGCCGGATCTTCGCCGCGCCGTACTTGCGCGCGAGCCAGCGCACGCGCTCCTCGGCGTAGCGCGCTTCGGAAAGCTGGTTCCTGGCTATGAGGCCCGAGATCAGGCCCGCCAGGGCCTCGGGCGATTCCGCATGAGGCCGCAGCTTGCGCTCGAGCTCGAGCGGCGAATGCTCCCGGCGCGCGAGCAGCCGTAACGCCCGCGCGCGGAGCTCGACCGCCGTGTCCGGCCGATCCTTCACTGCCCGCGCTTAGCCGCGCTTGCGGGTCGGCAGCTGCTCGACCTTCTTGTCCTGGACTTCCGCCTCGGCTTCGGGCGCGCCGGCCTTGCCGCTCGCCTTGTCGCGGATCTTCTGCTCGATTTCCTTCGCGAGCGGCCGGTTTTCCTTGAGGAAGTCGCGCGCGTTGTCCTTGCCTTGGCCGAGGCGATCGCTGTTGTAGACGTACCAGGCGCCGGATTTCTCCAGCACGCCGTGCAGCACGCCGAGCTCGAGCACCTCGCCTTCCCAGGAGATGCCCTCGCCGTACATGATGTCGAACTCGGCGTTGCGGAACGGCGGCGCGACCTTGTTCTTCACGACCTTCACCCGCGTCTCCGCGCCGATCACTTCCTCGCCCTTCTTGATCGAGCCGATGCGGCGGATGTCCATGCGCACGGATGCGTAGAACTTGAGCGCGTTGCCCCCGGTGGTGGTCTCGGGATTGCCGAACATGACGCCGATCTTCATGCGGATCTGGTTGATGAAGATGACGAGCGTGTTGGTGCGCTTGATGTTGGCGGTGAGCTTGCGCAGCGCCTGGCTCATCAGGCGCGCCTGCAGGCCCATCTGCGGCTCGCCCATCTCGCCCTCGATCTCGGCCTTGGGCGTGAGCGCCGCGACCGAGTCGATGACGATCACGTCGACCGCGCTCGAGCGCACCAGCATGTCGGCGATCTCGAGCGCCTGCTCGCCGGTGTCGGGCTGGGAAATGAGGAGGTCCTCGGTCTTGACGCCGAGCTTCGCGGCGTAGCCGATGTCGAGCGCGTTCTCCGCGTCGATGAAGGCGGCGGTGCCGCCCGTCTTCTGGACCTCGGCGATGACCTGCAGCGTGAGCGTGGTCTTGCCCGAGGATTCCGGCCCGTAGATCTCGACCACCCGGCCGCGCGGCAGGCCGCCCACGCCGAGCGCGAGGTCCAGGCCGAGCGACCCGGTCGAAACCACTTCGATGTCCTTCACCGCCTCGGCGTCCATCTTCATGATCGAGCCCTTGCCGTACTGCTTCTCGATCTGCGCCAGCGCCGCCTGCAGTGCCTTTGATTTGTTGTCGTCCATTTTCCTGTACCTCTTTTTTTAGGTTGGCATCTACGGCAGGTGGTTCCGATCGATCCCTGGGCCAACACCGGTACTGTATAAATGCACATGTATTGTGGTCGGTTGACCGACCCCTGTCAAACGCGCCGCGCTAGAATTCGAAAAACCCTTGGGAGACAAAGCGATGGCAAAGATTTCATTCCTCGGCTTGGGCGTCATGGGCTATCCCATGGCCGGCCACCAGAAAAAGAAGGGCGGCCACGACGTGACCGTCTACAACCGCACCGCGGCCAAGGCCGCGCAATGGGCGAAGGAATACGGCGGCAAGACCGCGGCGACGCCGAAAGAGGCTGCGCAGGGCGCCGATTTCGTCCTCATGTGCGTGGGCAACGACGACGACGTGCGCTCGATCGTCTATGGCGAAAAGGGCGTGCTGGCGGGGCTGAAAAAAGGCGCCATGCTGGTCGACCATACGACCGCTTCGGCGGTTCTTGCCCGGGAATTGTCTGCCGAAGCGAAAAAAATCGGCGTGGGCTTCGTCGACGCCCCGGTCTCCGGCGGCCAGGCGGGCGCGGTCAACGGGCAGCTGGGCATCATGTGCGGCGGCGAGCCGGCGGACTTCGACCGGGCGAAGCCCGTGCTCGAGGTCTACGCGAAGATGTGCGCGCTCATCGGCGCGCCCGGCGCGGGCCAGCTCACCAAGATGGTGAACCAGGTGGCGATCGTGGGCCTGCTGCAGGGACTCTCCGAGGCGCTCAACTTCGGCAAGAAGGCCGGCCTCGACATGGAGAAGGTGGTCTCGGTGATCTCCAAGGGCGCCGCCCAGTCCTGGCAGCTGGAGAACCGCTGGAAGACGATGGTCGAAGGAAAGTTCGAAGGCTTCGGCTTCGCCTCCGACTGGATGAGGAAGGACCTGAACATCGCGCTCGCGGAAGCGAAGAAGAACGGCGCCCACATGCCGGGCACCGCGGTGATCGAGCAGTACTACGGCCGCATCAGCGCGGCCGGCCACGGCCGCTGGGACAACACGGCGCTGATGGACCTGCTGAAGGGCTGACTTAGCGCTCCCGGCGCCAGGCGCCGGCGAGCTCGCTGAGGATCCGGTGGATGTCGGGCCCGATCCGATTGAGCTTGACGCGGTGCACCGAGGCGAGCCGCCCGAGCAGCTGCTCGCCCTTGGGGGAGAGCTTCAGGCGCGCCTTGCGCCGGTCCTCCGGCACGCGCTCGCGGATCATGAGCCCCTGGGCGACCAGGCGGTCGACCAGGCCCACGGCGCTGTTGTGCCGGATGAGGAGCTGGCGCGCGAGGTCGTTGATCGTGACCTGGCCGCGCCCGTTCATGCTGCGGATGGCGAGCATCGCCTGATACTGCTGGCCGGTCAGCCCCACCCCGCTCGCCACCGACTCGCTGAAGTGCAGGAACTGGCGCACGGCATGGCGAAAGGCCGCCAGCCGCTCATAGTCGTCGTCGGTCAGGGCCGCCCGGGGCCGGGAAGCGCTCTTCGCCATTAGGGAAAACCCTTATACACAAGTGGGCCGGCGTGACTTTATATGTATCCCGCCATGGATGCAGCCCGCGTTGACTTTATATCGTAACCCGATATATGTTCCCCTTTAAATATCGCCCAGCGATATTTACGCAGGCAACTGCGGGCGGCGCCTACTCCCTTGGCGCCGCTTTGGAGGGCTGTACCGACCGGGCCGCGGCGCCTGGCGTCCGGAGGGGCGCCCGGCTCCGCTGGCCCGTTCACCCTAGACAGAAAACTCAGGAGAGAGGACATCCGCTATGACATACGATAACTATTCACACAGCCGCCGCCGCGCGCTCAAGGCGGGCGCCTCATTCGCGGCCGCGGGGCTCGTGCCCTCGCTCGTTGCCCGGTACGCCTTCGCCGCCGACCACCCGCCGCTCGGCACCTGGCCCGCGGGGGTGCAGGGCAAGGAAGTCTTCATCGGCGTCGCCGTGCCGCGCACCGGCACCTACGCCGAGCAGGGCGAGGACGAGTTGAAAGGCTGGCAGCTCGCGGTCGAGCACATCAACTCCGGCCATGAGCTCATCCGCAAGATCTCGCCCAAGACGAAGAAGGGCGTGCAAGGCAAGGAGCTGAAGCTGGTCGTGGCCGACTCGGCGGCGAAGCCGAACGACGCGGTCCAGGCGCAGCAGCGCTTCATCACCGAGAACAAGATCATGCTCATGACCGGCTCGACCTCGAGCGCGGTCGCCGTGGCGATGAACAAGCTCGCGCAGCGGGAAAAGGTTCTGTACACCGCCGGCATCTCCGGGTCGAACGACACCACGGGCAAGGACTGCGTGCGCTACGGCTTTCGCCAGAACTTCTACGGCGAGACCGCGGCCAACGCGATCGGCCCGGTGCTGCTGAAGGCCTACGGCAAGGGCAAGAAGATGGCGTTCATGACGCCGGACTACACCTACGGCCACACCGTCACCAAGTCGACGAGCGAGTATTTGAAGGAGCATGGCGGCTGGCAGATGGTGACCAACCAGGTCTCGCCGCTCGGCGCGACGGACTACAGCTCGTACCTCACCAACATCGCCAACTCCGGCGCCGAGGTGCTCCTCAACGTGAACTGGGGCCGCGACGCGGTGCTCTCGACGCAGCAGGCGAAGCAGTTCGGCGTCATCCCGAAGATGAAGCTCGTGATCCCGTACCAGATTCCGTTCCTCGCCAAGAACATCGGCGCCGAGCTCGCCGAGGGCGTCTACGCCGCGACCGACTTCTGGTGGACGCTCGAGGACAAGTACCCGCTCGCCAAGATGTTCGTCACCGAGTTCCGCAAGAAGTACGGCTATTACCCGGAATGGGGCGCCGAGAACGCCTACATGTCCTTCGCGATGTGGGCCGACGCGGTGGAGAACGCCGGCTCGTTCTATCCGCCCGACGTGATCAAGTCCTACGAGGCCGGCCGCAAGCTCCAGTCGATGGTCGGCGAGGTGTACATCCGCAAGGAAGACCACCAGCTCGTGCGTCCCGTGGTGATCGTGAAGGGCAAGGCGCCGAAGGCGATGCGCAACAAGGAAGACTTCTGGGAAGTCACCGAGGTCGTCCCCGGCGCGCCGCTCATGCAGAAGCCGGACGAGTTCGGCTGCAAGCTCGGCGACTATACGTAGACCGCTAGGATCGCGGCCGCAGTGAACCCAAGCGCTGCAGGCGGTACGCCGCCTGCAGCGTTTTTGCGTATGACCACCCCATGATCACCTGGGCAAACTTCGCTTCCCAGCTCTTCAACGGGCTCGCGCTGGGGGCGCTGCTCGCGCTCATCGCGTCAGGACTGACCATCATCTACGGCACGCTCGGCGTGCTGAACCTCGCCCACGGCGCAATGTTCATGCTCGGCGGCTACGCCGGCTATGCCGCCTATCAGGCGAGCGGCTCGTTCATCGTGGCCGTGATCGCCGGCACGCTCGCACTCGCCGTCCTCGGCCTGGTCATGGAGCGCGCCATCATCCGCTTTTTCTACTCCCGGCCGCACGAGGATCAGCTGCTCGTCACCTTCGGCCTGTCGATCGTGTTCGTGGAGGCAGTGCGCTGGTACTTCGCGAGCGATTCGAAGACGCTGCAGGCGCCCTCCATCTTTTCCGGCATCACCAACCTGGGCTTCATGTTCTATCCGACCTACCGGCTCGCCGTCGTCGGCATCTGCGCCGTGGCGCTCCTCGTCCTCTTCCTCGTGCTCTACCGCACGCGCCTGGGCATGATCGTGCGCGCCGGCATCGAGGATGCGGTGATGGTCGGCTCGCTCGGCATCAACGTCGACCGCGTCTTCATGGTGGTGTTCGGCATCGGCGCCATGGCCGCGGGCTTCGCCGGCATCATCAACACGCCGATCGTCTCGCTCACCCCGGAGGTCGGCGAGCAGATCCTCGTGCAGACCTTCGTCGTCGTCGTGATCGGCGGGGTGGGCTCCTTCCCCGGCGCGATCCTCGGCGGCCTCATCGCGGGCGAGATCATCAGCCTCACCTCGATGGTCAACCCCGGCTACGCCTACGTCATGCTCTTCGCCGCGATGACGCTCGTGCTCATGGTGCGCCCGCATGGCCTGCTCGGCGCGAAGGGACGCGAATGAGTCTTCCTCTCGTCGCCTCCGCATGAACGCCGACCGCCTCTACGGGGCGCGCCGCCCATGGATGGTCGAGCTAATCCTCGCGGCAGCGCTCATCGCCGCGCCTTTCGTGCTCGAGGTCTTCGACGCGGCGCCGAACACCGTCAACCGGATCCTCGTCTGGGGGCTGTTCGGCGTGGGCTTCGACATCCTCTTCGGCTATACCGGCCTGCTCTCCTTCGGCCAGTCGGCGCTCTACGGCACGGGCGGCATGATCGCCGCCTACCTGCTCACGCGGGCCGGCTTCCCGCACGTGACGCTCGCCCTCGTCATCGGCACGGTTTCGGCGGCGGTCGTGGGCTACCTGGTCGGCCTCGTCGCCCTGCGCCGCACCGGCATCTACTTCGCGATGATCACCGTCGCGATCGCGGAAGTCTTCTATTTCGCCGAATTCAACCCGCTCTCGGAATGGACCGGCGGCGAGAACGGCCTGCCGGGCGTGCCGACGCCGAAGTTCGACATCGGGCCGCTGCACCTGCACTTCTCCACGGGCTGGTCGCTCTACCCCTACCTCGCGTTCTGGTACTTCCTCGGCATCGTGCTCGCGCTGCGCATCGTGCGCTCGCCGGTGGGCGCCGTGTTCCGGGCCATCCGCGAGAATCCGCTGCGCGCCGCGGCCGTCGGGCACAACATCCACGGCTACAAGCTTGCCGCCTTCGTCATCGCGGCCACCTATGCAGGCTTCGCCGGCGGGCTGCTCGGCGTGCTGCAGGCCTTCATGCCGCCGGACGCCTTCACCTTCGAGACCTCCGGCCAGCTGGTCATGCAGACGGCGATCGGGGGACGCGGCACGCTCTTTGGCCCCCTCCTTGGCGCGTCGGTCTGGCTCTTCCTGCAAGATTTCCTGCAAGGCACGCTCAAGCTTGGCGCCACATGGAAGCTCGCGCTCGGCCTGGTGTTCGTGCTCCTCGTCTGCTTCCTGCGCCAGGGCATCATCGGCGGCCTGCGCGACCTGTATGCGCTCGCCACGCGAGGCCGGCGCGCCGCGGCGGCGCCGGCGGCGGAAGCGGCCGCGCGCGAGAGTCTCGGCGCCCCGCCGCCGCCCAAGCGCGAAGCGCGCTCCTACAGCGGACCGATCCTCGAGGCGCGCGGCCTGACCCGGCACTACGGCGGCATCATCGCGAACTCGGACATCAATTTCAGCGTCGCCGCCGGCGAGCTGCGCGGCATCATCGGGCCGAACGGCGCGGGCAAGTCGACCTTCTTCAAGATGCTCACCTGCGAGGTGCCGCCCACCTCGGGACAGATCCTCTTCGAGGGCCGCGACATCACCGGCATGAGCGTCACCGACGTCTGCCAGCTCGGCCTCACCAAGAGCTACCAGGTCAATCAGCTCTTCAACAGGCTGACGGTGCGCGAGAACGTGACCATCGCCGCCCTCGCCGAGCTGCGCGGCAAGTTCCGGCTCGACCTCTTCCGGCGCCTCGAGCGCATTCCCGGCCTGCGCGAGCAGGTCGAGCACACGCTCGGGCTGGTCGGCCTGACCGGCCGCAGGGACACGCCGGTCTCCGAGCTCGCTTACGGCGAAAAGCGCAGGCTCGAGGTCGCGCTCGCCCTGGCGGCTTCGCCCTCGCTGCTGCTCCTCGACGAGCCGCTCGCCGGCATGAGCCCGCAGGAGCGCGCCGAAACGGTGAAGCTGCTGCGCTCGATCGCCAAGGGCCGCACCATGGTGATCATCGACCACGACATGGACTCGCTCTTCGAGCTGGTCGAGCGCGTCACGGTCCTTCAGGAAGGCAAGGTGCTCGCCGAGGGCACGCCCGAGGAAATCAAGGCCGACAGGCGCGTGCAGGACGCCTATCTCGGCGGCATCCACGAGGAGGCGATGCCATGAGCCTGCTCGAAGTGAAGGGCCTGAACAGCTACTACGGCGACTCGCACATCCTGTTCGACGTCTCGCTGCGCGTCGAGAAGAACGAGGTGGTGGCGCTGCTTGGCCGCAACGGGGCGGGCAAGAGCACGACCTTGAAGAGCCTGATGGGCGTGGTGACGCCGCGCACGGGCTCGGTCGCGCTGGACGGCGCCGAGATCGCCGGCCGCAAGAGCCACGCCATCGCGGCCGCGGGCATGCAGCTCGTGCACGAGGAGCGGCGCATCTTCGGCAGCCTGAACGTCGAGGAGAACCTCGTCCTCGCCGGGCTCACCGCGCCCAGGAAATGGCCGCTCGCGCGCATCTACGAGACCTTCCCGCGCCTGAAGGAGCGGCGCTCGAGCCGCGGCACCGACCTGTCGGGCGGCGAGCAGCAGATGCTCGCGATCGCGCGCGCGCTCATCCGCGACCCCAAGATCATCCTGCTCGACGAGCCCTTCGAGGGCCTCGCCCCGCTCATCGTCAAGGAGCTGGTGCGCGTCTGCCGCGCGCTCGCCGACGCGGGGCAGACGATCGTGCTGGTCGAGCAGAACCTCGCGGCGACGCTCGCGCTCGCCCAGCGCGTCTACATCATCAACAACGGCCACATTGCCCACGAGGGCCCCGCCGCCGAGATCAAGGCGCGGCCCGAGACGCTGCAGCGCTACCTGGGCGTCTGAGCTAGCCCTTCTTTCCGGATTTCTTCGACGACGTCGAGGACGCCTGCTTGATGTCGCCGCAGGCGACGTAGGTCTTGATCTCCGCCGCGCTCTTGTGCACGTTGATCGCGGTCTGCTCCTTCATCAGATCTTCGAGCTTGACCGGAATTTCGGTGGTCGACTTCCCGTCCTCGATGTTCGAGAGGCCGTACTTCGGATTCGGATCGAGCTTCGAGCAGCTTCCCATGTGCACGTGCGCGGGCTGCGAGCCCTTCGCGCCCTTCAGGCTGATCTCGACCTTCGTCTTGTCGCCCTCGGGCGTGAGCTTGGCGGTGCCGCTCTCGCCCGACTTGTTCTGGGGTCCGAGCTTGACGGTGACCGGACCCTGGGCCAGCGCGAGCGTCGCGCCTGCGAAAAGCGCGATTCCTGCGAGCAACTCTCGTTTCATGACTTGGACTCCTCCGGAAATAGCAGAGGACATCCGTGCAGCCGACTTGGTTCATGTCCACGCGGACCGGGTCGCCGCCCGGCAACGGGGGTCCGCTCAGGTATCGCTCAGGTCCCTACCAGGCTGCGGATCTGGAAGCGGCCGTCGGCGCGAAAGAGGAAGGTCTCGAGGAAATTGACCGACCCGCCGTGGCGCACGAGCACGCCCGGCGCGGCGTAGGGCGCCGCCAGACGCACGCTTTCAAGGGCGCGCGCCTCAAGCTGCTTGAAGCCGTTCGAGCGGCGCACCGCCACCCGCTGCAGAGCGCCGTCGCGTCCGATCGTGATGTCGAGAACCACGATCGACTTGAACATGTCGGGCAGCGGGTCGGTGAACAGGTGCGGGCTCTTTGCCGCGATTCGTCCCGCAACCTCTCGCTTGTAGCCCTCGAGCGTGAACCCCGGCAGGAGCGGCGCGGCCTCGACTTGCGGCGCGACTGCCGCAGGCACGGGCGGCACGACAGGGGCGGAGGGCTTCTCGGCACAAGCGCCGAGCAGGAGGGAAAACAGGCACAGGAGTCGCTTTGTCATGCGATACATGGCGAGCAAGTCCCGTGCCTCCCTACCGGAGCCGTCGTTTCGAGAACTACATCACGCAAAGAGTGCCCTTTTCGAGCATCCTTCCTCATGCCGCGTCGCTCGGCGCCGACGCCACAGCCGGCCCCGGGGCGGCCGGGAGATACAGGGTGAAGCGGCTGCCGCGGCCCGGCTCGCTCACGAGCGCGATTTCCCCGCCCAGCAGCCGGGCAAGCTCGCGACTGATGGAAAGGCCGAGTCCCGTGCCGCCGTATTCGGCGCCGGTCGTCGCATCGGCCTGCTGGAACGCCTGGAAGATGATCTCCTGCTTGTCGGCTGCCACCCCGATGCCGGTATCCGCAACCTCGAAGGCAACCACCTGCACGGCACGATCGAGCGTGGGCTGGCCGGGCGGCCATCCCGCAGCGGCCGGAGCCATGCGAAGGCGGACCTCGCCCTGTCGCGTGAACTTGAACGCGTTGGCGAGCAGGTTCTTGAGAATCTGCTGCAGTCGCCGCGGATCGGTGCGGATTTCGGCGAGACCGCCTTCGATCGCCACCACGAAGGCGACGCGCCTTTCCTCGGCCATCTGGCGGAACGTCTGCTCCACATAGCCTTGCACGTCGGTAAGGCGCACAGTGCGGTAGTCGAGCCGCAACGGCGCGCCGGACTCGATGCGCGCGAGGTCGAGAATCTCGTTGATGAGCGCGAGCAGGTCGCTTCCCGAGCTGTGGATCGTGTGGACGTACTGCAGCTGCTTGGCGCTCAGGTTCCGGTCCGGGTTCTCGCGCAGCATACCGGCAAGGATGAGCAGGCTGTTCAGCGGCGTGCGCAGCTCGTGCGACATGGTGGCGAGGAAATCGGACTTGGCGCGGTTCGCGCGCTCGACCTCGCGCGTGCGCTCGCGCACGCGCGCTTCGAGCTCGTCGTGGCGCCCGCGCAGTTCGGCCATCGCGCGCGCGCGCTCGGCGAGCACCGTCGAGAGGACGAGCCCGGTCAGCACCACGACGCTGTTGAAGGCGAGCAGGATGAGCAGCGATTCGTTGGTGCCGATGCGCCCCAGCCGCGCGC
>Ga0310810_10002469_pt1 | contig 19880 bp, 20 predicted proteins | sample NCmetagenome_FD_207641 | JGI IMG/M metagenome (GOLD analysis project Ga0310810, IMG submission 207641) | Soil microbial communities from experimental microcosm in Duke University, North Carolina, United States - NC | ecosystem: Engineered > Artificial ecosystem > Soil microcosm > Unclassified ...
GACACCGCTCCGGCATCTGGTGGTGCTCAACCTCGGCGAGGACTACCGGCGGGAGCACCACTGGGAAGATCCGCCCGCGGTCATCCACCACACGCTGGAGGCGGGGCGGCTCGCCATCTTCCCCGCCGGGCACCGCTACGGCTGCCGCTGGTTCGACCTGGCTCACGTGCTGCTGCTCACCGTGGAGCCGTCGCTGCTGATGGAGGCGGCGGAGCTCGCGCCAGGCGAGGCTCCCCGCCTCCGGCGCGTGCTCAACGAGCCGGACGAGGTGCTCGCCCACCTGATGCTGTCGCTGCGCGAGGCCATCCGGGACGACGCACGGCGGAGCGGCCCGTACGGCGAGATGCTCGCGAGGGCCGTCGCCTACCGCCTCACCGGCTACCTCACCGGACGAGACAAGGGAGCCGGGCGCGTGGTCCGCTCGGCGCTGCCCGCGAGCAGGCTGCGGCGGATCAGCGAGCACGTCGACCGGCAGCTCGAGGCGCCGCTCTCGCTGCGGGAGCTCGCCCGGGTCGCGAACCTGAGCGTCTTCCACTTCGCGCGGTCGTTCAAGGAGAGCACCGGCCTCTCCCCGCACCAGTACGTGCTGCGGCGCCGGGTGGAGCGGGCAAAGCAGCTCCTCGGCGGGACCTCCCTGAACCTCGCCGAGATCGCGCTGCGCTGCGGCTTCTCGAACCCGTCGCACTTCACCCAGGCCTTCCACCAGATCTGCGGCGTGACCCCGACCAGCTTTCGGACCTCGGCGAGAACCGGCGAGGACTGAGCTCGCGCGGGCGTGCGTCGAACGGCGCGTCGCGTCGGCCGATTTCCGCAAGAAGCCGATACCCGGTCGCAAGAACCCGAAAGGCCGCTCGTCGCGCCTCCGCTACCTTCCGCGCCCCTCCCGGAGCTGAAGGAGTTCACGGATGCGTCGCATCGCGCGGTGGTTGGGAGCACTCTCTCTCGTCGTGGTCCTCTCGCAGTCCTCGGTCGCCCGGGCGCACGACCGCGACGACGATCGGCACGGAGGACACTGGTTCACGGCCTGGGCCCAGTCGATCGGCCACCGGATGGGTCCGGCGTTCACCGGAGCGAACTTTGCCCCGGATGTCTCGCACACCGCGCTCCGGATGATCGTCCGGCCCAGCATCTCGGGGGACTCGGTGCGCGTGCGGCTCGAGAACACGCAGGCGCAGACGCCGGTGACCTTCTCCGCGGCCTACGTCGGGCGGCTCGGCACGGGGGCGGCGCTGGTCCCCGGGACCAACCGGAAGCTCACCTTCGGCGGGAGGCACTCGCTGACCCTGGCGTCGGGCGAGAGCGCGTGGAGCGACCCGGTGAGGTTCGACGTGGACGCGTTCCAGCGCCTCGCGGTCAGCCTGGACGTGGCCAGCTCGGTCGAGATCAGCGGCCACCAGCTGGGGCTGACCACGAACTACATCGGGACGTACGGCAGCGCGGGGAGCTCGTCCGGCGCTGGCTTCGGCCCGGTCCCGGACAACGCGAGCAACTATCCGTTCTACTTCGTCGCGGCGATCGACGTCCGCTCCGAGAGCGCCTCGGGGACCATCGTGCTGCTCGGTGACTCCATCACCGACGGGCGCTGCAGCACCCGGGACCCGGTGACCGGAGACATCCCTGCCGACATCTACAACCGCTGGGGGGACACGCTGGCCAGGCGGCTCGTCGCCCGCTACGGGCGCCGCGCTCCGGCGGTGGCGATCGAGGCGATCGCCGGGAACCGGGTCGTGCTCGACGGGGGCAACGGTCCCGCGGCGGTCCTCCGGCTGGACAATGACGTGCTCCAGCGCGCCGGGCTCAGCGCGGTCATCTTCTTCGAGGGGACCAACGACATCACCGGTGGGGCGACGACCGCCCAGCTCATCGCCGGGGCGCAGAACATCATCGACCGCGTCCACGCCAGGGGCGTGCCGATCTACGTCGCGACGGTGGTTCCGCGCGGCCGCCCCGCCCCGATGACTGGATGGACCGCGGCGATGGAACAGGTGAAGATCGAGTTCAACCACTGGCTCCACGCCGAGGCGAACATCGACGGGATCGTGGAGTTCGGGGCGCTCCTCGACGGGCCGATCGTCATCGAGACCGACGGCCTGCCGGCGGAGTCGATGTGGCCCGAGTGGGCGTGCTTCGACTTCACCCACGCCAACAAGTTCGGGTACCCGGCGATGGGGAGCCTCATCGACCTCGACCTCTTCCAGCCCGGCCACGGCGGCCACGACTGACCCGGCCGATCCCGGAACCCCGGGGTGGGCCAGGCCCACGGCTCGCCCCGGGGTCCCGGGGCGTCCGGCGTCTCAGCGGAAGCGCGCGGAGATCGACCCGAGCACGCCGTAGTCGGCGTGGACGCGGTCCCCCTCCTGGACCTCCAGCGAGGCCATGCAGGTCCCGGTGATGACCACCTGCCCGGCCCTGGCCGTCTCGCCGAGGGCGGACAGCTCGTCGAGCAGCCACACCAGCGCGCGGCGAGGGTCGCCGAGGACGGCGGCGCCGCTGCCCTGGCGGCGGTACCGGCCCGCGACCTCGGCCTGGACGGGATGGGCGACGAGGTCCAGCCCGCGCCAGTCTGCGGTGACTGGCGGGCCGAGGACCAGGTCGCCGGCGCAGGCGCTGTCCGCGACCAGCTGCGCCTCGCCGGCCTGGACGAAGTCCGCGTAGCGCGAGTCGGGGATCTCGAGCGCGAGGTGCAGCGAGGCGACCGCCTCCAGGACCTCCGGCACCGTCCAGCGGGCGGCGCTCGGAGGAAGGTCGCGACCGAGGACGAAGGCGAACTCGGGCTCGGCCACGCGCATCCCGTTGCCGGCCAGCGGCAGCTCCGTGCCCGGCGGATGGGTGCGGTCGGCGAGCAGACGCCCGGCCATCGGCCCGTCGACGCCGATGTGTCGCTGTCCGGGAACGCTGGTCGCCGCGAGCTTCCACCCGGCGAGGCCCTGACCGGAGCAGAGCTGCACCTCTCGCTGCACCGCGTACCCCTCGGCGCGGGTGCGCGGTCGCACGTCGTCGGGCAACGCATCGAGGTGCGTCCGGCGGCGCCAGTGCTCCCAGAGGATCTCCGCGGCGCGGCGGTGGCGAGTGGTGTCCGTGGGAGGCTCCTTCCGGTGTCGCCCGAGCGTACGCGACTCGCCGAGGCGCCTCAGCGCGGGCCGAGCTCGGCGGCGTAGGCCAGGGCCACGGCCTCGTGCAGACCGGCCAGCTCCACCGCGTTGCGGAGGACGCGCCGGCCGTCCGCCTCCGCGAGCGGAGGGAGCGACTTCCGGGACCCCCGCCGGTGGGCGGCCGCGGTCAGGGCCCCGAGGAAGGCGAGCGTCGGGGCACGCTGCGGGATGGGCAGCGTCGGCCAGTCGAGCCGGTCCTCCTGGGGCGTGAGCCGCCGCACCAGCATTCCGTGGCCCATCGCGCGGACCGTCCCGAGCATCGTCGGCGGGAAGCGCAGGAGCGTCCGGAGCGCCGTCGCGACCCGCTCGGGGCCAGACTCGACGGGCCCGGTGGAAAAGCGCGCGCCGGCGGACTCCCCCATCGCCTTCATGTCGAACATCCAGGCGCCGTCACGCGTCCCGTGGCCCTCGACCAGGACCGCCACCCGGAAGGTGCCCAGGCTGCCGGTCCCGGCCACCCGGAAGGCCACGTCGAGGACGCCGAAGCGCTCCAGGGGGTGCCCGGCGCGCTTCGCCTGCGCGGCGGCGAAGCGCCGGAAGGCCTGCGCGCACGCTTTCCGGGTGCCGCGCGGAAGGCGGAGGAAGTTGTCGCCGATGCGGAACCTGCGCCGGTGGCCGGACACCACCGTGCGCTTCTCGAGCAACTCGCGGCGCTTGCGGGCGGCCACGCGTGCCAGGAGCTCCCGGACGGGCAATGGAACGGGGGGGCTCCGGGCCCCGCCGCGGCCCCGGCGGTACCCGTCGAGGAGAGCCTCGGCGAGCTCGATGGCCCCCGCGGCGTTGCAGCCCCAGCCGCGTGCAGCGAGCAGGGTGCTGGTCAGGACCCGCAGCAGATCGAGGTGCAGCGGCCCGATGAACGTCTCGTCGACGTCGTTCAGGTCGAAGACCACCCGGTCGCCCACCCGCGAGGGCCTGTCCGGCCGGTAGACCCCGAAGTTCTCGAGGTGGAGGTCCCCGCACAGCATGCCGTCCTCGTCCGGACCTCGCGCGAGCCGCGGCGCGTTCGCGAGCACCCGGTAGAAGAGCGGCGCCGAGCCACGGAGGAAGGCGAAGGGCGAGACGGACATCCGTGACTGCTTGCGGGAGAGGAGCACCGCCATCCGCCGCATCCGCTCCTGGTCGCGGTCCAGCTGCCAGCGGGCGAGCTCGAAGGGGCGGAGCTTTCGGAGCGGGTCGGCCATCGGGGTGTCCCGAGGATCTAGGTCATCCGTCCACCCGTTGCGACTTGTCCCCGCTGCGCCCAAAGGTGGGAGGGTACGAACCCCACTCGACAAGGAGCGGTCCCATGGGCTTGGCAGACGGACTCGGTCAGATGCTTCAGAGCGTGCTTGGTGGCAACGCGTCCGAGGCGGACATCCACTCGACATTCGACAAGGTGGCGGGGGAGGTCCCCCAGGGGGACCTGAGCGGCGCGCTCAGCCACGTCTTCAACTCCGACCAGACGCCGCCGTTCGAGCAGATGCTGGGCGGCATGTTCGGGCAGTCGGCGCCGGATCAGAAGGCGGCCATCCTGAACCAGGTGCTCTCCAGCCTCGGGCCATCGGCGGGCAGCGTGCTGGGTGGTCTCGGGGGTCTCGGAGGGCTTGCCTCGGTGCTGCAGGGCGGCGGAACGGTGTCGGCCACCCAGGCCTCGCAGGTCTCGCCGCAGGCGGTGGAGTCGATCGCCGCGAAGGCGCGGGAGGTCAATCCAGGCATCGTCGACGCGGTCTCGAGCTTCTACGCGAAGAATCCTCAGCTGGTGAAGGCGATCGGCGCCGGCGCGCTGGCAATGCTCATGTCGAGGCTCTCCAAGGGGAGGGCCTGAGCCACCACTGAGCCTTCTGCGCGCTTCGCCTCGGCGCACCGCTTCGGCCCGGATGGCGTCGGCGAGCACTCGACTCGTCCGGCACGACGGGGACCAGGCCGCGGCTCATGCGCCGCCGCGGGCCCGCAGCACGTCGGCCAGCACCGCGGCCTCGTTTCCCCGGAAGCGAGCCTCCGTCCGGAGGGAGGGAGGCGTGGCCGACCGATCCTCGGTCCCGGCCCACAGCATCCGGCGGCGCTGGCACTCCGAGACGCAGGCCAGCCGCTCCTGACGAACGGCGGTGCGGAGCGCGGTCTCGAGGCGATGGGCGAGGTCCTCCGCCCCGGCCGTGCCGAGGCCCGGATGTGCGCGCAGCACGTCGCGCGCGGTCATCGCCGCGATCGTGGCGAGCGAGAGCTCTTCCATGGAGTGCCTCCCGGCGAGGTCCGGTCGTCGAGCACGCGCCGGAGGACCGCCTGCATCGCGGCGGAGATGCCGAGCCCGTCCGCCTCCCCGGGCGTCACCCAGCGGGCTCCGTCGGGTGGCGGGAGGCGCTCGACCGAGAAGATCTCGAGCGTGAGCGCTCGGTGGGTCAGCGTGCGCTCGACCCGCCCCAGGGGACGGCCGGTGATCCCCGGCCAGCGGGCGCGCAGCGCCTTCAGCTCGCCGCCGGGCGCGCACTCCACGCCGGGCAGCTCCCAGAGACCACCGAAGAGTCCGGTTCCCTCCCGGCGGACGAGGAGGATCTGGTCTCCGCGGCGGACGGCGGCGAGCGCGACGTGGAGCGCCCGCCGCCGCGCCGGGACCTTCGGGGCGGGGATCTCCGCCACCTTTCCGGAGGCGAGCGCGACGCAGCGCGCGCGCAGCGGGCAGAGCAGACACGCCGGCTGCTCGGGGCGACATACCGTGGCGCCGAGCTCCATCAGCGCCTGGTTCCAGTCGCCGGGGCGGTCGCCCTCCACCAGGGCCTCGGCGAGCGCCCACAGCCGCTTCTCGCGCGCAGCGTCGCCGGTCGCGCCGTCGACCGCGAAGAGCCGCGCGAGGACCCGGGCGACGTTCCCGTCCACGAGGGGGACCGCGCGCCCGAAGGCGATCGACGCGACCGCGCCGACGGTGTAGCGCCCGAATCCGGGGAGTGCCCGCAGCGCCTCGACGTCGTCCGGGAGGCGGCCACCGTGTCGATCAATGACGGCCCGGGCGGCGCGATGGAGATTCCGGGCGCGCGCGTAGTACCCGAGCCCCCGCCACGCGGCGAGGACGTCGTCGAGGCTGGCGCGGGCGAGATCGGCCACCTCCGGGAAGCGCGCGAGGAAGGCGGTCCAGTACGGCAGCACGACCGACACCTGCGTCTGCTGGAGCATCACCTCGCTGACCCAGATGGCGTACGGGTCGCGGGTGCGCCGCCACGGCAGGTCGCGGGCCTGCGCGTCGTACCAGCGGAGGAGCGACGCGCGAAGCTCGCCGGCTCCGACGACGCGGGCAGCCGAGCTCGGGCCGGTGCTCTTCCGTCCCCTGCTGACAGGGGCCCGGGCTACAGTCCTCTTCACACCGGGATGGGCCAGAACGTCCTCACCAACGATTTCAGCTGGTCGAAGAGCCGCCACGAGAAGTTCCAGGACTGCCGGCGGGCGTACTACCTCCATTACTACGGCAGCTGGGGTGGCTGGGAGGACGGGGCGCATCCCGAGCTGCGGCAGCTCTGGGTCCTGAAGAAGCTGGCCAATCGCTTCCACTGGGCGGGCGGCGTGGTCCACGCGGTCATCAAGGACGCGCTCCTCGAGGTACGGGCCGGGCGCCGGCCGGACGTGGCGAAGGCGATCACCCGGGCGCGGTTCATGATGCGGGAGGACTACAAGCACTCGCGCGCACGGGCGTACTGGCAGGAGCGGCGCCGGCTCGAGTTCATGGGCCTGATGGAGCACGAGTACGGCGAGCCCCTGCCGGACAGCGAGTGGAAGCGCACCTGGGACGGCGTCGAGGCGGCGCTGACCTGGTTCTTCCAGTCACCGTGGCTGGAGCGAGCGCGTGCGCTCCATCCCCAGCAGTGGCTCGAGGTGGACGAGGGGGCCGACCACAGCTGGTTCGAGATGGACGGGGTGAAGATGTTCGCCATCCCGGACTTCGCCTTCCGCGACCACGACGGGCACATCACCGTGGTGGACTGGAAGACCGGCTCCCCCCACACCGGCTACGAGGACCAGGTCGTCGGCTACGCGCTGTACCTCGCGCACCGGCACCGGGTGGAGCCACACCAGATCCGCTGCCGGCTCGTCTTCCTCAACGTCGGGCAGGAGGTCGAGGTCCCGGTCGACGCGCAGACGATCCAGCACTTCTCCCTGAAGTTCCGCGAGTCGGTGCAGCGGATGCGCGAGCTGCTGGTGAACGCGGCGGCGAACACCCCCCTGGACTCGGCGCAGTTCCCGATGACCGAGGAGCTCTCGCAGTGCGCGCGCTGTGCGTTCCGGCGCGCCTGCGGGCGAGAGGGCGTGACGTTCGCCTCGCTGAAGCCGCCCGAGCCGGCCGCTCCCAGCGTTTCCGCCGCCTGAGCTACTGGACCAGGACGATGCGCGCGTGCGCCGCGCGGCCGATCTCCCGGGACGACAGCAGGCGGGCAACGTCCTTCACCTCGTTGCCCACGGTGTCGAACGCGGCGGCGATGAGCTCGCCGAGCGTGGTCTGGACGGCCTCGTGATGCGCCTTCGCCCTCTGCGTCAGCCGCTGCAGCCGCGTGCTCTTCTTCCCCGAGCCCTTGCGCATGAATCCCTCCGAGCCGGAACGTCGTCCGGCGAAAACTCTCTCCGCGACCCGTAGCAGGCACCGTGCCGTCCGGTGCCAGGGAGAACGTGTGTCCTTCCGCGGAGTCCGTGACAGGCCCCCGCCCCCGGGCCGGGCGCGGACTGTCGTTTCTTCAGACCGTCGAGCTGCCCGCCTGCTCCCGGGGCATGCACTTCCGGTGAAGCGGACCCCGGAGATCCCTCTCCCGCCCGACGGTGTGGGGTGGTAGGCCCTCCCACCCACATGCGGATGCACGTGCTCTTCCACGACAACTGCTTCGATGGAGCGGCCAGCGCTGCCGTGTTCTCCCGCTTTTACCGGGAGCGCATCCGGAAGGACGCGACGCTGAGCTACCAGGGCCTCTCCCACCAGGCGGGAGGCGCCCCCGTCCCGGAGTCCGCATTCCAGGGGGACGAGAACGCCATCGTCGATTTCCGCTACAGCCAGTCCCCGAAGCTGACGTGGTGGTTCGACCATCATGCATCGGCGTTCCAGAACGAGGGCGACGAGGCGCACTTCCGGGCCGACACCTCGGGCCGGAAGTTCCACGACGCCTCGCGGAAGAGCTGCACGGTGTTCCTCGCCGACCTCGCCCGGGAGCGCTTCGGGTTCGACCCCGGGCCGATGGTCGAGCTGCTGGAGTGGGCGGAGATCATCGACGGCGCGCAGTTCCCCAGCCCGCAGATGGCGGTGGGGCTCGGCGAGCCGGCGCTGCAGCTGATGACGGTGCTCGAGGCCAACCACGACCCCCAGCTCATCCCCGAGGTCATCCGACTGCTGCAGTCGCACACGCTGTCCGACGTCGCGTCGCGGCCGATGATCCAGGAGCCCTTCCGCCCGCTGCTCGCCCGTCACCAGCAGAACCGCGAGGTCGTCCGCCGCAAGGCGTCCATCGACCGCGGCGTGGTCTTCTTCGACGTCGCCGACGAGGGGCTCGACGCGATGAACAAGTTCATCGCCTACGACCTCTACCCCGAGGCCCGCTACGTGGTCTGGGTCGGTTGCAGCCGGAAGAAGGCGAAGGTCTCGATCGGGAGCAACCCCTGGCGGCCGGAGCTGCGGCGCCACGACCTCTCCGCCATTGCCGAGCGCTGGGGCGGCGGCGGGCATCCGGTGGTCGCGGCGATGAGCTTCAAGCCCGACGAGCTGCCCCGCGCCCGCGAGGCCGCGCGCGCCATCGTCGACGAGCTCCGCTCCGATCCGGTCCCGGTGACGGCCTGAACCCGACCTGGCGGACCTGACTCACAGCAGCGGGAAGCCGCGCGCCCGCAGCATCCGCACCACCGGCAACATCGGCAGTCCCTGCACCGAGGTGCGATCGCCCTCCAGCACGTCGACGAGCGCCTGCCCGCGTCCCTCGATGCGGTAGCCGCCGGCGCAGCCCTGCCACTCGCCAGTATCGACGTAGCGCTCGAGCTCCTCCGGTGTGAGGGGGTGGAAGCGGAGGGTGACGACGTCGAGCTCGAGCTGCTCGTCTCCTCCACCCACGAGCGCCACCGCCGTCAGCAGCCGGTGACTTCGACCGAGCAGCGTCCCGAGCTGTGCGCGTGCTTCCTCGCGGGACCGGGGCTTTCCCAGCGCGCGCCCGTCCACCTCGGCCAGCTGATCCGCTCCCAGCACCAGCGCCCCGGGATGCCGTGCGGCGACCGCGCGCGCCTTCCGGAGCGCGAGCATCCGCACCGCCGCCTCCACCGGGGTTCCCGGCGGAACGTCCTCGTCCACCCCGGGCGCCTCGACCGCGTAGGAGACGCCGAGAGCGTCGAGCAGTGCGCGTCGCGCGGGCGAGGTGGAGGCGAGAAGCAAACGCATCGTTCAGCTTGCTCTCTCACATCCGCTCCACGCTTGCCGCAAGCTTTGCTGACCCACGGGCCGGCGTTGACCCACCCCGCCCGCCTCCTCTTTCTGCGCCTCCACGACGACTTGCGGAGCGGCCGGATGCCCCCGCCGCGAGTCCGGAGAGCGGCTCGCCCTGCCGGCGACGGTGGACCTGAGCTCGTGGGCGGGACCCTGCTTCCGGGGCGGGACCGGTCAGGCGATTCCCCGCGTCAGCGGAGTCGGCGACTCCACCGGTGCGGTGCCGGCAGGCATCCTGACGCTGGGCAGACATCGCAGACCAGGAGCCCCAGCAGCTCCTGCTGGAGCCCCTGAGCGGGCAGCCGAGGCTCCTGTCCTGAGGCGAAGGTGACGCCGGCTGTCGCCGAGCCCCGCTCCGCCGGGGGTGGGACTGCCGCCGTCGGAGCCTCTGTTACATTGGGAGCATGGTCCGCCGGTCCGGTCTGCTCTTCCTCCTCTGCGTGGCGTCTGCCTGTCACCGGGCGACCCCGACCGACGCTCCGGCGAAGACCGCGGCGACCAGCCCTGGCCTGCCCACCGCGCCCAGCCATCACCCCTCGCACCCGCCCCCGGTGGAGCCGCTGGCGGTCTGCGACGCGCGCGGCCTCGATCCCCTCGACGCGGCCCGGGCGGCGTACGACGCGCGGGAGTACGACCGGGCGCTCTCCTGCGCCGCCGAGGCGTCGGCCCGTGCTCCCGACGAACCGGACGCTCATAGCGAGCGCGGCGCGGCGCTGTCCGCTCTGGGCCACTTCGAGGAGGCGAAGCTCGCCTACGCTCGCGCCCTGGCGCTCGATCCTGAGCACCTCGACTCGCTGCTCGGAGCGGCCCACCTCTACGGGGTGAGCCTCCCCAGCAACCGGGACAACGACGAGCTCGCGTTCGTCTACGCCGACCGGGGACGCCAGCTCGCGCGTGAGGCCGGTGACGGGGAGCTCGCCGCCCAGTTCGCGCTCCTCGGGGCGATGGCGGCCAACGACCTGGGCGAGGCGCAGACCGCGCTGGAGCGCAGCGAGGAGGCCGCCGAGGAGCGGGGCAACGACCCTGACGTGGCCTACGAGAAGGCAGTGGCCCTCTTCGAGCTCTGCCGCTTCAAGGACGCGCAGGAGGCCTTCACCCGCCTCCTCACCGACGACGAGCACGGGGCGCACGCCCACCAGCACCTCGGGCTCCTGCTCGAGCGCGAGGGAAAGGTCGCCGAGGCCGAGGCGCACTTCCGCAAGGCCCGCGAGCTGTCGCCGGACGACTTTCCGGCTCCGCAGATCCTTCCGGAGAAGGAGTTCCGCCGCGAGCTGGACCGGGCGCTCGCCGGTCTTCCCCCCGACATGCGCAAGGACCTCGGCGGCATCCCGGTGACGGTGGAGGACATCCCCAAGGCGGACGACCTCCTCGAGGGTGACCCGCCGCTCTCGCCCACCATCCTCGGACTGTTCCGCGGGCCGCCCATCGGCGAGCCGTGCACCGCCGAGGACGGTCCGGTGTGTCGCTCGGTGGTGGTGTACCGGAAGAACCTCGGCCGCGCGGTGAATTCCCGTGACGAGCTCCTGGAGCAGATCCGCGTGACGCTGCTCCACGAGATCGGACACCTCCGGGGTGAGGACGACCTCGAGCTCGCCGCGCGCGGGCTGGAATGAGCGCCCCGGGGGGGGCGATGCCCACCGTCCGGGTGTCGGCGGACGCCGCTCGCGCGCTCCGGCACGTCCGGCCCTGGGTGTGGCGCAAGGACGTGCTCGACCCCCCCGCCGCGCCCGGCGGCTGGGTGGTGGCGGTGGTCGACCCGCGAGGTCAGCCGGCGGGTCAGGCGTTGTGGGCGGAGCGGAGCCCGCTCGCGCTGCGGCTGCTCACCAGGCGCCCGCCCTCCGAGGAGCCGGTGGACGCGGTCTGGTTCAAGACGCGGCTCCAGGCGGCCATCGCCCGGCGGGCGACGATGGGCCGCGAGGCGCTCCGGCTCGTGCACGCCGAGGCCGACGGACTGCCCGGCCTCTTCGTGGACCGCTACCGGGACCGGCTCGTCGTCCAGACGCTCTCCGAGGGGATGGACACCCGGAAGGAAGGTCTCGCGGCCACGCTCGAGGAGCTGACCGGTGCCGTCCAGGTGGTCTGCCGGGACGACGGCTCGGGCCGGGACTTCGAGCAGCTGCCTCGCGAGACCCGCGTGCTCCGCGGCGTCCGGGACACCGAGGCGGAGTGGCGGGAGGGCGACAGCGTCTTCCGGACGGATCTGCTGAAGGACATGAAGACCGGCGCCTTCCTCGATCAGGCAGAGAACCATCTCCGCGCCGGTGAGCTCGGCCGGGGACGCGCGCTGGACGCCTTCAGCTACCACGGAGGGTTCGCGCTGGCTCTGGCGGCGCGCTGCGACTCGGTCCTCGCGCTGGAGCAGGACCCCGCAGCGGCGGCGCGCCTGGCGGAGAACGTCCGGCGGAACGGCAGGCGCAACGTGGAGGTGCGCGAGGCGAACGCGTTCGACGTCCTCCACCAGCTCGACCGCGACGGCGAGCGGTTCGACACCGTGGTGCTCGATCCACCGGGACTCGCCAAGCGCAAGGAAGGGCCGCGGACCGCGATGCGCGCCTACCGCGAGCTGAACGTCCGCGCGCTGCGGCTGCTCCGGCCGGGCGGGTTGCTGGTCACCTGCTCCTGCTCGGGAAAGGTGAAGCCCCCCGACTTCGAGGAGATGCTGCTCGGGGCGGCGGACGACGTGCGCCGCCCGATCCAGATCCTCGAGCGCCGCGGTCCGGCCGCGGACCACCCGGCCCTGGGGGGTCTGCCCGAGACCGAGTACCTCAAGGCCTTCTTCCTCCGGCCGCTCTGAGTCGCAGCGCCGGCTCGCGCCTCAGCGTCGCCCCGGCTCGGGAGGCGACTGGAAGCTCGCCCCGGCGGGCGTGTCCACCCGGAGGACCGAGTCCTGTCCGTGCTCCCGCACGTACGCGCGGCGGATGTCCTCGAGGGCAGCCTCGTCCTGCCCCGGCGCGTGCAGGTAGACCAGCACCGACGTCGGCTCGTCCACCAGACCTCCGTCCGGCCCCGTCCAGTGGCCCCGGGCCTCCAGCACCGTCCAGCCGGGAAGCCGGGGACCCGCCTGCCGGGCCAGGAACGCGTCGACGTCCGCCGCACCGAGCGTCCCGCCATCGGGGAGGTTTCGGCCGAGGAACAGCTCGGTCCGGACCCATCCCGTGGACGGGGTGGCGCAGGCGGCCGCGAGCAGCAGCGCGCCCAGCGTGCTCGGCCGGGCTCGATGGGAGGAGAAACCGGGCATCGGTCCGGGGCACCCGGGGAAGCGGACCCCGCGCGGGCCTTACGACCGTTCACCGGGGCGGTCAATCCGCCGGCAGTCAAACGGGACCGATGAGTCCGCGGCCCCCCGGCCGTCCATCCTGGGTAGAGAGACCTCCAGCATCCAGGAACAGGAGACGACCATGCCCGTGAACCCGAAGCTCAGGCCCATGCTGTGGTTCGACACCCAGGCGGAGGAGGCGGCGAAGCTCTACGTCTCCATCTTCCCCAACTCGAAGATCCTCGAGGTGACCCACTGGGGGGACACCGGCCCGGGCAAGAAGGGCTCGGTGCTGACCGTCGCCTTCAAGCTCGGCGACTTCGAGCTCGTGGCCCTCAACGGGGGCCCGCAGTTCAAGTTCTCCGAGGCAGTCTCCCTGGTCATCGAGGTGGAGACCCAGGAGGAGGTCGATCGGTACTGGAACGCGCTCACCGCCAATGGCGGAGAGGAGGGCCCCTGCGGCTGGCTCAAGGACCGCTTCGGCCTGTCATGGCAGGTGGTGCCCTCGGTGGCCCTCCGCGCCCTGGGCAGCGGCGATCAGAAGAAGGCCGACCGCGTGATGGCGGCGTTCATGGACATGAAGAAGTTCGACGTGCGGAAGATCGAGGCCGCGGCGCGCGGCTGAGCCGCAAGCCGGCCAGGCGGGGGTTCGAGGAGATCGGGATGGGTATGACAGCGGGGTCGAGCGACGAAGCGGCGATCCGGGCGCTGCTGGAACGCTGGGCATCGAGGGGCCTCGACGAGTACCGACGGACCTGGGACCTCTTCTTCTCGACGTCGGCGGATCCGGTCGTCTTCGACTTCGACGACATGGAGATCACCGCTGGACGCGACGTCGCCTTCGTCAGCGCGCGAATGCACTGCGAGCCGACGGAGGTGGGAAGGAGAGCCCGGCTCGACTTCCGCCTGACCGTCGGGCTCCGCAAGGCCTCCCGCGGCTGGGTCATCACCCACGAGCACCACTCGGTCCCGGCAACGTAGGGGACCGGGGGAGCCGTCGGAGGAGCTCTCCGAACTCAGGGGAGCGGCGAATCGGATCGAAGAGGGGCTCGGTCCCGAGCTCGATGAGGTCGGGATTCAGCTCCTCGAGCGCCGTTCGGAGCCAGGCCAGCGCCTCGCCCGCGTCTCCCGCCGCCGCGTGCACCTTGGCCAGGTTGTAGGGGAGCACGAACTGGGTGGGACGCTCGTGCAGGAGCCCCTTCACCAGCTCCCGGGTCGCGCCGAGGTTTCCCGCCGCGGCGTGAGCGATCGCCAGCGCCGCGCGCGTCTCGGTGCTACCCCCCGCGAGCGCGACCGCCCGCTTCATCTCCTCGAGGGCCGCGTCCGGTCGGCCTTGCTGGATGCGCACCAGGCCGAGACGCAAGTGGGGCAGAAAGTGCGAGTCGTCGAGCTCCAGCGCTTGCTCCAGGACCTCGACCGCGTGGTCGTACTGGCGGCCCAGATAGAGGATCATGGCCAGTGACGAGGAGGTGAGCGGGGAGATGGGGTCGGTTCGCCGTCCCTCCTCGGCCTGGGCGATGGCCTCGCTCGGTCGACGGGTGGCCATCAGGAACTCGGCGTACCAGTAGCGGAGGATGGCCTGCGAGGGGCTCGCGTCGATCGCGCGCCGGAACTCCTCCTCGAGGCCGTCCCAGTCCCAGGTGTGCAGCCGGATGTGAGCCAGAGAGCCGCGCGGCTCCGCCAGCTCCGGCTCCAGCGCGAGGGCCTGCTCCGCCTCGGCCCTCGCGAGCGGCAGCAGCTCCCTCGCCGGACCCATCCCACGGCAGGCGAGCATCGTGTACGCGTCGGCGATGCCCGAGCGGGCCAGCGCATGGCGCGGCTCGAGACGGATGACCTCCTGGAAGAGCGCGATGCTGCGTCGCATGCTCTCCTCGGTGCGCCGATTCCAGAAGTGCCGCCCGCGGACATAGGCCTCGTACGCCTGTGGCGAGACCGCGGCCGCCCCGGCGAGGACCCGTTCCTGACGCGGAGAGAGGTTCACCTGGACCTCACGCGCGATCGAGCGCGCGACGTCGCTCTGGAGGCGGAGGATGTCTCCGAGGAGCCGGTCGTAGCTCTCGGCCCAGACCAGCGCTTCGTCATCCACACGCGAGAGCTGGGCCGCGATGCGAACGCGGTCCCCGGCATGGCGCACGCTCCCGGTCAGGACCAGCGATGCGCCGAGCTCCGGTCCGGCGTCCCGCAGCGGCCGCCCGGAACGTCCGAAGCGCACCGCCGAGCCGAGGGCGATGACCCCCAGCTGGGACCGGTCGAGACGGCTGAGCTGGGTGATCATCTCCTCGGTGAGCCCGTCGGCGAGCCAAACGTCCTCGTTCGAGGCGCCGAAGGGGAGCACCGCCAGCACCCTGGCCCGGTCCGGCGATGCCCCCTCGACCTCGGACCGCTCGATGCGCTCGGTGAAGCGGTAGCCGCGCTTGGAGGCGGTGACGATGTACTCCTCGCCGTTTCCGCGCAGGCCGAGCGCCTTGCGGAGGATGGAGATGGTCCGGGTCAGGCTCCCCTCGCCGACGACGACGTCCGGCCAGACCCTGCGCAGCAGCTCCTCCTTCTCCACCAGCTCGCCGGCGTTCTCCACCAGGACGACCAGCGTCTCGGCCGCCTTGGGAGGCAGCTGGACGTCCGTGTCGCCGCGGTAGAGGACGCGCGCCCTCGGGTCGAGTCGAAAGGGCCCGAAGTGCAGGGAAACCCGTCGCACGAGCACCCCCGATCAGAAATCGGTCAGAAAAATATCAGCGGCACCGAAGGACCTCCAACGACCGCGGGCGGTACCACCGAGGGGAAGTCATCCCCCGGAGGTTCCCGTGAATCCAGCGGTCTTTCGGTTGCGAGCGGTGTCCATCGGTCTGGCCCTCCTCGGCGGGGTCGCCTCCGTCTGGGGCACGAACCAGGCCCTCGGCGAGCCCGGGGACGAGCGGGGGAAACCCCGCCACCCGCGGTACCTCTACGTCTGCGCCGGGGACCAGGCCCGGAAGGCCCCCGACTTCCTCGCGGTGGTCGACTTCGATCCCCGGTCTTCCGGATACGGCCGGGTCGTCGCCCGGGCCCCGCTCCCGGAGCCGGGGGCGACGGGGAACGAGTTCCACCACATCGGGCTATCCGCCGACGGCAGGGTGGTGGCCTGCGGAGGGCTGCTGAGCGTCCTGAAGGGGCAAGGGGAGATCTTCTTCTTCGACGTTCGTGACCCGCGCGCCCCGCGCTTCCTCTCCTCGGCCGATCCGCCGCTCTCGGCGATCACCGACGAATTTCACGCGCTGCCCCACGGGGGGTTCCTGGTCACGATGATGGGTGGGGCGCAGGGCCACGCCCCCGGGCGAGTCGCCGAGTTCGACCGGGAGCTGGCCCTCGTCGCCGAGCACCCGGCGCAGCCTCCGACGGACGGCTTCAATCCTCACGGCATCTCGGTGCGGCCGGAGCTGGACCTGATGGTGACCAGCGACTTCATCTGCCCCTCGACGACGCTCCATGCCTCCGGCGCCGACCTCGAGTTCCACGCAGGTGTCAGGGTGTGGAACCTGTCCCGCCGGGAGATCGTCCGCAGCGTTCGCATGCCTCCCGAGGCCGCAGGGACCATCGACGTCCAGCTCATCCCGGGCGACCGCGAGCAGCGCGCCTTCACTGCCGGGATGCTCGACGGGAATCTCTACCTGGTGGACACGCGGCGGGGCACTGCCCGGGCGGTCTTCGACTTCAACACCTTCGCGAGCGGCGGATGGCCACAGCTGATCCGTCTCACCCGCGACGGACGTCGGCTCTTCATCTCGCTGAACCAGGCGGGGAAGGTGGCCATGCTCGACGTGTCCGAACCGGAGAGGCCCCGGCTCCTCAGCGCGCTCGACCTCGGAAAGGACTCCGGACCGCACTACCTCGCCCTGACGCCCGACGAGGACCGGCTGGTCATCAGCGACTACTTCCTCGACGAGGACGCCTTCGGGAAGGTCCATGCCGAGGGCGACCACAAGATTCACGTCGCCCGGGTCACCGAGCGCGAGCTGGTGCTCGACCCGCGCTTCCGGCTCGACTTCGACACGGCGTTCGAGACCGGACCGGCTCGTCCGCACGGCCTGGTGATGCGATGAGCGCCCGGACCGTCGTCTCGATCGGCGCCGCCGCGCTGCTCCTCGCCGGCTGCACGCAGGACTACACCTGCACCTACTTCTGCGGCACGAGCACGATCCCGGTTGGCGACGTCCCCGAGCACGGCGGGGACCCCGACTCGGTCGCGGCCGAGTGCGAGAAGGACAGGGCATCGGCCTGCACGACGGAGCAAGGCCCCACGCGCTGCCACTGCACCGCGGACAATCCCGACCTCTCTCCGGGCACCAACCACCCCAGCTTCCCCCGCGCAGCCGGGGCCGGGGGTTGATCAGGCAGACGGGGTTGCGGCGGTTCGTCGCCGTCCACTTGCCCCGCCCGGACGGAGTGGACGGCGCCGGCGCGCTCAGGCTCGAGGCGTGGATGTGGCCGTGGGCGCAGCCCCGAGGCGGCGGAGCGTCTCCTCCAGCGACCTGGTGAAGACCCGCTTCCCGGCGAGGCCGAGCAGCAGCGACACCAGATGTCCCTTGAGGTTCTTCGGCCGGCGATCGAACTGGAAGCGCACCCGGCTGCCGCTCCCAACCGGCTCCGCCTGGTAGCGCCACCAGCTGCCCGTCGCGAAGGCGTTGGAATCCTCCACCTCGATGAGCACGACGCCGGGCTCGCTCCAGTCGTAGCGGGCCCGCTCCCAGACCCCCCCGAACGCCGACGACCCCTCGGTCACGTCCGCCTCGGTCTCTCCGACCGAGTGCACCTGGTAGAGCTTCGGCGAGAGGTTGGGCCACAGCTCCGGACGGCGCGGGCTGAAGTCCGTCAACGCTCGCAGGAAGACCTCCGGCGGAGTGGGCGAGGTCACCTCTCCCGAGACGCGCGCCATGGACGTGTCCTCCGGTGGTGCTGCGGCTCGACCGTCGCAGGCTCCGGACGCGGAGGCAACGCCTGTTTTCAGGGCGGGAGCCCGAGCTCCTTCCGCAGCCGCGCGGTAATCTCGAAGTAGTCCTTCCGCGGGAACGCGACGTTGAGGATGTGGAAGTCCTTCTTGCTCAGCCCCACGCACCCGAAGCAGTAGTTGCAGTCGGAGAGGTTGCGGGACATCACGAGGTAGGCCGAGTGGGTGCAGGACTCGCACTGCCGGAGGTAGGCCGAGGACTGGCAGCCCTTGCTCTCGACGCAGTGGCTGCAGTTGCTGCACCCGTCACAGCCGATGCAGTGGGTGCACTGGTAGCAGCCCACGCAGTCTCTGCAGAACATGCAGTTCGCGCAGCGCTCGCAGTCCTTGCACGCGTAGCTCCCCGGGTTGCCGGGGTCCGCGGCGAAGGCCTTGCCCAGCGAGGCGAGCTGGTCGAGGAACTCCCGCCGGCCGAGGCGTGCCACGGCGTCGCGGGCCTCCTTGGCCTGGACGTCGAGCTCGGCGGTGGAGGGCGAACGGGCGGGAGCGCGCGCGGGGGAGGCGGCCATCGGTCAGCCCCCCATCCTATACGCGTCCGTCCCGCGTGGACCTCTCCGGACTGAACCCCCCGCAGCGCCTCGCCGTCACCACCACCGAAGGACCCCTCCTGGTGCTCGCCGGGGCAGGGAGCGGAAAGACGCGGGTCATCACCCACCGCATCGCCTGGCTCCTCCACCGGCGGGTGCCGGCCCGCGCCATCCTCGCCGTCACCTTCACCAACAAGGCCGCCGCGGAGATGAAGGAGCGCGTGGTGCGACTGGTGGGGTCGCGCGCACAGGCGCTCACCGTCTGCACGTTCCACGCCTTCGGGGCCGAGGTGCTCCGGGAGCACGTCCACCGGCTCGGCTGGCCGCGGCGGTTCGCCATCGCCGACACCTCGGACCAGATCGCCCTGGTCCAGCGCGCGCTGCGCGAGCGCCCCATCGACGGGAAGACGGACTTCGACCCCCGGCGCATCCTGACCACCATCAGCCGGGCGAAGAACGCTCGGCGCGCGTCCGCAGGCGTCCCCGGGGAGCCGGGGAGCGACGCCGAGCTCGCCGCGGCCGAGGTCTTTCCGCTCTACCAGCGGGCGCTGAAGGCCCAGGGCGCGGTCGACTTCGACGATCTCCTCCTGCTGCCGCTGCGGCTCTTTCGCGAGCACCCCGAGGTGCTGGGCGGGTATGTCCGCCGGTTCCGCTACCTCCTGGTCGACGAGTTCCAGGACACCAACGGGGCGCAGCTGGAGCTGATCCGCCAGCTCGCCGGCGAGCGACGCAACGTCTGCGCGGTCGGCGACGACGACCAGTGCATCTACGGCTGGCGGGGCGCGGAGGTCCGCAACATCCTCCGCTTCGAGGAGGCGTTCCCCGGCGCCACCGAGGTCCGCCTGGAGCAGAACTACCGGAGCGTGCCGTCGGTGCTCGAGGCCGCGCACGGCGTCGTCTCCCAGCTGCCGGAGCGGCGGGCGAAGAAGCTGTGGACCGACGCGGTGGGCGGCCCCCGGGTCCAGCTGGTGGTGCTGCCGGGCGAGGACGAGGAGGCGGCCCACGTCGCGAAGGCCATCGAGCAGCGGCTGCTGCGGGGCGCCCGGCCAGACGACCTCGCGGTCCTCTACCGCACCAACGGCCAGTCACGGCCGTTCGAGGAGGCCTTCCGCGCCCGGGGCATCGGCTACGAGGTCGTGGGCGGCACCGAGTTCTTCGACCGGCGCGAGGTGCGCGACGTGCTCGCCTACCTCAAGGCCCTGGCCAATCCGGCGGACGAGGTCTCGCTCCTCCGCATCGTCAACGTGCCCGCCCGGGGCATCGGCGACGTCACGGTGGAGCACCTCGTGGCGCACGCCCGGGGCCGGGGGCTGCCGCTGGCCGACGTGCTCGAGGCTCCCGGGTCGGTGCCCGGCCTCACCCCGGGGGCGGCGCGGGCGGTCCAGGAGTTCTCCCGGCTGATCCACGAGACGAGGAGGCGGCTCTGGAGCGAGCCGCTCTCCACCGTGACCCGCGGACTCCTCGGGCAGATCGGCTTCGAGGCGGCGGCCCGTGCCACCACCGCCTCCGCCGCCGCGGCGGACCGCCGGCTCGCCGGCGTGGAGGGCATCCT
>Ga0310810_10002470_pt1 | contig 19880 bp, 11 predicted proteins | sample NCmetagenome_FD_207641 | JGI IMG/M metagenome (GOLD analysis project Ga0310810, IMG submission 207641) | Soil microbial communities from experimental microcosm in Duke University, North Carolina, United States - NC | ecosystem: Engineered > Artificial ecosystem > Soil microcosm > Unclassified ...
AGGGTGGATGGGAGCCAATCGGCCCCGCTGCCGAGCCGTTTGCCGCGAACTATCCGACACCGCGTCCGCTGACGCCGGCCGGCATCGTGGCGATCGTCGACGCCTTTCGTGACGCCGCCCGCCGCGCCCTCGAGGCCGGGTTCGACGTCGTGGAGCTGCACGCCGCGCATGGCTACCTGATGCACGAGTTCTTCTCGCCGCTCGTGAACACCCGCACCGATGAATACGGCGGCTCCTTCGACAACCGCATTCGTCTGTGCCTCGACGTCGTCGACGCCGTGCGCCGGGTCTGGCCCGAACGGCTGCCGCTGTTCGTGCGCATTTCCGCCACCGACTGGAAAGCGGGTGGCTGGGATCTGGATCAGGCGGTGGAACTGGCGCGACGGTTGCGGACGCACGGCGTGGATCTGGTCGATTGCTCGTCGGGCGGCGCCGTTCACGATCAGCAAATCGCCGTCGGTCCCGGTTATCAGGTGCCGTTTGCCGAGCGTATCCGCCGCGACGCCGGCGTGGCGACCGGCGCGGTCGGGCTCATTACCAGGGCGGATCAGGCCGACGCCATCATCGCCAATGGCCAGGCGGACATCGTGCTTCTCGCCCGCGAGCTGTTGCGCGATCCGTACTGGCCGCTGCACGCGGCCGAACAACTCGGTCACCGGGTTCCGTGGCCGCCGCAGTACCTCCGCGCGGCGCACCGTGATACTCCCGCGCGGTAACGACAGGGAACGCAAAGCACGCGAAGTTCGCAAGAAAAACATAGCTTTCGAGGCTTCGCGGGGTTTGCGTTCAAACCTCGTATCATCACAGGATGCGCGCGCTGCTGGTCGAAGACGATCCCACGATCGCGGATTTCGTGGTCCGCGGCCTGCGCGAAGCGGGTTTCGCGGTGGATCACCTGCCGGACGGCGAGGCAGGGCTGGCCGCTGCGGTGCAACAGACGTACGACGTCGCGATCGTCGATCTGATGCTGCCAAGGCGCGACGGCCTGTCGCTGATCGAGGAGCTGCGCAGGCGCGGCGTCCCGACGCCGGTGCTGATCCTCAGTGCGCGCCGATCAGTGGACGATCGGGTCCAGGGTCTCCAGGCGGGCGGCGACGACTATCTTACCAAGCCATTCGCGTTTGCGGAGCTGCTCGCGCGCGTCCAGGCGCTCGTCCGCCGCGCGACGCGCGCGCCGGAGCCGACGACGCTGACGGTCGACGATGTCGTCCTGGACCTGCTGTCGCGCAAGGTGACGCGCGCGGGAAAGCCGCTCGACCTGCGGCCGCGCGAGTTCACGCTGCTCGAGTTCCTGATGCGCCATGCGGGACACGTCGTCTCGAAGACGATGATTCTGTCTCACGTGTGGGAGTACAACTTCGACCCGCAGACCAACGTTGTCGACGTGCTGGTGAGCCGGCTGCGCGAGAAGATCGATCGGCCGTTCGAGAAGAAGCTGCTGCATACGGTGCGAGGCGTCGGGTATGTCCTCCGTCCCTAGAGTGTCCACGGGACGGGACACCCGGAGGGGGTCGGGAGTCATTTGCAGAAATTGCCATGCTGATCGCAGAAACTGAAAATGACTCCCGACCCCCTGTGCGCACATTCGGCCTGCGCCTGGCGCTGTGGTACGCGACGCTGTTCGTGTCGGGCGCTATCGCGATCGTTTTCGTCACCTACTACCTCACCGCGACGTCGCTGGCGCAGCGCGATCACCAGATCATCAACGGCAAGCTCGGCGACTACGCGGCGGCCTACCTGCGGGGCGGCGTTCGCGTGCTGGCCAACACCGTCCGGGCGGAGCAGCAGGTCGCGCCCGAGCGGCTCTTCGTTCGCGTCGTCGACCGCGGCATCGAGTCGGTCGTGCTGAGCAACAACGAAGGGTGGGATCCGCAAAAGATCGAAATCGTGTCGGCGACGCTTGCGGACGGCACGCTCGTGCAGGTCGGAAAGAGCACCGAGGCGCGCGACGACCTGCTGTCACGGTTCCGCGCCGCGCTGGGGATCGTGACGCTGTTGATCGTCGTCATCGCGCTGACCGGCGGCTGGCTGGCGACCCGGTCGGCGCTGTTTCCGATCCGGCGCCTGTCGACCGCGGTGCAGCGCATCATCCGCACCGGCCGTACCGACGCGCGCGTCCCGCTGGCCGGCACCGGCGACGCGATCGACGAACTGACGTCGCTCTTCAACACGATGCTCGACAAGATCGAAGGGCTGGTCACCGCCATGCGCGGTGCGCTGGACAACGTGTCCCACGACCTGCGAACACCGTTGACGCGGCTCCGTGGCACGGCAGAGATGGCGCTCGCCTCACCACCGGCGGGGGAGCCCGAGCAGCAGGTGGAGTACTACCGCGAGTTGCTGGCCGATTGCGTCGAGGAATCTGATCGTGTCCTCGTGATGCTCAACACCCTGATGGACATCTCCGAGGCCGAGAGCGGCACGATGCAGCTTCGACGCGAGCCGGTGCCGCTGGGAGACGTCGTGGCGCGCGCGATCGATCTCTATCGCGACGTCGCTGACGCAAAGGGCGTGTCGCTGGCGGCCGGGGTCGCTGAAGATGTGGTCGTCACCGCGGATCGGACACGGCTCGAACAGGTGGCGGCAAACCTGATTGACAACGCCGTCAAATACACCCCGGCTGGCGGACGCGTGGACGTCGATGTCCGGGGGAGTGGCGACGCGGCGATCCTCTCTGTTCGCGATACCGGTCCGGGCATTCCCGCGGACGAGCTTCCGCGGATTTTCGACCGGCTGTTTCGCGGCGATACCAGCCGTACCGAGCGCGGCCTCGGCCTCGGCCTCAGCCTGGTCAAGGCGATCGTGGAGGCTCATGGCGGCGACGTAACCGTGAGCAGCGAGCTGGGCCGAGGCTCGACGTTCTCAGTCTCGCTGCCCGTCGACGCAGGGCTCAGGGCTGAGCGCTAAGGGCCCGAGCCCTCACCGTCTGGCCCTCAGCCCAAGCCCTCAGCCCTTAGCCCTCCGCCCTATTTCTTTCACCGTTGTAATGCTCCTGTAACGGCCCCGCAAGGCAGTCCTTCGTCTTAGTCCTTAGAATCGATCACAGACTCGAACGCACGGAGAGTCGAAAGGACGGAGAGACTGTTATGAGAAACACGTTACTGGCAGTGCTGACCGCAGGCGTGCTGACGACCGGCGCGGCGTGGCACGGTTTGGCGGCAGATACACAGAAAGCGGCGACGATCACGACTCCGATTACCCACGCCATCGCCGGCGGACGCGACTCTTATGCCGACGTCGTCGGCGTTGCCGCACCGGCGGTGGTCACGATCCGGACCGAGGGCAAGGCGAAGATGATGCCCACCCTGTTCGACGGGCAGGACGGTCAGGACGGGCAGGATCCGCAGGAGTTTCTGCGGCGTTTCTTCGGCGATCGGTTTGGCGGCGATCAGCGCGGCCAGCGGATGCCGCGGACGCAGCGGATGCCGCGGCAGCGGGCGCTCGGCTCCGGCGTCATCGTGACGAGCGACGGCTACATCCTGACCAACAACCACGTCGTCGACGGCGCCGACCAGATCAAGGTCGAGCTGACCGACGACCGCACGCTGACCGCGAAGCTGGTGGGCACAGACAAGGCGAGCGACCTCGCCCTGCTGAAAGTCACCGCGGGCGACCTCCATCCGATCGCCATCGGCAACTCCGAGAACGTGAAGGTCGGCGACGTCGTCCTCGCGGTCGGCAACCCGCTCGGCGTCGGCCAGACCGTGACGATGGGGATCATCAGCGCGAAGGGACGATCGACGACCGTCGGTGACGGCGGCTACGAGGACTTCCTGCAGACCGACGCACCGATCAACCATGGCAACTCGGGCGGCGCGCTCGTGAACACGAAGGGCGAGCTGGTCGGGATCAACTCGCAGATCCTGTCGAGCAACGACGGCAACATCGGCATCGGCTTCGCGATTCCGGCGAACATGGCGAAGAACGTCATGGAGCAGCTGCGGACGAAAGGCAAGGTCACGCGGGCGCAGCTCGGCGTCACCGTGCAGGGCGTGACGCCGGAAATGGCGGAAAGCCTCGGGCTGAAGCAGTCGACCGGCGCGATCGTCAGCGGCGTCAGCGAAGGCAGCGCGGCCGAGAAGGCCGGGGTCAAGCGCGGGGACATCATCCAGTCGTTCAACGGGCTGCCGGTCCACGACACCAACACGCTGCGCAATCGGGTGGCGGAAGCGGGTCCGGGTTCGAGCGCCGACGTGGTCATCCTCCGCGACGGCAGCGAGAAGCACCTGACGGTGAAGCTCGACGAAGCCACCGCGTCGAAGTCGGCGCGGATGCGCGACAGCGAACCGGAGACGAGCGACGACAAGACGGCGCTCGGCATCGCGGTGGCGCCGCTGACGCCGGAGCTGGCGGAGCGCGCGCGCGCCTCGAAAAACACGCACGGCCTGCTGGTCCAGGACGTCGACCCGGACGGCCGTGCCGCCGCCGCGGGAATCCAGGCGGGGGACATCATCCAGGAAGTCAACCGTCAGCCGGTGAAATCGGTGGACGAGCTGAAGGCGGCGCTCAAGAAGACGAGCGACCGGCCGACGCTGCTGCTGATTCAGCGTCAGGGCAACGATCTGTTTCTGACCGTGCGGCCTTCGAATCAGTAATGGTTGATCGGATGTAGGGCGGGTCTTTTTAGACCCGCCTCGCGCCGGGTCCGAAAGGACCCGGCCTACAATCCCCAGCGCCCAGCCCCAGCCCTCAGCCCTCAGCCCTGACTCGTCTCTTGGCACCATAATGCCCCATGGACTTGGGCCTTACGAACAAAGTGGCGATGGTCGGCGGCGCGAGCAAGGGCCTCGGCTTCGCCGTTGCGCGGGCCCTGGCGGCAGAGGGCGCGCACGTCGTCATCGCGTCGCGCGACAGCGCCGGCATCCAGCGGGCCGCGGCGGCGATCAACGCGGAAGGCGGCGGCCAGGCACTCGCGGTCTCCGCGGATCTGAGCCAGGCGGACGCGATTACGCACTGGGCGACCGCCGCCACCGATCGTTTCGGCGGTGTCGATCTCCTGTTTGCCAACACCGGCGGTCCGCCCGCAGGCACCGCGCTCAGCTTCGACGATACGGCGTGGCAGACCGCCTTCGATCTTTTGCTCCTCAGCGTAATCCGCACGGTACGGCTGGTGGTCCCGTCGATGCGCGCGCGCGGTGGCGGGGCGATCCTCGTCGGCACCTCGTCGACAGTGAAGGAGCCGTTTCCAAACCTCGCGCTGTCGAACGTCATGCGCGCCGGCGTCACCGCGCTGGTCAAGACGCTCGCGCTCGAGCTCGCGCCGGATCAGATCCGCGTCAACTCGCTGCTGCCCGGGCGCATCGCGACGGATCGCCTGAACTACCTCGACCAGGCCAACGCCACGAAAGCCGGCATCACCGCCGACGAACAAAGGCAGCGCGCGATGGCCACCATCCCGGCGGGCCGGTATGGCGAGCCTGACGAGTTCGGCCGCGCCGGTGCGTTCGTCCTGTCGAACGCGGCCTCGTACATCACCGGCGCGGCTTTGCAGGTGGATGGCGGGCTTATCAGGGGGCTCTTGTGAGACAGGAGCTAGGCGCTAGGAGCTAGGTGCTGGGGAGGCTAGGCTAGGTGCCCAGTTTGGCCTCCAGGGACCGGTGCAAGCCGCTGAGCAATCGCCCGACCGAGCTCATTCGCGCTTCGAAGCGGGCGCGTTCGCCGGCGGGAAGGAATCCAAGACGGCAGGCGAGTTCGATGCAGGTCTCGAGCTCGGCGTGGGAGCCGAGCGCGACGCTGACATGGTAGGCGTAGGCCTTGGTGCTGCGGCGACAGTAGCCTTCGGCCACGTTCGACGGTACCGATACCGCGGCGCGTCTGATCTGACTCGTCAAGCCATATAACTCCTCCCGCGGAAACTGCGCCGTGCTCTTGTAGATCTCCTCGACAAGGTGCATGGCCTGTTGCCACGCATCGAGCTCTTTGAAGGCGGCTCTGGTTTTCATGAATCGACGTAGGGCAGGACCCGTGCCGCGATAATTCCTGAGAGAAACCTGGACGAAGTCGCTCGGAAGCGGCGCCAGACTACCCACGTGAGTATCTGGTTCCCCGGCCGCCTGGTCCCAAGCACCCCCTAGCACCGAGCGCCTACCTAGCCCTATTACCGAAGCCTCCCCTTGATTATCTACACCAGCTTATGTAGATAATCATAACCAATGAAGCCAGTCGACCTCGTCCAGGGCACCCTCGATCTCCTCATCCTCAAGTCGCTGGCGCTGGAACCGATGCACGGCTGGGCGATTGGCGCCCGCATCCGGCAGCTGTCGAACGACGTGCTGCTGGTGCAGCAGGGATCCCTGTACCCGGCGCTCCAGCGGCTCGAGCACCAGGGCTGGATCAGCGCGAAGTGGGGCGTGTCCGATCAGAAACGCCGCGCGAAGTATTACGCGCTGACGCGGGCCGGCCGGAAGCAGTTGGAAAAGGAAGCGGCCTCATGGGAGCGGCTGGCCGCGGCGGTCACGTTGGTGGTTAGAACTGTGTAGGGTTGAGGGCTGAAGACGAAGGGCTGACCGACGTCTGAGAGCTTGGAGCTCAAGCCGAAAGCAGAAAGCTGTTTATGCGATTCATCCAGATGCTGCTGACGCGGGGGCGCGCGTTGTTGCGCGGTGGCGCCCTGGACGACGAGCTCGCCGACGAGATGCGGGAGCACCTGGAACGCCTGGCGCAGGAGCACGTCGAACGCGGGATGACCCCGCAGGCCGCGCGCGCGGCAGCCCGGCGCGACTTCGGCCCGGTGACGCAGCTGGTGGAAGAGTCGCGTGACGCGCGCGGGGTGATGTGGATCGTCAACGCCTGGCAGGACGCGCGCTACGGCGTGCGGTTGATGGGGCGCGCGCCCGGCTTCGCCGCCGCCGTGATCCTCACGGTCGCCCTCGGCATCGGCGCGACGACCGCGATGTTCAGCGTGGTCTACAGCGTCGTGCTGCAGCCGCTGCCGTACCGCCAGCCCGATCGGCTGGTGAATCTGTGGAACACGGCGCCGAAGCGCGGGCTGACACGGGCCTTCGTCGGCAACGCGAACGTGGCCGACTGGAAGGCGCGCAACCACGTGTTCGAGGACATCGCCGTCCTGAGGGCGATCGCGAACTTCAACCTGACCGGCGACGGCGAGCCGGAACGGCTGTTCGGGTCTCGCGTTTCGGCGAATCTGTTTCCGATCCTCGGCGTCACGCCGCTCATCGGCCGGACGTTCACACGCGAGGAAGATCAGCTGTCGGGCGGGACGGAGGAACGGGTCGCGCTCCTGTCATACGGCCTCTGGAAGCGCCGGTTCGCCGCCGACGCCGGGATCGTCGGCCGCACGATTCATCTCAGCGGCGTGCCGTTCACCGTCGTCGGCGTCATGCGCGAGGATTTCGCCTATCCGACGCGCGAGTATCAGATCTACGTTCCGCTGACGTTCGATCCGCAGGAACTCGTGGACCGGACCAACTATTCGTACCTGTCCGTGGCGCGCCTCAAGCCCGGCGTCACCGTGAAGCAGGCGCAAGCCGAGCTGAACGTCATCTCGGCCGACATCGAGCGCGAGCACCCGAAGCAGAACGAAGGCATCGGCGCAGAAGTCGCGCCGATGCTCACCGACACGGTCTCGACCGTGCGGACACCGCTCTACATTCTGCTGGCCGCCGTTGCCGCGATGCTGCTGATTGGCTGCGCCAACCTCGCCAACCTGCTGGTCGCGCGCGCGCTGGCGCGCCAGCGCGAGCTCTCGGTCCGCGCGGCGCTCGGCGCGTCGCGCTCGCGGCTGATGGCACAGTCGATTGGCGAGCTGTTGCCGATGCTTGCGGCCGGCGGCGCTCTCGGCTTGCTCGGCGCCGCATGGGCGATCGACGTGCTCGTGCCGCTGCTGCCGGCCGACATGCCGCGCGTCGAGAATGTCGGACTGCACCTGCCGGCGCTCGTGTTCACGGTCGCGGCCCTTGCCGCCATCGCGCTGTGCGTTGGCGTCTGGCCCGCGCTGGAGGCGTCGCGCGGCGGGCTGTCGGCCGCGGTCTCCGATCTGTCCCGCGGCAATACCGACACCGGCGCGCGCTCGCGGACGCGCGACATTCTGGTGATCGGCCAGATTGCGGCGACGCTGTGGCTGGTCATCGGCGCCGCGCTGCTGCTGCGCAGCTTTTCGGAACTTCGCAAGGTGAACCCGGGCTTCAACCCGGATCGCGTCTACAGCCTCCACCTCGCCATTCCCCGCAGCAAATATCCGAAGGACGCCGATGTCGCGGCGTTCGGCAGCCGGATCCTCGATCGCGTCGCCGCGTTGCCCGACGTCGCGTTGGTCGGTCTGGTGAACCGGCTGCCGCTGGCCGGCGGCACACAGACCGGGGGCATCGCGTTCGAGGGGATCGATCCCAAGGCGAACGACATTGGCAACGTCGACTACCGGTCGGTGACGCCGGACTACTTCCGCGCGCTGGAGATCCCGCTTCGGGCAGGACGCGCGTTCACGGCCTTCGATCGCGAGACGGCGCCGCCGGTCGCGATCATCGACGATCGCCTGGCCCGCCTGTTCGGCGGTGCTGACCCGATCGGGCGCCGGGCCCGGATCCCCGTCCCCGGCTTCGATCGGTGGATGACGGTCGTCGGGGTTGTCGGGCACATCCGCCACGATCGCGTCGACGAGGACGTGCGGCCGCAGATCTACTTTCCGTTCGAGCAGCGGGCGCAGGATCGTATGGCGCTCGTCGTTCGCACGCGCACCGACGCGCCAGCGATTGGCGCAGCCTTGACCGGCGCGATCCGCTCGGTCGATCCGGAGCAGCCGGTCTACGACGCCCGCACCCTTTCCGCCGTCGTCGATCGCGCGCTCGGCCAGCGGTGGTTGCAGACGGCGCTGCTCGCGTCGTTTGCGTGCATCGCCGTCGTGCTGGCCAGCATCGGCGTCTACGGTGTGATCGCGTACGCCGTCGGTCAGCGCCGGCGGGAGTTCGGCATCCGCCTCGCGCTCGGCGCGCGGCGCAGCGAAATCGTCCGCGGCGTGCTGCGGCGCGGTGTCGTGCTGTTCGCCGCCGGCGGCGCGGCCGGGTTGCTCGCCGCGGCGGCCAGCGCGCGGGTGATGGCGAGCCTGCTCTTCAACATCAGCAGTTTCGACGTCGTCAGCTTTGTCGCGGCCACGGCCATTCTCTTTGTCGTCGCACTGGCCGCATGCGCCCTGCCGGCGCGCCGTGCGGCCGGTGTGGATCCTTCAGTCGCGCTCAGGGTCGAGTAGTTGCAAAAAGTAGTAAGGGGTCTGACCCCTTACTACCTTTTGGGCCCGGCATCACCCGCCCTACAATACGCGAATGAAATCCTCGCGCCTGCTTCTTGGCCTCTTATTCGCGTGCCTGATCGCCGTCTCCATCACCGCGCAGCGCCGTGGCGCCGCGCAACCCGAGGGTCTCGCGTTCCGTTTCCTCGGCCCGACTGTCGGCAACCGCGTCGCGTCGATCGCAGGCGTGCCAGGCGATCCGTCGATCTATTACGCCGGCGCTGCGTCGGGCGGTGTGTGGAAAACGACCGACGGCGGTATCCGCTGGGTTCCCCTGTCCGACAGCATGCCGGTGACGGCGATCGGTGCGCTCGCGGTCGCCCCGTCCGATCCCAACGTCGTCTGGGCCGGCACGGGTGAGGCGTGGGCGATTCGCGACAGCGACGTGATCGGCGACGGCATCTACAAGTCGATGGACGCCGGCCGGACCTGGACGCACATGGGCCTCGACGAAACCGGCCGCATCGGCCGCATCGTGGTCAACCCGTCGAACCCCGACGTCGTGCTGGCCTGCGCGATCGGGCGCATCACCGCGCCGCAGCAGGAGCGCGGCGTGTTTCGCACGACCGACGGCGGTCAGCATTGGGACCGCGTGCTGTTCGTCGACGAGAATACCGGCTGCTCAGGCCTGTCGATGGATGCGAAAAACCCGCGCACGATCTGGGCGGGCACCTGGCAGGTCGAGATGCACCCCTGGGCGATGTTGAGCGGCGGCGCCGGCAGCGGCCTCTACGTCTCGCACGATGGCGGATCGAAGTGGACGAAGATCGAGGCCGCCGGTCTGCCGAAATCGCCGCTCGGCAAGATCGACGTCGCGGTCGCGCCGACCGATTCCAATCGCGTCTACGCGCTGATTCAGACGAAGGATCAGGGTTCGGTCTGGCGCTCCGACGACGGCGGCGTAACCTGGCGGGTGGTGAACTGGTCGCGCGAGCTGATTGGCCGCGCCGGCTACTACATCCACCTCGCCGTCTCGCCCGCGAACGAGGACGAGATCCTCATCTCCAACAGCTCGTTCTTCCAGTCGGTCGATGGTGGCCTGACGTTCCGCACCGTGAACTGGGGCGGCGACAACCACGATATCTGGTGGGATCCGAAGGACGCCGATCGGTTCGCGATCACCCACGACGCCGGCATCACCCTGACGACGCAGCATGGGCGCAGCACGCAGCGCGTGCAGTTGCCCATCGGTCAGATGTACCACGTGACGGTCGACAACCAGGTGCCGTACTACGTGTATTCGAACATGCAGGACGACGGCACCATGCGCGGATCGTCGATTGCCGCCGAAGGCGCCGGCGCCGGTTACAACGGCTCTGGCAATCAATGGGATCACGGGCTTGGCGGCTGCGAGTCGGGTTTCACCGCGCCGGACCCGGCCGATCCGAACGTGGTCTGGTCCACGTGCTACGGCAACAAGGTCACGCGCTACGATCACCGCACGAAGATCGCGCGTTCGGTTGCGCCGGGGATGATCACCCTCGATGCGCCGCCGACCGAGTCGAAATACCGCTGCCACTGGTCCGCGCCGCTGGCGATCGATCCGTTCGATCACAACAACGTGTATTACGGCTGCAACGTCATCTTCCACACCAACAGCGCCGGCCAGAGCTGGCGCGTCATCAGCCCCGATCTCTCCACTCAGGATCCCGCCCGCATCATGCCGTCAGGCGGCATCGTCGGCGACAACCTGGGGCAGTTCGCGCCCGAGGTCATCTTCGCGATCGCGACATCGGAGGTAGAGAAGGGGCTCGTCTGGGCCGGAACCAACGACGGGAAGATCTGGTACACGCGCGACGGCGGCCAGAAGTGGAACGACGTCTCGAAGAACGTGACCGGCCTGCCGGAGTGGGGGATCGTGTCGAAGATCGAGCCGTCCCACTTCAACGGCGCGACGGCGTACGTCGCGGTTGACGCGCACCTGATGGACAGCCGCGAGCCGTACATCTTCAAGACCACGGACTACGGCGCTACCTGGAAGCGGGTGAACGGCGATCTGCCGAACAAGCATCCGCTCTCGTACGTCAAAGCGGTGGCGGAGAACCCGAACAAGGCGGGGATGCTCTTCGCCGGTACCGGCCACGGCTTCTTCTATTCGACCGACGACGGCGGTCACTGGACCGAGCTCGCGACCGGATTGCCGCATGCGCCGGTCAGCTGGGTCGTGGTCCAGAAACAGTTTCATGACGTCGCGATCTCGACCTACGGCCGGGGGCTGTACGTGCTCGACGACATCACGCCGCTCGAGCAGGCGACGCCGGCGACGACCGATGCCGCCGCCCATCTGTTCACGCCGCGCCCGGCCTACCGCTGGTCGCAGCGCAGCCGCGCGCTGATCAACTACTCGCTGAAGGCGGAGCCGCGCGGCCCCGTGCAGCTCCAGGTGCTGGACGCCGAGGGCAAACTGATCCGCGACGTGCGCTCGACCGGCCACGCGGGGTTGAACCGCGCCGCGTGGGACCTGCGGTACGAATCACCGCGGCTGATCGCGATGCGGACGACGCCGCCGGAGAACCCGCACATCTGGGAGGAGCCGCGCTTTCGCGGACAGGACACGCGGCCGGTCACGCACTGGGGGCTCGACGCGGCGCAGGTCGGCCCGATCGTCGTCCCCGGCAAGTACAGCGTCAAGCTGACAGTCGACGGGCAGTCGTTCACGCAGCCCATCGAGATTCTGAAGGACCCGAAGATCGCGACCTCGGTCGCCGACCTCGATCTCTCGGTGAAGCTGCAGCTCCGGCTCCGCGACGACATCTCCGCGGCGGCGGACATGGTCAACGCCATCGAGGTCATGCGCAAGCAGCTCGAGGACGTCGCCAAGGCCTACAAGAACGACAAATCGAAAGAGGCGCTGCTCAAGCAGGTGACCGACATGGACAAGAAGCTCTTCGACGTCGAGGCCAAGCTGCTCGAGCCGGCGCAGATGACGAGCGACGACAAGTATTTCCAGCAGGCCTATCGCGTCTACATGAATCTGATCTGGTTGAACGGGGAAGTGGGACCAGGCGCGGGTGACGTGTCGGGCGGCGCCGACTTCCCGCCGACCGATACGTCCGTCAACGTGATGGAGTCGATCGAGAAGGATCTGAACGCCGCCAAGGCGGACTACAAGAACCTGATGGACCGCGACGTTCCGGCGTTCAACCGCGCAATCGGCTCGGCGATCACGCCGCTCACCGGAAGATAGGTCACGATCGGAAGAAACCGCGGAGACCGCCGAGACCGCTGAGAAAACAACAGTTTCTCTGCGATCTTTGCGGTCTCTGCGGTTCCATCTTTTCGTCGGAGCAAACATGAACGCAGACGAACAGGCGATCCGCTCCGCAGTTCAGACATGGATGCAGGCGTCGGCGGACGGCGATCTGCCGCGCGTCCTGGCGTTGATGGACGACGACGTCGTGTTCATCGGACCGGGCCGGCCGGCGATGCGCGGCAAGGACGCCTTCGCGGCGGCATCGAAGGCGATGGAAGGAAAAGTCCGGATCGAAGGCGCGTCCGACATCCAGGAGGTTCGTGTGTTCGGCGACTGGGCCTACGTCTGGACGCAGCTGACGATCACGATGCAGCCCACCGGCGGCGGAGCGCCAACGCATCGCAGCGGTCCAGGTTTGTCTGTGTGGCGGAAGAAGGCCGACGGGAGCTGGGTGATCTTCCGCGACGCCAACATGGTCACGACTCAAGAAAGAACCGGGGAGACCGCTGAGAACGCGGAGAGAAAACAATAGTCTCTCTGCGGTCTCCGCGATTTTTTCCTATTCAGCTCGTAGCGCGATGATCGGATCGATCCTCGACGCACGCAGGGACGGCAGCAAGCACGCCAGCGCCGCCACGAGCGAGAAGGTGACCGCCACCGCCGCGTAGACCACCGGCTCGAGCGGCCGGACGTCGAACAGCAACGTCTGGATCACGCGCCCGGCGCCGGCCGCCGCCGCGAGGCCGAGCACGAGGCCGATCGCGACCAGCTCGAGACCGCCGCGCATGATCAGCCGCACGACCTGGGACGACTGCGCGCCGAGTGCCATCCGGATCCCGATCTCCGACGTGCGCTGCGACACCGCGTAGGCCAGGACCGAATAGAGGCCCACCACCGACATCACGAACGCCAGCCCCGCGAAGATCGTCGTCAGCGACGCGACGATCCGCTGCGTGCCGAGGCTGGTGGCGACGTTCGCCGAGAGCGTGGCGAAGAACGAGATCGGCTGATCCTTGTCGACCGCGGCGACGGCGCCGCGGATGATCGGCTGCAGCGCCGCCGGGTCGCCGGCCGTGCGCGCGATGATGTTCATGCCCGGGCGGCCCAGTTGCCGGATGGCGTAGTAGATCTCGTCCGGGACCGGAGCGTTCAGCCCGTTGGTCTTGACGTCGTGAATGACGCCGACGATCTCGTTCTTGACCTCGGCGTCGCGCCCGCGCATCAGCGTCTTGCCGAGCGCCGACTCTCCTGGGAAGACATGGCGCGCGAATGATTCGTTGACGATGCAGACGTTGGGCGCGCCCTCGCGGTCATCCGCGCGGAACGGCCGTCCCGCGGCGAAGGTGATGCGCATCAGCCGGAAATAATCGTCGCTGACGATCCCGAAGCCGGCGAGCGGCCGCTGCGGCAGCGGAAGGATGGGCCGCCCGCCGACGCTGTACGGGGCGCGGGCGTTTCCCGTCAGCGGCAGGCCGATCGAGGCGGCCGCGTCCGTCACCGCCGGCGTGCCGCGGAGCCGCTCGATGACCTGGTTGAAGAACTCCGCCTGCTGCGCGTTGGTCTTGTAGCGTGTGAGCGGGACGCCGACAAATGCCGCCGCCGCGCCCTCCGGCTCGAAACCCGGCGGCGTGCGCTGCAGCTTGAGAAAGCTCATGAGGAGCAGGCTCGAGCCGACGAGCAGCACGATTGACAGGGCGACTTCGCCGACGATCAGCGTCGCGCGGAATCGCCGCCCGCGCTCGCTGGACGATCCGCGCACGCTGTCCTTGAGCACGTCGACCAGCCGCGCCTTCGACGCCTGCAGCGCCGGCGCCAGGCCGATCAGCAGCGCGCTGATCAGCGTCACGCCGCCGGTGAAGGCCAGCGCGCGCCAGTTCAGCGTCAGCGTCGTGTTCGGCGGCAGCTGCGACGCGATGGTCGACTCAATCGCCGACAGCGACCACAGGCCGACCAGGACCCCGAGCGCGCCGGCGACGATCGAGAAGACCAGGCTCTCGATCAGGAACTGCCGGACGACCTGCGCGCGCGTTGCGCCAAGCGACTGGCGTACCGCGATCTCCTTCTGGCGCGCCGTCAGCCGGCCGAAAAACAGCGAGGCCACGTTGGCGCAGGCGATGAGCAGGACGAAACTGACGGCGCCGATCAGCGTATAGAAGGCCGGCTCGAGGTTGCCGACCAGGGCCGCGACGAACATCCGCGGCTCGCTCGTGTTGTTGGCATCGAGCTTCGACGCAAACGTTTCCTTGTAGGTGCGGCTCAGTGCCGCGAGCTCGAGCGCCGCCTGCTTCAGCGAGACGCCCGGCTTCAGGCGCGCGATCGGCTGCGCGTATCCGGCGCCGGCCTGGATCTGCACCGCCGTCAGACCGCCGATCTCGAAGACGCGCGGCGCGAAGACCTGTACCTGGCCGAACGGCGGGCTGAGCCGCGGCGGCAGGATGCCGACGACCTGCCAGGGCTGGCCGTTGAGCGTGATGGTGTCGCCGACGAGCGACCCGCGGCCGCCGAAGCGTGTCTGCCACAGCTCGTGGCTGATGATGCAGACCGCCGGTCCGTTCGGCGCGTCCTCCTCCGGCGTGAAGTTACGGCCGCGGGCCGGAACGACTCCCAGCGTCGGAAAGAATGTCGACGACACCCGCTGGGAATTCAGCTGATCCGGCTCGCCGTTGCCCGTGAGCGTGAAGTTGTCGAAGGCGGAAATGCCGATCGACTCGAAGGATCGGGCGCCGTCGCGAATCGTTTCGTACCGCGGCCACGACAGCGCCGGCGCGTTGAAATTCAGCTGCCGGTTGTTCGTCCAGATGGCGATCAGCGACGAGGGGCGCGGAATGGTGACCGGATTCAGGACGAGCCGGTCGTAGACGGAGAACAGCGTCGTGTTCGCGCCGATGCCGACGGCGATCGTCACGACCGCGACGAGGGTAAAGGCCGGGCTCGTCCGCAGCGCGCGGAGCGCGGCGCGAAAATCGGACATGGGTGTGTAGACACCAGAGCATCGCCCGTGCCAGCGATCAGAAAAAGCCGGGAGAGCGCAGAGATCGCTGAGTAGAGAATTTCTTGACGTTCTCCGCGTCCGCCCCGGTGTTTTCCGAGGTAGCAGCGAGCCTGGCTGACCGCTCGTGGAACGCGGGCGTTCCGAATTCGGGACTACACGCGTCGACGCGCGGCGACGATCACGCCGCCTCAACCGGCTGTTCGCTGTCGACGACCGACATCAGCACCCGGGCGAGGCGGTCGGGATCGATCGGCTTTGCGATGTACGCGTCCATTCCGGCCAGGAGGCATCGCTCTTCGTCGCCGCGCATGGCATGGGCGGTCATGGCGATGATCGGCACGTGCCGACCGGCTCCGGCCTCCCGCGCGCGAATTTCTGCCGTTGCCTCGAACCCGTCCACGCCGGGCATCTGCACGTCCATCAGAATGGCGTCGAACGATCCCGCGGCCTGCGCCGCGATCGCCGCCGCTCCGTCACCGGCGACGGTGACGACGTGACCCAGCGTTTCGAGCAGACGCGCGGCCAGCAGCTGGTTGACCGCGTTGTCCTCAGCCAGGAGCAGGCGGAGGCTCCGACCCGCGGCCGCTCGCGGCTGCGCGACCGCCACGGCGGAGGCGACGGGCGAGTGAGACACAGCCGCCTCGAGACTCGCACGAATCGTCAGGAGGAACTTGTCTGCCGTGACGGGTTTGATCAGATACCCCGCGATCCCGAGTCGACGGGATGTGGCGATCTCCTCAGCACGATGCTCCGACGTCAGCATCAGAATCGTCGCGCCCGCGAGCTCCGGCCGGATGCGGATCTGTTCTGCCACCTCGAACCCATCCATGTCCGGCATCCGTGAGTCGAGCAGGACCAGCGGGAACGGCGCGCCGCGCCGCGTGGCCGCTTCGAGGGCTTCGATGCCCAACGCACCGGACGCCGCCAGGACCGGTCGCATTCCCCAGCCGGACAACATGGCCTCGAGAATTCGACGGTTGCCGTCGCTGTCGTCGATCACCAGCACCGGCAGGTTCGCGAAATCGCCGGTCGACAGGGGCGCCGCCGCACGCCGTGGCGCGGTGTCGAAGGGGACCGTGAAGTGGAACGTGCTGCCTCGCCCCTCTTCACTCTCCAGCCACATGCGGCCGCCCATCCGTTCGACGAGCTTCGCCGAAATACTCAGACCCAGACCCGTGCCGCCGAACTTGCGCGTCGTGGAGCCGTCGGCCTGCTTGAACGCCTCGAACACGCGCGCCTGCTGCGCGTTCGGAATCCCGATGCCGGTGTCCTCGACGGCCACGTGCGCGCCGATACCGGATGCCGACGACGCGTCGAGCTCGACCCGCACCCGGACATGGCCGCCGTGGGTGAATTTGATCGCGTTGCCCAGCAGGTTGGTGATGACCTGGGCGATACGGTGACTGTCGCCCACGACCCAGACGGGCGCATCCGCGGCGATGTCGAGCAGGATCTCGAGCCCCTTCTGGTGGGCGCGAACGGCGAAGGCGCGCGTGGTCGAGGCGAGCGCTTCGCGGAAATCGAACGGGACGCACTCGAAGTCGATCTCTCCCGCTTCGATCTTCGAGAAGTCGAGGATGTCGTCGATGATCCGCATGAGCGCGTCGGCCGATGCCTTGGCCATCTGCAGATACTCGCGCTGCTCGGGATCGAGATCGGTGTCGAGCACCAGCGCCGTCATGCCGAGCACGCCGTTCATCGGTGTGCGGATCTCATGGCTCATGTTGGCCAGGAATTCGCTCTTGGCGCGGCTCCCGGTCTCTGCCGCTTCCTTGGCCACTTCGAGCTGCTGGGTGCGCTCGGTCACCAGCGCGCGCAGCTCGCGCGCATGCGCGCGCATCGTCCGGACGCGCAGGCGATGCCCGCCGAGCACGACGCCGACGGCGCCAAGGCCAAGCAGCGCATAGAACCACACCGCCTGGTAGTAGTGCGGGCGCAGGTGCAGGGCAAACGCGATACCCGCCGTGTTCCACACGCCGTCGTTGTTCGCCGCCATCACTCGGAAGGTGTACTGGCCCGGGGGCATGTTGGTGTACGTCATGCGCCAGCGTCCGGTGGAGCGCCAGTCCTTGTCGTACCCCTCGAGCTTGTACTTGAAGCGGTTCTTCGACGGATCGACGAATGACAGCGCCGCATAGCGGAACTCGAGCTGGCCCCGGCCGGGACGCGCTTCGGCCGGCTGCTTCATCGAAACCAGCTGCTGGTCGATCTCCACGGATTCGATGATGACCGGCGGCGGCAGCAGATTGGCGTGGAGCCGGGCCGGATCGATGACCGCCATCCCCTTCAACGTGGGAAACCACAGCCGGCCATCGCGCGTCCGCATGCCGGCGGGTTGCCCGAAGCCGTTGCACTCGCTCGAGCGCATGCCGTCGGATCGGCCCATCAACCGCATCGTCAGCGCCTGGCGGGTCCCGCTGGCGAACTCGTCGAGCTCGCGTTTGGACACGCGGGCGATACCCTTGTTCGATGACACCCACAGATTGTTGTCGTCGTCCTCGAGGATGCGGTGAATCGAGTCGTCGAAGAAGCCTTCGGCGGTCGTGAAGGCCCGGAATGTCCCGTCGCGATAGCGATTCAGGCCGCCGCCGCGCGTGCCGATCCAAAACACGCCGTCTCGATCGTCGTGTATGGAGGAGACGATGTTGCTCGACAAGCCATCCCTGGTCGTCAGCGACACGAAATGACCGTCGGCCCACCGCGCGAGGCCACCGCCGCGCAGGCCGGCCCAGATCGTTCCGCGCCGATCTTCGTGCAGCACGTTGACGTAGTCCGACCCGAGACCGTGATGGGTGGTGAACACGGTGATGCGGCCGCGCTCGATCCGGTTGACACCGTTTTCGGTGCCCACCCACAGGACGCCACCCCGGTCCACCAGGAGCGCGGTGATGGTGCTGCTCGACAGGCCGTTGGCTTTCGTGAGGAGATCGAAACGCCCGTCGCGCAGATGGTTCAGTCCGGCCGAGGTCCCGATCCACATGCCGCCGGCCGGATCCTCCGCGAATGCGGCGACACGATTGTGCGCGAGCCCGTTTTCTGTCGTATATCGCTTGATCGAGCCGTCCGCGGCCATCGTCGTGAGCCCGCTTGGCGAGCCGAGCCACACGGTGCGGTGCGTATCCTCGAACGCCGGTCCGATGACCGACGGCGCTCCTTCCGGCTCGCCGTACGGGATCACGTCTCCGTCGTTGAAGCGGATCAACCCGCCGCCATTGGTTCCGACCCAGAGATTGTGCTCACGATCCTCGACCATTGAATACGGCGAGTTGTTCGGAATGTCGCTGGTCGGGCCCAGCGTCGTGAGGTGATCGCCGCTCAACCGGCTCAAGCTGCCGCCGTTGAGACCGATCCACAGATTCTGGTCGTGATCAAGAAGGAGTGCCGAGATCCACGCACCCGGCGGTTGCACGGGAGCGAGGGCGCAGTGCGCCTGACGGCATCGAAACAGGCCTCTATCGGTACCGATCCACACGCCGTCGGCGTGGTCGCCGATAATCGACGTGATGGCAGCGGCGAAGACGCCCTCGCTCGTCGCCTGAGGCACGAACGATCCATTGCGATAGCGGGCGAGACCGCTCGAGGTGCCCACCCACAGGTCACCGTTCTGATCCGCGTAGAGCGACCGGATGTCAGTGCCGGGCACGCGCGCGTCGGTGATCGGACGGAACCGGCCGCCTTCGTACATCATCAGACCGCGGTCTTTGGTGCCGATCCAGATGATGCCGCGACGGTCTTCGGCGAGGCTGTCGATGAATTCCGTCTTCAGGCCAGCGTCACGGGTGAAGCGGGTGAACACGCCGCCCTTCATCCGGGTCAATCCACCACCCAGCGTGCCGATCCACAGCGCCCCTTCGCGGTCCTCGAGCAGGGACGTGATGTGGTTGTGGCCGAGCCCCTTCGTGTTCAGGCGATTGAACACCTCGAATCCGACGCCGTCGAACCGCACAAGGCCTTCCTGCGTGCCGAACCAGATGAACCCGTCGCGGCTCTGGAGAACGGCGTTCACCGAGTTCTGCGGCAGCCCTTGTTCGGTTTGCCAGACGTCGTGGACGTACTGCGTCAGCGCAACATGTGAGTTCAGCGCCAATGCCGGCGAGGAGATCGCGAGTGCGACGACGGACGCGGCGGCGCCTTCAACGAATCTCCGAACCATCGACAGCCGCATCAGCCCACCCCTCGCGCACCTGCACCGCAAGAGCAGGGCCGCTCTTGCTGAACGTATTGGTGTGAAAGGCGACGGTTTCGGCTTGTGTGCCGGAAACATGTGCGGAATCGGCACGCTAACGAGCGTTGGGGCGCGTCATCGCCGCACATGGCACGATCGGAAGACCGCGGAGACCGCGGTGACCGCAAAGAAGATGCTTTCTCGTGGACGAGTGCGTCCGGCCTATCGCAGGTGGGCGAGCACTGAGGTCATCTTGTCGATGTCCTTCGCGTACTGTCCGCGGGGAGCG
>Ga0310810_10002471_pt1 | contig 19879 bp, 11 predicted proteins | sample NCmetagenome_FD_207641 | JGI IMG/M metagenome (GOLD analysis project Ga0310810, IMG submission 207641) | Soil microbial communities from experimental microcosm in Duke University, North Carolina, United States - NC | ecosystem: Engineered > Artificial ecosystem > Soil microcosm > Unclassified ...
CGTGTGGCAGTGGGACGAGGACGCGGGACGTCAGGGCCTCAAGCGCTGCGTCGACTTCATGACCAAGCACGACGGGGCACACGGCGGGCTCGTGCGGTGCGCGATCTCGCCCATGCAGGTCGACACGTGCACGGCCGAGCTCCTGGTCGAGGCCAAGCGCGTCGCGGACGAGGCGCGACGGCCGTACACCGTGCACACCTCGCAGTCGGTGGTCGAGTTCAACGAGATGCTGCAGCGTCACGGCAAGACGCCGGTCGCGTGGCTCGAGTCGCTCGGCGTGCTCGGCGAGAACACCGTGCTCGGCCACGCCGTCATCGTCGGCGGCTCGTCGTGGACCAACTATCCGGCCGGCGACGTCGGCATCATGGCGGAGTCCGGCTGCTCGGTCGCGCACGCGCCCTGGGTGTTCATGCGCCGCGGCATCGTCCTGGAATCGTTCGCGCTCTATCGCAGCGCCGGCATCAACGTCGCGCTCGGGACGGATACGAATCCGCAGTCGGTGATCGAGGCGATGCGCTGGGCGGCCGTCGGCAGCAAGATCGTCGAGCGCAACACCGGCGCCACCACCGCCGCCGACGTGTTCGACGCGGCCACGCTCGGCGGCGCCCGCGCGCTCGGCCGCGACGACCTGGGCCGCATCGCGGTCGGCGCCACCGCCGACGTCGTGCTCTGGAAGGCGCGCTCGTGGAACATGACGCCGCTGCGCGACCCGGTGAAGAACCTCGTCTACAACGCGACGGCAGAGGATGTCGATCGCGTCTGGGTCGGTGGACGTCTCGTCGTCGACGGCGGGCGCGTGCTCGCCGCGGCCGAGGCGAAGATCCTCGAAGATCTTCAGGCCGGCGGCGATCGCATGTGGCCGCGCATGAATCAGTTCGACTGGGCGGGCCGCGGCGCCGACGCGCTGTCGCCGCTCAGCTACCGGGAGTGGGCGTAGCGCGCGCCTGAAACTGCCGCGGCGCCGACAACCTAACGATTCAACTGCGCGTCGATCAACGTCGGGGCGTTCGCCCGCCACGCGCGCTCGAACACGGCGGCGAAGCCCGACTCGTCGTGAGCACTGAACACGGCGACATCCGCGGACTCCGCCGCGCGCGACACCTCGATTGCGCCTCGGTCATTCAGCGCGATCGCTACGATCGGAACGCCGAGCTGCGTCGCGGTCCGCCACTCCTGCGCCATTGCATCGAAACCCGCAGCGCTGCCGATCGCGACCACACGAGCCCGATCACGCGCCAGCGCCGCCGCGATCGCCGCCGGCAGCGCGAACCCGTGCGTGGCGACCCCGTTCGGGATCAGACACTCGCGCGGTGCGACCGATGACCACGCCGACGCCAGCGGCACGTCGAGCGCAAGGATCGTCCCTGCCGGTGTCGCCTGCCGCACGAGCTCGACGACCCGTCGGCGCGTGAGCACGGGTCGCGCCGCGGACGCCGTCGACACACGCTTCATGCGATCCAGTGCCGCGACATCCCAGTCGGCCTGCATGCGTCCTCGCAGCCGGGGCGCGAGCTCTTCGAGCACGAGCGCGATGTCGGCGACGAGCGCCTCCTCGTGTGGTGCGCGAGCGACGGCAATTCGCGTCACGCCCGACGGCCACACCCGCGGCGTCACCTCGACCGGATCGACGCCGAGCGTGATGAGCAGATCGGCCTGCGCGAGCAGCGGATGATCGGCGGCGAGCAGCCCGAGGACGAGCGGGTGTGGATCGGGCACCGCGCCCTTGCCCTTGGCCGTCGTCAGCACTGGGGCCGGCAGCGACTCCGCGAGCGCGCGGATCCACATGGCGTCCTCGCTCGTCGTTTCCAGACCCGCGATCAGCACCGGGCGCGACGCGCCCGCGATCGCCTCGGCGAGGGCGTCGAGCGCGTCGCGGGGCGGCACGGGCTCCGGCGAGCGCTGCACCGTCGTGCCCACCGGCACGGCCGACGCGGATGCCACGCCGGATGCGATCCCGACATGCACGGCTCCGCGCGGGTGGCCCAGGGCCGCCTGCACGGCGTGGGCGATCCAGTGCGCGGCGGACGCCGGTTCGACGACGACGCTGGCCTTCACGACCGGCTGCAGCAGCCGTGACTCGGCCCCGGCGTCGGAGATCACGATCACGCCGGCGCGATCGCGCGTCGCGTGAGCGGCGCCATCGACCACCGCCGTGACACCGTCGCGCACGGATACGAGCGCCACCCCCGGCGCAGCGCCGAGCTCTGCCGTCACGGCGGCCATGATGCACGCGGCCGTCGGGCCTGCCGTCGTGACGATCGTCGAGCCTCGCTCGCGCAGCGAATCGACGATCGTTGCATCGGCCCCGCAGGCGGCGAACACGCGCGGGACATCGGCACGCGCCAGCGTGTCGGCGACGATCGCGGCGACGCTGTGGCGGGTCACGTCGCGCGCAACGAGATGACCGCGCGCGGCGACGTCCAGGCGGGCGGCTGCCTCAGCGCGCGAACGACTCGAACACCGGCCGCATGCGCTCGAGCGCCGTCCGGAGATTGGCCTCCGAGCTCGCGTACGACAGGCGCAGGTAGCCCTCGCCGTGAGCTCCGAACGCCGCCCCCGACAGCGTCGCCACGCCGGCCTCGTTCAGCAGCCGCTCGGCGATCTCCGCGGAAGAGCGCCGCGTGCCCGTGATGTTCGGGAAGACGTAGAACGCGCCGCGCGGCCGCAGGCATTTCACGCCGGGAAGCTTGTTCAGGCCGTCGACCAGGATGTCGCGCCGGCGCTTGAACTCGGCCACCATGCGGCCCGCCTGCTCGCCCTGCAGCGCCGCGATGCCGGCGAGCTGCACGAACGACGCCGTGCATGACGCCGAATTCACCATGAGCCGGGTGATGTGCTCGACGAGCGGCGGCGGAAAGACCCCGTATCCTAGTCGCCAGCCCGTCATCGCGTACGACTTCGAGAACCCGTCCAGGATGATCGTGCGCTCGGCCATACCCGGACGGTTGTAGATCGAGACGAATTCTCCGTCGTAGAGGAACTGTCGGTAGATTTCATCGGACATGACCGGAATGTTCCGAGCGGCCGCGAGCGCCGCAATCCGGTCGATCTGCGCGCGATCGAGTACGCCGCCCGTCGGATTGGCGGGCGAGTTGATGATGATCAGTTTCGTGCGCGGCGACAGGCTGCGCTCGAAGACGTCCAGATCGAAGCCGAAGTCGCGCGCCTCGAGCAGCGGGATCGGCACCGGCGCCGCGCCGACGAAGTTGATCACAGACTCGTAGATCGGAAACCCGGGATTCGGATAGACCACTTCGTCGCCACGGCCGGCCAGCGCCATGATCGTGAAGAACATGATCGGCTTGGCGCCGGGGGTGACGACGACCTGCTCGGGCGAGACGCGCACACCGCGGGTCTCGGTGATGTGCTTCGCGATCGCCTCGCGCAGCTCGGGCAGCCCCGCCGATGGGCCGTAGTGGGTCGCGCCCGCATCGAGGGCGCGCTTGGCGGCGGCCTTGATGTGTTCCGGCGTGTCGAAATCCGGCTCGCCGATCTCGAGGTGAATGACCTGCTTGCCCTGCCGCTCGAGCGCCTTCGCGCGCGCGAGCACCTCGAACGCGGACTCCGTTCCCAGCCGAGTCATCCGTTCCGCCACATTCATGGGGCGCATTATATCCTCGTGGACTTCGTCGACGTTCCGGCCGGCGCGTTTCTGATGGGCGACGCCCACGGCGCGCGCTGCGAGCGCCCCGCGCATTGCGTGTACGTGGATACGTTCGCGCTTGCCGTCACGCCGGTCACGAACGCCGCGTACGCGTGCTTCATCGCGGCGACGGGCGCTGCCGCGCCGGCATTCTGGCGTCGGCCCGGATTCGACGATCCCGAGCAGCCCGTGGTCGGCGTGTCGTGGGCGGAGGCCGCGGCGTTCGCGGCGTGGGCGGGCGCTCGGTTGCCCACCGAGGCCGAGTGGGAGAAGGCCGCGCGCGGCGGCCGCGACGGTCGACGCCTGCCCTGGGGCGATGAGGCGCCCGTGCAGCGCTTCAGCCATCCACCACACGTGCGCGCCACGCCGCCGAATCCGCTCGGGCTGTTCGATCTGTCCGGCGTCTGCCACGAGTGGTGCGCCGACTGGTACGACGACGACTATTACGCGTGCTCGCCGGGCAAGAATCCGTTCGGCCCGGCGGCGGGCACGCGACGCGTCAGCCGCGGCGGTGCGTGGCGGCACGCCGATCCGTGGAGCGCCGTCACCCACCGGTCGTCGCTGCCGCCGGCGCTGCGCTACTCGGATTACGGGTTTCGCCTCGCTCGCTCCCCGGGGCGCTGACGGTGCTACCATACGCGCGAGTACGGCCATGGCGGGCGAACCACGCTCGGTCCTGCGCGAAGGCATCGTTGCCGGCCTGATCGGCGCCGCCGTCGTCGCCGTCTGGTTCCTCGTCTACGATCTCGCCCGCGGTCAACCGTTCGCCACCCCCGAGCTGCTCGGCGCGTTCGTGTTTTTCGGCGTGCAGACTCCGGTCGGGCTCGAGCCCTCGGTGGGGCCCGTGCTCGGCTACACGGTGTTGCACGGTCTGGCGTTCATCGCGTTCGGCGTGATCGCCGCCAGCCTGATGGCGATGAGCGACCGCGAGCCCGCGCTCTTCATCGCGTTCATCATCCTGTTCGCGTGCTTCGAGGCGTTCTTCTTCGCGATCGTGCAGGTGTTCGGGCTGTCCAAGGCCGGCGAGCTCACGTGGTGGTCGGTGCTCGTCGGCAATCTGCTCGCGTCGGTCGCCATGCTCTGGTATTTCTTCCGCGCCCACTGGGAGCTCCGGCAGAGTCTCGTCGGCTCGTGGGGCGAGGTGCTCCGAGAGGGCGTGCTGGCGGGTCTCATCGGCGCCGCGGTGGTCGCGCTCTGGTTCTTCGCGATCGACGCGATCCACGGCGAGATCCTCCGGACGCCAAAGCTGCTCGGCAGCGCGCTCTTGCGGCAGCACACACCGCTGGCCGCGGTGCTCTCCTACACGGTCGTGCACGGGGCGGCGTTCGTGCTGTTCGGCATCATCGGCGCCTTCCTCATCGCCGGTGCGGAGCGCCAGCCCATGCTGATCTTCGGCCTGGTCATCCTCTTCACGTCGTTCGAGATCTTGTTCTTCGGGCTGATCCTGATCGCCGCCTCGTGGGTGATGGACGAGCTCGCGGGCTGGACGATCTTCGTCGGCAACGTGCTCTCCGCGGCCGCGATGCTCGCGTTCTACTTCCGCCGCCACCGCGGCCTGACGCACCGACTTTCGACGGCCTGGGAGGCCGACGACAACTGATGGACATCGACCGTTTCATCGCCGACTGTCGTGCCGCGCGCGCCGAGGCTTCTTCCGAGCTCGCGATGAAAGAAATTCTGGCGCGCGTCATCGCCGATCCCTCCGGCGTGGAAGCCGCCCTCGGCACGCCGCGCCGAGCGCAGATCACCACCCTGCACCAAGAACCCGAGCTCACGATCCTCAACGTGGTGTGGGCGCCCGGGATGACGATCTATCCGCACGACCATCGCATGTGGGCGCTCATCGGCCTGTACGGCGGTCGCGAGGACAACACGTTCTACCGGCGCCAGGGGGACGGGCTGCGCGTCGCGGGAGACAAGCGGCTCGACACCGGCGATACCACGGTGCTCGGGAAATCGGTGATCCACGCCGTCACCAATCCGCTTCGCGCCTTCACCGGCGCGGTCCACATCTACGGCGGCGATTTCTTCGGCGCGCCGCGAAGCGAGTGGGATCCGGACACGCTGCACGAGCGGCCGTACGACGTCGCGCGCGCGCGCAAGGTCTTCGCCGACGCCAACGAACGCTGGCTCGCCGAGTGCGCGCGCAGCGGCGGCGCCGGCTGATCGCCGGACGGCGCGCTCACACTCGAACGCAGGACGCCTGTCGCGCAATGCCCTTCAAGGCCGTGATCTTCGACGCCTACGGCACGCTCGTGCGCAACGAAGGCCACATGCTGATCCCGAGACGGATCGTCGCCGACCACGCGCTCTCGGCCGCCGTCGAGGACGTCGTGCGCGTCTGGATCGACTGTTACGCCGACGCGACGCAGCGCGCGCCCTTCCGGACACTGCGCGCCATTCACGCGGAGATCATGCCGCAGGTCTTGCAACACTTCGGCGTCCAAGCCGACGCCACGCCCTACGTCGATCTGTTCTTTCGCGTCACCACGTCCGTGGAGCTCTACCCGGAAGTGCCCGAGGTGTTGGCCGCGCTCGGATCCGTGCGCGCGGCGGTCGTGTCCAATGCCGATCATGAGCATCTCGCGGCCTGGACGTTTGCGCTGCCCGTCGAGTTCATCCTCGTCTCGGAAGCCTTGCGCGCCTACAAGCCCGATCCGCGCGTGTTCCATTGCGCACTGGACCGACTCGGTCTGCATCCCGATGACGTGTTACACGTCGGCGATAGCGAGCTGGATGATATCCAGGGCGCGAAAGCCGCCGGTCTGCGTGTGGCGTGGGTGAATCGAGATGGGCGGCCGCGACGCGCGGACGTCCCGGCCCCGGATTTCGAGCTGCGTGACCTGAAGGGACTGCTGGCGGTTCTGTAGAGGTCAGCCCGCGCGGGCTACCAGAGCGCCTCGGGCAGCGGCAGACCGTCGAGCGCGTCCATCGGCAGCGGCGCCGGCGGCGTGACCTTCAGGCGCTCGGCCAGCACGTAGAGCTGGCGCAGATGCTGGCCGGCGTGCCATGTCGTTCGCTCGAGCAGCTCGTCGGCGGCCTGCGGCCCGTAGTAGGTGTGCACGGTGCGCGCATACTCGTCGGTGCCCGCGCCGTGGAACCAGCCGCCGAGCCTCGCGCGCACGAGCGCGCCGTAGCGCGCCACGTCGGCCCCCGTCACCAGCTCGCTCGGCGCGCGCTCCTCGTACACGGACTCGGGCAGCTCGGCCCGGTCGACCGCGTCGGTGAATCCGAGCGACAACCGGAAGACGTGATAGGCGAGGTCGCGCAGCGTTCGCTTGCGCTCCGGCGGGACGTGATCCATCTGCCGCGCGTCGAAGCGCTCGGTGAGGCGCTGCGCGGATTCGAGCACGCGGTCCAAGCGTGAGGCCAGCTCGGCCGGCGTGAACTTCTTGGCCACGCGGTAGTCCACGCCGAGCAGTGCGGCGTACGCCTCGGGATTCCAGCCATGCACGACGCGACCGTCCACGGCCACCCCCGGCGGCCTCGGAATGCCCAGCCGCACCATCTCCTCGCGCGCCGTGGCGTCGGCCTGCACGTCGATCGGGTCGAACTCGACCCCCCAAGACGAAAGCAGCTCCTTCGTCTTGGCGCAGGAGGATCAGCCGGGGCGGGTGTACAGGCGAGTCTTCATCGCGTGCTCACTATACCCGACGCATCACGCGGACGCACCGAGCTCACCGGCCCTGAAACGGCGGCGGGGTCTTCTTGTTTGCGAACGCGGTGACGCCAGCCTTGAAATCCTCGGTGCGGCCGGATGCGGCGATGGCCTGCGCCTCGAGCTCCATCTGCGTTTCGAGGCTTTCCCACGTCGACTGGTGGAAGAGCCGCTTGGCGCCGCCGAAGGCCTTCGATGGGCCTTGCGCGAGCTCGCGCGCAAGCGTGTCGACGGCCCCCTTGAGCTCGGTGTCCGGCACGACGCGCGTCACGAGGCCCCAATCGAGCGCTTCCCGCGCGCCGAGCACGCGGTTCGTGAAGTAGAGCTCCATGGCGCGGCGCAGCCCGATCAGGCGCGGCAGGAAGTAGGAGGACGAGCCGTCGGGCGTGGCGGCGATCTTCGAGTACGCCATGGTCAGCTTCGCGGACTCGGCGGCGACGACGAGATCGCCGGACAGCGCCAGACTCAGTCCGCCGCCCGCCGCGACCCCATTCACGGCCATGATGACGGGCTTGTCGCTACGGCAAAATCTCGAGATCGCGCCGTGCAGATAGGTGGTCAGCTCCTTGATCAGCACGCCGATGCGCGGCAGGTTGTCGGCGAAGTCGCGCACGTCGCCGCCCGCGCAGAACGACTTGCCGCTGCCGGTGACGACGATGCAGCGCACGTCGGGGTCCTCATCGAGCTCGATCGACGCGCTGAAGAGCTCGCGCCCGAGCCCGAGGTTCAGCGCGTTGTATGCGTCGGGGCGATTGAGCGTGACGGTCGCGACGTGGGCGGTCCGCTCGACGATCAGGTGCTGGAAGGCCATCGGCTGTCCTCCGGTGGCACGGGCGACGCGGTGCGCGCCACCTCGGCCAGGGCTTCGCGAATCTCGTCGATCTGCAGCGGCTTCACGAGTACCACGTCCACCCCGTGCGCGCGACGTTCCTCGGCGGACAGCTCCACCCCGAACCCGGTGGTCAGCACGACGCGCACGTGCGGGGCCAGATGCTTCACGGCGCGCGCGACCTGCCAGCCGGAGACCCCGGGCATCGCGAGATCGGTGATGACCACGTCGAACGGCTGCGCGCGAAACTGCGCGACGGCGTCGCCGCCGGTCTCGGCGGTCGTCGCGTGGTGGCCCGCCGCCTCGACGGCGTCGGCCAGCATCGTCCGCACCGGCTCTTCGTCGTCGACGACGAGGCAGCGCAGCACGCGCGCCGGCGCGTCGGCGTCGCGCGCCGGCGCCGGCACGGGCGTCGGTCGCTCCGCGGCCGTCACGGGCGGGAACCGAAGGCGGAACGTGGACCCGCGCGCCTCCTCGCTGTCGACGGTGACGGCGCCGGCGTGGCGCGACACGATGCCGTACGTCAGCGACAACCCGAGACCGGTGCCCTGCGGGCCTTTCGTCGTGAAGAATGGATCGAAAATCTTGTCACGGACGGCGCCCGCGATGCCGACGCCCGTATCGGCCACGGCGACTTCGACCTGGTCGCCGTCGAGCTTTGTGCGCAGCGTCAGCGTACCGCCCGCGGGCATGGCGTCGACCGCGTTCAGGATCAGGTTCGTCAGTGCCTCGCGCAGCTCGGCGGCGTCGCCCAGGATCGGCGGCACGGCCGCGAGCTCGGTGCGCACGTCGATGACGATGCCGCGGCTCGCCGACTCGTCCCGCCAGCGCGACTGGGTGATGTCGAGCGCGTCGCGCACGACCTGCGTGACGTCCACGGCGACCATCGGATGGTCGCGCCGGATCCGCGTGAACTCCTGCAGTCGGCGGACGGTCTGCGCGCCGTCCAGCGCCGAGCGCTCGATGACGCGCAGCCACTGCATCAGCTGCGGCTCTTGCACGCGGCGCATCAGCAGCTGCGCGCGCCCCAGAATCGCCGCGAGGAGATTGTTGAAGTCGTGCGCGACGCCGGAGGCCATCTCGCCCAGGGCGCGGAGCTTTTCCGTGCGGACGAGCTGGTCCTGCGCCGCCGTCAGCTCGCGGTAGGCGCGGGCGCGCTCGTCGTACAGCCGCACGCTGCGCAGCGCGAGCGCGGCGAGGTGCGCGATGTTCAGCAGGAGCTGCTCGTCGGATTCCGCGAAGGGTTTCGGGGCGCGCAGCGTAATGACGCCGAGCAGCTCGTCACCGGCCGCGAGCGGCGCGCCGAGCCAGTGCCGCAGCTCCGGCGGGCGCCGGATGGGCTCCACGTCGTGCCGCTGGCATTCCGCCTCGTAGTCGTTGGTCCGGATCGCGCGGCCGGTCCGCAGCACGACGGAGGCAAGCCCGGTGTCGGCAAGCTGATACCGGCGCGGCTCGCCCGGGTCGTCCGCACCGTTCGCCACGCGCAGCGCAACTTCGAGGTCGCCCTGCGCGGCGTCGCAGAGCAGCACGACGATGTTGCGCGCGTCGAGCACCCGCTCGACGTGCAGACGGACCGCGTCCACCACCGCGCCGCGATCGAGCTCGCCGGTGACCGCGCGCGAGAGGTCGTGCAGAACGGACAGCTCGGCCAGTCGGCGCCGATTTTCCTCGAAGAGTCGTCCGCTCTCGAGCGCCACACCCGCCTGAGCCGCGATGGCCTCGATGAGCGCGAGCTCGTCGGGCGAGAACTCGCGCGCCGTCTGCCACCAGACGGCGGCGAACGCCGCGACGACGCGGTCCTTCACCACGACAGGGACGAACAGCTGCGTGCGGTGCGGTCCGTCCTGCTGCACGAACGCGGGCAAGCGCGAGTCGTTCATCGCGTCGCTGGTGAAGACGGGACGCCGCGTGCGCGCCGCCTCCGCATAGAACGCGTGCTTGAGCAGCGAGAGTCGGAATTCGCGGAACGCGGGGAGGCGCTCGGGCGGAATGCGGTAGCCGGCCACGGGCTCCAGCCACTCGCCGTCCTCCTGCACGAGCCAGGAGCCGACGCAATCGGCGCCGAGCGTCGTCGCCACCGCGCGCAGAAAGTGACGGAGCAAACCTTGAAGGTCGAGCGTGGAGGACAGCGCGCGGCTCACCGAGAGGAGCGTCTGCGTCTCGGCCAGCTTCGCGCGGGTCTGGCGCGCCAGCTCCGCATTCTCCATCGCCAGACCGACCTGCGCAGCCACGCCCTCCACCAGCCGCACCTCGGCGGGCTCGAACACGCGCCCGGTCCGCCACCACACGAGGAAGAGCCCGCCGACCGGCTCGCCGTGCGCGAGTGTGGGCGCGAAGAGCACCGAGTGCGGCGGCAGATGATCCACCCAGTCGGGATCGAAGCGCGGATCGTTCCGCACGTCGCTGCTCCACACCGCCCGGCCGAGCTGCCAGCTCTCGTGCAGCCAGGGGAACTTGGCGAGCACGATCGGACGGCGGAGAAAGAACCCGAGCAGCTCCTTCGGCACGTGGTGGCCGCCCACGGCGACGAGCCGCTCCTTGCGCTCGTCGAGCAGATACGCGCCCACCATGTCCGCGCCAAACGCGTCCGCCACCTCGACAGCGACCCGACGCATGACGTCGCCGCCGGCGTCCGGCTCGGAGAACACCCGACCCACCGCAAGCAGGGTCGTCGTCTCGCGCAGGCGTTCTTGGGCCTCGCCGAACAACCGCGTGTTCTCCAACGCGAGCGCGATCTGTCCCGCCACCGCGGTCGCGAGCTCGACCTGCCACGCCGCGAACGACCGCGCGCGCTCGGAATAGTCGAGCCGGATCACGCCGATGACCTCGTCCTGATGCACCATCGGCACCGTCATGTACGACTTGACCCCGAACGCGGTCGCCCACGCGGGCGGCGTGAGCGACGTGTCGCTGACATCCTCGACGATCACCGGCCGCCGGGTCTCCATCGCCCGTACGTTGACGGGCGCGTCGCGCAGCGGTCGGCAGCTGGCGCCGAGGAACTCCTCCCACAGCGTCGGGACCTTCCGCCCGTCGGCGAACTGCGACGTCAGTGGCACGACGCGCTCGCCATCCCACCGCTCGATCGTGCAGCGCTCGACACCGCAGACCTGCGCCACTTTGATCGCAAGCCGCTTGAGCAACGGCCGCGCGTCGAGGGTGGAATTGAGAATCTCCGCCACCTCGAGCAGTGCGCGTGTCTGCGTGAGCCGCCGCGTGGTCTCTGAATAGAGTCGCGCGTTCTCCAGCGCGACGGCGGCCTGCGCCGCCAGCGACCGCATGAGCGAAGCCGTCTCGGGTGTCGCCGCCGCCGCCGTCCCGCGGTGCACCGCGAACGCGCCCAGCATCCGATCGCCGATCGCGATGGGATAGGCGCTGAACCAGGAGAAGCCGGCCCGGATCAGGGCCGGTGCGTCGATGATGCGAGGGTCGGCGGCGACCTCGGTCCACACGATCGGCTCGCGGTGCTCGATGACCCAGCCGACCGCGCCCTCGCCGCGCTCGACCTCCTGGTGCAACGCCGTTCCGAACCCGGTGTCGCCATGCGTGATCGCGCGGCGCAGTCGGCCCGTGGCCTCGTCGCGACTCCACACGCTGACATACGGGGCGTCGAAGAACTGGGAGATCGCGCGCGCCAGTGTGCCGAGCACCTCATCGGGCTCGAGGGATGAGGACACGAGGCGGTTGACTTCTTCGAGCGCCTGCAGACGTTCGGCGTAGTGTGTCGCCTCGGCATACAGGCGGGCGTTGTCGATGGCGATCGCGGCGTGCGCGGCGAAGCTCTGGAGCAGGCCGAGATCCTCGACTGCGAACGGCGTGATGTCGTCACCGGTCCGACTCATCGCCAGCGCGCCAAGCGGGCGGTCGCGCACGATCAGTGGCTGCACGATGACGGCTCGTACCCCGGCCGCGACCGACACGTCCAGCGCGTGCACCGCGCGCGCGTAGTCGTTCGTGAGCACCCCACGGCGCTCGCGGACGGCGAGCCCGGCCAGGCCCTCGCCGGCGGCGAGCCGGTCTCGCCCGACATCCGTCCCCGTCCGCGCGCGTCGCACGAGCCCCCCGTTGTCGTCGACGGTATACAGTGCGCCGCTCGCCTTGAAGAGTCCCGTGGCGTGCTCGACCACCTGCGTGAGCAGCCGGTCGGGATCGAGCACGGCGGCGAGCTCACGCTCGACATCGGCGAGCGCGGCGATCTGCTCGCGCCGCGTGCGCTCGATCCCGAACAGCCGTGCGTTTTCGAGCGCCAGCGTCGCCTGATCGGCGAAAGCTTGCAGCAGCGCCGCGTCGCCCTCCGTGAACAGGCGGCCGCGTCGGTCCGCCACGCCGAGGGCGCCGATGATGACACCTTTGGCGCGCATCGGGACGGCCAGCACGGCACCCTCGCCGGAGGCACGAAAGGCGGCGGCCAGATCGTCCGCGAGCTGCAGCGTCTCGTCGGTGAGCGCATCGCCCGTGGTGATCGCGCGCCCCTCGACAACCGCGCGGCTCAGCACGCCGACGCCCGGGGCAAGCACGTGGCCCCGCGCGAGGTGCTCGCCGATCCGGCCACCGAGGGCCAGCGCGACGAGTGAGCCGTCGGCGTGCAGCTGGCGGACCACCGAGGACTGCACGCGAAACAACGGCAGCACGCTCTGCACTGTCCGCTCGACGACCTCCGAGACGTCGAGCGACTCCGTCAGCGTCCGCGCCAGACGCGCCAGCTCCTCGGCCTCGGTGCGCCGCTGCGCAGACTCCGCATACAGCCGCGCGTTGGCGAGAGCGAGCCCCGCCTGATCGGCGAAGGTCTGGGCCAGCCGCGTGTCGTCGGCGCTGAACTCGCGCCCGCGCTGGGCGCTGATACTCAGCACGCCGACCACGACGTCGTTGACGATCAGCGGCAACGCGATCGCGGAGTAGTGGCCAACCGCCGCGCTCCACTCGAGCAAAGCCTCCGTCTTTTGAATGCGCGGGTCGGTGGCGACATCGGCCGAGACGACGACGCGGCGCGACTCGGCGGCGAGCCCCGTGATCCCGATGCCACGCGGCAGGACGGGAATCGGGCGCGCAAGCCCGGCGCGCCCGGTGGACGACGCCACGGGCACGAGGTCGCCCGTCTCGGGCTCGACGCGGAAGAGCGAAGCGGACACGGAGGGAAACAACCGACGTACGCAGTCCGCGATGCGCTCGCTCACGATATCGGGATCGAGTGTGCCCGCAAACACCCGAGACAGCTCGGCGAGCGCGCGCATACGCTCGGCCTGCTCGGAGGCCTCGCGCACGAGTCGCGCGTGGTCCATCGCGATGGCGGCGGCCTGCGGCGCGACGGTGCCGCGTGGCGGCGACGGCGGTGGCACCCGCGGCCGCATTCGCCGCGCGCGCCCATGCGTCAGGAGTGCGACCAGGGCCGCGGTGATGGCAACCGCGAGCACACCGCCGGCGACTAGCCCGCGCGTCATCGTCGCGCGCTCGGCGACCGCCTCGGCCTGACGCACGGCGACCCATATGGCATCACCGCCCAGACGACCGACGCTGCGCAGCCGCCAGCGCTCGCCGCCGAAGTCGCGCGCGCCGCGGGCCGTCGCGGCCGCCCAGCCGTCGCTCGGCATGTCGGGGAGGGTCGAAAACCGGACGGTGTCGCCATCGACGACAACGAGACCGGCGCCCGCGACGTTCGGGTCGAGCCGATCCGCGCGACGGCCGACGATGACGACACCGGCGCCCGGCTCGCCGCCGACGGCGGCGACGGCAAGCAGATACGCGCGTCCGTCGACGGTGGTCAGCGTGACGCGCACCTTCGTCGGCGCCGCGAGCGCGGGCAGCGCGAACGACGGGCCGGGCGGTACCTGGAGCAGAACGGCGCCGCCGATGTCCTGAACGACGACAAGATCGACGACGCGCTCCAGCGTGAGCGCGCGCAGCCGCCCGGCGCCACGCGCGAGCGTCGCCCAGTCGCCCTTGGACGTGGCGTCGATGACCGCCCGCTCCTGCGCGAGCAGCGTGGCCTCACGCAGCAGCGCGGCCTGCTGCTCATGGAGCTCGGCCGCCGCGCGCTCCACGCTCACCTCGGCGAGCGCGGCGTGCCGACCATCGATCTGCCGAAGGAGCAGCGCGCCCCCGCCGGCCCACAGGGCCGCCACCCCTGCCACACCGATGAGTAGCAGCAGGAGCCGGCGGCGCCCGCTCAGCGTCGTTCCCCGACGCGATGCACCTTCATGAGGTTGGTGGTGCCGGTGACCCACATCGGCGAGCCGGAGATGATGACGAGCACATCGCCGGCGCGCACGGTGCCGTCGCCGAGCAGCCGCGCCTCGATTTCGTCGACCATCTCGTCGGTGGTCTCGACCTTGCGGATGAGTCGCGACGTCACACCCCAGGTGAGCGCCAGGCGCCGCTGCACCGAGGCGAACGGCGTGAAGGCGATGATCGGCATCGGCGGCCGCTCCTGCGAGATGAGGCGCGCCGAGAAGCCGGACTGCGTGAACGCGACGATCGCGCGCGCGTCCAGCGCCCGGGCGGCGCTGGCTGCCGCGTCCGAGACCGCTTCGGGGAAGCCGACGGCGCCGACGCGGACGTCGCGGCGCCGGCGTACGGGCTCCATCGCGAGCGTGGCCTGCTCGGCACGCTCGGCGATGCGCGCCATGACCTCCACCGCCTCGGCCGGATAGCGGCCGGACGCGGTTTCCGCGGACAGCATGATGGCGTCGGCGCCATCGAAGATCGCCGCCGTCACGTCGGCCACCTCGGCGCGCGTCGGACGCATGTGGGTGACCATCGACTCGAGCATCTGCGTGGCGACGATGACGGGCACCTTGGCGACGTGCGCCTGCCGGATGATTTCCTTTTGGATGTGCGGAACGTCTTCGAGCGGGACGTCGACGCCGAGGTCGCCGCGCGCAACCATGACGGCGTCGACGGCGCCGACCACGGCGGCGAGGTTGTCCAGCACCTCGTGACGCTCGAGCTTGGCCACGAGCGGGATGTCGGCGCCGTGGGTGTCGAGGAACTTCCGGACTTCGCGAATGTCGTCGACGCTGCGCACAAACGAGACCGCGACGAAATCGACGCCCTGCTCGATGCCGAATCGCAGATCCGCGACATCCTTGTCGGTCAGACACGAGGCGGGCAGATCGACCTGCGGCAGCGAGATGCCCTTGTGGTCACTGATCCGCCCGCCCGCGACGACGACGCAGCGGACTTCGTCCGCCGTGATTGCCTGCACGCGGAGCTGGATCATGCCGTCGTCCATCCAGATCTCGTCGCCCGGCTTCACGCGGCCGAGATACTCCGGTGGTGAGACGAACACGCGCTCGACCGTGCCGACGCACGGCGTGCGGCACAGCGTGAACGGGCGTCCGACCTCGAGATCGACGCGACCGCCGCCGCCTTCTCCGAACGTGCCGAGCCGGATCTTGGGCCCCTGCAGATCCTGGAGGATGGCAACGGGGTGCGACCAGCGAACCTCCCCCTCCCGGATCCGCCGAATCACGTCGGCGTGCTCGGCGTGCGTGCCGTGGGAGAAGTTCAGCCGCGCCACGTCCATTCCCGCCGCGGCCAGCCGATCGAGCTGCTCGACGGTGCTGGAAGCCGGACCGATGGTGCAGACGATCTTCGTGCGACGCACGCCGCTACGCCACGCGCGCGTCCGCGAGCGCGGCGCGCAGAAACTGCCCCGTGTACGACTTGTCGGCCTGCCGCGCGAGCGCCTCGGGCGTGCCGATGGCGACGATGCGACCGCCGTCGTCGCCGCCCTCGGGCCCGAGGTCGATCACCCAGTCAGCGGTCTTGATGACGTCGAGATTGTGCTCGATGATCACCACGGTGTTGCCCTGATCGACCAGCCGGTTCAGCACCTCCAGCAGCTTCTCGATGTCCGCGAAGTGCAGTCCGGTCGTCGGCTCGTCCAGGATGTAGAGCGTGCGGCCCGTCGCGCGGCGCGACAGCTCGGTCGCGAGCTTCACGCGCTGCGCCTCGCCGCCCGAGAGCGTCGTGGCCGACTGTCCGAGACGGATGTAGTCGAGGCCGACGTCGTGCAGCGTCTGCAGCTTCTGCTTGATCACGGGCACGGCCTCGAAGAACTCCAGCGCCTGGTGCACGGTCATGTCGAGCACCTCGGCGATGCTCTTACCTTTGTAATGCACATCCAGCGTCTCGCGGTTGTAGCGCTTGCCCTTGCACACGTCGCACGTGACGTAGACGTCCGGCAGGAAGTGCATTTCGATCTTCACCAGGCCGTCGCCCTGACACGCCTCGCAGCGGCCGCCCTTGACGTTGAACGAAAAGCGCCCCGGCTGGTAGCCACGCATCCGCGCCTCCTGCGTGCGCGCGAACAGCGCGCGGATGAACGCGAAGACGCCCGTGTACGTCGCCGGATTGCTGCGCGGAGTGCGGCCGATCGGCGACTGGTCGATGTCCACGACTTTGTCGAGGTGCTGTGCGCCCTCGATGCGTGTGTGCGCGCCCGGCCGCTCCTGCGCGCGATGGAGCATCTGCGCCAGCGCGCGATAGAGAATGTCGTTCACGAGCGTCGACTTGCCCGAGCCCGACACGCCGGTCACGCACGTGAACGTCCCGAGCGGGATCGTGACGGGTTGCCCCTTCAGATTGTGCTCGCGCGGCTCGTGGATCGTGAGCCCCTGCCCCGTGCCTTTGCGGCGTGTCGCGGGCGCGCGGATCGCGCGCGAGCCGGAGAGGAACTGGCCCGTGAGGGACTGCTCGTTGGCGATGATCTCGTCGGGTGTGCCGATGGCAACCACGTGGCCGCCGAGCTCGCCGGCGCCCGGCCCGAGATCGACGACGTAATCCGCCGAGCGAATCGTTTCTTCATCATGCTCGACGACGAGAACGGTGTTGCCCAGGTCGCGGAGCCGCTTCAGGGTGTCGAGCAACCGGCGGTTGTCGCGCTGGTGCAGCCCGATGGAGGGCTCGTCCAATATATAGAGGACGCCGACCAGGCTCGAGCCGATCTGCGTGGCGAGGCGAATGCGCTGGCCCTCGCCCCCGGAGAGGGTGCCGGCCGGTCGATCCAGCGTCAGATAGTCGAGCCCGACGTTGACGAGGAAGCCGAGCCGCTCGCGGACCTCCTTCAGCACACGGCGCGCGATGGCGGCCTCGCGCTCGCCCAACGCCAGCGTGCCGAAGAACAGGCCGGCATCCTTGATCGTCAGCTGGACGACGTCCGCGATGGACTTGCCGGCGATCGTCAGCCCGAGCGACTCGCGGCGCAGCCGCGATCCGCGACACACCGGGCACGGGCGCTCGGCCATGAACGTCTCGATCTCGCGCCGCGCGTCCTCCGATTCGGTCTCGCGATAGCGACGCTCGAGAAGCTTGACGACGCCCTCGAAGCCGCCGTCGCGATCGCCGAACAGCACGACGTCGCGCACCGCCTTCTTGAGCTTGGCCCACGGCTCCTCGAGGGAGAACCGGTACGTCTTGGCCAGCGCCGCGAGCGTCTGCTTGAAGTACGTGCTCTCACGCCCGGCCCACGGCACCAGCGCGCCGGCCTTGAGCGAGCGGTTGGCGTTTGGCACGATCCGCTCAGGATCGATCTCGAAGCGCGTGCCGATGCCGCCGCATTCCGGGCAGGCTCCGTACGGGTTGTTGAACGAGAACATGCGCGGCGAAACCTCGGGAAACGAGATCCCGCAGTCCGCACACGCGAGCCGCTCTGAAAAGACCATCGGTTCTGTTTTGACTGGGGGGCCCGTACCGCTCCCCCCAGACCCCCCCATTTGCATGGTGGGGGCACGACCGTTGCCGTCTCCCGGCGTCTCCACCTGGACGACGCCATCGGCGAGGCGAAGGGCCGTCTCCAGCGAGTCGGCGAGGCGCGAGCCGAGACCTTCCTTCACCACGAGCCGATCGACGACCACCTCGATCGTGTGCTTGCGCTTCCTGTCGAGCTCGATGTCGTCACCGAGCTCGCGCACGACGCCGTTGACGCGCACGCGCGAGAAGCCCTGACGCTGCAGATCGAAGAAGAGCTTCTTGTACTCGCCCTTGCGCCCGCGCACGACCGGCGCCAGCACGAGCAGGCGCGTGCCCGCGGGCTGCTGCAGCACGCGATCGACCATCTGCTGCACGGTCTGCGCCGAGATGATCTTGCCGCACTGCGGACAGTGCGGGACGCCGACGCGCGCGAACAGCACGCGCAGGTAGTCGTAGATCTCCGTGACGGTTCCGACGGTGGAGCGCGGGTTCTTGCTGGTGGTCTTCTGCTCGATCGAGATCGCGGGAGACAGGCCCTCGATGGAATCGACCTCGGGCTTTTCCATCTGCTCGAGAAACTGCCGCGCGTAGGCGGAGAGCGACTCGACGTAACGGCGCTGGCCCTCCGCGTAGATCGTGTCGAAGGCGAGCGACGACTTCCCCGACCCGGACAGACCGGTGAGCACCACCAGCTGGTCGCGGGGAAGCTCGACGTCGATGTTCTTGAGGTTGTGCTCACGGGCACCACGGACGACGATTCGATCACTGGCCATCGGATTCCCATTATGGTGGCCCGGCGGGCCGCTTGCCAACCCTCAGCGCGCGGGCGGGCGCTCGCGGCGTAAGAGTTTCACGACCAGCCACGCCGCCGGCGCTGCCACCACGACCGGCGCGTCGCTGACGACGGCCAGCCATGCGGGAAGCTGTGCACCGAGGGCGGACAACGCGACGAACACGATCGCCCCGACGAGCCCACCGATGACGCTGCCAGGCCACGGGCCGATCCGTGCGTCGTGCGCGGCCATCCGCGGCACCGCGATGGCCGCGCCGGCGAGACCGAGCCCGGCCAGCAGCGGCATCCACGGGGACACGCTCGGCGCGGGGGACACGCTCGGCGCGGTGGCCGCCATCGTCGCGGCGGCCATGGCCGCCGTCCAGACCTCGGGCCATCGCCGGCCACCGGCCTCGGCGACCGTTTCGCGCAGCCGATCGGCCGCGGCGACGAACAATCCGAGTAGCGCCACCGCGGTGATCGCGGTCAGCACGCCGGGCGTCATCCCACGCGCGCTCGGGGCGATGCGAGGCAGCGCGAGCACCGCTTCGAGAGGCGACCCTCCGAGTCCGGCTTCGGGCGCGCCCAGTGTGACGTACCCGGCCCACGAGGCCAGGCCAAGCGCCAGCGACAGCACGATCCCCGAGGCGGCGACCACGTGACCGTGCGCGGCCGGGATCAGCGCGCACGCGCCGAGCGCGACGGTGACGAGCAGCGCCAACGCGTCCCACGGCGACGCGCGCGTCGTCGCGTCGGCCCACGCCGAGCCCGACGCGGGGGCACCGGGAACGCGCTTACCGGCCTCGAAGCGCAGCCGGCTGCCGGCGTCTGCCGTCAGTGTGTCGCCTGGCCGCAGCGCCATCGCGTCTCCGGCGGCCAGCCGCCAGTCGCGTACAACGGGCCGCACGCCATCGACCTCGACAATGCGGAATGTTCCCGGCACGACGGCGGTCACGCGCTGCCCCTCTTCGAACGCGAGCGTCGTCTGGCGCAGCACGCGCTCGCCGTCTGCTACCCACGGGCTCCGGCCTGTGAACACGAGCGCGGGTCGCGCCGCGGCGTCAGACCATGCGGTCCACGGCGGCCGCCCCGTCCCGCTCGCGACGGCGACGAGGACGAAGACGAGCCCGCCGCCGCCGACGAACAGCGCGACGTCGCGGCCGCGGGCCGCGCGGGGCAGGAGCGTGACGAGCAGGCCGAGCGCCGCCGCCAGCGCCGTCGCCTGCCAGCGCCGTGCGCCGAGCAGCGTCGCTGCATCGGCGAGCGCGGCGAGATGCGCCCAGAGCA
>Ga0310810_10002472_pt1 | contig 19875 bp, 15 predicted proteins | sample NCmetagenome_FD_207641 | JGI IMG/M metagenome (GOLD analysis project Ga0310810, IMG submission 207641) | Soil microbial communities from experimental microcosm in Duke University, North Carolina, United States - NC | ecosystem: Engineered > Artificial ecosystem > Soil microcosm > Unclassified ...
GCGCGTACATCATCCAGATGCTGGCGCACGGCACGGCGAAGTTCATCCACAGCGTGTACTCGATCGACTTCGTCACGGTGAAGCCTTTCGAGTTCATGATGTTCGGCAACCAGGCGCCGAGGCCGATAGCGACGCCGAAGAACGCCGTGAAGCAGATCATGCCCGCCACAACGCGTTTCGGGAACTGGTTGAACACGACGCCGAACGGATCGCTCTTGGTGTTGGAAGCCGCGTCCGAGGACAGCGTGCTCAGCGCGGGTACGTTCGGGACGCCCAGTTTCTTGAGGACGTCGAGCGCCTCCTGGCCGCGGCCGTGGGTCGACAGATAACGCGGTGACTCCGGCAGCGAGAAGCGGAAGACCCACACGACCAGCGCGCCGGCGCCGATGATGAGCCAGGCGCCGCGCCATACGTATTCCGGGCTGCCCGCGAAGATCACAGTGCCGAGCAACAGAGCGAGCGCGGTGCCGATCGGCCACACGCAGGCGCCGCCGATGAAGTGCACGATCGCCAGGATGCGGCCGCGGATGTCCTTCGGCGAGTATTCACCCGCATAGGCGAAGGCGAGAGGCTGCTCGGCGCCGATGCCGAGGCCGGCGATGAAGCGGCAGATGATCAGCAGCGTCACGCTCGGCACCAGCGCGCCGAGGATCGTGAAGACGCCGAATACAAGCAGGTTGAATTGATAGATGAAGCGACGGCCGAACCGGTCGGCGAATTGTCCCTGTCCGGCGGTGCCGATGAACATGCCGAAGATGGTCGCGCTGCCGATGGCGGCGAGCTCAGGCCCGGTCGCGAATTTTGAAGCGATAATATACGGAACGAGCGAGCCGAAGATCGTGAAGTCGATGACGTCGAAGAAATAGCCGGCTGCGATCAGCGCGACGATCCGCGTGTGCAGCGGCGATATCTTCGCCGTATCCAATGCTTCGCCGACGTAACTCTCGATTGTTTGTGCCACAGCGTTTCCCTATCCCCGATCTGATTTTCGTTTGCGGGATGACCCCGGTGCCGAGGATGATCCACAATCGTCCGGTTGGCCAGCGGTTTGCGGGAACGGTGCACCGTCGTCTGCCAATGTGGCGGGCGTGTTTCCTTTCATGAAATAAGACAGCGCGCTTGTTGGACTGTTTGCGTGCGAGCGATCGCAAATTGTGCAAGAGGCCCCGTGCGATATCGCAATGCGTCAAAGCCGGTAAACGCGGCAAGCGTTGTCGTGAAACAACTGCAACTGTTCCGCGTAGGGACGGTCGGCGACCGCCGCGATGAAGCCGCGGTAGATCGTCTCGAACGGCCCGGCGAGGCGGTCGACCGGGTAATTGCTTGCAAACATGCAACGATCCGGGCCGAAAATCGAAACAGTGTCGCGAATGATCGGCCCGTTCGCATCGAGCGTCCAGGGCTGACCGCGCCGGCCGAGGCCGGAGATCTTGATGCAGATGTTGGGCAGCCGCGCGGCTGTTGCGAGGGCGCGGCGCCAGGAGGCGAGACCTTCGGCGCCGCGGTCGGCGGGCAGGCCGGTGTGATTGATGATGATGGTCGTGCGCGGGAAATCGCGGGCGAGATCGGCGGCGGCGTCGAGGTGCCACCACGGCGTCTGGAGATCGTAGGAGAGGCCGTGGCGCTCGAGGACTGCGTAGCCGTCGCGCCAGGCAGGATCATCCATTGTGCCCGGCGCGCCGCGCCTGGCATCGCGCGGATCGTTCGCTGCTTTCGGCTTATGCCGGATTCCGCGCATGAGCGGGCTCTGCGCATGGCCGGCCAGCACTTCGGCAATGTCGGCGCGGTCGAATTCGGCGTGGCCGATGCAGGCACTCGGCAGGCCGTGCTGGCGATGCAGGCTTTCCACAAAGCGCGTCTCTGCGACCGGATCGGCGCGGTCCCATTCGGCTTCCATATGAATTGTTTTCACGACCCGAAAGGCAACGGAGTCGCGCCGGTAGTCCGGCGGCAGATAGGTGTGCCGCAGCGCCGCGTAATCGCCGTAGCGAAACGGGATGGGCTCTGGGTCGCAGAGCCAGGGATAATAATTGCGCTCAAGGTTCCAGAAATGCTGATGCGCGTCGACGATCGGGAGGTCAGGCATCTCAGTCGTCATGGCGCGCGTCCATCGGTTAATCTTGGCGCGCCAGCCTAGCAACGGCGCGGTGGGACAAGAAACGGGGAGGTCACGCGTGAGCACGGTCGGATTTGTCGGCCTCGGCCTGATGGGCGAGGGCTTCACGCATCGTCTGGTCGAGATGGGTCACCACGTCGTCGGCTTCGATATCGATCCGGCGAAGGTGAAGGTGGCGGCCGGCTGGGGCGTCGAGCCGGCATCGAGCGCGGCGGCGGTGGCCGAGGCGGCGGGCGTCATCATTGTCTGCGTCATCAATACGGCGGCGGTTGAAGACGCTGCGACCGGGCCGCGCGGCTTTACCGCGGCAGGACACCTCAACGGCAAGACATGTATCGACGTCTCGACGACCGAGCTCGAGGCGACGCATCGCATCGCCGCGACACTTGCGGCGCGGGGCATGGATTTCGTCGATGCGCCGGTGTCGGGCGGTCCCGGCGCCGCGAAGGCTGGATCGCTGGCGATCATGGCCGGCGGCTCGGACGCCGCGATTGCAAAAGTCGGAAGTCTGATGCGCGAATTCGGCTCGTTCACGCATATGGGCGGCGTCGGCACCGGGCAGGCGACCAAGCTCGTCAACCAGACCATCGTGCTGACGAACTATTGCGTCCTCGCCGAAGCGCTTCGGCTCGCGCAGGCCTATGGCGTCGATGCCGCGAAGATACCGGAGGCGCTCAAGGCGGGCTTTGCCGGCTCGAACATGCTCGGGCCGATCTTCCCGCAAATGCTGGCGGACGACTTCAAGCCGCGTGGCTTTGCCCGCCAGGTACTCAAGGATCTGGAAATGCTGCAAGGCGCGGCGCGCGACAAGCATGTCGCCATGCCGATGGCCTCCCAGGCCCTGACGCTCTACCGACTGCTCAATGCATCAGGCCGCGCCGAGTGGGACGCGGCGTCGGTGGTGAGCTTGTACCCGCGGGAAGAGGGGCACTAGCCCGGCGCGCGCTCGACCTTGTGGCGGAGCCAGACCATGCCGCCCTCGAGCGTCTCACAGTGCGTCAGCCGCAGCGACTGCCCGGCGCCAGGCTTGTCGCCTTCAGGTCCATGATAATCGACGATGCTCTGCGTGCCGGCGACGCCGTCGACGGCGGGATGTATGAGCGTGCTGAACTCGTCGATAAGCCCCGCTTTAAGGAACGCGCCGTTGATGCCGCCGCCGCCTTCGAGCATCAGCGTCTTGACGCCGAAGAGAGCGCCGATACGTTCCATCGCCAGCGCAAGGTCGTGGCCGTCGCGGCCGGCGAAGACATAGGACGCGCCGTCGGCGCGCAGCTCGGCAAGATGCCCGTCCGGCACCTGCTCGCCGAGCAGGGCGACGGCATGATCGCCGCCTACATTGTCCTTGCCGAAGTGGACGCGGCCGGACGGGTCGATACCGATAGCGAGCTTGCGGCCATCGCGCTTGCCGAGGTGAGCCTCACGCGGAAGCTTCGGCGCATTGGCGACCGGCCGCGCTGTGCCCTTGGCCATCTCGTTCATCGTCACGCGGCCGATGATCCAGCCGTCGGCGTTAAAGCCGTCGTGAATGCGCTCGTAGTGACCGCGCAGGGTGTCGCGCGAGATGCCCGCGGCCGGCGCAGTGAAGCGGGAGGGATGCAGGCGGCCGTCGATCGACGTGCCCATGTGGCAGATGATGTGAGGGCGCGCGGGCATGGATGTGTCTCCTTGAAATTCTGGCGACCGTCGCCGCAAAAGACGGCGATGCTGCGGCATTTCCTCGTTCGATGGCTAGTCGTGCGATCCGCTGCCGGCTTGCGTGCGTGCGCGCGCCTTGACCGGGGCGAGGCTCAGCGTCGCGAAGTGGCTTTCGAAGAACTGCGCCATCGCTTCGGCCGCGACATTCGGCTTGCCGCCGGCGCGATACAGAACGAGGTCGACAGTCGGAAGGGCGGGGAAGCCGTCGTCCCGCGTCAACTGGCGCATGCCATTCACCAAAGAGCTGCCGCCGACAACGCTGACCGCAATGCCGCCGATCACCGCTGCCTGGATGCCGCCGATGCTTTCGCTGACGCAGGCGATGCGGTACTGGCGCCCCATCTGATTAAGGCCCGCCAGCGCGTGATCGCGAAGCGTGTTGCCGGTGGGCAGCATCGCCAGCGGGATCGGATCTTCATTGTGCGGCGAGCGCGCGCTGCTCGTCGCCCAGACGAGCGGCTCGCGCGCCACCAGCTCGCCGCCTTTGAACGCGCGCATGCCGGTGACCAGCGCGAGATCGATCTCGTCGTTTTCGATCGACCGCATCAGCTTGCTCGACAGCGCGCAACGGATCTCGATGTCGACATTCGGGTAGGCGCGGCGAAAATCATAAAGGAACGGCGGCAGCACGTAGGCGGCGTACAGGTCGGGAACGCCGAGCATGACATGGCCGCGAAGCTTCGGCGCGGCGAGACGCGCGGTCAGTTCGTCGTGGAGTCCCATCATCGTGCGCGCATAGCCGAGGAGCAATTCGCCGTCATGCGTGAGGACGAGCTTGCGCCCGACCGCCGAGAACAGTTTCGCGCGCGTCTGCTGCTCGAGGCGACGCAATTGCAGGCTGATCGCCGGCTGGGTGCGGCCGAGACGGCGCGCGGTCTCGCTCACGCTTCCCGTCTCGACGAGAAGGATAAAGGCTCGAAACAGGCGGAGGTCGACTGAACTCAGCATCCGGTGAATATAAGCATATTTTATCGAAAGAATAAAAATAATAAACTATCTGACGTTCGGACAAGTGGCTTAGCGTCCATCTCAGAGGATTTATGGGGGCGTATAAGCCCCGACCTCACCTGGGAGGGGACCATGAAGGCACATACTCTGTCGCGCCGGGAGATGCTTTTGGCCGCGGCTTCCGCGGTCGCGGCGGCCGGCGCCGGGGGGGCGGCGCAGGCGGATGACAGCAAGGTCATCAGGGTCGGGACCCTGAAGCTTATTCACGGCATTACGCCGTATTTCTACGAGAAGTTCGCGCCTCCCGGTTATACGATCGAGGTGGTCCCGTTCGAGAGCCCGACCGACGGCAAAAACGCCGTTCTTACGGGCACGGTCGACACCTGCATTCACGGAATCGCGTCGCTACTCCTGGGCGCGGCCGCCGGCGAACCCGTTCGCCTCGTCGCCGCCGCGACCAATCGTGGCATGGCGATCATCTCGTCGAGCAAATCGAACATCAATTCGGTGAAGGATCTCAAAGGAAAGCGCGTTGCGATCTGGCCCGGCTCGACACAGGAAGTGGTGATCTACGAGCGGCTGAAGGCGGAGGGGCTGGCGGCTGGCGATATCCAGCCGATCCGCCTGTCCTTCAGCGACATGCCGGCTGCGCTCGCGCGCGGGGACGTTGACGCCTATGTCGGCGCGGAGCCGGGACCGGGCATCAGTCTGGCGAACGGAACCGGCAAGCTGGTCGAGTATCCGTACTCAACGCCGATCGGCTCACTCAACATGATCCTGTCGTCGAGCGAGAAGCTCATCCAGCAGAATCCCGCGCGCCTCGCGATGATCATCGAGATGCACAAGAAGGCGACCGACTATGCCATGGCGCATCCCGAGGAGATGATCGAAGTCGCGATGCAGAAGCTCGGTCAACAGCGCGCCTCCATCGAAAAGGCCATCCCGAACGTGGAGCTGTCGTGGAAGATCGACGACGAATTCATCAAGCGCTCGGCCGCCTATAGCGGCTTCATGATGGAGCGCAAGCAGATCCGGACCTCGCCGGACCTCGCGACGGTCATCACGAAGAAGTTCATGTAACCGGAACGGCCGGAGTTCATGGCTTTGAACCAGCATGTGAATGCCGCCGCGGGCGGCCGCGCTGTTGCTCTTCCGCGCGCGGCGAAGACCGCCTCGGTCCCGCAAAGCCGCAAGCGCCTGCGGTCGATACTGCTCGGCGTGTCGTTCCCGGTTCTGCTCATCGTTCTGTGGGACCGGGCGGTCGCCATGACCGGAACGCCACTGGTGCCGAGCCCGTGGCAAGTCGCGATCATGATGTACGATTTCGCCTTCGGCGGAATCTATGACGACGCCTTCAGCGGGACGATCCTTCTTCACGTCTGGAAGTCGGTCGAACGTGTCTATGGCGGATTTCTGCTCGCCGCACTGCTGGGGATTCCGCTCGGTCTTCTGATCGGCCGGGTCGAGCTGCTGCGCCAGCTGCTCGATCCGACGATATCCTTGTTGCGGCCGATCCCGGTGACCGCATGGCTGCCGCTGTCCATGATCTTCTTCGGCCTCGGTCCGAATGCGGCGATCTTTCTTGTTTTCCTCGGCGCCTTCTATCCGATCCTGCTCAACACCATCTTCGGCGTCCGCTCGGTCGACGTGCGGCTGTTCGAGGCGGCGTCGATGCTCGGCTGCTCGGGCTCGGCGATGTTCCGGCAGGTCATCCTGCCGGCCTCGCTGCCGTCCATCTTCAACGGACTGCGCGTCGCGCACGGCTTCGCCTGGATCCTGATCGTGGTGGGCGAGATGACCGGCGTTCCGACCGGCCTCGGCTCGGTCATCATGGACGGCCGGACGCTGTCGCGCACCGATCTCGTCGTCACCGGCATGATCGTGATCGGCGTTTGCGGTTTCGTGACGGACCGATTGATCGTTCGCTTGAGCAATCGGCTGCTGAGCTGGAGCCCGCAACATCATGGATAAGCCAAGCCGCGAGCCGCTGGTCTCGATCCGGGGCGTTACCAAATGGTTCGCCGTGGGCGACGACGAGATCGAGGCGCTGGCGCCGATCGATCTCTCCATCTACGCCGGACAATTCGTGTGCATGATCGGCGCGTCGGGATGCGGGAAGTCGACGCTGCTGCGCATCATCGCCGGTTTCGAAGAGCCGACCACAGGCGTCGTGAGCGTAGGCGGCAAGAAGGTGACGGCCCCCGGCAGCGACCGCGGCATGGTGTTCCAGGACTATGCGCTCTTTCCCTGGATGACTGTGCGCGACAACATCGCGTTCGGCCCGCGGCAGCGGAAGCTCGGTAGCCGCGAAAGTGCAGCCATCGCCGACAAATACGTCAAGCTGGTCGGGCTCGAGAAATTCGCCTCGCGCTACCCCAACCAGTTGTCCGGCGGCATGAAGCAGCGGGTCGCGATCGCCCGCGTGCTCGCCAACGACGCCAACATTCTGCTGATGGACGAGCCGTTCGGCGCGCTCGACGCGCTGACGCGCGAGCAGTTGCAGAGCGAGTTGCTCGAAATCTGGCGGCGCACCGGCGTCACCATCGTGTTCGTCACGCATTCGGTGGAAGAGGCGGTCATGCTCTCCGACCGGATCCTGGTCATGAGCGCCGGCCCGGGAAAGATCGACACCGACATGCCGATCGACCTGCCGCGTCCGCGTGATGTGTCGTCGCCCGAATTCAACAGCTTCCGGCGCGACGTCGCGGGACGATTGACGAGTCATCTTGCCCCCACGCGTGTCGTCGAGGCGTCAGTTGCCTAACACTCAGGCGACCGCCGTATCGGTAAATGAAGACGAAGTCGTTTATCAAGGCATGACCCGGGTCATGCTCGATGCGGCTTACAACAATACGCTGGCCGTCTCCGACAGCGGGACCTGGCTCAGCCGCTGGAAGGCGCGTGGCGAAGAGATCCGCGCCGGCACCGGCGCCAGGCTCGATATTCCCTACGGCGCGAAGCCGAAGCAGAAATTCGACTATTTCGCGTGCGGCAAGCCGAACGCGCCGCTCTTCGTCTTCATTCACGGCGGCTACTGGCAGCGCAACGACAAGGAGACCTTCTCGTTCGTCAGCGACGGTCCGCGCCAGGCTGGCGTCGATGTAGCCGTGGTGGGATATACGCTCGCGCCGGACGCGAGCCTGACCGAGATCGTCGGCGAGGTGACCCGCTTTCTGACGTACCTGGCCGGCGCAGCGGATGATCTGCCGTTCGACCGGAAGCGCGTGATCGTCGGCGGCTGGTCGGCCGGCGGTCATTTGAGCGCGTTGCTCGATGCGCACCCGATCTGCGCCGGGACGCTTCTGATCAGCGGGATATTCGACCTGAAGCCGATTGCACTCTGCTACATCAACGACAAATTGCGGCTGACATCGCGCGAGATCGAGGAGCTCAGCCCGCTGAACGACCTGCCGCGACACGGAAAGCCGTGCTTCGTGGTGGCTGGTGAGGCCGAGCTTTCGGAATTGAAGCGCCAGTCGCAACTCTACGCCGAAGGGCGCAAAGGCGTCGGCTCACCGACGTTCCTGAAATTGCTCCCGGGACACAATCATTATTCGATCCTGAGCGAATTTTCCGACAGGACCGGGATGCTGACGCGTCTGCTGCAGGATCTGGTCGCGCGCTGTCCGGCGTAAGTGGCTTCGGAGCGGGGTCGCTGGAGGGAGCGTCAGGCAGGCGTGCCGCCCGTGGCTGGGGAACTAGGATTCGAACCTAGACAAACAGAGTCAGAGTCTGTTGTGCTACCGTTACACCATTCCCCAAGGCGCTCGGCCTGAACGGCTCGCGGTCGCCCTCACATGGGCCAAAACGGCCGATTTGGCAAGCCCTTGGACCGCCCAAATCCGCCTTACTCTGCGGCCGGACGGCCGGGGCGGGTGGCGACGGTGAAGATCGCGGCCAGGGTCAACGCGGCCACGGTCAGGAACACCAGCCGCGGGCTGCCGTGGTCCATGATCGCCCCGAACACCAGGGGCGCGACGATGCCGCCGATGTTGAAGCCGGTGGTGACGAAGCCGAACACCTTGCCGAACGAGCCGGCCGGCGTCACGGCGCGCACGATCATGTCGCGCGACGGCATGATGACGCCCGAGGCGAAGCCCGCGGCCGACATGGCGGCGATCAGCGCCAGCGTGCCGAGATCGATCTCGGCGAACAGGAGGGTGAAGGCGGCCGAGACCGCAAGCCCGATGCTCGCCACGAGGCCGTGCCGGCGCGTGCGGCCGACGAGGAGGCCGCCGGCGAGCACGCCGAGCGCCGTCAACAGCAGGTTGCCGGTCAGGGCCGCGCTGGCGGTCTCGACCGGGGTGCCATAGAGCGCCCCGAAGGCGACCACGGAGTAGTTGTAGAGGCCGGCGCTGATCATCGCGAGCAGCACGAAGAAGACGAGGTTGAGCAGGACCGGCGCCGACAGGAGCACCTGCCAATCGGTGCGGTCAGTCTCGGCCTTGTGGCGTGCTGGCCGGGCTGCCTCCGGTTCGGTCGCGAACATCAGGATTGCCGCCGCAACGAGCCCGAGCACGGCGGAGCCGATCATGGCGCCGCGCCAGCCCCACATGGCCTGCATGGCCAGCACCGCCGGCGGCGTCACCGCCGAACCGAGCATGCCGGCGAAGGTGTGCACCGAGAAAGCCTGGCCGATGCGCTCGGACGGCACGTGGTGTGACAGCAGCGCGTAGTCGGCCGGGTGGTAGACGGTGTTGCCGATGCCGGCGAGGCCGAACATGACCACGAGGAGCCAGAAAGAGTGAACGAGGCCGGTGACTGCGAACGCGACCGCGCCGATCAGGATACCGGCGATAAGAAGGGTCCGCGCGCCCAGCCGGTCGACCAGGAACCCGGCCGGCGTCTGCAACAGCGCCGAGACGATGTTGAAGGCGGCGAAGGCGAGCCCGATCTCGGTGTAGCTGACGCCGTATTCCTCGCGCACGAAGGGCATCAGCGGCGCCAGCAGCAGGATATAATAATGCGAGATGAAATGCGCCGCGCTCACCGCGCCGACGATGCGCATGTGCGAGGGGCGGGCAGGAGCAATGGCGTCGATCGCCTGTGTCATAAGGTCTCGAATCCCGAAGGCGGCGGACTATGGCCCGCCGGTCCCGTGCGGGTCCAGTCGCGCTGCCGCGCGGGGGCCATGCGCCGCAGGCTACCGGCGGAACCCTTGATAAAGACCTCGTAAATTGTGCAGCCCGCGGCAGAGGCGGGGCCGCCGCGGTGTTAGTCTGCGTGTGGTCACCGGCTTGCCGCCGCCGGGCGCGGCGCAACGCCGTCTCAAACGCAACGCCCGACATGCGGGACGACGCGCCATGATTTCCCTCACCGTCAACGGCAAGGCCTATCAACTCGACATCGAGCCGGAGACGCCGCTGCTCTGGGTCCTGCGTGACGAAATCGGGCTGACCGGCACGAAATATGGCTGCGGCATCACGCAGTGCGGCGCCTGCACCGTGCATGTCGACGGAGAGGCGGTGCGCTCCTGCGGTCTCCAGGTCGGCGACGCCGCCGGCAAGGCCGTCACCACCATCGAAGGTCTGTCGCCCGAGACGAAGCACCCGGTGCAGCAGGCCTGGCTCGCCGAGGACGTGCCGCAATGCGGCTACTGCCAGTCCGGGCAGATCATGGCGGCCGCGGCCTTCTTGAAGGAGCACCCGTCGCCGACAGACGCGGACATCGACGACAACCTCACCAATATCTGCCGCTGCGGCACCTACGTGCGCATCCGCCGCGCTATCCATCGCGCCGCGGCGCTGATGAAGGCTTGAGGGAGGACGCCATGAACCAGATAACCAAGCTCTCCCGCCGCCAGTTCGTCGTAGCCTCCTTCACCGCCGCCGGCGGTCTCGCGATCAATGTCAGCGCCGCCGGTGCCGCCGTCATCGGCGCAACGCCGTATGGTGACGCGACCGCGCCGAACGAAATCAACGCGTTCCTGTCGATCGAACCGGACGGCACGATCCTCATCCGCTCGCCGCATACAGAAATGGGGCAGGGCGCAATCACCTCACTGCCCATGATCGTCGCCGAAGAACTCGAATGCGACTGGTCCAAGGTGAAGGTCGAATACGCCTCGCCGACGCGAAACCTGCGCGAGAACATGGTCTATGGCGACATGATCACCGCCGGCAGCCGCGGCGTGCGCATGTCGTGGAAGATGCTCCAGCAGGCCGGCGCCTCGGCGCGCGTGCGGCTCGTCGCCGCCGCTGCGAAACGCTGGGGCGTGCCGGAGGCCGAGTGCGCGGCAGTCAACAGCAAGGTGACGCACAAGGCGTCCGGCCGCTCGCTCGACTATGCCGCGCTGGTCGCGGATGCGGGGAAGGTCACGCTCGCCGCGGAGCCAGCGATCCGCACGCCGGACACGTTCAAATTGATCGGCCAGCCGCTGCCGCGGCTTGACACGCCGCTGAAGATCAACGGCTCGGCCAAATTCGCGCTCGATACGCGGCTGCCGGGGATGGTCTATGCGGCCATCGCCGCCTGCCCGGTGCAGGGCGGCAAGCTCAAGTCAGTCGACGAAGCGCCGGTCAAGGGCCGGCGCGGTGTCATCCAGGTCGTGAAGCTCGCCGACGCGGTCGCGGTCGTCGCCGATCGTTACTGGCGCGCCAAGGAGGCGTTGGCGCTGCTCCAGCCGGAGTGGGAAACGGGCGAGGCCGGCAAGACCGACAGCACGCAACTGGCAAAGCTTTATCGCGACACGCTCGACGGGCCGATGGCCCAGGCCCGCAACGACGGTGACGCCGATGCGGCCTTCGCCGGCATCGCTGCCGCGGGCGGCAAGGTCATCGAAGCGCTTTACGAGGCGCCGCACGCCGCGCATGCGCAAATGGAGCCGTTGAACGCCACCGCGCACTTCAACGGCGACAGGCTCGAAGTCTGGGTCGGCACGCAGATCCCGATGGGCGCGCTCCGGCTTGCCGCGGCGACGTCCGGCCTCAAGCCGGAGCAGATCACCATCCACAATTGCTTCCTCGGCGGCGGTTTCGGCCGGCGCGGCAACAACGACGAACTGCGCCACGCCATCCTTGTCGCCAAGGCGGTCGGCGACAAGCCGGTGAAGCTCGTCTGGTCGCGCGAAGAGGACATGACGCACGACCGCTACCGGCCGCAGGCCGCGGTGCGGCTGAAGTCGGCGCTGGGGAAAGATAGCGTACCCGTCGCGCTCGACGCGAAGATCGCCGTCGGCTCGATTCAGCGCTCGAGCGGCAGCGGCAACACGCCGAACGGCCTCGAGCCGCAGGCGATCGAAGGCATTGCCAATACCAACTACAAGATCCCGAACCTGCGCGTCGGCGCGATGCTCAAGAACACGCACATCCATGTCGGTTTCTGGCGCTCGGTCGGCTCGTCGCAGAACGCCTTCTTCATGGAGAGCTACATCGACGAGCTCGCACACGCGGCCGGCAAGGACCCAGTCCAATTCCGCCGCGCGCTGCTGTCACACCGGGCCGATTTCATTCGCGTGCTCGATACGGTCGCGGAGAAGGGCGATTGGGGAAAGCCGCTGCCGGCGGGGCATGGCCGCGGCATCGCCATTCACGAGTGCTACGACACGATCGTGGCGCAAGTGGCGGAGGTCTCCGTCGATAAGCAGGGCGCGGTCCGGGTGCACCGCGTCGTTGCCGCGGTCGACTGCTCGCAGGTGGTCAACCCGTCGATCGTCGAGGCGCAGCTCGAGGGCGGCATCATTTACGGGCTGTCGGCCGCGCTGTTCGGCGATCTCACCGTAAAGGACGGCGCCATCCAGGAGACAAACTTCGACACCTATCCGATGGTGCGGCTGGCCGACGCGCCAAAGATAGAAGTGCATCTCGCGCTCACGCCGGGAAAACGCTGGGGCGGCATTGGCGAACCCGGCACGGCGCCGACCGCGCCGGCGGTCGCGAACGCCATCTTTGCTGCGACAGGCGTGCGCCTGCGCAAGACGCCGTTCCGTAACGCCAATCTGGCGGGCAGGGCGTAGGCCTTTTTATCCCTCCCCTTTCAGGGGAGGGATAAGCGGCTACGCGCTCTTCTTCTGCTTCGCCTCGTCGATCGCCGTCCACACGCGCGCCGGCGTCATCGGCATGGGCAGGTCGCGAATGCCGAGGTCGCCGAGCGCGTCGATCACCGCGTTCGCCACGGTCGGCAGCCCGCCGGAGCAGCCGGCCTCGCCGCAGCCCTTGGCGCCGACCGGATTGGTCTTGGTCGGAATGCCGCGGTTGAGAACAGTGATGTTCGGCGCGTTGTGCGCGCGCGGCATCGCATAGTCCATGAACGAGCCGGTGAGCAATTGGCCTTCGGCGTCGTAGATCGCACCTTCGAGCAGCGCCTGGCCGAGCCCCTGCACGACGCCGCCCTGGATCTGACCCTCGACCAGCATCGGATTGACCACGGTGCCGAAGTCGTTGACCGCGAGGTACACGCCGTTCGGATAGGTGCCCGGCACGGCTTCGGTGACGTGCGAGACGTCGAGCGACGCGCCGGCGGGAACGCCGCTGCCGCTGCGGATGCGCTCGGCGAGTTCGATGACGCCGATGGCGCGGTCGGTGCCGGCGATGACGAAGCGGCCGTCACGGAATTCGATGTCGCCGGCCGCGGCCTCGAGCACATGCGCGGCGAGGTCCTTGCCCTTGTCGATCACCTTGTCGGCGGCCTGCATGATCGCGGTGCCCGACAGCATCGCCGAGCGCGAGCCGCCCGTGCCGCCGCCGGTGACGAGCTGGTCGCTGTCGCCTTGCAGTAGGCGGATGCGGTCGAACGGAATGCCGAGCTTGTCGGTCAGGATCTGCGCGAAGGGCGCGGCGTGGCCCTGGCCGTAGTCGAGCGTGCCGGTGATGATCGTGACGGTGCCGTCGTCCTCGAAGCGCAATCCGCCCATTTCGGTGGTGCCGGCGGCGGTCGTCTCGACGTAGCAGCCGACGCCGAGGCCGCGCAGCTTGCCGGCCTTCTTGCTCTCGCGCTTGCGCTGCTTGAAGCCGGCGACGTCGGCCTGCTCCATGGCGAAGTCGAACAGGCCGGGGAAGTCGCCGCTATCGTAGACGGTGCCGGCGGCCGTGGTGAACGGCATGTCCTTGGCGCGGACGAAGTTGCGACGGCGGATTTCGAGCCGGTCAATGCCGAGCTCGGCCGCCGCATAATCCATCATGCGCTCCATGTGATACGCGCCCTCGGGGCGCCCGGCGCCGCGATAGGCCGACACGAGCGTGGTGTTAGTGAGGACACACTTTGTCGCCGTCTCCATCACCGGGATGCGGTACATGCCGACATTGTTCTTGGTGACGTTGACGGTCGGCAGCAGCGGACCGAAGGCGCCGACATAGCCGCCAATGTTGCCGTAGCCGGTGAGCCTGAGCGCCTGAATGATGCCGCGCTTGTCGAAGGCGGCTTCCAGCGTCATGTCGAAGTCGCGTCCGTGATGGTCGGAGACGAAGCTGCCCGAGCGTTCGTCGGTCCACTTCACAGGGCGGCCGAGCGTCTTGGCGGCGTGCAGGATGCAGACATATTCCGGATAGGGCGTCGCTTTCATGCCGAAGGAGCCGCCGACATTGCCGGTGAGGATGCGCACCTTCTCGGCCGGCGCGCCGAGGATGTCGCGCAGCATGTTCTTCATGCCGAACACGCCCTGGCTGCACGAGTGCAGCGTCCATTTCTCGTCCTTCTTGTCGAACTCGCCGATCGCCGAGCGGGGCTCGATCGAATTGACGACGAGGCGCTGGTTGACCATCGGCAATTTGACGACGTGCGCGGCCGAGGCGAACGCGGCCGCCACCTTGTCGGCGTCGCCGAACTGATAGTCGAGGCAGACATTGTTCGGCACATCGTCCCAGACGACCGGCGCGCCGGGCTTCGCGGCGTCGCGCGCGCTCATCACGGCGGGCAGCGGCTCGACGTCGATGACGACGGCCTCCGCGGCGTCCTTGGCGTGCGCGAGCGTGTCGGCGACCACGCAGGCGACCGGATCGCCGACGAAGCGCACCTTGTCGGTGGCCAGCGCCGGGCGCGGCGTATAGCGGATCGGCGAGCCGTCGCGGCTCTTGAGCGGCAGGTTGCACTTGAGCCCGCCATAGCCGGCGAGGTCCTGGCCGGTGACGATCGCCAGCACGCCTTTCATCTTCTTGGCGGCAGTCGTGTCGATGCCGCGAATGATACCGTGCGCGTTGCTGCTGCGCACCATCACCGCATGGGCCTGGCCGGCGAGGTTGATGTCGTCGGTATAGCGGCCTTCGCCGCGTACCAGCTTGGGGTCTTCGGTGCGCTTGACCGGCTGGCCGACGCCGAATTTTGTCGTGGCCAGAGCGGCTTCGATCGTCCTGTCGTCCATGCGGAGGGTCTTTCGGTGGTGCGTGCGGGGCAGGGCCCTTGAGATAGAGCACGCCGTGCGCTTGCACAAGAATACGCGCCGAAGCCGAGGGTTGCGTCACGGGCAGGCGCTGTTAGACTTTTCGAGGATCAGGAACAATGCCGCGCTTGGCGAACGGCAAAGCGGCACGCAGGGCGGCAGGAAGGTTTTGTCACGATGAGCGGCGAGGCCGGAGATATTCCAGGCCTCGACCCCGCTCTCGATCGGGCGCATGCGCGGGCCCGATGGGGTCGGCGGTCGTCTGAGCGGCCCGAGCCCGGTGCGTCCGGCGACCGGGGCGGGCCGACCTATGCCGCCCTCGATCTCGGCACCAATAATTGCCGCCTGCTCATCGCGAGGCCCGCGGGAGATGGTTTCCGTGTGGTCGACGCGTTTTCGCGCATCGTGCGCCTAGGCGAAGGCGTGTCTCTCTCCGGGCGTCTGAGCGATGCGGCGATGGACCGCGCCGTCGGCGCACTCGCTGTCTGCCGCGCCAAGATGAAGAACCGCGGCGTCACGCGCGCGCGCCTGATCGCGACGGAAGCCTGCCGCGCCGCCGAAAACGGCGCGGACTTCCGTGCCCGCGTCGCCGGCGAGCTCGGCCTCGAACTCGAGGTCATCGACCGCGAGACGGAAGCCTGCCTTGCCGCGACCGGCTGCACCCCGCTGATCGATCCGCAGGCCGAAGGCGCGGTGCTGTTCGACATTGGCGGCGGGTCCTCGGAAGTCGTGCGGCTCAACCGCTCGCAAAGGATGCGCCGAGGTCCCCCGCTGCCGCGCATTCGCGGCTGGATTTCGTTGCCGAACGGCGTCGTCACGCTCGCCGAGCGGCACGGCGGCATCAACGTCACGCGCGAGTCCTACGAAGCGATGGTTGATGAAGTCAGCGCGCAGCTTGCGCCCTTCGTGCGCGAGCACAGCGGCGAGGGGCTCCGCGGCATCCATATGCTCGGCACGTCGGGCACGGTGACGACGATCGCCGGCGTACACCTCAACCTCAGGCGCTACGACCGTAGCCGGGTGGATGGCTGCTGGATGAGCGAAGGGGAGATCAGCGCGGTGGTCGAGCGCCTGCTCGCCATGAACTACGATGAGCGCGTTGCGAGCCCCTGCATCGGCGCCGAGCGCGCCGATCTCGTGCTGGCCGGCTGCGCCATCCTCGACGCGATCCGCCGCGCCTTCCCGTCGCCGCGCCTGCGCGTCGCCGACCGGGGCCTGCGCGAGGGGATGCTGGTGCAGATGATGCGCGATGACGGCGCCTGGGGCGGCGGCGAGCAGGCCGCGACGGTGTGACTCCCCAAGCGGGCGGCGACGGTGTAGCAACGCGCCATGGCCAAACCAGGCAAGACGACAAGCAAGAGCGGCAGCGGCGCGCGCGCGCTCAAGGTACGCGTGAAGACGGCTGGCAAGCGCTCGCTGTCCTCGAAGCTGTGGCTCGAACGCCAGCTCAACGATCCTTACGTCGCGCGCGCAAAGCGCGAGGGTTATCGCTCGCGCGCCGCCTTCAAGCTGACCGAGATCGACGACAAGGCGCGCGTGCTCAGGAAAGGCGCGCGGGTAGTCGACCTCGGCGCGGCACCCGGCGGCTGGAGCCAGGTCGCGGCCAAGCGCGTCGGCGCGCCCGAGAAGGGCAAGGTCGTCGGCATCGACATCCTACCGATGGAGCAGGTGCCGGGCGTCGAGTTCGCGGTGATGGACTTCCTCGACGAGACCGCGCCGGAGCGACTCAAGGCCATGCTCGGCGGCGAGGCAGACGTCGTCCTCTCCGACATGGCGGCGAACGCGACTGGGCACGCCCGCACCGATCATTTAAAGATCATGGCGCTGGTCGAGCTCGCCGCCGATTTCGCCCGCGAGGTGCTGGCGCCGGGCGGGGCATTCCTCGCCAAGGTGCTGCAAGGCGGCACCGAAGCGTCGCTGCTGGCCGGCCTCAAGCGGGATTTCGCCTCGGTGAAGCACATCAAGCCGCCGGCCAGCCGCGCAGACTCGGCCGAGCTCTATCTGCTCGCCACCGGTTTCCGCGGTGGCAAGACGTGAGGCGCTAGCGGAAGACTTCCGAGAAGGATGGATCCCGCGAGCCGGCGCGATAATAGCGGACAGGCTGGCGGGTTGGCGGGGCGCGGCGCTGCGCGACCCGGCGCTGTTCGGCGGCGCGCTGGGCCCGCTCGAACTCGGCACGCAACCGGTGCTGCTCGCGCTCGCGCATGGCGAGGCGTTCCGCGCTCTCCTTCTTCGCCGTCCGCGGCGGCACCTGATGCTCGGGCCGCGCGTGCACCACGACGTCGTGCGTGACGGGAGCCTTGTGGTTGATGCTGCCGGTCGCCGGCGGCTCGGGGCGCGGCGGCGCGTCCGTCCTGGTCGCGACCGGCGGCGCCGGGCGCGGCGCGGGGAGGGGCTCGGCCTTCTGCTCGATTTTCGGATCGACTTTGGCTTCGATTTTCTTTTCGATCTTCGGCTCGAACTTCGGTTCGACTTTGGCCGCGGCCTTGGGCTCGGGCTTCGCCTCCGGCTGCGAAACGGCGACCGCCTGGCGCGCCTGCTTCGCTTCCTTTGCCTGTTCCTGCGCCTGCTGCTTTGCCTGCTCGCGCGCCTGCTTCTCGCGCAGCGTAGCGTCCTGTTTTTCCTGCCGCTCGATCGCGGCGAGCCGATCCAGCGCCTTGCGCGCGTCAGCCGCGCGATGATCGCGCGACAGCGCCAGACGGTAATCGTTCATCGCCTTGTCGCGCTGGCCGGCCTGCTCGTAGGCGAGGCCGCGCTGGTAGATGATCCGCGCATTCCTCGGTTCGATCGCGGCCAGCCGGTCGAAGCTTTCGGCGGCCTGGGCGTAGCTCTTGGCCTGCATCTGCGCCGCGGCGCGTGCCTGCAACACGGTCGCGTTCTTCGGCTGCTTGGCGAGCACGGCGTCGTAATCGGCGACGGCCCCGCCCGCATCGCCCTTGCTCTTGTAGATCTCGGCGCGGGCAAGCCGCCAGTCGACATTGTCGGGCGCGCGCGTCAGCGCCGCCTCGAGGTCGATGAGCGCGTCGTCCGCCTTGCCGGAGGCCTTCTCCAGCATGGCGCGGTCGTAATAGGGCGAAGCCGGCCGCGGATCGCGCTTGATCGCCTCGTCGAGGTCGGCGATCGCTTTCGCGGCGTCGCCCTTGGCCTTGTAGATCGAGGCGCGGGCGAGATACGGCGCCGGCGAGATGTCCGAGAGCGCAATCGCCTTGCTGAAGTCGGCGAGCGCCTTGTCGTTCTCCTTGCGCGCGAGATGGATTTGGCCGCGCGCGTCATAGGCGACCGCGTTCTTGTCGTCGCCGTCGATCGCCCTGTCGAGATCCGGCAGGGCGCGGGCGTAATCCTTCTTGCGCGCGAAAGCCGCGCCGCGCAGCGCGAAGGCGTCGGCGTTCTGCGCATTGATCTTGAGGATCGCGTCGGCGTCGTGCGCCGCGCCGGCGAGATCGCCGTCATCGAGCCGCAATGCGCCGCGGGTCTTGAGGAGGTCGGCGTTCCACGAGAATTTCAGCGCACGGCTGATGTCGTCCATCGCCTTCTTACGTTCGCCTCTGGCGGCATAGGCCTCGGCGCGCAGCTTGTAGGTCGACGGGCGGTTCTGCTCTAGGCCGATGGCGCGGTCGTAAGTGATGATCGCCTTGTCGAGGTTGCCGCGCTTCTTCCAGATGCCGGCGATTGCGGTCAGCGCGGCGACGCTCTTTGCGTCGCGATGCGAGGCCTCCTGGTAGTCGGCCAGCGCGCCGTTGAGATCGTTCGAGGCTTCGCGCGCCTGTGCGCGCAGCATGAATGTCGGAGCGTCGGGGTCGAGCTTGAGCGCGCGGTCGAAATCGGCGAGCGCCTTGGCCTTGTCGCCGGCGCGCAGGTAGAGCTCGCCACGGCCGCGATAGGCGCCGGCGCGGTCGGAGCCGAGGCTGATCGCGCGGCCGTAATCCTCCAGCGCGCCTTCGGTGTAGCCGAGGTCGCGGCGCACGGTCGCGCGGTTGATGTAGGGCGAGGCCGATTCCGGATCGAGCTTGATCGTGGCGTCGTAGTCGGCGAGCGCCTGACCGAAATTACCGCGCGCATACCAGGCGTTACCGCGGTTCTGGTAAGCGGGCGCGAAATCCGGCGCGAGCTGGATGGCGTTGTTGAGATCGCCGATAGCGTGCGGGACGTCGCCGCGGTCGAGATAGGCGAGGCCGCGCAGGCCGTAGGTGACGCCGAGAGGCTTGCCCTTGAGGCGGCCGGATTGCAGGAGCTTCGTGCAGGCGGCGATGCGCTGGTCGGCGAGGCTTTGTGTCTGTGTCGCACATTCCTGGAGGTCGCGCGTGTGCGCGGGCGCAGCCTGCGCGGGCTGGGCGCATGCAAGGGCGATGGCCGCAATGCCTGCGGTCCTCAGCATCCACGCTGTCGCAGCCTTACCCATCGATCGCAAACCCAAACACTGCAGAAACGAAAAGCATTGCGGCGTGACGAACGTCGCGGACTCAACAATACGAGTTAACCATATCGGGGTCCATCACATCGGTCGTTACAATGACATTCTGCGCTGCTTCGTCGCAAGATAGTTAATGTCTAAACTTTTATTCAAATTCGCGGCGCGTCGATTCATGTCGCGCTCTTTTTCTCCGCAGCGTCGCGCAAATGCGTCCGGTTGGACATTTCAGCGCCCGCATGCGGCGACAGCCGCATGAAAAACAACATTGACAGCCCCGAAACGATCGCGACCGCGAGAAAGGCGGGAGGGAAATCGCGCGCGCCGAGCGCGCCTTCGCCGCGCAGTTGCACGGTCACTTCGACCGCGAGCGCGCCGAAGGCGACGCCGGCCGAG